>JAABUX010010820.1_pt1 | contig 10145 bp, 11 predicted proteins | sample 5561851 | NCBI WGS metagenome assembly JAABUX01 (sample SAMN10711883, study PRJNA513361) | rock metagenome | isolation source: Antarctica rocks | place: Antarctica: Victoria Land, Richard Nunatak red sandstone | collected 2016-01-03 | reverse complement strand
TCCTTCTGTGGCGTTCCCATGGCTGATCTCCTTCTCTCCGCCACAGTCTCGCTCCACACGGTGATCCCGCGCTACCTATTTACGGCATGACCCACTAGAAGGGAGTGACACCGACAGAATAGAAGTCCACGTCGAACCGAGGTGGGAGAAGGAGGTCACGCAAGACACACTTAGGCAGGTATTGGCGCAGACCTTCTCGATCAACCCAGCAACAATGTCAGGTGGGGGCCTCTACGGCGACCGGACAATCGCGGGGTTTCTTGGGTTTGATGCTGAACACATTGCCCTACGCTTCGCCGACGACAGTTAACGCTGGGCTCGCGATGAAGAGGGCCCTGCGCAGCGCGGCCCTTTCCCTCAATGCAGAGGACCTAGTGGAACGCTGAACCTCCCCACATGCTAGGCAAGGTCAGTGGGACGGTTCGTATCGGCTCATGCACCCCTCGAACCCGTTGAAAAAGTTGACCAAGCTCTATTGACGGTTGCCCCTATCGGAGTGCTGCGCCTTCCGACCGATAGGAAACCGCTCGTAAAGGCGCGTCTGAAGGACGTCGCGCGGCGTTTCATAATCTCCCGGCCGCATCCCAAAGAGTTCTTGAACAGCCTAGTCCACTACCCGTCAGGCTGTCGCCGGGGCGGATCGAGAAGGGATGGACGTTAGTGCGTTCCATCATCCTCCCGGTGGAACGCGAAGACGATGGCTGGTTTATCGTGAGCGACGGCGTATACGGCGTGGACGGAGATGCGGATTCCTTGAGTCAGGCGGTGCCTCAATACGCAGCCGGGCTGATTGACGATTACGAATTTTTCCTGCGCGAATTGCGGCACAATCCTTTGGTGGTACCGCACATGGAGCGCATGCGGAAACATATCCAACCCTCCGTTGAATGGCGGAAGCGCAGATACCTCGTCGCCAGAGTCATTCATCACGTCGGGATTGAGCAGCTGGAGGCGGCCGATCGGGATCCCGTCGAGCACCAGCCCGGTGTCACCTTGGAGCAGACGAAGAGGTCCGTCGCGCGGCATCTACGTCCAACGGGCGTCCTGGGCGTACCAGACGAACGGGTTCTGAGCGGTGATGCGCTCAGCACTAAGGGCTGTCAAGAGGTTACTTGTCCTCTGAGCGAACCCGTCAGCAGGTAACCAAGTATCACCGTAAAAAGCTTTGCTAGAGCGTCCTGCATGTCTACTTCCGCTGCGATTTTTCGATCGGTGTCGCTTAACACGCGAGCGATGCACAATTGCTCCTTGGGTGGTGGAACAGGCACCGGCGTCGAAGCAACGTCACCCTGATTGATGCTGGATTGAGCCACGGCTCTCTTTGCCTTACCCCGAAGGTGGTGCCGTGCTGCCGCCGAAGTGAGAAACCGAAACATGTATTCCGGAAGCATGGGAGATGCGACTGAAAACCGCATCATGTTCGACTCAAAGACGGTGGACTCAAGTCCGTTGGGTATCAGCGCTACCTTCCCCAGATGGGAGAGACTGTTGACGCGGTTGATGAGGATATCGTTCGGCTTGACCTCGTATTTCTCAGTTTCGGCCTCGTCTAGCTCGACACGATGCCGAACATGCCGAAGAACTTCGCCCTCATTAGAGAAGTCGTCTATACGGATGATAGGTCTGCCCGCACCGTACGATGAGTGCGGCTTGTAGAGTCCGTTTTGCGGACCACACGCGATCAGGTTGCCAAGGGGAACGACGTCCCACTGCTCCGGCACCAGCCCAATCTCCGTCTCCTTCAGCCGCACCCCAGCCACCTGATCCACCGGCACCGGCCCGTAGGTGAACAGATGGCGCATGAGGGAGCGCTTCAGCTCACGCGTGGACGCGATGACCGCCTCGGTCGCCTCCCTGGCGCGCTGGACCGTCGAGAGCACGTGGGCGATGGCGCGCTGCTCGGGGAGCGGAGGGAGCGGGATCGGCATTCGAATGAGGTCATCTCTTGGTATGCCCTTTATCGTTGAGCCACGTGCGCCCAATTGAAATCGCTGTTGAATTGGGGCTGATAGGAGGGCGTAGGCCAGAAAAAGGACATCCGCCAGCTCCCGATCAACCACCATACCCGTAAGGTCTTGGCTAATAGCCATGTCCTTTTCGTTGATCGCCGCCTTACCCACGCCCACCCGCGTGCCGATCAGCAGGTTGCCAGCCGGTACTACCCTGGCAGAGCTGTGCGAAAGACCAGTCGCCGAAATTTGTCTGACTCCCCGATCGAGCCTCAAGCCCGAGATAGCAGCACTGGTCGTCCAGGGAATATCGCCACCCCAATACTCGGGCACCTTGCTCGACGGTGTCCCACCGCCGAAGAATTGCCGCCCGATCTCACTCAATCGCATTACCCGCCAATCCTCCGGCAACAACCCCAGCTCCGTCATCCCATACCCCTCCGGGACCTCGTCGGCTGACGCGCGCTCCGCCAGGTCAACCATCTCTGCGTCTCTTCCCCAGGGCGCTGCAAGTGGCGCTCATCCTCTTAGCCACGCTCCCACTCCTCATCTTCCTGCCGCTCCAGTTGGCGTTGCAGGCGCTCCAGGCGAGGCAGCATCTCCTCCGGATCGCCTTGCACAAGGTTCCATACCTCCGTGAGATTCACCTCGTCGTAGCGATCAATCATGACACCCGGCACAGTGGCCATCTTTTGCCATGGAATCGTGGAATCAAGATCGCGAATCTGGTCGGGCACCCGTTTCGCTGCCTCATCGACGATCTCCAGTACGCGCAGCGTGGCGTAGTTGGTGGGGTCGTCGGCCACGAACTGATCCTCGGTGAGACCGGCGGTGAATTGCAGGGCGTGCTGGACCGCGTCCCGGATTTGGCCGACGTAGACTGAGTATGCCCGCTGGCCAGTCATAGCTCCACGGCCTCACGCAGGATGTAGCGGGCAAGGCGCGGCTGTAGGTCGTCACGCAGCGCGACGTCCACCGGTACACCTAAGAGCTCTTTCAGGTCATCCTCCGCGTCTATCAGTTCGAACAGGCTCAATCCGCGGGAGAGGGTCACGAGCACATCCAGATCGCTGTCCGGACGCTGCTCGTTGCGGACGTAGGAGCCGAACAGGGCCACGCTGTCCGGGCCGTAGCGGGCACGCAGTTCGGGGAGATGGGCGCGCAGGCGTTGTGCCAGGCGGGCACTTCCCACTGGGGCGGCAGCGTATCGACCGTCCTTGCCGCCGCCGGCTCAGCCACGTCGAAAGCCTCCCAGCCCCAGCCCCATCAGCACCTTCTCCAATTCCTCGTCGGCCGTTGCTCGTTCTTCCTCCGCCTCGCGCAACAGCACCATCGCTTCCTCCAGTGGCAGCACGTCTTCCTTCTCGCCGGTCGAGACGTAGCGGCTGGGCGAGAGGTTGTAGTCGTTGCGCGCCGCCTCGGCGGTGGTGATGACCGCCGCCAGGCTCTCCACCGATTCCCAGCCCCCATACAGCTCGGCGATGCGGGCGATGTGCTCCTCCTGGAGATAGTTCTTGGGGCGGCCTTTGGCAAACAGCTTCGAGGCGTTGATCAACATGATCTCGCCGGGGTGTTGCTTGGCGCGGTTGACGACCATCACGATGCCCGGCGCGGAGGTGTTGTAGAAGAGATTCTCGGGCAGCAGGACCACCGCCTCGATCAGGTCGCCGGGGTGCGTCAGGTCGCCGTCAATGAAGAGCCGGCGGATGTCCCGCTCGCGGTTGCTACCGGCGTTCCCGCTACCCCGGCTCACCGCGCCGGTGTCCAGCACCAGCGCCATCCGGCCCCGGTCGCCCAGGGAGGCGACCATGTGCTGCACCCAGCCCCAGTCGGCGGAACTGGAGGGTGGCGCGCCGAACTCGAACCGCCCGTAGGGATCGTGCTGGTAGGTGCTCTGGGCGAAATCCTGGTTCCACATGGGATTGGCCGTGACCAGGTCGAAGCGCCGCAAGCGGTTGTGCTCGCTGAAGGCCGGCCGGCGCATGGTGTCGCCCAGGGCGATCTCGGCGTCCATGTCGTGTAAAAAGGCGTTCATGCGCGCGATGGCGAAGGTGGAGGGGTTGATCTCCTGGCCAAAGAGCCGCAGCCCCGCCAGGTCTGCCGGCAACTCGCGGTGGCCGTCCTGCCCCGCGCCGTGCGTCTCCAGCAGACGCAAAAAGCACTTGATCAGCAAACCGCCGGAACCCGCCGTGGGGTCGTAGACGGTCATGCCCGGCTGGGGATCGAGCATCCGCGCCATGACCGAGGCGACCTCGGGCGGGGTGTAGAACTCGCCGGCGCTCTGCCCCTGCCCCTCGGCGAATTTGCGCAGCAGGTACTCGTAGGCGCGACCCAGAATATCCGGCTCCACGTCGCGCAGCCCGAGACGGTGCCGGGAGAGCACGCCTACCAACGCGGCCAGCCGTGCGTCGTCCACGGTGCGCTGGCCGGAGGTGGTGGCGTTGAAGTCGACCATGTCGATCACGCCCTGCAGCCGCGCGTTCTCCCGTGCCACGGCCCGCACCGCGTCGGTCAGGTATTCGCCCAGGCCGGAGCTGCGGCGGGCCAGCTCGGCCCAGAGCGCGCCGGGCGGCACGTAGAAGCGCACCAGCGCGTGGTCGGCGGCCACCAGCGCGGCCGCCATCTCGGGGTCGCCGAACTCGGCGCCCAGGCGATCCAGCTCGTCCTCGAAGACGTCGGAGAGCCGCTTCAGCGAGACCAGCGGCAGGATATAGTCCTTGAACTTGGGGGCGTCCAGCGGGCCGCGAATCTGGCAGGCAGCGTCCCAGAGCCAGGTCTCAAGGGTGGGGATGTCCAGCATGTCTGCCCCGTCTCGACAATGATGTGCATGCCGGTCCCGAGGCGGGGCGGCACTCGGCCCCATGATACGCCGCGATGGTGATGGCGTGCTGCCTCAGGCGTAGAGCAGCTCGTCGTCCTCGCCGATCGGGAGGTCGTCGCTCACCGGAACGCGGAGCCAGTCCAGCATATTGAGATTTCGAATAGTCTCCGCGATTTCCTCGTCGCGTGGAGGATTCTCGCGCCGCCGCTTCCACTCCCTTACCGCATCGAATACCTGGAGCTCAGAGGGAGCCTGGCCAAGTTGGCGTTTCAGTTCACCGGCAGCGAAGTGCACTGTCGCAGCAATCTCCGCCTGACGTGTGTCCCGGAGCCGCATGAATAGGTCCACCACCCGTTCGATCGACGTGTCCCAGTGGGCTAGATCGTCTTTCCAAACCTCAGCCGCTGCCAGATATCCCTCTCCTGGGCTGACCGCGAAGCTCCTGCCCTCTTGCCGCTCGTGCAACACTCCGTTGTTGACAAGGCGAGTGAGAACCGGCTTGAGCTGAGAGGCAAACGGCCCGAAGCTGCCCCGCTCGAACTCGAGTTCAGTAGGGATGCCCGCCACCGAGGCGAAGTAGGCCATCTTCTGGAGCATGACGCGCCCAATAGGCGCACGATAGGGCTGCCGGTGAATTCGCTCAACAATGGCGGCGATGGCCACCCACGAAGGATAGAGACCATGAGCCTCGGAATCCCGCCCATCCGATTTGACTTGTTCCCGGGTATCGCTCCTGAGAGGCAGTTCGAGTTGCCCGGACGCGGCATTCGTGGGAGCGTAGAGCTCGACAGGGATGTCCAACCGCTGAAGATGGTGACGAAGCACGGGTTCCACAACCTGCCATTCGAGTTGCCCGTTCCCGCAACCGAGAGGAGGGACGGCAAGCGACGTGATGCCCCATTCCCGGTAGTGCCTCTCCAGGTGCTGGAGGCCGGCAACGATATCGTCCAGGTGGGAGACCGAGCGCCAGTGGTCCTTCGTCGGGAAGTTCAGGACCCAAGGCGTCGTTTCGCCGGCATACAGGTACGGCCGGCCTAGACGCACCTCGCCACGGGCGCAGCGGCGCACGTAGTCCTCGTACATTGGATGGAAGCGCTTCCGGAACTCCAGCGCCACGCCCTTACCCATGACGCCAACGGTATTGACCGTGTTCACGAGCGTCTGGGCACGCGACTGAAATATGTCTCCTCTGACCAACTCCACCATGGTTCGCTACCTCGTCTGAAAAAACAAGTGAGGGTCGATAGTCATGGGGAGGCCAGGCGCGCCGGCTTGCAGCGCGGCCCTGCTTTCCTTACACGATACATAGGCGCCAACAATAAAGCTAGGGTCAACGCGGTCAGGCACCAGCACCTCGGCACATTTCATGGACTTGCGACGAAACGCCTGCGCATTGTCAGGGTGGGTCCAGTACTCTGCGAACACGGCATCATGAGCCAGCAGGCCGAGCCCGTCTGGCGCCGGGGCAAACCGAGCATAGTCGCTGGACGCATTGCGGTCGACAATTACCGTGCGGGGCTGGTTCAGCACGTCCGGTGTGATACGCAGGACACACAGCGATTCGTTCTCGTCCTTGCGTTTGTACAACATGGGATTCTTGCGCACACGTAGAGATTGACGTACTCATGGAGCGGTCGTCCCCCAGGAACGCGCTTGGCGCGTCGTCTCGCCTGAATCTCCTCCATCGCAACCGATCGATGAGGTATCCTCTCTGCTCTCCGGTGCGAGAGAATACCTCTCGACATTATAGAACTTATGTTCGCAATAGCGAATATGTTATGCAGCTCAGCGAGTTCGTCCCGCCTCACAAAAGGCTCGCAACTCTCGCCAACAACTCGCGTAGATCGTAGTTCACGCGTGTCACCTGGAAGTCAAGCCCTCGCCGGAACGGTTGGCGGAGGTAGCTCGACTCATCAGATATCATATCACTCTCGTCCGGTGAGTGTGCCTTTCAGCAAGCCATCCCGGAACCGGTCGACGGACATCACAGGGTCATATGTGCTCCCGCCAGCTCGGCTCTGGCACAGTGTCCGAACCGCAGTATCAGGAATCTACATCATCTGCGCTTCCCGCTGCCCTACGTGCACACCGATTCCGACGTGTAACGCACCAGGTCGCGGGTGGAGAGGCGATTGGTCGAGATCACCACCGAAATCTTGCCACGCTGAAACGACAGCCAGCGCTGCCCATCACTATATCGCCCGGTCCACACCCGACACTTGCCCGCCGCCGTAGGCGCTCCGATCTTGTACTGAGGAGGCAGGCCATGTGCCAGCTTACGCTCTCGCACCAGGATGTACGGGCCGGTCACGTAGATGCTGGCCTGTCCATGCCAGCTGGTGAAGACCTGGACCCAGCGTGTGGGATGGCTGTAGAGCACGTCAAAGCCCGGAACGTAGGGCAGCATCAATACACGATACGGAAACCCAAACCTCCCGGACGGCCCCTGCTCGCCTGTCTGCCCGTAAAAGGATGTCGCCAGTCTGGAATAGGTGAAAATGACCCCAGTGAGCGGCTCCTGGCTCGGTACCCAACCAGGAGGCGTATCGTCCTGCTGCCCTTGAAACGTGTCGACAGAGGGCAGTGCGAGGTGCTGCGCGTGGACTTCGACCACCGGACTCGACGGCCGATACCGCAGCTCGGCGCTCGACGGCCCCTTACCGTAGCTGATGGAGGTGACCCGGTACTGGACGTGAATGGGAGCCTGAACGACATTATGCAGGTTGTGCAGCCCGTACTCCTGGTACCGCAGGATGAACGGTCGGTCGTGCTCGACCCATACCCTGGCCCGGCCAATCGCCTGCCGGTAGTGATGGCACGGACTGGGGGGATAGTAGCGGACCGGCGATCGATGCGAGCCACCGGTCTTTGCAAGGTAGCAATCACCTGAGTCGTATGAGAGTACCTGGAGGGGGGCGAACTGGACGACGTCCACGGCATGGCCCAGCAGGCTGGTTCGGTTCACGATGCGAGCATAGGGATGGATGCCGGGCTGCGATCGAGATATCCGGAGCTGGGCGAGGTAGCCGCTGACCGATTGGGCCGAATCCGGCTGCTGCACGCCGAAGGTAGCGCCATTCTGCAAGTAATCGAGGACCTCCTGAGGCGAGAACGACAGCCGCTGCCAGGCAGTGCCGCGCAAGACGCGTGCTGTTTCTGTCCTGGAGTCGTAGGTGGTCAGCGTTGGGCCATTGAGAACGACCGTTATCGTACCCCGCTCTAGGATGGGATCAAGCACCTGCAGATCGACCCGGAAGTGAGTGGCATCTCTGACCGACCAGTGAGCGACCACCCGGTGCCGGCCCTGATAGTGGGCGACGTCGGCTGGAAGCAAGGACCAGGGTATCTGCCGGAAGGTGATCTCGGAGCTTCCGGTGTAAGGATAGAGGCTGTTGGAGCCCAGGGCCACCCGGCGCAGAATGCCATAAGCGTCGGCGCGCGGAACGCTCCGCCGGCTGGTGGCGACGACGATGCCCAGCACGACTACCAGTGCCGCCAGCAGGCCGGCCAGGGTCCGCCCCTGCCATGGGGTGACGCTCCACCTACCTCGAGGGGCTGTGGCGGGCAGACGGGCCATCACGCCGTCCCGCAAAGGTCGTGGCGCGTTCGCTCGGCCCAGCGAGCTGAGCAGTGCTTTATTCGATGCAATCATCTCGGCTTCCTTTCGGCACTCGGCGCATGCGCGCAGGTGATCGTCCAGTGTTGACTGCTCTGCTTCTGTCCGGTTCTCGGGGAACAGCAACATGGTGTAATAGCGCCCGTGACGATTCATGGCTCCTCCCGGTACACGGCGCGAAAGCGCTGATGGGCGCGCACCAGACGCATCCGCACCGTGCCGGCGCGAAGGCCGAGCGTCTGCGCAATCTCTCGCGGCTTAAATCCATCGGTATGGGCCAGGTACAGGATCTCGCGGTCGGACGGCGTGAGCTGAGCGAGCGCCCGGTGCACCGCGCCTTCCAGCGCACGGTCCGGCGAGGCAGCCATCAGCGCGGTATGCTCGCCCAGCGGGTTGACCGGTTTCCTTCGCCTCTGGCGGAAGTGATCCATCGCTCGGTTGCGGGCTACCTTATAGAGCCACTGCACGGTCACGGGCTTCCCGCCGACCAGATTCTCATAGGCACGAAGAAACGTATCCTGGGCGCAATCGCGTGAAAGGTCGCGATCGCCAAGAAGCACGAGAAGAAAGTTGTAGAGCGGTTCTTCATAGCTGTCCATGAGCCTCACCAGCCGGTCCCGGAGTGCAGCGTCATCCGCCGGCTCCGCCTCTGTCTCCCACTCGGAGTCGTTCACGGTGTTGTGCAGTCTGTCATGCATCCTTCCCTGCCCCATACAAGACATAGATAGAACGCAAACTGCACTCAAACGTCACATTGAAGCGTCGGCGCCGTGCGGGAGTCGAGTTTTCCCCACGAGAAAATGGGGCGCCAGTTAGCGGCGGAGGCGAGTGAGCCCTCGGCCCGCATGCCAGGCCTCGATGACTAGGTGATCGGCGGGATCGCCCAGACGGACGACGACCAGTTCCGTCACGTCGGCGCGGAATAGATGGGAGGAATCCGGCGGCGCTCCATCGCCGTTAATGGCAGCGATGCGCCGCGGGTCGAAGATCTCCTCGACCCGGCCGGCGATCTTGGCATCACCGCTCCAGTTCGGCGGGTCTGCCGAGCCGCTATGGAGCGCGAAGCGGGGATCGCGTCGGAGATCCAGCGCCTTCAGCGACTGCCACATGCTCCCAAACCACAGATCGCCATCGGCGAACTCGATCTCGCTGCCGCTGATGCGCGGCGAGCCGTCCTGCCGCAGCGTCGCCAGGGTCTTGTGCTTGAACGCGTCGAAGAAACTCAGGGCAAGCGCCGTGAGTTCAGGAACTTCGGCTTCGATCTCTCTCCAGCTAGGCATGCTTCACAAAGCCACAGCCTCGCGCAGTACCGACTCCCTGAAACGCTTCAACCCGGCGCTGCCCACCACATCTACCTCGCGGCGAAGGGCGTCGGCCAACGCTCGGCGTAAGTCTTCAAGGAGACCAAAGTAGGCGAAACCCCTAACGCCTGTGACGATGTCCACGACCAGGTCGACATCGCTCCCGGCAGCAGCATCTCCCCGTGCCCCTGAGCCAAACACACGCACGTTCCTCGCATCATGCGCCGCGACAATTCGTAGGACCTCATCTCGGCACGCGCGCAACTGTGCCAACGTCATGCCATCCCGGTCGAAGCGCGGCGCTTCCAGGGCAGAAGAAGACCCGTTCATGGCATTCATTGTCGGCCATGAAGGGCCGTGGTAGCCACCTGGATGAAGCGGGTGGGCACAGCCGGTGCGATCAACCATCAGGGGAGACCGCTGAGATCCAGGTGCTACCTCAGCCGCTCAACCTGCCT
>JAABUX010010819.1_pt1 | contig 10145 bp, 11 predicted proteins | sample 5561851 | NCBI WGS metagenome assembly JAABUX01 (sample SAMN10711883, study PRJNA513361) | rock metagenome | isolation source: Antarctica rocks | place: Antarctica: Victoria Land, Richard Nunatak red sandstone | collected 2016-01-03 | reverse complement strand
GAATGAGTAGAAAAGCGGCTCCTGCGCATCCTGCCGTCCCATCATGGCAATGTCCTCCGTTGCTGTCCTAACAAATCACGATCGCTCTCCGGCGACAAGAGTTTTTCAACAGCATTGACCGTTTCTGGTATGTCGGCCAGCTCTCGCTTCTACATGGACTGCAGCGGCTAGAAACGTACCATAACTTAATACCAGAATCATAATACCACAACTAACCCTTTATGGTATGTTTGTCGCATGATTGTTGGCTACGCGCGTGTCTCGACTGACGATCAAACCACAGCCGGGCAACTGCCTGATCTGAAGAAGGCCGGATGCACGCGAATCTACCAGGAGGTCATGAGCGGACGCATCAGAGAGCGGCCAGAGCTTGAAAAATGTCTGGATCATCTTGAGGCGGGCGACACGCTCATGGTCTGGCGGCTCGATAGACTCGGCCGTTCGACCCGGAATCTCATCGAGCTGATCGAGCAGCTAAAGGAACGCAACATCAACTTCGTTTCGCTGCGGGAAGGCTTCGATACCCGGACGGCATCGGGAATGTTCATGTTCACGATTTCCGCGGCCTTCGCGCAGATGGAGCGCGAGCTGATCCGTGAGCGAACCATCGCCGGCCTGTCGGCAGCGCGGGCTCGCGGACGCTTTGGCGGACGGAAGCCGAAGCTTTCCCCGCAACAGGCAAGGGCGGTCCGTACACTCTGGGAAAGCAGGGAGCACACCAGAAAAGCTATCGCGGAACAGTTCGGCGTCTCCGTCCAAACCGTCGATCGCATTGTGCACGGAAAAAGCGCGGACCGCGAGTAGACACTGGCAAGACCCTATGAGCAATACCGATGACACCAGCTCATTTGAGGCAAGACGTGCGGAAGTATCCCCGAACCATTCACCCGCAAACGCAAACAAGCACAGCGAATGACAGGAGATCCAGATGCCCCCTAAGAAAGGAGCCGTTCGCGTAACTAAAAAGCAGGCCGTCCCCGCCGAAGAATGGCAAGGTTCTAAACTCCCGACCCAATGGTCACGTCTATCATTCGTGCCCTATCCTTAGCGCGGCAGCAACGTAAACTGCTCGATCGCCACTTTTGCGCCTTGTCGTGATCGAGGGCCGCTGGGCTCAACTATGAGAACCCGCAACTGATCGAAACGCTCTAACTTACCATCGTGCGGAAGCAGGAACGTCACCGACTGTTGGCCTGGCGCGACCGTCTGCATACCCAGGAATCTTATTGTTTTTGATGGTGATGCCCCATCAGTAAGCACTAACCCAAAGGATAGTGGACCTGCCTGCTCGCTATTTTCGAGCGCCACTTCGATCGCACTGCAGCAGGCAACTTCGAGTGAACTCCCGAGCTGCTGATCTGCCTGCATAAAGATGGGCTCCGTGTCAGAAGACGCAACATGGACCGAAAGAGGTGTCCCTTGTGCGACATGAGCTGCTGGTCCCGGACGCTCTCCAGGAACCCTGGAGTAAAGATAAGGACCATCGAAGGGAATCACCAAGGTTCGTCTTTGTGTAAACGTATCGCTTGCTGCCCGCGGTACAGGCACCTCAATCTGTTTTCTTTTCCGCGACGGCCAAAGCACAACTCCCACATAGCCAGATGAAGAAGAGAGCTTGTCATGCGGCTTGGCTGTTTGCGGCCGGACCTGTTGCAGGCTCTGGATCCATGACTGCAACATGGCGAGGCTACGCGTCTTATCGACTTGCAATGTAGGAAGGAGAGCCAGAATAGTCATCGCTACGGCAAGGCTACCCAAGTAAATGAGCGACAGTTTCCGCCTCTTGCTTCCGGGCCTCGTTTCCTCGGTGGAGATGACTGGTTCCGCTCGCTGCAAGGTCAGCAGAAACGCTGTGAAGGCTACAAGATATCCAGCCAGGCTAAGCCACCCGCCGCAAAGGGCGACAGCGCAGGAGTACATCAATACGGATACGCTTAGCGCTGTTCCGAAGTGGCTGGACCGTGTGGGGAGCGTGGCGAACAGCTCTATCATGTCGTTCGCCTGATGCGTTGGTGGTTCCAAGCACGTCGCCTGCGGATAAGCCTGGATCCAGGCGATAGCCAGGGCAGAACCTGCAAGCACAGAAGGAGCAAGGGCCAGTGTTGAATACTCTCGAAACAGTAGAACCGCAGCTGGCAAGAAAAGCCAGGCTGCAAGAAAGAAGCGGCTGAGGCCGAATGCCGATGCATAACGTTTGGTGGGCAATGCCAGCCATAATCCGATCAGGCCACCAGAAGCCGTGACTGCGCAGTAACCAAAAGCCGTCAGCAGAAGCGTTTTACCGGAGGAGCTTCTTGGATCTGGAGGGCGACAGACCAGACTGGCTGTTAGAAGAGCGCACGTAATGCCAGTAAGTACCGCGATAGCCGAACGCGAAGAGGAGGCAACTTCCGGGTGGTTCTCGTCGCTGCGACGCATCAGCCGCCTTCTTTGCCACTGCGATAGCTTCGCAACGAACAAGCTATTGCTCGCTTGCTAATGAGCGGGCGGCGGGAGCACCACAGCGCTCCCGCGACTCTCTGATCTTCCCTTCGACACTGCGCCGTATACCGCACAGAAAAGGCTGATCACCGTCGGCAGCCGCATCAGCAGAAAACGTGGATCCGTGACAAAGCGCACCGCATTCAAGGAGCCCACACGAATAGGTGGGAAGTGAGTCAGGGATATCAAGCCAAGTGTTATGGCGGTGGCGAATACGTAGAGCACAATTGCAATCGGAAACGCGAGCCGGAATCCTCCCCAGTCAAAACGTCTGAGTGCAAGCGAGCGGACCAGCAAACAGGTCGCCGCCCCCAACCAGGCGTAGAAGATCCCAGTCATTAAGCACAAACCAATCCAGCAAATGAAGGACGTAGGCCATGGTAGCTGTATCGTTTTCTCAAACAACCAAAGTCCCACCTCGCTGGGATAAACATTGAAGCTCAGTAGAGGCACAGGAAGGGACCATAGCAGGGCAAAGAGCAAGGCATACCGCATCCGGTGAAGCTCTGCTGCCCAAGCAGCAAGCAATGCTGCCGCGACCTGCCGACAGTACCACCCGGACGAGCGACCGCCTTGCCACTCCTCCAGCATGTCTCCGTTCATGGCGTCACTAACACGCCTACGGGGTACAAGATGGTGCAAAGACCACGTTGCAAGTCTGAGCATCCAGCCTTGTTTCATAGCAATTCCTTCCGGAGCTGCGGAAAAGGGCTCCACATCTTCTCCAGTACTTCGCGGGTTTCACGGACGTCTCTCACACCCGCCTCCGTCACCCTAAAATATCGTTTCGCCCTGCCGCCCCGCTCGGGCGTTGGATCCCCAAGCGTAGAAGCGACGAGTCCCTTGTTTTCCAACCTGTCGAGCACGGCATATACACTGCCGAGCGACACTTCGCTATGACGTTGCGCTTCCAGTTCCCGCGCAATCGGAACTCCGTAAGCCTGATCGCCGAGCGCGAGAACCGCAAGCATGACAAGCAGTTCGAGTTCCCCTAGATAATTCTGCCTAGCCATATCTTCACTATTAATGAATAAATAGCCACCGCCTGTCAACTCAGGTGAGGTATTTGGGGTTCTTCGAGCTCTAAGCAGACTTCCGATGGCATGAGGCAGGGGCGTTTGGACCGCTGTTAGGGTCTCCCGTTCCATCTCGGCGAGGCTGGCCCAGGCGGTATGCCGGCAGGTTGGCATACGTTGATACGTAATGGCACGGTTGTGTCACTGTCATTTAAACCAACCTTTAGGTCAAAGTACACCGGCCACGAGCGCCCACTCAGTGTTCAAGCTCGGCCGCGGCAAGCGCAAATCCGGCGCCGGCGAGCGCTTCCCGGATGAGGCCTTCGCAGGCCGGTTCGGCTAGAATCCGAGCTCGACCCGGCTCGACCGAGTCGACGCGTATCCCCGGTACCATCCCGAGTGCGTGCTCGACCCCGTGCAGTGCCTCTGCACCTTCCATGCCTTCGATGGTGAGTGTCTGCATATGAAATTTCGTCATGGATTCAATCCTCAAAGACTTTATCGGCTCAGACGGCTTCTTCAACAGCCCCGGTAGTTCCAGCCGCCTAGTAGCAGCCCGGCATGGAAGCGCTATCGTGGACGGCTCTAGTTGACCTCGCGCGGCGGGTCGGCGAGGCCGCGGGCGAGGAGGTCAACCGGCACGTCGCCCGCGTACTCGCGCGTGTCCCACAGGTAGCTCGTCTGATAGAACACGACCGGGCCGTGGCTGAATTCAATCAGCAGGCCTTCTGGCGTGTGGGCCACCCGTTGGATGTAAGGCAGGGTCGCCGGTTCATGGAAGCGCTCATAGGTTCGCTCGTCCATCTTGCACCTCCCAGAAGAAGAGATGCCCCCTGTCCAGTGAGGAGACCTCGCTGTACGGGAACAAGACGCGCTCTCTTCCTGTTTTGGGAATGCGCGCGTGCTTGCCGACCGACGAGCCTGTGCACTATTGCCCGTTGTCGTTCAGCCACAGCTTCGCAGCAGAGTTCCAGAGCGGATCCACTGCATTCCCTTGCACTCAGGATGTCACCAAAGCCAGCCCTTTTCTTTGCAATCAGACCGCGGGCCATGAATTGCACCAGAGTCTCAAAGGAAACAGCAACCATGATCGCCTATGGCTGGCTGGCCAAGTTTTAATGAAAAACATTGCATAGAAAACGGACGTACCCGCGTTCCTGCGCGAGATATACTCAGAAGATTCTGGTAGCGGGAAGGCGGTACACTCCCGCTACCCTCCCGCAACTTTAGGCGTCGAAGTTGGAGCAGCTAAGATGACTGGAGTAAACATCCTGAAAGGGTCGTTTTAAATCCGAAGTGACGGTCAGGAGCAACCAGTATGCAGGCGATCCATCGCAGCGCGGTGACGCTCGTAATTGGCGGCGCACGCAGCGGCAAGACCCGCTATGCGCAGCAGCTTGGTGAGCGCGTAGAAAACGTTGTTTTTGTAGCAACGGCTCACGCCGGTGATGAGGAAATGTGCACAAAGATCACCCGCCACCGCAAGGAGCGTCCGCAGCACTGGCACACCGTTGAAGAATCGCTCGACCTCGGCGGCACAATCGAGCGATATGGCTCGGGCGCGGACCTGATCGTCATCGACTGTCTTACGCTTTTTGCCGCGAACCTTCTTGCGGCGACAGAGGACTTCCCAGCGGACAAAAGCGAGCCCGAAATCGCCCGCCACATCGATTATCTTTGCCGCGCCCTTCGGGCGACTCCATGCTCGGTGGTTCTTGTTTCAAACGAAGTCGGCAGCGGAGTTGTACCTGCGTACCCGCTTGGTCGCAGGTACCGCGAGCTGCTGGGGGAAATCAATCAGAAGACAGCGCAGCTTGCCGATGAGGTGGTACTGATGGTTGCCGGCCTGCCACTTTCGTTGAAGAGTGCGCCTAAGGCAATCGCGGCCGAGATACGCCTATGAAGAGCCTTCTTGTGGGTGGAACCGCGAGCGGTGTAGGCAAAACAACAGTGACAATGACGTTGATTGCTGCTTTGCGCCGGCGTGGCCTGTGCGTGCAGCCTTTCAAGGGCGGCCCGGATTTTCTTGATACCACGCATCACTCGCGCATTGCCGGCCGGCCGGCGCACAATCTTGATACCTGGATGCTGTCCCACGAGGCGAACCAAGAGGTGCTGTACGAAGCTTCACGGAATGCAGATGCGGTCGTTGTGGAAGGCATGATGGGCCTCTTCGATGGGAAAGACGGCGTGTCGGATGTCGGCAGCAGCGCCGAGATAGCGAAGCTGCTGGGGCTGCCTGTTGTGCTGGTCATCGATGCGGCAAAGAGCGCACGCAGTGTCGCAGCTGTGGTGCTTGGCTTTGAGAGCTTCGATCCCGAGCTGCATCTGGCCGGCGTGATCTTCAATCGTGTCGCGAGCGAACGCCACTTCACTATGCTCGCGAACGCCGTGGCCGCGTCCTGTGGAACGCCTATTCTGGGCTGGCTGCCGCGCGCCTCTGAGATTGCCATCCCGGAGCGGCACCTCGGTCTGCACGCTGCCGAGACAGGGCACGAAGGGGAGACTTTGGAGTCCCATATCGACAGAATGGCAGCTCTCGCCGAAAAACATCTCGACATGGAACGAATCATTCAGCTTGCAGGCGGCGAGCTCTCCGGCATGTATCCCCAAGGGCAGCAAGATTCTCTAGTTCCTATGTTTCACGAGGCTCAGGCTTCGGTGCGGATCGGAGTGCCTCGCGATGGCGCGTTCTTTTTCTACTACGAAGACAATCTCGATATGCTGCGTCGCATGGGAGCGGAGATCGTCTTTTTCAGTCCCATGATAGACGAAGCCCTTCCCGCCGGCCTCCACGCGCTTTACCTTGGCGGCGGCTATCCCGAACTGCATGCGGAGCAACTCAGCAACAACGGAGCGCTGCTTGCAGAAGTACGTGCATTTGCCGCTTCCGGCCATCCGGTTTACGCCGAATGCGGCGGCATGCTCTACCTCGCCGAGAAGCTCAAGACAACCGACAATGCGGCATGGCCCATGGCCGGTATATTGCCGCTGCGCCTTGAGATGAGCCCACGCCTCGTTGATTTCGGCTATGTGACCGTAACCTTTACAGAGGATTGCCTGCTGGGGCCGGCTGGCACGGAGGTACGCGGACACAGCTTCCACTACTCCCGCGTGGCCTATGCAGCCGAGGATCTCGCGACCTGCTACTCGGTTCAGTATTCACTCTCCGGCAAAACGCAGGCGGAGGGCTATGGGGGCGGGTCTGTGCTTGCCAGCTACGTTCATCTTCATTTCCGTGCGAACCCGGAGGTTGCGCGCAACCTGGTTGCCGCCGCACAGAGGGTTCAGGATTGGCGTCCGCATGAGGGAGACATGGAGCCTGCGCTGTGTGGTGGCTATGCAGAAAGAGTGCGGCTGGACGTAGGCGCATGATTCAAATCAACAGCAAGGTGATGTGTCACCCTATTTACTCCCGATGCGAAGCAGCGCACGTCCTTTTTAGGTCGTACGAACGGAAACTGGAGGGCAGAGGCTACAGGGCGAAGGATGGCCTCTCAGCCGATCCGCTGAGGATGAACTCGGCCCGTTCTTCTGGGGAGCACAGTGGCAATTCTACGACCTCATAGCCGCACTTCTCGTGTAGACCCTGAGCCATCATGGTGGATGTTTTCAGCGCGCCCTCGAAGGGCTGCTTGCGCTCGTTCGTTTCGGAGTCGATGATCTCCGAAGAGAATCTTTAGTGAGGACAGCCACAGCCTCAAACGTGTACTGAGCGCAAGCCAGTCTGATTTTGGAAGATGTGTAACGTGGTCCCCGGTTCTGTCATCGGTCCGGCGCAGAAGAGCTTAGGCCACCAAACGATAAAGCGAGCTCCGCGCCGATACTCTGTGTCGAGTGCGATCTGGCCGCCATGGTTAGTGAGGATCTGCTTAACCGCCCAGAGACCCATACCGTTTCCATTCTCCCCTTTGGTTGATTTTCCGAACTCAAAGAGCGCAGTTTGGATCTGGGGATCGATCCCGCATCCCTGATCGGTAACCTGGAACTCCACGCCGTCGCTGACATGGGCGAATTCAAGCGTTACCGTACAGCCGGGCCGGGTTGTGGCCTCACATGCATTTCGCGCGAGGTTCAACATTACCTGGCGCGTCTCGCCAGGTAATGCCTCGATCTCACATGCGTCCTCGCCAACGATCTTGAACTCAATGCCTCGCTCCTGGATCAACCCTTGGAGCAGGAAGCAGACTGACTCTGCGACAGAGCGCAGATTGACGAGTTCAGGCATGGCGGATTCGCGGTGGAAGGAGAGCATCGAGCGCGAGATGGTGATGACCCGGGCGACCTCCTGCTGAGCCTGCTCTGCCAGTTCAGATATCGCTCCTGAGGCGGTTGGGTCCGTCTGGACGAGGTAAAGGATGTTCTGGATAGCGTCGAGCGGGTTCCTAATTTCGTGGGAGATGACAGCCGACATCTTGCTCCAGTCCTCAAGCTTGCGGGCCGCGATTAGTTCGTCGCACATATCGCCTTTCTCCTGCTCGGTGGATGCGAGACGGTCTGCGTAGTCGTTGATCGCAAAGCTGATATGCCCGGCGCGGCGGATGAGCATGATGGCCACGTACGCCGAGAGCACTGCCGTGACAATGGTCGTCCATGCGTCAATCCAGAAGACCGGAATCCAGGTGGTGATGACCTCCATCAGGTGAGTCGAACCGCAGGCGACGATGAACAAGGCAAAGCCGACCAAGAACCATACCCAGTCCCGGGCCATATTCCTGAATGTCCTTCCGGCGATGAGAAGGAGGGCACCGCACAAGGTCACGTAACTGAGAAATGTCACGAGGTTGGCCACCACCATGGTCCAGACGAGGTGGGGGGCGGCAGCCCAGCACACGGCATGGGGCATGAGGATAGGAGATGTGTTCACAGCTCACACCTCTCAAGTGGCACTAGGGCAAGAGCTACTTTGTCTGCCTGACCGGAAGGGAAAGGAACACGGACTGCTCTGATTGTGATGGGATACACCAGTGATACGAGACGTGTCGAAAGCACATGTTGAAAGAGCACGCCTTCAACATTCTGCGAGTGGCCCTGTTCTGACGGGCTACGTCATGCACTCACTTTACTGTTCTTCTCGCCCGACTATCAGCTACGGGCCGAGAAGGTATGGTCGCCCTGCGACCCTTTTAATATGCCAGAGGCAGGTGAGAACCGGACGGAACAGTAGCGCAATGCTCGCCTCCAGTTGCAGATCCTCAAGTCTCGACCGCCCGAACCATTTCCGTTCTTATCTGGAATTAAACTACATTGTTACTTTAGTGTCAAGTCAAGATTACCTGGCAAGGTGCGCGACCGGCGCGGAGGGTTGTCCGTTCTCGCCACTTTTTTGCTCTGCTGCCAACCGAGTTTCGTCAGCTCCATGAGAAAGATCGTGGCAGGGGGATGCCGGCGTCGCCGGTGCTCCGTCCGTGGCGAATGAATATCGCTCTCCCCTACATTCCCGGATGATAGGCGCATTCATTTCGGCCTGAGAGCTTCGGGTCAGGGCCGCGCAGCGCCGCGAGAGCGGGGCCGAAGGCAGCCTTGATGCGGAGCTGGCCGAAACGATCCTAGCCACGTCCGGGATGGAGGCTCAGTTCTGGTTTTGAACTTACCCCTCTTTGGCTACGAGGCGGACATCGAGATTCATGCCTACCGCCTCGGCGTAGCGAATGAGAGTGCGCATGTTCACATTTTCCGGCCGGCGCTCTGTCCGGCTGAGCTGCGGCGTACTAGTGCCGATCTTTTTGGCAAGTTCCGCTTGGGTGAGACCCTTTTTCTTCCTCTGATTGGCAAGCTGGAGGCCGATGCTGAGGACTTTGGTCTCTTCCTCGAATGCCTGGCGAACGGATGGATCGGTGAGCTGCTGGTCGAGATAGCTGTCCCATGCGGTTTTCATCTGCGTTTTTTCTCCTTTGCCGGTGATCGCGTTTCGGTTTTGGAACCCGTCTTTGCCGCTAGTCCGGCCTCATGCCTGGCCATCCTGGTGCGCCCGATTTTCTTGTCTGCTTCCTCTACGGCGGCGGTGGCTTTCGTGAAGCCATGTAACAGGACGGCGGTGCGGTTTTCATCGAAGAAGTACAAGACGCGATAACGTGTTTTGCCGACCCGCAACCTGGCTTCTCTGAGCTTGCCTTCGATCTGGGAGGTGTAAGGATAATCGAGCGTCGGGCCACCGGTTTTGAGCAGCTCAATCCGCGCCAACACCTTGCCTCGGACCTCCACCGGAACACTGTCGAGCCAAACGCGCACGGGAAACGAACCGTCTTCATCCGTGTAAAAGTCGATCTTCCAAACTTCGGGCGGAGACAAACTCACACTTGCCAATTTATCATATTTGATAAAACGGTGGTTCCAAGTTGGATGTGCCTGCTCCCTGTCGCAGCTCGCCCACAGAAAGGCTCGTAGAGCGACTTGCTCTGAGTTTTTGGTGGGTATGCCTCACCTGCACTTCATCGGCTTGTTCTAAGTGCCTTTCTGCTCGATTGCCAAGAGGTTTAGTCGTCAACCACAAACCTTCACCCACCCTATTTTTATTAGGAATGAGCTTGCCCCCGGAAAACGTCTCTCATAGCGAACTTTTGTAATCGCGAGGAGGCGACTGTGATGGAGAAGGCGACACGGCGGCGGTATACGTTGGAGTACAAGCAGGAGGCGGTTCGGCTGGTG
>JAABUX010010818.1_pt1 | contig 10146 bp, 13 predicted proteins | sample 5561851 | NCBI WGS metagenome assembly JAABUX01 (sample SAMN10711883, study PRJNA513361) | rock metagenome | isolation source: Antarctica rocks | place: Antarctica: Victoria Land, Richard Nunatak red sandstone | collected 2016-01-03 | reverse complement strand
TTGCGAAGAGTCAGAGATTGCCCCCTTTGAGAATCCCCCCACGCAGTAGAACGGTCGCTTCACGCAGCGCGTGTTGCACATCGGACTCAGTCGCGGTGGCGCAAGAGCGTTGAACAGCCCTGGCTATACCCTGGTGGCCGAAGTTACGGAATTGACCGAGAAGGTCGATAACGCGCTCCAAGTCACCGAAGACGTCTACCTCGCGCGCATCTACGCCGCGGCGTTGGAACTGTTCCGGGTTCGGGTGGTGGCTGCCGCGGTCGATCGCAAGCTGTCGATCATCCGCGACACCTATACGGCACTCTACGACGAAGCCCAGAGCAGCCGTTCGGCCCTGATGGAACTGTCCATCATCTTGCTGATCGTCATCGAGATCGTGCTTGCGGTCGTGCGCCCGTGACGGACGCACGACCGAGAGCGGTTACTGCGATACGGGCGCGTTGCCCTGATACTGCGACTGATAGGGCTGCTGCGAGTAAGGTGCCCCCTGCTGGTATGGCTGAACCTGCTGCTGCTGACGGATTTGCTGCTGCTGGGCCGCCTGGTTCCGCGCACGCGAATTGGCGATGTGCCGCCCCGCGACACACCCGGCACCGGCGCCGAGAATGCCATGCCCGGCATAGTGGCCGGCTACTCCCCCCAAAAGTGCACCCTTGATGCAACCAGCCGCCTGGGCTCCTGGCGCCAGACCGACCGCAATCGCCAGGGTCGCCGCCGCTACCATCATCTTCATGTCGAAAACTCTCCAAGTTCGATGACAGGCCAAACGTGTCCGCCATGGATAAGTTCAGTCGATGCGGTCAGCGAGGGCAAACAGAAGGTTGAGGCGCTGCCTCACACTCCGCCAACGGCATGATACCTTTGGAAACCCAGACAAATACGGGTCCGGGGCAGAGCCATGGCCTTCCATCCTGCTTCGGACGGTCATCAAGCAGAGAGGCTGGTCTAATATCACGGCGTCGTGATAGGTGCGCTGGATGGACCTCAAGGAGGAGTTGCTGATCGGCGAGGCGTCGGGGCACTGGTACTACCGCGCCAAGCTCGCAGCGCTTCGTCTGGCGATCGCCAAACTGCCGCCGGGTCCAATTCTCGACGTCGGGTCCGGGTCCGGCTTCTTCGCCCGCAAACTCCTCGAAAGCGGCCAAGCGACCGAGGCGACCTGCGTCGATCCGGGCTACCCCGCCGACTCCGAGGAGCAGGTCAACGGCCGTCCGATGCGGTTCCGCCGCCGGGTGGGCGGCAGCGGCGCGACCTTGGTGCTGATGATGGATGTGCTCGAACACGTGGCGGACGATGGCGCGTTGCTGGCCGAGTACGTGGCCCGGATGCCCCCGGGCGCCTGCGTGCTGGTGACGGTGCCGGCATTCCAGGCGTTGTGGAGCGGTCATGACGTGTTTCTGGAACACCACCGCCGCTACACGCTGCGGGAGGTCGAGCGCCTATTGGGCGCGGCCGGGCTGCAGATGGAGCTCGGATGCTACTTCTACGCCGCGCTACTGCCGTTGGCGGCAGCCGCCCGCCTGCTCGACCGGTGGCGTCGCGACGACCGGCCGCCCCGCAGCCACATGCAGCGGTTCGGACGGCTTACCAACGCTGCTCTCGACGCCGTCTGCCGGGCTGAGCTGCCGCTGTTCCGGGCCAACCGGATGGCTGGACTCAGCGTCTTCGGTTTGGCCGTCAAACCGTGACGGAGCCGGGCACCAACGCACGTTCCAGCCGCTAAATTCGCCCGGACAACGCCGCTATCGTCACCGCGAGGCGATCGCCCAGGCCGCGCGGGTGCGAGTCGCCGGGGCGGCGCAAGTCGCGCCGGGCGAGCACGGCCGGCAGCGCGGCCGCGAGTGCCTCGCGGGGCACGGACCGGCGAGCCGCGAGCCACGGCCGCGCGTGCTGCGCCAACGCGGCCAGCACGGGGCGCAGCGCCGGGCCCCCCGGATCGGCAATCGCGGTCTCGATCGAAAGGCCGTGTTCCGTCAAGCTCGCGACCGGCAATAGGCAGCGTCCTTGACTGGCGAGCGCCGTCACGCTGCGCAGCGCACCGGCCGCCCCGTACGCCGCGCCCAACTGTCGCAGCGCGTCCGACCCCGGCGCGCCGAGCAGCCGTCCAGCCGCCACCGCCAATCCCCCAGGACCCGCCAGAAGCGTGGCGCGCCACTCCTCCAGTGTCTCGATGGTATCGACCTCGGCCTCTCGCGCATCGATGACCGCCGCAAGCTCGGTTCGGTCGAGTACGCCCGCCGCGAGCAGCGCCGCGAGAGGCCCGGCCACCTCATGCGCTCGGACGGCGCCCTCCACCACCTCGCGCCACCACTGCAGGCGGATCAGCGCCAGCATCGGATTGGACGCCGCCTCCCGCGCCCGCGCCAGTTCGTGGTTGAACGCGTACAGGGTGAACACCGCCTCACGCCGGTCCGCGGGGGCGAACAACGCCGTCAAGAAGCGGTCGGGATCGGCCCGGCGTACCAGGGCGCCAATGGCAGAAAGAGGGTGCGGCATCGGGCTGAGATGGGGCCGCGCGCGCTTGACGTGGAGGGGAGAGGGCCATAGCTCTCGGGTCCGCCACAGCCCGAAACATCCGGAGAACGCCCATGGCCTTCGAACTTCCGAACCTGCCCTACGCGCATTCCGCCCTCGCCGAGCGCGGCATGTGCCAGGAGACGCTGGAGCTGCACCACGACAAGCACCACCAGGCGTACGTGACCGCGCTAAACGGCTTCGTCGAGAAGAACCCGGCGCTGCAAGGCAAGTCGCTGGAGGACATCATCAAGATGTCGCACGGCAAGGACGACATGGCCCCCGTGTTCAACAACGCCGGGCAGCACTGGAACCACATCCTGTTCTGGCAGGCCATGACGCCGACCGGTGGGAAGATGCCGTCCATGCTGGAGAAGAAGATCACCGAGGACCTCGGCGGCGTGGACAAGTTCAAGGAGGCGTTCAAGGCGGCGGCCATCGGCCAGTTCGGCTCCGGCTGGGCGTGGCTGGTGCTGGGGACCGACGGCAAGCTGAAGGTGACCAAGACGCCGAACGGCTCCAATCCGCTGGCCACCGGCGACGGCCGCGCGCTTCTCGGCATCGACGTGTGGGAGCACAGCTACTACCTGGATTTCCGCAACCGCCGCCCGGACTACATCACCAACTGGCTCGACAAGCTCGCCAACTACGAGTTCGCCGAGAGCCAGCTGAACGCGGCTTAAACTGGACGAACGCCGAGGCCGCAACGACGTCTTTCTGGGGCGGCCGACACCCAGACGGTGATATCGCTCCCATAGGCGGGACTAATGGAACGAAGGAGGCGGGATGCGCGATGCCGGTCTCGGAAAACGCCGGCTGCTTCGGGTAGCCGCGGGCGCAGGCGGTCTCGCTCTCGCGGGCGGGGCCGTCGCCGTGGCAAGATCACGCGGGCAAGCGGCCTACGACGTGGCGGCCGAGGCGACGTGGCAGCCGGTGACGCCCATGAGTGAGCGCGGCCCTGCCCTGCGCGAACTCGTGCGTTGCGCGACGTTGGCCGCCAACAGCCACAACACCCAGCCGTGGCGCTTCCGGGCGAGCGATGGCTGGATCGAAATCGCGCCCGACCTCGGCCGCCGCTGTCCGGCCGTCGATCCGGACGAGCACCATCTGTTCGTGAGCCTGGGCTGCGCGACCGAGAACATCGTCCAGGCAGCACCGGCGTTCGGATTATCCGCGCGGCCAGTTTTCGATCCGAACACCGGCGCGGTGCGCATCGATCTCGAACCAGCGTCCGCATCGCCGGGCGCACTTCTCGGTGCGATTGCGGAGCGTCAGTGCACGCGCGCCGACTACGACGGACGGCAGGTCGCATCCAGCGATCTGGCCCTACTCGAACTTGCCGGACGCGGACCCGGCGTTGACGTGCTCGTCTTCACCGACCGGCGCTGGATGGATCGCTTCCTTCCGCTGTTGCTCACCGCGAACGCTGCGCAGATGGGCGATCCCGCTTTCATCGCCGAGCTGAAAGCCTGGATACGCTTCGGCTATGCGGACGCCGTGGCGACTCGGGATGGCCTTTTTACCGGAGCGTCGGGAAACCCAGTCGTCCCTGCCATCCTGGGCCGCCGCCTGTTCGACCTCGCCTTCACGGTCGAGGGCGAGAGCAGGACATACCAGCGCCAGTTGCGGAGTTCGTCCGGCGTCGCCGTCTTCGTGGCCGGGAAAAGCGACTTTGCGCACTGGGTAGAGGTCGGGCGGTGCTATCAGCGCTTTGCCTTGCAGGCGACCGTGCTTGGGCTGCGCCATGCCTTCCTCAACCAGCCCGTGGAAGTGCCGTCCGTGCGCAGTGACTTTGCCGCACTCGTCGGCGTCGCGGGAAGCCGGCCGGACCTGATCGTCCGGTTCGGATATGGCCCGGCTCTGCCGCGGTCGCTGCGCCGTCCCGTCGATCAGGTCCTGGCGTAGACGTCCGTCCGTCCCGGACGCGGAACCATCAGACCGCCTTCGCCGGCTTGGTGTCGTTGGCGGCGACCGGCTTGATGACGCTGCTGATCGTCTCGCGCACCACCGTCACCCGCACAGTCGGCGCGATTTCGACCTCGACCTCGTTCGATCCCTCGCGCACCTTCTGCACCACCCCCAGCAGTCCGCCGCCGGTGATGACCCGGTCGCCTCGTTTCAGGGCGGACAGCATCGTCTTCATCTCCTTCGCGCGGGTCTGCTGCGGGCGGATGAGCAGAAAGTAGAACACGCCGAAGATCAGGACGAGCGGCAAGAATTGCGTGGAGCTGGCGAGCAGGCCAGAGACATCCTGCGCATAGGCGGGTGAGATGAGCATGAGGGGTTCCGGGTTGCGGTGCGTGCGGCCGGACCATAGTTTGCGCCCCTTTCCCGTCAAGCCACACCCGGAGCGCCATGGACACCGCCCTGCTGACCCGCATCGCCGAGGCGCTCGAGCGTCTAGCCCCCGCCCCGGCCCCGGTCGCCAACCTTCAAGCCGCCGACGCCTTCGTCTGGCATCCGGAGCCGCCCATGCTGGCCCCGATCGCCCGCGTATCCCGCGTCGAGTTGGGCCTGCTGCAGGGGATCGATCGCCAGCGCGGCCTGCTGCTCGAAAATACGTTGCGCTTCGCCCGGGGCCTGCCCGCCAACAACGCGATGCTGTGGGGCGCGCGGGGGATGGGAAAGTCGTCGCTGGTCAAGGCCGCCCACGCCGAGGCGCTGGCCCAGGCGCCCGGCAGCCTCGTGCTGATCGAAATCCAGCGCGAGGACATCGCGACCTTGCCGATCCTGCTGAACCTGGTGCGGCCGCAGCCCCGCCGCTGCCTGGTGTTCTGCGACGATTTGTCGTTCGAGCGGGAGGATGCCGACTACAAGGCGCTGAAATCCGTGCTGGACGGCGGCATCGAGGGCCGCCCGGCCAACGTGCTGTTCTACGCTACCTCCAACCGCCGTCACCTGATGCCACGCGACATGATCGAGAACGAGCGCAGCACCGCGATCAACCCCTCGGAGGCCACCGAGGAGAAAGTATCGCTGTCGGACCGGTTCGGCCTGTGGATCGGCTTCCACAACTGCGACCAGCAGGTTTTCTTCGCCATGGTGGAGGGCTATGCAGGCGCATTCGGCCTGCCCGTCCCGCTCGATGACTTGCGGGCGGCGGCGATCGAGTGGTCGATGACGCGCGGCGGCCGGTCGGGCCGGGTGGCGTGGCAGTTCATCCAGGACCTGGCCGGACGGCTGGGCGTCGCATTGCAGGAGACGGCATGACGAACAGCGTTCCCATTCGGCAGGCTCCCGGCTTCTACCGTCATCGCGTCGGCGACGCGGTCGTGACGGTGCTCAACGACGGCTACCTCGACATCGGGTTCGGCAACCTCAAGGGCATCGAGGAGGCGGAGGCGGAGCGGCTGCAGCACGAGGTGTTCCGCGCCATGCCGGTGCGCTCGGCGGTCAACGCGTTCCTGGTGCAGACGCCGGGGCGGACGGTGCTGATCGACACCGGGGCGGGCGCGACCATGGGTCCGACCCTTGGCAGCCTGGCCGCCAGCCTCGCCGCGAGCGGGGTGACGCCCGGCGACGTCGATGCCGTGCTGGTCACGCACATGCACCCCGACCACATCGGCGGCCTGGTCGGCGCCGACGGCCGCGCGGTGTTCCCGAATGCCGAGATGGTGGTATCGGCCACGGAAGCAGCGCATTGGCTGGACACCGAAATCGCGAGTGTGCCCGACGCGGCAAAGCCCTATTTCACCGGTGCCCAGGCCGTCGCTTCGGCCTATCCCAGCCTGCGCCGGTTCCAGGGAATGCAGCCCGTGCCCGGCATCGACGCGCACCCGCTGCCGGGCCATACGCCGGGCCACACGGGCTACCGGATCGGCGACTTGCTGATTTGGGGCGACGTCTTCCACGTGCCCGACATCCAGTCGCGATGGCCCGAGGTCGGGATGGTGTTCGACGTTGACCCCGACATCGCGGTCGCCACGCGCCGGCATATCCTGGACATGGCCGCGACCGACCGCCTGCTGGTGGCCGGGATGCACATGCACTTCCCCGCATTCTCGCACATCGCGCAGTCGGGCAGCGCCTACGCCGTCGTGCCCGTGCCCTGGACGCCCGATCTGGGATAGCGGAACCCCGCCGAAGTCCGTAGGTCTGCGTCATGGCTGACCTCGACCAGAAAGCGGCCAAGGCGCTGGCGGACATCTTGGCGCTCGTCGTCGACGAGAACGAGAACGTGGCCCGGTCCGCCCTGGCCAAGCTGCGGCAGCGCGCCAAGGAGGACGCGGTGACCGGTGGCGCGTTGAAGAACCTGTTCAACGCCGTGTCGGGCCGACCGGCCACGCTGTTCCAGCCGCCGTCGCGCGGCCCGGCGGTGCGGTATCCGACGACCGGCAACGCCGAGCGCGACCTTGCCAGCGCGCGCGAGACCATCGGGGAGTTGACGGTCCGCTCCATGGAGCTGACGCAGGAGCTGGGTGCCGCGCGGTCGCAATTGGCGGGGCTGATGGCCGACATGGCGTCGGTCCGGAGCGCGCAGGCGGAGACGCAGCTCGCGCTCAAGCAGGAGAGCGCCGGCCGGATGCGGGCGTGGTGGGCAGGGGCGGCCACCGGCGGGGCGGTGTCGGCGCTGCTGACGGTGGGCGTGATGCAAGGCGTCCTGCGTGCGCCCGGTTCCGGATCGGCTCCCCGCCCGCAAGCGGTCGCCGCCCTATCACCGGTCGCCGTCCCGCTCGCCGCGGCCGGCGCGCAGGTGGGCCCGGCGGCGATCAACATGGATTGGAGCGACACAACCGCCAACGGCACGCGCTGGCGGATGCTGCCGTCCAGCGTGGCGTCCGGCTACTCGCTGGTGATCGACCTCGGCGGCAACCAGGCGGCGACCGTGGGGGCGCCCGCCAATTTCATGCAGACGGATGAAGCCGCCCGTAATCGAAGCGTCGAGGCGCTGCGGTCGGAACTGCCGCGCTCGGAAGGGTCAGCCCCGCCGCGCTGAGCGTCAGGCGGCGGTCGGCGAAGCGCCGGGCGAGTTCGGGCTGATGGAGGCAGACGAGGACGGCCAAGCCTTCCTGGTGCGCCAAGTTGCGGAGTAGGCCGAGGATGGCGGCGGCGTTGGCCGGGTCGAGGCTGGCGACCGGCTCGTCCGCCAGCAGCACCGTCGCGCGCTGGGCGAGGGCGCGGGCGATGGCGACCCGCTGCCGCTGACCGCCGGAGAGCGTGTCGGCCCGGCGGTCCCCGAGGCCCGCGAGTCCCACCCGGGCGAGGCAGTCCTCGGCGAGTGCGACCTCCGGCGCCGGCCATAGTCCGAGCGTGGCGCGCCAGAAGCCGACCCGGCCGAGCGCGCCGACCAGCACGTTGGCGCGGGCCGTGAGGCGGGGCGCCAGGGCGTGCTGCTGGAACACGACCGCCGGGCGGGATGCCTTGATACGGCCGGTCGAGGCGATCAGCCCGGCGATGGCGAGCAGCAGCGTCGTCTTGCCAGCGCCCGAGTCGCCCTCGACGGCCACGATCTCGCCCCTGGCGACCGTCAGCGAGACGCCTGACAGGACTGGCTGCCCACCTCGGATGACGGTCAGGTCATCGACCGTGAGAGCGGCCGCGTTCACAGCAGCGCCGCCCGCAGCCGAGCCGAAATGCGATCGGCCGCCAGCACAAGCGCCACGATCACGAGCAGGATCGCCAGCACGCGCGCGAAATCCAGCAGGTCGACCGCATTCTTGAGCTCCTGCCCGACGCCGCCCGCGCCGACCAGGCCGAGTACGGTGGAGGCCCGAATGTTGAACTCCCACACATATAGCACCGTGGAGGCCATCTGCGGCAGCGCGCCCGGCAGCAGGACGACGGTTGCCGCCTGGGCCCGGGACGCCCCGGCGGACAGGGCGGCGTGAACCGGTGCCAGGTCGGCCGTTTCCAGCGCCTCGGACCACAGCTTGGCGATCGACCCCGTGCTGTGCAGCGCGACGCCCAGCATCCCCGCGAACGGGCCGAGACCGACGGCGGCCACGAAGATGAGCGCGAACACGAACCCGTCCACGCCGCGCAGCAGGTCCAGCACACCGCGAACGGGATGGTACAGCCACGCGACGGGCGCGACCGGGCGGGCGGCGAACAGCACCAGCGGCAGCGCTGCCACGGCCGCGAGCGTGGTGCCCAAGGTGGCGATCGCGACCGTCTCGGCGGCCCGGCGCGCGAGATCGCCGGGGTCGGAGAAATCCGGCGGGAACGCGGTCGAAAGCCATCCGAACAGGCGTGGCAATCCCGCCCAAAGCCGCGGCAAGTCGGGCGAGACGACCCACACGCAGACGCCGTAAAGGGCGACGGCGGCAAGCAGCCACGCCGCCCGGCGCATCAACTCCCGTGCAGCTTGTGCAGCGCGCGTCCGGCCGCCTCGATGTCGGCGTAGCTGTCCGGCCTGGCCGCGAGCCATCCGGTGTAGTGCGCCGGCAGCACCTTCGCCGCCTGGGCTGCGTCGATCTTGAGGACCGCGTCCAGGATGGCCCGCTTGACCGCCGGGTCGAGGTCGCGGCGGACCGCCAAAGCGTCGTTTGGCAGCGGGTCGGACGTCCAGATCACACGGACCTGGTCCGCATGGACCCGACCGGCCTCGATCATCGCGTTCAGGTTGCGGTCGTAGTCGGTGGCGAGATCGACCTGCCCGGTCGCGACCGCGATGTCGTTCGCCGGGTGCGAGGACCCGTCGCGGTACTTGAAGTAGGTCTTCACGTCGATGCCATGGGTCAGGAACCACCAGTTCGGGATCAGCCAGCCGCTGGTCGACCCGGCGTCCGCGAAGCTGATCGACATGCCGCGCGCGTCCTCGGGGAAGCGCTCGATTTTGAGGTCCGGCCTGGCGATGATGATGGCGTGGTAGGTTGGCTTGCCGTTGTACTCGACGGTGGCCAGCGCCTCCGCGCCCGACCGGTCCTTGGCGAGCACGTAGCCCCACGGCCCCATCCAGGCGCAATCGACCTGTCCGTTCGCCAGCGCCACCGCGATGCCGGCCCAATCGGTCGTGACCGTCAGCTCGTATGGCCGGCCGAGCTCCTCGCCGAGGTAGGCGAAGAATGGCTCGTAGGCGCGCCTGGTGTCCCCGGCGGTGGGCTGGAACGGCCCGACCGCGAACCGGATCGGCGCATCCGCCGCACGCGCCCGCCCGGCCAGGCCGAGCAGGGGAGCGGTGGCCATCAAGTGGCGGCGGGAAATCATATGGAGGCTTCCTCGGCTGGGTGCGCGCCTCCATATAGGGCCGATGCGTATCGTGACAGACGGCCCCGTGCTGGTGTTCGGCGGCTGCTACAGCAATCGTCAAGCGACCGAGTCGTTGCTGGCACAGGCAGCCGCACGCGGCATTCCGCCGGAACGCATGGTGTGCACCGGCGACGTGGTCGCCTACGGCGCCGACGCGGCGGCGACCGTGGCGCTCGTGCGAGAGGCGGGCGTGCCGGTGGTCATGGGCAATTGCGAGGAGCAGTTGGCGGCACGCGCGGCCGATTGCGGCTGCGGGTTCACGCCGGGTTCCGCGTGCGACCTCCTGTCCGGGGCGTGGTTCGCCCACGCGACGGCGGCGCTTGACCCGGCGGCGCTAGACTGGATGGGCACGCTGCCACCGCAGATCGACCTGCAGCTCGGGCGCTTACGGCTGCTGGTGGTGCACGGCAGCCCCGCCGCCAACAACGAATTCGTGTTTGCCTC
>JAABUX010010817.1_pt1 | contig 10147 bp, 8 predicted proteins | sample 5561851 | NCBI WGS metagenome assembly JAABUX01 (sample SAMN10711883, study PRJNA513361) | rock metagenome | isolation source: Antarctica rocks | place: Antarctica: Victoria Land, Richard Nunatak red sandstone | collected 2016-01-03 | reverse complement strand
TTCAGATTTTTGGTAAAGAAGAGGTCAAGGGTCCGATTCCCTTCGTGGGCTTAAATGAACGCCCTAGCGTTCCTGGTTCTAGCGTTCCTGGTTCTAGCGTTCCTGGTTCTAGCGTTCCTGGTTATTTTGACCGTCAGCAACCCCCCGCAATGCACGTGCATCGTGGGGGGCTGCTTTTTTAAACCTGTTCATCCGGCTCTAATTGGGGCGACTTGTGCTATAATTTCTATTAGGCTGTGCCGCGTTTCCTTTCGACTTACCCATAACCCGTGATGCCAGAACAAAACAACGACCCGACTTCTTTCCGGCCAGAGACTGCCTTTGATGCCGCGCATGTCTTGGAAAGCATCAGCGACGCTTTCTTTGCCCTGGATACCGACTGGCGCTTTACTTATATTAACGACCAGTCCGAGCGGGTCATGTCGCGCCGACGCGAAGAACTTCTCGGCAGAAAGTTTTGGGACGAGTTTCCTGCCGCTGCCGGCGCTTCGTTCGAGCGGCACTACCGCCGTGCAATGAACGAGGGCGCGACCGTTACTTTTGAGGAGTTTTACCCGCCGCTTGATATTTGGGTCGAGGTGCGCGTCTACCCATCGCCCGGCGGCATCTCCGTGTTTTACCAGGACATCACCCCGCGCAAAAAGGCGGACGAGGCCCTGCGGCGCAGCCAGGAAGATTTGCAGCTTGCGATCAATGCCGCCCGCCTCGGCACGTTCTACTGCGATTATCCCCTGGACAAAATCTCCTGGAACGAGACCTGCAAAGAACACTTCTTCCTGCCGCCCGACGCCGAAGTGGATTTCGTCTTGTTCTATTCTCTGCTTCATCCTGATGACCGTGAGACGACCCGCCAGGCCATCGCGCGGGCGATGGAGCAGCGCTCGGAATACGACATTGAGTACCGCACCCTCGCCCCGGATGGACGCACCCGCTGGATCAACGCTGTCGGGCGCTTCTACTATGACGCCGCAGGAAACCCCACTCGCTTTGACGGCGTAACCACCGACATCTCGACGAAGAAGCAGGCCGAAGAGGAAGCTCGCCGGCGAGCGGCCCACGAGCGGCTCCTCGCAAGCCTTGCAGAGCGGGCACAGGGCTTCACGAACCCCGATGCCGTGATCGCCGATGCCGTCTGCTCGGTCGGCCGGTTTCTCGGCGTTTCGCGCTGCATCTTTGCCGACATTGATATTGAAGCCGACACCTGTACGGTGCGCCCCGACTAACGCGCCAATGCAAGCGTGGCGAGCATCGAAGGCGTGGTGCCGATCTCCGCGTTCGGCCCGTTTGTCGTCGCCGAGTACGCGGCGCGGCGGGCGGTGGCGGTGGACGATGTGCGTCTTGACCCGATCAAAGCGCCCCCGGAGAGCATCGCCGCGTATGAGGCTATCGGTATCCGCGCCCATGTCACCGTGCCTGTCGTACATGCAGGCCGCGTCGTTTCCTGCATGTCGGTCCATAATAGCCGGGCGCGGCGCTGGAAGCCTGAAGAAATCGAGCTGCTGCGTGCGGCGGTAGAGCGAACATGGCTGGCCGTCGAAGTTCTGCGCCAGCAGCACGCACTGGCACGCGAAGCCGCAGAGCTGCGAGCCGCGCACCAGCGCACGACCAATATCTTGGAGAGCATCACCGATGCGTTTTTTGCGCTGGATACCGAGTGGCGGTTCACTTATGTGAATGCGGAGTCGGAGCGCATACTGTCTCGAACGCGGGGGGAGCTGCTGAACCGAAACATTTGGGAGGCATACCCCAAAGGGCACGGCTCGACGTTTGATTTGCAGTACTGCCGCGCAGTGGCCGAGGGCCGCCCCGTTTCGTTTGAGGAGTATGATCCGGCGCATTCCACCTGGTTCGAGGTGCGGGCCTACCCGTCGCCGGACGGTCTGTCGGTCTACTTCCACGATATTGGCGAGCGCAAGGCGCTGGAAGCCGAGCGGACGCAGATCGCGGAGCGCGAGCACCGCATTGCCGAGCAGCTTCAAGCGGCGCTGACGCCGTCGGTGCCGGAGCGCATTCCGGGAATGGCGCTGGCGAAACATTATGAGGCGGCGCTTGCGGAAGCGGGGGTCGGCGGGGATTTTTACGATGTGTTTCCGATGGACAAAGGCTGCACGGCGCTTGTTGTCGGGGATCTTTCGGGCAAAGGTCTGGCGGCGGCAAGCCAGGTGGCGACCGTCCGAAATATGCTGCGCTATGCCCTGTACCGCGCCCGTACTCTGGCCGGGGCGATGGGAGGCCTGAACGCGCTTCTGGCCGAGCAGGGGCTTCTCACGGGCTTTGCAACGCTGTTTGTCGGGGCTTACGACGGCGGCGCGGGGACGCTGACGTATGTGAACTGCGGGCAGGAACCGGCGCTGCTGCGGCGGGCGGCGGGCGGCAGCGTAGAGCATCTTGTGCCGACAGGCCCCGTGCTGGGGTCTTTTGACGGCGCGATTTTTGAGGCGCGGACGGTGATGCTTGGGCCTGGGGACGCGCTGGCCGTCTTCACAGACGGTCTCACGGAGGTGGGCCGGTCGCGCACGCAGATGCTGGGCGTTGAGGGGGTGGAGGATTTGCTTGCGGAGGCCGTCATTCTTGAACAAAGCAATAGCGCCGAGAACGAAAATGCCGAGAACGAAAATGCCGAAGCGGTCGCCAAGCATCTGGCCCGGCGGCTGATTGCCAGGGTAAATGAGGCGGCGGAGGGCGGCGTGATGCGTGATGATGTCTGCCTGCTCGTCGGCGTCGCCGAGTAAGCAGTGAAGTTATAGAGTAAGCAATCGCCCCTTGCCGCCATGAACAACCAATCTGTCCCGAACCCGCTTTTGCTCGTTTCGCTGCGTACCCTGCACCTGCTGGCGCTGGCCCTCTGGCTGGGGGGCCTTGTTGCTATCGGCGCACTGGTCGCGCCGACCGCGTTTCATGTCACTCGGTCTGCCCCATCGCTTGCGGGCAACCTTCCCCAGCAGAATGCGCTGGCTGGGGCGATTGTCGGCGGCAGCCTGCGCCTCTTTAACTTTGTCGCTTTCGGCTGCGCCGCCGCGCTGCTGGCGGCGAACCTTCTGCTGCTTCCCTCTGCGTCCCGCCGCTGGACGATGGCTTGTCTTGCAACGACGGTGGTGCTGCTGGCGTCCGCGCTGTCTCTGGCTTACGGCCTGACCCCGGCCATGGATCAGGCCCAGGCGCAGGGCAGAATGGCGAATTTCGACCGAATGCACCACTTGTACGAGCAGTTATCTACGCTGCTTCAGATGCCGCTCCTGCTGCTTTTGACCGTGTTCACCGCGCTTCGGGATAGTAAGAGTCCCCCCAGCCCCCAATAATGGGGGAGCATGAGAGGAACCCGTAGGGGCAGGCCCCCGTGCCTGCCCTTCTTAATTCGTGCCTGCCCTCATTCTCCTATCTTTGGCAGAAAGGGCGCACACAGACAAGAAGGGCGCACACGGGGGTGCGCCCCTACAAGTTCTTTTCCGACTCTCCCATTATTGGAGGCGGGGGGACCTGCTTCGCGGGTGGCTTGCGTTTCGGCGGCTGCCGGGTTATAATACAACCATGTTCAGCGCCGCACAGCATCGCTCGCTTTTCGTGGCTGCCGAAGCGTTTTTGTCGTTTGCCGGGGCGGGCATCGCCGGGACGCTTTGGTGGGCGGACCAGACGCGGCAGGATTTGCCGTGCAGTTCGGGCGGCGGCTGCACGATTGTGAATGCCAGCCGCTGGTCCCACATAGATTTGATCTTTTTTCACCATGTCCCCGTGGCCCTGCTGGGACTGATCGGCTATGTGGCGCTGCTGTCTCTTGCCATGCTCCGGCTTGGTACGGATGATGCGCGTCTGGACCGCACGCTCCACCTTGTCATTGGGCTGATCAGCGCAGGCGGCGTTCTTTACTCCTGGTTTCTGCAATGGATCGCCCATGCCGAAATCGGCGCGTTTTGTGTCTGGTGCCGGTCGTCGGCGTTTGTAATGACGCTTCTCTTCTGCACGGCGGCTTTGGAATGGTGGGCCGGACGCCGGCATCTTGGAAGACAGGAAATACATGGTTAACGACGGCACACAGGGAAAGAGCGGCAATGGAAAGAAAGTGGTTCTGCTGGTCGTTTGGCTGGCTCTGCTGGGCGGCCTGATCTTCTGGATCAAGACAATGGGCGGCAACGGCGGGCCGGGGGAAAGCGCCGGCCCTGCGAAGCCTGTCCCCGCTCCAGTCCTGAACACGGCCATGCTGGAAGCGAAGTGGCCGCAGATCGTCCGCCAGGCCGCCGCACCGCCGCGCGGCAGCGCCGCAGCCCCTTACACGGTTGCCGAGTTCGGCGACTTTCAATGCCCGCAGTGCGGCAAAGCCTACCCGCTGCTGGAAACGCTGCTGAAGAAGTACCCGGCCCAGGTCAACTTGATCTTCCTGCATCGTCCGTTCCCGCAGCTTCACCAGTGGGCGGTTTCTTCCGGGCAGGCGTCCGAAATCGCCGGCGTTTCGGGAAAGTTCTGGCCGATGTACGATATTCTTTACACGCATCAGGACAATCTGGAACCGGGCTATTACGGGGATTACGCCGCGCAGGCCGGGCTGGACAAGGCCAAGTTCAAGGCGGCGTTTGATGCCGGGCAGGGCCAATCCCAGATTAAAGCCGCGTCTGCGTTCGCTGATTCGCTGGGCGTTCAGGAAACGCCGACGATCCTGCTGCGGGACAATGCCGCGAAGAAGGTGACGATTTACGTGGGGACAACCGGAACCAAGAACGCCGACGGCTCGCCGCAGTACCCCGGCGTTCAAACTCTGCTGTCTCAGCCGCCGTGGGTGAAGTAACCCCCCTACGGGGCTTTGCTGCCCGCTTTTTAACCGGCGCAGTCAGAGAAACCGGCACTGGAAGTGCCGGTCTACTACAGAGTGAAAGTCCCTGCGGGACTAAATGCCGACAGCGCTTGGCTTATTCTTAAATATCTTCATCTTCAGTGTCGGAGACACTTTCATTCGCCAATAGACCGGCACTTCCAGTGCCGGTTTCTCTGACTGCGCCGGTTCCCAGGCCACGCCGGTTAAACTTCTGCAACTTCTTCCGTGATGACTGTAAACTGAACCAGCGTATTGGAGCCGAATGCGGTCGTCATGGCAACGTCTACCGCGTCGCGGCCCCGCGCAAGAACAACCCGCCCAATGCGCGGCGTGTTGTGGCGCGGGTCGTACATGCGCCATTGTCCTCCCAAATACACTTCCATCCAGGCGTTGAAGTCCATCGGGTCGGGGCTGATTGGAACCCCAATATCACCCATATAGCCGTTGCAGTAGCGGGTCGGGATATTCATGCACCGGCAGAGCGTCACGGCCAGATGCGTGAAGTCCCGGCAGACCCCGCGCCGCTCATGGAACACGTCTAACGCCGTTTTGGTGGGCCGGGCATACTTGTAGCCGAACTCCACATTGGAAAAGACCCAGTCGCAGATGGCCTGCACCCGCTCGGCATTGGGCGGGGTACGGCCGAACAAGTCCCAGGCGACCGGCAGCATTTCCATCACTTCGCAGTAGCGGCTTCCGAGCAGAAATTGCAGGCATTCATCCGGCAGCTCTTCAATGTGGTGCTGCGGCGCATCCGTCACCATGACATCCGGTTCACCGCTGTCGGTGACGACCGTATTGTTGAAGAGGCGCAGGCGGCCTTTTGGGGCGACGAGCCGGTGGCAGCGGTTGCCGAAATTGTCTTGAAACTCGGTCATCGGCACGAATGGTTCCGTGTGCGGGTCATCCGGCTTCAGCAGTCGGGACGCTTCCTCGGGCCTCGTGTTCAGCAGCAGCAGCAGGGGCGTGGGCGCGGCGAAGTCAAAGACAAGGTCATAGCCGATACGGATAAACATGCAGTCGTTCCTGGAAATAACATGAGAGGGAATCGGCAGCGCTGCCCGCAAAATCGCGTACCGTCAGTGTACCCCAACAGGCCGCCGATAAACGCGCTGAGAAGTTGTGCAGAACAGGGCAATTGCATCCGTTAGATGCAATTGCTCTGCTGAGGCTGCCGGGGACATTGACAGAACGCGCCGCGTATGTTACCATAAGCAGTCATGGTGAACCAATCCGGCAGCGAGCAAGAAACGGCGTCGAAGCGGTCCGGCGTTCGGGCGGCCTCAGAAACGGCCTCAGAAAATCCCGATCGAGTTCTGCCTGCTCTGGTGTTCGCCCTGTTCCTTGCCGGCACGGTTTACTACTTTACCTGGCGCGTCGCCGTCGTGAATTGGGTGCTTTGGTGGATCGGACTCCCGCTGCTGCTGGCTGAGATTTTCAGCGTGTTCAACACGCTCGGCTTGCAGTATACCGCCTGGCCGCGCCCGGTTCCCCGGCTCCACGCAAGCGAGGACCCCTCGCTCTTCCCGATTTATCTGATGATCCCGACCGTCAACGAAGGCGTCGGCGTTCTGGAGCCGACACTTCGGGGCGCACTGTCCGCGCGGGCGCGTTACCGGGAAGCGTATCCGCAGGCGCAGATTACGATTGTCGTCTGCAACGACGGACGGGTCGCCGGGGCGAAAGACTGGCCGGAAGTCGAGGCGCTGGCGGCCCGAATGGGCGTGCAGTGCATTACCCGCACCGTTCCCGGCGGGGCGAAGGCCGGCAACATTGAACACGCCCGGCAGGCGGTGGGCGCAACCGAAAACGCGCTGATCGCCCTGTTTGACGCCGACATGGTGGCCGAGCCGGAGTTCCTTCTCAAAACAATCCCGCCGTTTGCCGACCCAACCGTGGGCTGGGTTCAGACCGGGCAGTATTACCGCAATCAGGGCAGCGCCGTGGCACGCTGGGCGCACGACCAGCAGCTCCTTTTCTACCGCCTCGTCTGCGTGGGCAAGGCGGCGGTGAACGGCGCGTTTATCTGCGGGACCAATGTCGTCATCCGCGCGGCGGCGCTGGACACCATCGGCGGCCTGCCGCAGAACACTGTGACCGAAGATTTGGCGGCCTCAATCCTGCTGCACCCGAACTGGCGCAGCCTGTATCTGACCGATGTTCTGGCCCTGGGACTGGGGCCGGAAGATTTAGGCGCGTATTTTTCTCAGCAGCGGCGCTGGGCGGCCGGGACATTTGCGGTATTGTTCCGGCACTGGCGCTCAATGCTGCTGCCCTGGCACCGGGGGCTGACACTGCCGCAGCGCCTCCAGTACCTGTACTGCTGCGGCCACTTCTTTTCCGGCTTTCGGGATTTGGTCTGCCTGGCCGCGCCTTTGGCTTATCTCCTGCTGGGCGTGACGGCATTCCGGGTGTTCAGCGTTTCGTCTTTTCTGCTTCATTTTCTTCCGTACTGGACACTCTCGCTGTTCGTGTTCTGGTATGCGACGCGCGGCAAGGCCGGTTTTCGGGCCATCCTGCACGGCAGCATTCTCGGCTTCGGCTGCTTTCCCACCTTTGTTTCGGCGTTTCTGAGCGCCCTGTTCAGCAAGCGGCTTCGGTTTGTGATTACGGCCAAGCGCCGGCAGAAGACCGGCGGCTGGCAGCGGCTGGCCCCGCAGGCAGTAATGGCGGCGCTGTGCGTCGCCGGGATGGTGCGGTTTGCCTGCACTGGGAACCGAAGCTGGCTTGGGCTGGTCAGCGAGCTGTGGATGCTGTATGTGGTTCTGCTGCTGGCGGGAATGCTGTGGCTGGGGGCTGCCGAGAACCCGGAAACGGAGCAGAAGCTTGTCCGGGCCAATCTTCGCTTTCGCCCGGCCTTTGCCGGCGCGGGCCTGCTCGCAATCGGCGTCGGCCTGTTCGTCTCGCAGCAGGGGCTTGGCCGGACGCAGAGTATTTCGACGCAGAGTATCTCGACGCAGAGTATCTCGCGGCCTCTCGCGCCCGGTGCCTCCGCCGCTCCGCATCAGCTCGCCTGGGCGGGCGGCAGTATGCAGAACATGACCTACACCGTCAACGCTCGCGGGCAGGCCATCGGAATCGCAGGCGACGCAGGGAAGCCGCGTGATCTGTTGTGGCCGTTCCATTGCCTGCCGCTTGTTCCGATGCAAATTGTTCCGATGCAAATTGTTCCGATGCAAATTGTTCCGATGCAAACGGCTTCTGATGCAAACGGCTTCTGAGAACAAACACTAAAAGAACAAAGATTAAGCCCATGTCACTGACACAAAAGCCTTCGCAGGCGCGTCCTGCCTCGCCCGGCGAACCGACAAACAGCCCGCGCTGGAGCGGGATTACGATTCGGGCCTGGGTGATCGGCCTGCTGCTGATCCCGATTTTAGACTTCTGGCTTCAGTATACGGAGATTGTCGCGCAGGGTCCCGACCTTGCGGCGATGTCGCTGCCGATGGCCGTGCTGTTTGCGCTGATGGTGCTGGTCGGGCTGAACCTGCTGGTCAAGCGCCTTAACCCCAACTGGGCATTAAGCCAGGCCGAGCTGCTGTTTATTTACACCATGAACACGGTCGCCATTTATATCGGCGGCATCGGCATGATGCAGTTTCTGACCCCGGCGCTTGTCGGCTGGAAATACTATCAGACGCCGCAAAACAAGTGGGACAGCTGGGCGCATTTTGTTCCCCGCTGGGCCGTCCCGGACCCATCGGTCGTGCCGGGCTACTACGCCGGTCGCACTACATTTTTCGCCCCCGAAACCCTGCTCGGCTGGGCGCAGCCGATTGCGATCTGGACCGGATTTATCTTCACGCTGCTGTTCTGCTTTTACTGCATTGCGTCGCTTTTGCGAAAGCAGTGGGTGGACCGGGAGCGGCTGATTTTTCCGATTGTGATTATCCCGCTGGAGATCACGCGGGACGGCGGCAGCACTCCCCTCTGGCAGAACCGCCTGCTCTGGCTGGGCGTCGGCATTCCCGTGGTTTTAGAGAGCATGGCGGCGATCCATTTCACGCTCATCCCGACGTTCCCCTACATTCCGATCAAGCCGGAATACAGCCTTCAACTGGAAACCAGCATCACGTCGCCGCCGTGGAACGCTATCGGCTACACGCCTCTGGCGTTCTACCCGCTGGTCATCGGACTGACTTACCTGCTGTCGCTGGACGTGTCGTTCTCCTGCTGGTTCTTTTACCTCTTGACCAAGCTGCAAAACGTCGGCGCGACGGCGTTCGGGTTCCGCGACCCCGGCGCGGGGCCTAGTCTGGCGCACATGCCCTATATCGCCGAGCAGGGCGTCGGCGCGTTTCTCGGACTGGCTTTGTTCTCGCTGCATCTGGCCCGCCCGCAGCTTGCCGAAGCCTGGCGCAAGGCATTTTTGAACGACGCTTCAGTGGACGATTCGGCGGAGCCGATGTCATACCGGGCCGCGTATGTCGGCCTCTTTGCGTCGTTTGCCCTGCTGGTCGGCTTCACCGTGGCGCTGGGGCTGTCGCTTGTCATCGCGCTGATCTTCTGGACCCTGCTGCTGCTGCTGGCGCTGACTTTCACGCGCATTCGGGCGGAAGCGGGGCTGCCGTGGGGCTTTGCGCCCTGGGGACTCGCGCACGGCACGATGGTCAACTTCGGCGGCACGGAGGCGTTCACGCCGCGCGAGCTGACGGCGTTCTCGTTCACCCGCTGGTTTGATTCCGACTGGCGCTGCCTGGCCCAGCCCGCCGAAATGGAAGCGATGAAGATTAGCGACTCGGCCACTCCGCGTCCGATGAACCCGCGCCATTTGACCATCGCCATCTTCGCCGCGATTTTAGTCGCCACGCTCGCCGCCTGGGTTTCATGTCTCGGCCTCTACTACCACTTCGGCGCGGGCAATGCGAAGCTGGACGTGTGGCGCACCGGGCAGGGCCATTACGGCTTTGATGAGCTGCAAGGCTGGCTGAACGCTTCCCATCCGTTAGACAGCGGGCGCATCAGCGCGTCCGCCGTCGGCCTTTTTGTCGTGATTCTGCTCGGCTTCCTGCGCACTCGCTTTACCTGGTGGCCGCTGCACCCTATCGGCTACGCGGTCGGCAGCACGGACACGATGACCTGGATTTGGTTCCCGGTTCTGCTCGGATGGCTTTTCAAATCGCTGATCCTGCGCTACGGCGGCGTCAAAATGTACCGTCAAGCGCTGCCGTTCTTTATCGGGCTGGTGCTGGGCGACTACGGCATTTCCGGCCTCTGGGCGCTCTATTTCCTCGCCTCCGGCCACTCCGGCTACCGCACGTTCCCGATTTGAGACCTCCCTCCTTGTTCACTTCGTTCACAGGGTCCTCCCTAAAGGGAGGATACGCACAATAGACGTAGGGG
>JAABUX010010816.1_pt1 | contig 10147 bp, 5 predicted proteins | sample 5561851 | NCBI WGS metagenome assembly JAABUX01 (sample SAMN10711883, study PRJNA513361) | rock metagenome | isolation source: Antarctica rocks | place: Antarctica: Victoria Land, Richard Nunatak red sandstone | collected 2016-01-03 | reverse complement strand
CGGGCGGCGGCTGGATGGACGGATCGAGGACCGCGTGGCCGCCTAATCGCCGGAGGCGTGAAGACCGTTGCCAACGTCAAGTACGCAGTCTCCTGCTCATTGGTACAGTATCGCCCGCCGGATGACAAACATAGCGGGACCGAGCCCTGTACGGACTGTGTGCGCTGTATCATGCGATGAGCGATCCTCCTAGAGGGCAGGCAGTGGGAGGATAGAGATGTCTGGGTCACCCGCTGAGGCCCGCACGACCGTCACATAAACCCGGCGCATGCCGTGAGAGCGGGGGTGGGCGCTGTAGGCTCCGTTGGTCCTCACCAGATCTTACAGGCGCACGACGCGTATGGCGACGCCGCGTATGACCCAGGCGATGGTGACGACTGGAGATGTCGCCCCCGTTGTGGCGTGGTGGCCATGGACCGTCCTCATGGCCGTCTGTGCGCGTCCCGACGACACCGGCCCGTCATACCCGTACGCACGGTAGCCTTTCTACTCTTCTCCCTAGTGGTACCACGCCTATGATCTGTTCGGGCCGTGCCGCGCCGGTGTTCGTCGCCTATCATGACGGTACAACAAACAGGAGTGACCGGGAAGGGGAGCGATGAGATGGACACGACAATGACGCTGGTCCGCCAGCAGGTAAAGGAGCGTGCGCGCGTGGGCGTGCAGTGGCGCGTCTACCGCTGGATCGGTGTCTGCGCGATGCTGGTCATCGCCTGCCTGGTCCTGTTAAGCCTGGTGTTCTAACGCCGCGGCCCTGCACGCCGCGCATCATAGCCCCCGTGGGCCGATTGACGGAGGGGCTGTCCTCGGAGCGACCGATCCGCTGGTCCTGCCGTATCCACCATAGCTCAGAGGAGCCGTGTGATGATGGCGTGAGCGATCACCGCTCCACCTCAACCGACGACACGGGGCGGTCGATGATACAGCCATGGTCAATCGCGAGCGGGCGCGTGCGGATAACGACGGACGTGACAGGGGGGCTCGCCACGGGAGCTTATGACGCACCGTGACCGTTGTCAGGGTAACGTCATCTGACTGACCGCCTTGCCCCGTTTTGTGTCAATGCGGGGACATCCGACGCGGGAGGGGGCGCCCGCTCCCTGACGCGCTGTCTCCCGGTTGGTCATGAGGCGGGTTGCCTGGCGGCCCGCCATGCGGCGCCCAGCTCCACCCCTGAGGGCTCGTCACCGCTCGCCTGCGCCACGCGATCTTTCCCCGCTCTCTTGGCGTCATACAGCGCCGCATCGGCCCGGCGCACGACGTCCTCGACGACGCGATCGTCGGGGCGCACCGTTGCCACGCCGATACTCACGGTCACGGGGACACGGCGCCCCGCGATGTCCAGTCGCTCCTGCCGCACCGCATCGCCGCTGTGCGCGGCCGCGATCACCGCGCCGGGGGCGGCGGTCCGGGGCAACAGGATGAGGAACTCTTCGCCCCCATACCGGCCGATCTGATCGGAGGCGCGCATCGAGCGACTCATCACAGCGGCCACGGTACGGAGGACACGATCCCCCTCCACATGCCCATAGTGATCGTTGAACGCTTTGAAATTGTCGACGTCGATCATCAAGACCGTGAAGACATCACCATGGCGACGGTAGCGCGCCAGTTCAGCCGCCGCTATCTCCAGGATCGTGCGGCGGTTCGGGACGCCGGTCAGGGTATCTTCCCGCGCCAGCTTGTCCAGCGCCTCATTGGCGGCGCGTAGGCTATGGTTCAGGGTCTGGGCCACCTGTTCCTGCGCGGCCAAGCGCGTATAGAGGTACGTGATCTCGTAGAGCATGGCGCACAGCACGATGGCGGCCTCCAGCAGGCTCGTGATGCGTGCCATGTACCAGCCGATGCTGTAGCGCTGGCCCGCCGCTAGCGTCAGGATGACGTCGAGCATGCTGGCCAGCAGCACCAGGGTGAGCCAGAGGTGGACCATGGTCCGACCGCGCGTGCGCCAGAGGAGGCCGACGCTGGCCACAGCGCTCAGCCCCAGAGTGGCGAGGCCCACGACCGAGGCGAGGGAAAACAAGGCGGTATAGTGACCGCCCTGGATCAGGACGGGCAACCGTCCCTGCCCCGCGATGGCGCCCCAGGACAGGACGACGATCATGCCAGGAATGCCGACACACAGGAGCGCCGTTAGCCTCCGGGCGTCCCGCGTGGAGAGGCGCGCCGCGCCATAGCGACGATCGACCCAGAGGGACGCCAGGACCCCCAGGGGGAACCCGCCGTGCCAGCACACCCAGAGCCAGATGGCGGTCTGCGTCCCCGCGTGCAGTAAGCCACCGGCCGCAAACACATGGGGAAAGGTCAGCAGGTAGGGGACGATGATGAGGCTGGAATACAGATAGGCGCCCGCCAGCGCCGCGAGCGCGGGTTGGCGCGTGCACAGGAACTGTCCAACGAAGAGATAGGCCGTCAGCGCGTCGGCGGCCACGGCGAGGATGGCCCAGGTGGGCAGGAACGTGGGGGTGACCGGACCCAGCCGGTGCGCCACCGGCAGGGCCAGCCCGGCCGCGAGCGTGAGCACGATGGCCACGGCAAGGGCGACCCGTCGCTGGGCGAGCGTCGTCGCGATGCTCGTGAGGCTCGGTGTCATCACGACAGCTGTGAGGCTCGGCGTGGGGGATGCCGGCTCCACGCACCGTTGTGTCGTCGTCATCACTCATCACTCCTCTTTACTCTTGTCGGGCGTGCCCTGTCGGGCGTGCCCTGTCGGAGAGCGCTGCGTGTCGGATGTTGGATGGACGTGTGGACCCCCACTGCATGCGCGCCGCGTGCGACGCATGCCGCCACGCCTGCGGTGTTGATCGTGGTCGTCGGTGCGCGGCGTGGCGGTCGGGCCTGGGGCGCGCGGCGTGGCGTCACGACGCATGGGCGGCCCTCCCATCGTCGCCGTCGGTGGAGATCGTCCGTGCCGCCTGTGTCGGCGGCGTCGGCGGCGTCGGGAGGCCCCAGGGGGACGCCTGCAGCCAGCGGGCGAGCGCGTCGGGGGGAAGGGGCCGCGCCAGGTAGTAACCCTGCGCCACGTCGCAGCCCATCGCCGCGAGCGCCTCCCAGGTCGCCCGATCCTCGATGCCCTCAGCCACCACCCGTAACCCTAAGGCGTGCCCCATCCCCACCGTCGAGGCCACGATCGCCGCATCGGTCTCATCGGTCGCCATCTCACGCACGAAGCCCTTGTCGATCTTGAGTTCGTCCACCGGCAGCTTCTTCAAGTAGGCCAGCGACGAGTAGCCGGAGCCGAAGTCGTCCACCGCCAGATGCACGCCCAGCGCCGCCAGACGCGCCAGCACATCCATGGTGCGCTCCGTGTCGGCCATGAGCGCGCTCTCCGTCAGTTCCAGGCGCAGCCACGCCGGTGACAGCCCCTGGTCCCGGAGCAGGCCGGCGATGTGGTCAGGCAGCGCCGGGTCATGCAGGTTCCACATCGAGAGGTTCACCGAGACACCAAACAAGAGACCCGCGCGTTGCCATGCCCGGCCCTGACGGATCGCTTCCGCGAGCACCCAGTCGGTCAGCGACGCGATCAGGCCGGTCTGCTCGGCCAGCGGGATGAACTGGTCCGGCGGGATGAGGCCGTGCACGGGATGCGGCCAGCGCACCAGCGCCTCGACGCCACAGACGTGGCCGCTCCCCAGATCGACCTGCGGCTGGTAGTGCAGGGTGAGCCCCCCGCGTGCGATCGCGTCGCGCAACTCGGCAATGAGGGTCAGGCGTTCCGGGCTATAGGTGTCCTGCGCGGGGTCATAGACCTGCTGGCCCAACCGCTCCTGTTTGGCCGCGTACATCGCGACGTCCGCATGGCGTAGCAGCGTGTCCATCTCCATCTCCGTGTCGTCAGCGGCCGCGCAGGCGATGCCCACGCTCACGCCTATCTGGAGCGCTTGCCCCGCGACCTGAAAGGGGGTGTCCAGGGCCGCGCGCAGGGCGACGGCGACGCGTTCCGCGCCCGCGGGGTCCGCTCCCGGCAGCGCCACGGCGAACTCGTCGCCGCCCAAGCGGGCCACGGTGTCGCCGCGCCGGACCGCGCCGCGCAACCGGCGCGCCACCTCGCACAGCAACGCGTCGCCCTGGCTATGACCGAAGGTGTCGTTGACTTCCTTGAAGCCGTCGAGATCGAGGAGCAACAACGCGGGGGGGGCGCCGCTCGCCCACGCCCGTGTCAGATGATCGCGCAACTGGGCGCGGTTGGGCAGATCGGTCAGCGCGTCATGGGTGGCCTGATGCCGCAAGGCCTGTTGCGTCGCGTTGTGCGCCGTCATGTCCTTGGCGATGCCGTAGACGCCGACGATGACGCCATCGACGATGATGGGGATGGCCGTGATGCTGACGGCGCGGTCGGCGCCGTCCTTGTGGCGCAGGCGCACCGCGACATCGTGCTGCGGCGCGCCCGCCAGGGCGCGCGTCACGTGCCGGCCCCCGCGCTCCCGATCCTCGGGCGTGATCAATGTGTAAAAGGAGAGGGTCAGCATCTCCGCGACCGCATAGCCGGAGAGGGCGGCGCACGCGGCGTTGGCGGAGGTGAGCGCGCCGTCGCGTCCAAGGGCGAAGACGCCGTCAGGATGGTGAGCGAAGAGCGAGCGGTAGCGCTGCTGCCCCTCCTCGAGGTCTCGTTGCAACTGGACGCGCGTGGTCACGTCGTGGCTGTTCACGATGATCCCGCGGATCGCTGGATCGTCGAGGCGGTTGTGGAAGGCCATCTCTATCACATGCCACGCCCCATCGGCGTGGCGCGCGCGCCCCTCGGTGCGCATAGTCGCCCCAGGTGTGGCGACGAAGGCGGCGAAGCCCGGGGCGAGGGCCGCGGCGTCGTCGGGATGGGCGAAGGCGAAGGCGCTGCGCCCCTCCAACAGGGCGGGCGCGTAGCCCAGGAGACGCTCAAAGGAGGGGCTGACGTAGCGGAAGACGCCGCTGTGGTCAAGGATGGACACGAGGTCGCTGGCGTGCTCGGAGAGCGCGCGGAAGCGGTCCGCGGCGCGCCGGCGCTCCGTGACATCCTCGACGTGTTGCATGATGAGGTCCGGCGCGACCAAGACCCATGTCTCGACGAGGTTACGCGGGTCGGGGTGCGCGGGCAAGAGCCACGTCCGTTCCCCGTGGATGACTCCTTCTCCACGCGCGCAGCGCAGGAGCATCTCCCGCGCCTCGGGCACGTCCGCGAAGATCTCGGTCGCGGGCCGGCCCCGACGGGCGCGCGGGCCGCCGCCCGTGAGCGCCTCGGCGGCGGCGTTGCAGTCCGTATAGACCCAGTCGTCGTTGATCCAGCGCCAGGTGAAGGTGGGGAGGGGAAAGCCGCGGTACTGCGCCTGGAAGCGTTCCTCGCTCACGCGCAGCGCCTCCTCCGCCGCGTGGAGGTCGGTGATGTCGCGGGAGATACCCATCAGGCCCGTGATCTGTCCGTCGCGCACGATCGGCGTCTTCGTGCTCAGGACCCAGCGCGGGCGCGACCCATGGGTGGAGTGGTCCTCCAGCTTGTTGACTAGAGGTTGTCCGGAGGTCAGGACATGCTGGTCGTCCGCGTCCATCGCGCGCGCCAGCTCAGGCGGGAAATAGTCAAAGTCGGTCTGCCCCACGACCACGTCGGGCGTGGGCGCGCCGAGGAGGTGGGCTTGCGCGCGGTTGACCCGGACGAAGCGCGCCCTGGTGTCCTTGACGTAGATGGTGTCCGGCGCCGTGTCCATCACCGTTTGCAACAGGTCGCGCTCGCGGATCAGCGCTTCCTCGGCCTGCTTACGCACGGTGATATCGGCCACCATCGCTAACGCGCCGGCATACTGCCCGTCCTCTCCCGTGAGGGGATTAGCCGCGAGGTGCGCCCACAGGACCGTGCCATCCTTGCGCCGATACGCCACCTCCCCCTGGCTTGCTTCGCCCGCGCGCCGCCGCGCCATGCTGGCCTGGACGAGCGCGTGAGCGTCCTCGGTCACGAACGCCCAGAGGGACTGGCCCTGCATCTCGGCGACAGTGTAGCCCAGCAGGTCCGCCATGCGCTGGTTGACGAAGGTCGTGCGATCATCCGCATCGACCTGCCAGATGCCCTCCTGGGCCGTCTCGACAATGCGCCGGTACCGTGCCTCGCTACGGCGCGCCTCCTCCTCCGCCTGCTTGCGTACGGTGATGTCCTGGGCGAGTACGAGACCCGCCGGCCGCCCGGCGAACGTGAGTGTGTGCGCGGTGATCGCCACGTCGATGATCCGTCCGTCTTTGGTGTGGTGGCGCCACTCGCCCACGTCGTGCAGGGCGTGGGGACGTTGACCGACCGTCGCCTCCAGAGCGGTCACGTCCGCGGGCGGCCGGATGTCGCTGATCCGCAGCGCCAGGAACTCGTCGCGTGTATAGCCGTAGTGGTCCACGGCCGCGTCGTTGACCTCCAGGAAGCGCAGGGTGGCGAGGTCATACACCCACATGGGTTGGGGGCTGGCCGCGAAGAGCAGCCGGGAGCTCTCCTCGCGGCGCACGAGCTCCTCTTGCGCCAAGATGCGGGCCGTGATGGTCTGATGGGCGACCACGACGCGCCCCGGCCCGTCACCGACGAAGGGCGTCACCTCCAGGTTGAACCAGCGCTGCTCATGGGGGGCGTGGCAGGGATACTCCAGCGCGAACGACGCCGCCCGCCCGCGCAGGACGTCGGTGATCCCGCAGGCGGCTTGCCCCGCCAACGCGTCGCCTCTCGCCGCCGCTGCCATGCACACGCTCACGTACTTCTGGCCGATCCCCACGGCGTCCTCCTGGCCGCCGTTGGCGACGGCGAAGCGGCGCCAGGCCGCGTTCACGGCCAGGATCACGCCCGCGTCGTCGAGGATCGCGATGTGCTCAGGCAGGGCGTCGAGCGTGGCAAGCGCGAACTGCTCGCTCGCGCGCAGACGCTCGATCGCCACGCCTGTTTCGGCCAGCGCGTGATCACGCTGGGCGAGATGCTGTTCCTGCGCGCACGCGTAACGGAGCGCTCGCTCCAGTTCCGCCGGGGTGACCTCGCCCTTGACGAGATAGTCAGCGGTGCCGGCCCGCATCGCCGCGACGTCCACATTCGGATCGCCCTGCCCCGTGAGCAGGATGATGGGCGCCCGGCACCCTTCACGCTGCAAGGCGCGCAACAGATCGAGGCCGCTCTCCGCCCCCAGGCGATAGTCGATCAGGTAGGCGTCGTGCCGTTGCGCGGCGACCGCGGCCAGGCCGGCCGGGACCGTCGTCACCCAGTCCAGCGCGTACGCTCCACCCGGTATCGCCGCTAATAGGTCGCGCGTGAGCACGTAGTCATCCTCATCATCCTCGACGAGCAGGATTCGCGTCACCGGGCCAGCCGTCACCGGGCCGTCCGTCACGGTGGGCGTCATGATCGCTCCTCCCGTTCCGGTGGCAAGTGGACGATCTCGAACCAGTAGCGTCCCAGGCCGCGCATGACCTCGACCAGGGCGGTAAAGGTCACCGGCTTGCTAATGAACGAGCTGGCGCCAAGGTCATAGCTGCGATAGATGTCCTCCTCGGCCTGCGAGGTGGTCAGCACGACCACGGGGATATGGCGCAACGTGGGATCGGCTTTGATCTGCTCCAGCGCCTCCCGGCCATCCATGCGCGGCATGTTCAAATCGAGCAGGATCACGCCGGGCCGCGGAGCTGCCCCGGTCGCGGCGTACGGACCACGCCGGAACAGGTAGTCGAGCAGGGCTTCGCCGTCGTGGACGAGCCGCAGGTCGTTGGACAGGCGGCTCTCCTGGAGAGCCTCCTGGGTCAACAGGCAGTCGTCGAGGTCGTCGTCGGCGAGCAGGATCGTGATGGACTCGCGGGGGGCAGTCATGGCGTTTCACCTCCGGGTGCGTGATCGTGTGGCTGGTGGAGCGGCAGCGTAACGCGGAAGGTCGCGCCCTCGCCCAGGGCGCTGGTCGCGGTGATGTGGCCGCCGTGCCGTGCGGCGATCTGGCGGCACAGGGCGAGGCCGATCCCCGTGCCCTCGTAGGCGCTGCGCCCGTGTAGGCGTTTGAAGACCGCGAAGATGCGCGTGGCGTGCGTGGGCTCGAACCCGATCCCATTGTCGCGCACGCTGAGGTGGAGCCAGGCGGGTGGCGCGGCGCCCGCGGCGGGACCGGCCTCCGTGGCGTCCTCAGCGGGGAGGAGCATGGCGCGAATAGTGACGAGCGGGGGCGTCTCGGGGCGGCGGAACTTGAGCGCGTTGCTGATCAGGTTCTGCAGGAGCTGGCGCAGGCGCAGGGGATCACCCTCGATGGTCGGCAGCGGTCCCACCACCTCGACCTGGCCGCCACTCTGTACGATCTGCGTTTCCAGATCAGCGAGGACAGCATGCGTGATCAGGGCCAGGTCGACGGGCAGGGCGCAGGGGGGATCGGCCGACAGGCGCGCGTAGGCTAGCAGATCGTCGATCAAGACCTGCATGCGGGCGGCGGCGTGCTGCATCCGCGCGAGGTAGTCGGCGCCGGCCGGGCTCAAGGCCGTGCCATCGACGCATGTGAGCCGGTCACCGAACGTGCGGATTTTGCGCAGCGGCTCTTGCAGGTCATGCGAGGCGACGGCGGCGAACTGCTCCAACTCACCGTTGGAGCGCGTGAGGGCGCGGTTGGCGTGGGCTTGACCCGCGGCATACGCGCCGGGCGCGGCAACACGCGCGCCCGCTCGCTCGTCGACCAACAGGGCCGTGGCCCCGACGATAGCTCCGGCGCCATCCGTGAGCGGGGTAGCCTGTATCCGCACCATCCGTGGCGCGTCCTCGTTGGGCGCCAAGACCGCGCTGTCGGTCAGAGGCGCGGGTTCTCCCGCCAGGGCGCGGGCGAGCAGAGCGGATACACGCCTGTGAGGTGTGCCGGACCCTGCATGCGGCCCCACGTCGATGGAGTGAGCGCCACCACTCAACCGCACCGCCACCTCAGTGATCAGCGTGATCTGACCCGCCGCATCGACCACGATGAGACCGCACGGGAGGGACCGCACCACCAGGGCAAGGCGTTCTGCGTCGGCGCGTGGCCTGGGGTTGAACGGGTCCTCCCGCGCGCCCTCCCCGGAACGCGCGATAGGGCCGGGGGAGATACGGGGACGGTCGACCGCAGCGGCGACACCGCCGTGCGGCGTCCCCTCCTCGGGCGCGGCACACCGCCGCGCCGTGGGCGAGGGAGACGCGAGACGCCGGGCATAGCGCTCCACCTCCGCTGGCGCGAACTGCAACCAACCACCTGGTGTCCGCCCCGTCGCGCTGAGGTCGCCCCGCTGAGCCGCGCGCCGCAACGTCCAGCGCGAGATGTTGAGCTGTCGTGCGACCTGTCCGACCGTAAGATACGTGGCGCCCATCCGTCTCCCCTCCGTCCTGTTCTCGTCCGTCTCCCTGGTGGGTGCGAGTATAAACCATCCGCATCGTGTGCGCCATCCCCCATTGGGGCGGCGGCTGGTCATCGCCTGCTGAGTGGAGGCGACGGTTGCGTCAGCACTCAGAATCACGGGGAGTGGGGAGCCAAGCGGTCGCGTATCCTTCTCCTTTTATACATTAAACTGAGATCGTCCCCCCTCAACGGAGGGACCCGGTGGACCGTACAGCCGCCGGACTGCGGGCGAGGGAGGAAAGGATACCTTCTCCTAGCGGCTCGACCGTTTATGAAAGATCGACCTTCCTCCTCGTCATTCCTGGGGCTAATCGACCATAGAAGGATGCGCTTCGAGCGCCGTGTATAAGGGCCCGACTTCCCAGGATTTCTCGCCAATTCCACTTCCTATTGCTAGAAAGCGACCGTGGACGATGACTATGTGGTATGCCGGTATTGATTGGGCCGATCAGCATCATGACGCCGTGGTGATCGACGCCGGGGGGAAGCGGGTCGCGACGACCCATGTGGCCCGCAGCGCCGAGGGACTGAACACGCTTGTGACGTTCCTTAAAGGAATCGGAGATGTCGCCGACCACCCCGACCATCTGGCCTGTATCGTCGAAACGAATCGGGGCTTGCTCATCACCGCCCTGCTCGACGCGGGCCTGCCCGTCTATCCGGTCAATCCCAAGACCGTTGATCGGCACCGCAAGCCCGCGGGGGCCAAGACCGACGCTATCGACGCCTACTTGTTGGCGCGCACGGGGCGCAGCGACCTGGCCGACCTGCGCCGCCTGACCCCGGATAGCCCCCTGATCGCTGAACTCAAGGCGCTCACCCGTGAC
>JAABUX010010815.1_pt1 | contig 10148 bp, 15 predicted proteins | sample 5561851 | NCBI WGS metagenome assembly JAABUX01 (sample SAMN10711883, study PRJNA513361) | rock metagenome | isolation source: Antarctica rocks | place: Antarctica: Victoria Land, Richard Nunatak red sandstone | collected 2016-01-03 | reverse complement strand
GGACCCCACGCCGACCGACGTCGAGGTGCGCCGCGGCCGCCCTTGCCGGTGCGGTCAGCTCAGGCAGACCTCCTCTACGGCCTACACTTTTCGAGCGCAGACACCGGAGGCCAACTCTCAGAGCCAATCCGATCCCGGAAAGCTGCCGGATGACCCTTGTCTGCATTTTCATATCGACAAGATGCTGTTGACACCCTGAGGCCTCTGATGCGGTTGTAAGTCCGACCTGGCAAGACAAGTTTTGGGCAGGTAGCGAGCAGCCTCCTGCACTGCTTGCAGCATGCGATGCAGAGCTCCCACTTGCTCATGATGCACTGGTGACACGGCGTCTGCTGTAGCGGTCGCTCGGCGCTTCTAGAGCTTGCGCCAGCCTGTGTCACCGTATGCAACCTATGTTCACGGACGCAGCCGCATGCGCCCCCGCTCGCCTGCTGCCCGACACGGGAGCTCGCCATGATAAGCAAGTGGGCTCACATGCGCTCCGACATTTCGATGCAGGAGAAGCCCAGGGTGATCTCCAGGAAGCGAGCTCGCGCGAAGCCGCATACGGCGCCTCTCTCAGCGGTGGCCGGAACTTCTCCAGGAGCCAGCAAGGTGCATCACAATCCATCCACTGCTGTGACCTGTGGTATGACGCTGCCACATCGAACCTTCACAATGGGGCGGTCAGATCCAAAACGAAGCCTGCGCGCTGTGGTCTGCGAAGCTGCCCCGGCACAATTTTAGCGTGATGCGACCCCATGTTGCAGCCTCAAGATTGGCGGGGCTGGCAGCGCATGCCATGCTCAGACTCAGCTCACAGTGTTTCTTCTGCAGGGCCATGCACAGCCGCCACAGCAGGAGGTCCGTCCGTCGGTCCTGCCGCCAGACACGCCGCTCCTGCAACCCGAGGCTGCGGCTCGTGACGATGCCAATGCGCCTTCTGCAGCTGAGCGCGTGAAGCTACGCACAAGGAGGTCAAGGGCAGGATGAGCGATCGGGGACACACCAAACTCGCCTCAATCGTCCGCCTGGGCAGCACAGCCGCGGCTGCCTGTCAATCTGTGCCTAAGCGTACTGCGTAATCTGGGTAGACCACGGTTTCGTGCCGGGTCCGGTCTTGCAGACTCGGCTACAATCGAGTGGGCGTGCGTGCGCATGCCCACCGTTGCAGTTGACAAACTCACCGTCGGCGGTTCGGTTTCTGACAGCCGGTGCAAAAACCCCGCCTTCCATCGCCTGCGGACCCTAGCCTGGCTACAGGAGGCAGATCGGCTACGCAACCTACTACCGCGGCAAACGCGTACAATACTCGAGCAGCAGAGCGCTGGTGCCGCCTGGAGGTGCGGCTCCGCCGGTGACGACGGCACTCGCTTTTTCCTTCGCACTGTCCCCGATGTGATCAGTGACGTGAGTCTCCGACTTGGAGCAGAGGAGTTGCTTCTGCTGTGCTCCTGCCTGGCCCTCCTGTCTGCGGCCAGCGGCCTTTACCTCCGCATCGCCCCTGCAGATTGAGCAGCACATGCACGCAGGAGGGTGATTTCAACTCTATCAAACGCAAGCTTGAGCTGACAGTACACGCCAGCGAGGGACCTTAGCACGCCGCTGCGGCGTTCCCGTGCGGAGCAGCGCCTCGTCCGCTAGTCGGACCGCGGCCAGTCGGTTGTACCAGCGCGCGCTCGACCTTCAGCCTCGCTCCCTCTGACAGCTCGGCGTTACGTCACCCGCAAGTGGCCGCGCCTCTGCGCACTCGGCCCCCCCGCGAGCGGCGGCCGACTGACAGCCCAGCGCAGCGATGGCCACATTTCCGCTCCCGCATCCCGTGGCCGCCGATCGGCCGGCGCCGCCCCCGGCTCAGACCTATTCGCTGATCATCAAGCCCACCGGTGCGCTGCATCAAGGCAGTCATCCGACCGAGTGGCGCAGGAAGGTCATCAGGCCGGCATGCCGCTAGCCGCAAGCCATGCTGCCCGCTAGTGCAGGGGACCACGTACTCTGCACTCATTGCATCAGAGTCAGTTGCAACAGGCACTGCACGATGAGCTCACATCTGCGTCTCATGCATGGGAACAGCGGTTGCTGTGGCCATGCAAGCATTGGAATGCAAAGCGGCCTCGTCCAGCATGCCTGCGCGAGCTCAGCTTGCAATGAGCATCGTGCAGCGGGTCAGGCACCTGTCATCGCTATGGTCGTGCTGACAGCACTTCGTGGCATCGCAGGCAAGGTGGCCCAGCTGGCCCAGGGCGAGATCGACCGGCTGGCCAAGGCCTACGGGGGGCGGTCGGTGCCGGCGCACGTGACGCTCATGGGCGGCATCGTGGACGACGAGCAGGGCATCAACGACCGCGCCGCGCTCCTCAGCTCGCAGCTGAAGGCACGGCGCATTGCTCACTGAACCTGCCCGGGAGAATTCACTCCTCACTGAGTGTCGCGAGCGCGTGGTGTGTTGGCGACTTCAACCCATGTGCGCACCTACTGAACAGGATCGGCTTCTCGGCAGATGTGGTACCGAGTGCAGCAGTGGATACTCCAAGCGCAGCGCCGTGCCACGCAAACCCCTGCAGCATGCTTCATTTGCGACTTACGGAGGGCAGCAAGTTCTGACGAGCTTCCGCGGGGACCCTGTGCAGAAGCAGAAAGTCTATGTGACCGGGGTGACGATTCGGGACGTGAAGATCTCCGGGAAGCCGCACAAGAGCATCGCGCTGAGCCTGAAGGGCGAGCTGCCCTTCGGCGTCGCCGGCGCGCTGGCGCACCCCACCTACGTGCGCTCGCCGGTGCTGCCCAAGGTGGCGCACCTCCACCTGAGCCTGCTCTACTCGGCGACCATCGACGAGGAGACTGGGTGCGCTGACTGCACCTTCTGCCATCAACCTGATGTTGCTGTCTCGCTGCAGCACCTCCCAAGGCTCGACCCTCTGAGAAGCACACCAATGGAGCTGCTCGTCGTTTTGAAATGCCGGACTCGTCCCGGTTGCCGCTGTTGGTGTCAGCACAGCGCAAAGCATCATTGCCGCGCCGCAGCTTTTTCCCCGTCGCTGTTATGCCAGCCCCTGCCAATCCTGTGTCAGCATTGCGCAGACGTTGCCGCGCACAGTGCCTCGAAGTTTCGCTCCAACGATCAGGCCTTGCCCTGCTGCCCACCCTCGGAGCCTGAAGGTGACGGGTCCGACTTGACCCTAACCGGAACCCCACCCCGATGCAGGAAGGGCCTGGTGGCGGAGCTGCAGGACAAGGTCGAGCTGGCGGCGCCGCTGGACTGGCTCGCGGAGGAACTGCTGGTGGTGGACACGGCGGGGCCCAACCCCGCGACGTGGCCAGTCCTCAAGGCCTACTCGCTGCAGGCATGCCCCGACCTGCCTGGACAGTGTCTGACAGTGTCTTCGTGTCAAAACGTCTCATCTTTGCGTGTCCTGCTGTGAGTCCGGTCATCCGCATCAGCGTTCGCTTGGCCTGCGGCTCCGGGAGTAGCGGATAGGCTTTAGTTAAGCAAAGCAAAGCGAGCGTCTGCGCGGAGGTCTGCATGCGGGTGATGCTGTTGAGGTGAGGTGGGCAAGTATTAATGCTGTAACGTTAATGGTCTCAGCCTGCATCCGGGGGACTAAGAATGGGCAGCGTAGTCAATCCAGGAGCCTATGGTGGTTTCGTGACCTGGTCGCCCCAATGCTGCCGCGGCTGCTGTTGCTGTCGAGATGTCTGGCCCTACTATCCACTCTTTTTACCGCTGCAGTGCTGCTTGCAGGAGCCTGAAGAGCTCGATGGTTATGAGGCATGATTTTTGGCCGCCGAGGGATGCGACGCTGATCTAGCAGCCGTCTCGGCGCGGCATGTCACGACGTCGCGATACTCACCGTGGAGATTGGACCAAAACCCGGGTTGGCCATATGACAATGCCCGCAAAGAAGCAGGCGCCTGCCTGCCTGCGCTTGGGTACGAAAGAGCGGCAGCATCCATGGAGTGGTCAGCAGGAGAGCACACAACTGTCCTGACGCAGGCGAGAGCACGTATCTGCAGAGCACCGCGGCTGATACCTGTGTGCGCCAATTACGAGGTCGTCAATCACACGTCGTAGGCGCAGTTTGCTTGATACCTGGTCAGAGCCTCCGTCAACCATAAGTATCATGTCAGTGTAGGGTATCTAAAAATGTCAATTGTTCCTACACAGCTGTTCAGCACGAATGCGCGTGGCGTAGGCAGCGGTGGCCTTGATGCCCACGTGCTGCTTAGAGAACGGTTTCCTCACGCGGCACGAGTATTTTACGCCGATGAGTGTCCACAAACATTGCAAAAGTTTGTCTGTTCGCGACTTTCCTCTCAGCTGTGCGCCGCGGTTTGCTGCCTGTCGGATCTGTGCCGGCTCTGGTTCCCAGCTGTTGTGAGTGTGACTCGAGCGGATACAAGAACAGCAGTAGTATGTAATGTGCATGCATACCACAGATGCGTGATTTCTACGCATCGCTCTGCTACTGGGGTGAGTGCCTTCCAGCGTACGACCAGACGTTTATGGCACCAAGTGTTACGCCAAGTTGAAGTCTAGGCTGAGTCTGCTGCTGAGCCTACTCTTCGACCCACTTAGCAGGACCAAAGCGATCTGGGTCAAGCTCCACAATGCTCAGCTTCCGGTTGTCCTGGAAGAACCCGCCCGTATTCTCCCGCGCCTGCAGCACATTGGAGTCATTGGTGAGGCATGCAAACCCGGACAAGCAGAGCACGGAGGGCATGGCGCATAGCCAGTGCCGACGCACATATGCTTCTCTGCACATGTAAGGACACTGCGTTGCCTGAAGCTGCGCCAGCGGCAAATGTGCGGGCTGTATGAGGATGAGGTCGCAGCAAACGTGCCTTGGAGCTAGTGTAGGCCCATGAAATAGCCTTAGCGCCATCCTCAGCCGGACGCGGCGCGTCCTGTGTACCCATGTCCGTCTGCATGCGGAGCAGCATATCCCCTCATGCTCGAGCAACCAGGCTGCATTATGCAGTCCGCGGGCCATGCACGACGTAGACGACATGTGAGATAAGCATGCATCATTGCACAGAACGTGCACGAGGTGGACTAAGTCCAGCTACGATCATTGGCAACGTTCAGAACGCAGCAGTCTGAAGTCTGACGGAGTACGAATTTGAGCGTGACCCGACCGAATGGACGCGCACCCTGCACCAGCCGGGGCAGATGGCGGCGACGGTGATGTGCCGCGACGTCAGCGCCGGGTCGGCTGCCTCCATCTTAGTGCCGTGCAGGACCGCCGCCTTGGTCATGTTGTACAGCAGGTACTTCCGTCCCATGTCGTCGCCGTCACCGCCCATCTATGGACGGCACGCAAGCCGGTAATGCAGTCTGCTATGCGAACACAGGTGATAGCCGTGCGCGGGTACAACCCGCAGTCCACAGCGCATGCTGCAAAGCCACAAGCCGGCATAAATGCTGATTGATTGGTGTCGAATCCGTGGTTGACTGTCACCCATGGGCGCAGGCAGACTGAGTGAGGGTCAGGGTAAGCGGCTCTTCTGGTGCCTTGACCCCGACACTGGAAGCAAATTTGGGTTGCACCTTGGCGATCTCGTCCGCGGGGTAGGGCATGTCGATGAGCTCCTGCACGCTTTCAGCGCCGCTGATGTACGCCTTCACGCCCTCCAAGGGAATGCCGTCCAGCTGGCCCAGCGTGCTCGCCACGTGCACGATGTGGCCGCCTGCGCCCGAGCCCTAGCCGTCAGTGCATGTCAGCGTGGCTGGATCGCCCGGCAAGAGCGGGCATCGAGCCTATGCGTCCCGCACTCGCAGGCATTGTCTTCCGTACATTCTCAAAGCAGCAGCAGCAGCAGCAGCAGCAGCAAATTGCAATGACGGGCTGCGTGACATTGCGACGAGCAGGGCCGAGCGTGGAGAAGTGCCCAGGCAGTCCGCTGTCGCGCGTATCAGCTGAAAGCAGAGCAATCAGTAACGGGCCTAGGTCGGCGCAGTGGTGTGTCGCACCCTCGTTGATGAGCGGCGCCAGGCGCTTGGTCAAGCTGAAGAGGCCAGTCACATTGGTCGCCCACAGGCGCTGGAACTCCTCCTCGTTGACGTCCTGGGTGCTCACCTGCGCAGCGTGCCCGTGCGGTGTGATGCAAGCCAAGCGCAAGCGGGTGGCGCCAGCCATGAGAGAGCAGCACACGGCAGCGCAGGCAGCGTTTTCACTCGGCGTGAGCACTGTCGGGTCACATGCAGCGCGCTGACCTCTACTGCGCATGTTCATTCGCAGCAGGAGCAAGGAGTCTACACAACACCGGCGTTTATGGGTGAGTCCTTGAGATGGCACACAGCTTGACCCCGATGACCCGGTTGACTTCGAAACACTGAAAGCGCAGCAAGGCCATGCAAGCTGATGCACTGGAAGGACAAAAGGTAGCAGAGCATGCAGTGGTCTGCGTGATTGAAAGGCCCGTGCGCACCCCGGCATTGTTGATAAGGCCGCCCAGCTTGCCGGCATGTTCGCGCTCCAGCGTCTGGGCTGCTGCATCGATGCTTTTGGAGTCCGACACGTCGATGGCCAGCGCCGCAAGGCGCTTCGGCTCGCCAGTCTCCTTGACCAGCTTGTGGACAGCCTCATCGGCTGCGCCAATGCATAAATACGGTCATATCTCACATGTGCACCATGCATGTGTGGCGAATTTGCTGTGTCAGGACTCTGCGTCAGGAGCATCGAAGCTCTGCTGTGTCAAGCTTGTGAGCTCTGCCACGAGCCCATGAAGCTTTCCTGACAGGGCGCCTTCTGCTCGGCTGAGATGTATCACTGGATCACACTCAAAAGAAGTCCCTGCATCAGCCCATCAGAGCGGCGCACCGTTGGCCTGCGTCCGCGCGCCGACGATGACCGAGTGGCCCTCCGTGACCAGCTTCTGAGCGGTCAGGAAGCCCAGGCCGCGGTTGCCGCCGGTGATGAGGACCCAGGAGTTCGACGTCATGCTGCTGCTGGTTTCAGCCTGTGCAGGACAGCCGGTGATCACTCGTGACAGGTGGCTGTGAGTGTGAGCACCTGCCAGCTAGGCCGCTGAAGGTGGTGAGCAGGCTCAGCTTGCAAACTAGCGGGCAGCGCAGCATCGATGTAGACCATCAGTGTGCATACCTAGCGGTGGTCTTTCGGTCGTACGGCGACGATTTGACACACTTCAAGTGTAAGTACAGACACCGGTTGATAACCACGACGATGGCAGCACGCAATGTGTTAATGGAGCTTCCAGTCTACGCTGACATCACCCATGTTCGGCTCAGCTTCATATATCATCAGCACATGGCGGCGGCTATGCGATGATGTATCCAAGTTCTGGATCTTCCCGTGACCGCGGCGGAGTGTCACCGCTGCGTCTTGCCCGGCCTGATGTATAAAGCGTCACAGACAGTACTGCTGCTGTCCAGATCACGCTTCGTCATCGTGTAAATCATCCCATGAACCACCCCTCCTCCCTCAGCACTAGCCGGACCTTAGCAGCCATTGTTCAGCGTCCAGCCTGTCCTTACAGCGATGATGTGTCAATGAGCTCCGCGATGATACGCGCAGCGGGAAGTGCAGCACCAGCACACAGGACCCTCACGCTGCTGACCCTGTGTTTCGCGCCGCAGCACCAGGCTCATCTCCGAGCATGCCCAATGAAGCACTGCTAATCAGCAGTGAGTCGTAGGTCGAGTCGAGCTCATCTGCCCTCGGACAGACGGTCTCTGTTCAAGCCGCGCGCAAGCCTGTCTATGCAGTGTTGGACTACTTTCAGCGCTGATGCTGCAGACATATTTGCGCAAGCATGCAAAACGTCAGCTGGGCGGCCGTGGGCACAGTATGTGTGCTCGCCTACCCGGGAGGCCGTCAGTGCCTGCTCGTGAGCAGCATGCGCGGCGTGAGCACTGCTGCTGCTGCTGCCGCCAGACAGCCGCACTCGCCGGTGTTCATGTCAAGGGCGCAGGCTAATCCTGGACCGCGCATAGTACACCAAACTCTCGCCACGTCTGGGAAAGACAGAGCGTCAATGGGGCAACTTCCAGCCCCTAGCTAAAGCAGTTGGTTCGGCAGAAAACACACGCAACGCCATTAGAAGACCTACTCTACACAGTTGTGTCTTTACCCCTGTTATAGCTGTGAGTCACAGCCTGTGACTTGTGTACAATGTGCTACATGGGCAGACCGCCAGCGGACCGAGTTGCAGCAAACAGCAGCCTGTGCCAACCTCATTGCCGCAGGCGTGTCCCGAACATCCTGTGGACCTTGGTGTTGCTGGACTGGTCAAGCCACTGGGTGCTAATGCAGCAGTCCAGCCACTGGCCCCCATCCCTGCCATTGGGCATGCACCGCGTCAGCGAAGGCGGCCGTGTGCGCATCCGGTGCAGGCACACGGGTTCAGTCCGAGGGTGGGCACGTAACACTTGCAAACTCGCTGAGCAGCAGGACTTTTGGCTGGGATCTTTGGCAGCGTTATGCACAGCAGCACGCAGCACGCGGCAATCTGCTGGCAACCACATGATAAGATCCACTGCGCACCGCAAGCAGCAGTCCTTATCCAGCATCCGGTCGACCGCCGACTGCACCAGAGCGGCAGCGTCGGCGTCAGCTTCCAGGTCCGTGGCCGCCACATTTAACAGCTGCTCGGCGGCTTTCCCGGCCACTTGAGCCTGCACCGCACGAAGATAGTGAGGCGCCGGCCAAAAGCTCCGCATAGGTACAATGGATGCTCGTTGGGTGCACAGGAATAAATCGACGCAACTTCTCCTGACAGGGAGGCCGCTGAATTTCGCATAGGTTCACGGGTGCTCGCTGGGTGCACAGGAATAAGCGTCTGACGCAACTTCTCACGTGCACGAGTCTGTCCTACCTGCTGACAGTGCACTCGCATAAAATGCATTTTAGGTTGAACTTTCGTTTCGAACAAGATTTGTTCGCACCTGCAGCTCCCCCGTCGCATCCTCCAGTGTCAACGTCGCCATGAAGGACCATTGGTCCGAATCTTCCCGGCTGCTCGTGGCAGCTGACCCCGTTGCAGACGCCTTCCGTTTGCTACCGCTGGCGGCGCCTGTGGGCACACACCGCAGAGTTTTGTTTAATGCCGAACATAGCGTCAAGATGATGGTCCTGCCGCCAGTGGTTCCCCTCTAGAAATTCTGAAGTCTCTCGAATAGATTACGTCGTGCAGTAAAATGCATGGGGTTCAGAGCTGCTGCGACGCAAGACACGTGGACGGCAAGCGACGCACTGTGCCGCTCGTCCGGACGTAGCTGGCGGCACATCCGCACGACCTCCGGCTCCACGGCGGTGACCCGCGCCAGACACCTGTGCCTCATCGGCTTGTCCTCCGGCTGTGACATCAACACCTGTGCAGCAGCAGCAGTGCCTTAAGTGGGCAGGTATGGTCAGGGTTCAGAGGTGCGTCAGCCTCAATCCCATGCAAGGGGGTGCGGCGCATGCGGCGTGGCATGAACAGAGGGGCTCTGTGTCTGCAATGCACCGCATTGAGAGCACCTCCCAAGTGCGGCTTGCAGGCGTTGAAGAGACTGGAAGATCCACGCAGCGCGATGCTGCGCATTCTGCAGCTTCGGAGGTTCTCAGGACAGGGTACACAAGTGACTGGCAAACTGGCGCACAGCACCTGGCGGATGGTCCAGAACGGCCTCTCCGGGTGTGCAACGGTAGACAGCCACTGTTCGGGTTTTGCAGGCGCCCAACCTGCAGGCAGCTTAACATCACAGTTGGTTGATGCTTGCAGCACGGCGGGGCACGGTCTAGGAATCCACCTGAGCATGAGCGCGTGCAGTCAATGGTACAGAGTAAAAGGTCCCGGGACGCAGGTCACTGCAATTGCTGACGTGCAAGTCGCTAATCCCGCGCTGATGTCAGCACGGGCGCGGCATGCATCAACCCTTGCTGCCCTAGCAATTCTGACCGATGCCCCGACGACGTCCTGACAGCTCACGCACCGGCAACGACGTTGTTGCGACACCGCTCGACGACGTCCCTCTCGAGCGCGGGATCCATGCTGCAGGCCATCCACTTGGACTTGTCCGTGAATATGCCCTGGAGCTGACCGCTCACGACGACCACGCCAATGTTTCGCAGCTTCACCCAGCTGCCTGCCAATATCGTCAGGTTTAGCATGATTTAGCATAGACTTGGCATGCTGATGGCTGAGTGTCATCATATCATTATCAGCAG
>JAABUX010010814.1_pt1 | contig 10148 bp, 19 predicted proteins | sample 5561851 | NCBI WGS metagenome assembly JAABUX01 (sample SAMN10711883, study PRJNA513361) | rock metagenome | isolation source: Antarctica rocks | place: Antarctica: Victoria Land, Richard Nunatak red sandstone | collected 2016-01-03 | reverse complement strand
CCGCGCAGGCCCTGCGGCGGCGCGCCTTGTGCGCCAGCATGGGCCCGTCGATGACGTCGCCGATGGCGAAGATGTTGCCCGAGGGCGCCGTGGTCTTGAAGTGCTCGTCCACCTGCACGCGCCCGCGCCGGTCCAGCTCCACGCCCACCTGGTCCAGGCCCAGGCCCTCCACATACGGCCGCCGCCCTGCGCGGCCAGGGTTTCTTGGCATGGTGCAGCCATACGGGCGGGGCCCTGTCTGCGAGCAATGCAAGGGCGAGGCACTGCAGACTTGTTTGTCTGCCGACTGGGAAGCACGGGAGATTGGTCAATGGCATGGGCGGGGAGGGCTGCATGCGCCATGTCCACACGGTCGTACCAGACCGCTGCACTGTGGCAACCTCAAGCCCCAGGTGCCGACATGCAGTCGTGCAGCCGGGCGGGCGGCGGCCGGCCGCACCGGCGGACACGAGCACCACGTTGGCCTCCAGCTCCTCGGACGCGCCGGTCTTCACGTTCTCCACGGACAGCTTGACCGCGTCGCCCTCCAGCTGCGCGCCGGTCACCTTGTAGCCCAGCTTCCACTTGAAGCCCTGCTTGGTCAGCGAGCGCTGGAAGTTCTTCCGGATCTCCGAGTCCTGGCGGCCCCGGCGCGGCCTGTCAGCGCGGCCCGGCAGGACTCCTGGCTGAGGCGCTGAACGCGCGCTGGCCGACTCCTTGCAGATTTGGCGCGCGCACAGTACAGGCCGGCGGCAAGATCATGCCAGAAATGGGGATGTCTCAGGTTGGACTGTGTCAAGTGCCGACTCTCCGCGCAGCGGTGTCGCCGGCAGAGATTATTGGCAACATCGCATCACAAGCGAGGCCATGGCAATGAGGATACCCGCGCGGCCCTGGTGCCGCAGCGTGGCCCGGGCGCCACGGGCGCGGGCGGCGCGCCATGGAGGGCACGATGTGGTCCAGGAACTCGACGACGGTGACCTCAGAGCCCAGGCGCTGCCAGACAGAGCCCATCTCCAGGCCGATGTAGCCGCCGCCGATCACGATCAGCTTCTCGGGCACCGCCTTCAGCGAGATCGCGCCCGTTGACGATACGATCCTGCGCCGCGCGCGCGCACGGTTTGCAAGGCGCCCGACTCAGACACTCGGCATGTGTGATCGCCCTTCTGACGCGCGCTGACTGCATTCTAACACAAGCAAGCCGCACAAGGTGTCACATGGACGCTCTATGTGATGGGCTCTCTCTCTGCAGCACACCTGTCATGCTCATCTCGCAAAGCCTTGTGACAGTGCTGAGCTTGCAAGGGGCTTGCACTCCCGTGCTCGTCAAACACATGCGCTCAAACTTGCTGACAGATTTCTGACTAAAAAACAGCGGCCAAAGGTGGTACGTGCTGCTGGATTTGCAAGCGCCGAGGGCGCGACGGCCCTCACAGGCGAACCACAACACGCAGCGCAGGCAGCCGGCCGCCGCGCCCGGGCCGGCGCGCGCCTCTCCTCGTCGATGGCGATGCCGGGCAGCGGCGAGACCTCCGAGCCGGTGGCGATCATGAAGTTCTTGGACTTGACGGTCGTCGTCCCGCCGTCTATCAGCGCCACCTCCACCTCGTTCGGGCCGGCAAACTTGCCCCAGCCCTTCACGTACTCCACCTGCGCGCCACGGCGTGCCCTGTTTGTTGCATCTTGTGTTCGGGTTCAAAGTACATATTCACTTTGTGGGAAGCACAGCAGGCCAGCTGCGGCCTCCGTCTGCTCTCTATGGTCCTAAAACTGAGGTGGCTCTATGCGTGCACATCCGCGCATGCATGGCAACCGCATGCATGGTGAGCGCATGCGCGGCAATTCACAGGGCGCTCCGCCGCTCTTCTTGCATGACTACCGAGCAGCCGTACGCGCGCACAGCCAGGCTTGCTGTAACGCACATGCGACCATGCATAGACCATGCATAAGAAACCACTGCATAAGACCAGCTGCCAACACTTGGAACAAAAAACAAGTGACCACAGAGCACGTGGCACGATGTGCTCGACCAAGCGCCTGCTGCCTGCCTGCGCGCAGGGCGCGCGCCTTGTACTTCTTAAACAGGCCCTCGATGCCCTTCGTGAGCCCGGCCACCGCGGTCTCCTTCTGCTCCATCATCTTGCCCAGGTCCATCTTCACGCCGTCCACCATCACGCCGTGCGACGCGGCGTTCTTCTTCACCTCATGGTACAGGTGGCTGGACGCCAGCAGGGCCTGCGCAAACCGTGCGCCGCACACTGGAGGCCTGCCCGCAGGCGGTGGCAGGCAGTGGCAGAGCGTGCCCCGCCCAACCGCCGCCAGGCCTGCCACGCACTCGCAGCAAAAACACACAACAGGCTATGCGTCAAGCACGTTGTAACGAGCGACCCCGCGCTTCACAAACTGCAGTGGGTGGCAGCATAGAACAGCACCGCCGCAGTCTGCCAGACAAACTGCCCAACCGGTGAAGGTGTGAGCGGGCGCGCTCGGCAACCTTTGAAGGGATGCAACCGACGTTGAGGCAGGTGCCTCCCAGACGGCCGCGGCCCTCCACGCACGCCACCTTCATCCCCATCTGACCGGCCTTGATGGCTGCAACGTAGCCGCCCGGCCCGCCTCCAACAATAACCAAGTCCTGCATGCAAGCCGGTCAGCCGAAGCAGGCAAGTCTAATAGCACTGGCGATAACTTTGTTGGCAAAGATAAAGTGCTCGACACAGGGCTGTCTTCTGCGAGACAGAAGAGCCTTGCTCCACACACACACTCAGGACAGGCCGTTATAAGCGCTGCAGGCACAGGCTTAGGTCGCATCACGCAGCGCTCAAACAGCATGTCTGCAACCTGGTAACTGCGGACACGCCAGAGACATCCTTCACCTTCTGCTCGCCCTCAGAAGCATAGAACCTCGCAGCCAAGAGCTGTGGAGCGGCCAGCCTCTGCAGGCTCGCGCGTCGCCTGGCCACGCCACTGGCCAGCGACCGGAGAGCCATGTTTCCTACTTCGTCCTGGCTGTCAGCGCTCCTACGCTCTGCTCATCTTATTACTCGACCCGAGCACACCTGTTGACAACAGTCGTACCTCGGTTTCACCCTGGATCCACCCACCCATGCGGGTGTGGTGTTTTACACACGATTGCCTATTTTTGGGGGGGGGTTGACTTGTGCGCCATTCGTGAAGTGTTGATACGTGGTGGTGCACAAACAGGAGTTGCATGAGCAGACTTCACACTTCAGCGCACCCACTCTTGGCGCTACCCACTCCATATTCATATCACCACCAACTACAAACATATCTAGCTTGTGAGTCACCTGGCAACCACCCGCCAATCACCAGCTTGGGACCCCGAGGTCCAGGCGCAGGTTCTCCGCGGCGCGTGCCTCCAGGTGCGGGTCCCGCACCGCGGCATCCGCGTGCTGGCGCCACAGCCGCGCCAGCTGTCGCGACACAGCACAACCCTTCAGCGGCCCTTCAGCGGCCCTAGACTTGCCGCAATCCATACATTAACAGCAACCACCGGCGCATGCGCATGCAACGCGTACAGAGGGTTTACATGCAGGCACTCGTGTGCAGCAGCAGCGCTGCAGCTCACATGAGCGGCGTCAGAGCAAAAACATATGCCTCCATGCACACTGATGGGGGGCACCTGGACATCGAGGTCCAGGGCATGCGTCAAGCCGCGCAGCAGCATGATGGTGCGGCCCAGGGCTGGGGATCTTCTTTATGACGGCATCATCCGCCAGAGGCGAAATCCGCGCCGCCGCCATTGGCCTGAACCACACCAGGTTGCACTGCTTAGCGCTGAACTGCACCGGGGCATGCTCACCTGCACATGGGCGCTTGTAAACAGCATTGTGGACAATGCGGCTGAAGCCGCGAGCATGCACAAGCCCATGGCGGCCTGAACATGGTCTTACAGTGGTGGGGCATGCATGCATATTCCCAGGCCATGGGGTACCGCACTTGCACAAAGAAAGGACCATAGCAGCTCGTACTTCAGCATGTCAGGAAATAAGCTATGTCACTCGCGGGATGTGCGGGCGCGCCTGACATCAAACATGATGTATGCGACGGTGGCGATCAGCTGCGGGTCTGCAATCCCGCCTTCCTGCGCGCCCTCACTCAGCATCACGCTCCTCGAAGCATCATTCACGAGTCCTCGTGCCAAATTGCACGCCATCTGAGGCTGCTCTCATGGCGTGGCCTCTTCCTGGCAACACAGGCCACAACTGCGAGTGCTGGTCCCACGTCCTTGGTTGGGAGGAGGATGCTAACCAACGCACAGCAACCACACTGCAACCACTGTTGCTGATACGCTCTGCGCAGGGTGTGGGCGGCGGCCGAGGCGGGAGGCCTGCCTTGGCGAGGAAGCCGAGGCCCATGTTCGACATTGCCGCCACGATGCCCAGGCTCCACCCGCGGTCCAGCGCGACGTACAGCCGCGCGAGCGCGCGGTGCCGCGACGCCGTCAGCGCCTTGCACTGGCCCCAGTCCAGCAGCGCTAAACCGCCGTCTTCCTGCGCGCGCGCGCCCAGCTCATCGGCAGGTGCCTTGGCGAGCGCCGGCCTCTGCATGCGCACTGTGGACAGTGATATGTACAGACGCGGGGGTCCACTGCTATGTGCCCCTCCACCCCAGCCACTCATCAGAGTACAAACACATGCAGAGCTGCAAGGCCCCGCTGCTTTGTCCTCATTAACCTCAGCCACTCAATCAACAGCTCTAGAAGACCATACGGGCAAAGTTGATATGGTATCGATGTTGTGTGAATCGTGGCATGGCATCACGTCAGCGCCAGCGCCGGGGGCGCGCCTGCAGCAGCAGGTTGCCGGCGTGTGGGTCCGCGTGAAAGCAGCCGCCGCGCAGCAGCAGGAAGCCCAGGGCGTCCAGCAGCGGCACCATGGCCGCGGCCGCACGCCGCCGCACGCGCACATCCTCGCTCGCCAGCACCGCTGAGAAGGGCACGCCTGGGCCCAAAGGATTCCCCAGCTGTAATTTTGAGTTGTCAGGTAGCATTGGGCTTGTCAGCCCACGCTGATAACGAGCAGAGGTGCAGCGTGTGCAACATGCGCCCGCCACTGTCCCACTCTGCGGTCACAAGCAGGGTGCATGGCCAATTGCACTGGCGTGTGGCCCAAAACGCCCTGGGACAGTGTGAGTAACCACGGATGACACGAAAGCACATAGCCGGCGCAGATTCCGCACATCGCTGTCCATCAGGCCCTGCGGGTCACGCGCTTGAGCATGCGCAAGTGGCCCTGAGGCAATGGCTTGTCCTCATAGCGGGACGGTCGCATGACCAAGATGAGCAAGCATGCATTCTGCCAGCGCTTCTTACTTTGCGCGATCAGTGTAATCAGGTGACTCACACCAGGGTAGCATAAGCAGTGGGTATGCAGGCAAGGCCTGCTATGGGGTGGTTTGGTGCTTGGAAAGGCGCCGCGCCTGCATCTTTGCATTCTGCACCTTCAGCACCACTTCTGGGCCATGCCGCCACCTCCAGCCCAGGTCAACCTCAATGTCCAACGTCAGCCGCGCCGCATGCACCTGCATCAACCCCATCACCTTCGCCGGGTCGAATGCAGGGTGTTGAGACCATTGGACTCAGAAGAGGTGCAAACAAATTGACAGCACTGCTCACCCTCATGACGCTTGAAACCCGTCTCTGGCTCACCAGCACGGCACCCAAGCACGTGGGCCTGCCTGCGCGATGGATGCGGCCGCCAGGCACTCAGGCGCAACATGCGCAAACGCGTCGCACGGCAGCAGGCGGCGGCCATGCACCGCCCGCGCGCGCCCCTCCGGACAGCTGAGCAGGCCCTGGGCGATGTCCTGCGCCGTCGCCACCAGCGCAGCGGCGCTTAGCCAGCACGCTCAGGGACGCCGCATGACCTTTTCTATTGGTGTCCTTATCTACACACCACGAACACATCACATGGTTTGCAGGCGCATGCCTGGTGCGCTTCAGGAGAGATCAGCAGAGAGCCACATGCCGCTGTGGGCTTGCAGGCGTACCCTAAATATGCATGGAGACAGGGCGTGTGCACACCTTGTCAGGGCCGGCCTGCATTCAAGGGGCCCGCAGGCGCACCTGCTCCACCTGGCGCCACGGCCGCGGCGGCATACGGTCGAACATCGCGGCCAGGCGCCGTGTCCAGGGCTCTGGTCTGCAGGCAGGTCAGGCGTGTCAGCCATGCATGTCCTGTATATGCCTGGTCCCATGCTGTGTGCGTGAGTGTGAGATCCACATGACATCCCAGGCAAGGTTTTTCACTCTGCAGTTGTCGTCTTTGCGAGTTTTGCTAAGCTGTTACATGGCAACATGGCAGAGACTGGCATGCGCTACAAATGCTGCGCGCAGTGCTGGCAAGCTGGGAAAGCGAAAGGAAGGTCTCTGGGTCAGGCGTAGGCAGGCGCACGCATGCCGCTCAGCATACATGCACCACAGGCTGGTGCCGGGGCCCGCACAGGAAGTCGGGCTTGCTCGCCAGCAGCTGCGCGCCCTTCACATAGTACCCTGGCCGCAGCCCCTAGCACCATCTGTCATGCCAGCATTTGCTGGACAGCCCTCAGAACATGCATGAGGACGCGCCACAGTGCGTGCTGATGCATGTCGCGTGGTTGCCGCACCGCTGAGGTCCAGGAGCATGTCGTGCACGCGCACGCCGCCCCACTCGTGCCGCGCCTGCCACTCCGCCTCGACCCGCTGCTCCAGCCAAGACCCCTTCAGCCTCGCGTCCACTCGCAGCACATGGTGTGGACGACTGGGCTGCAGGCGCAGCAGGAAGGGAGGGCACTGTCCTTTGCACTGGCTCGGCAGGGTCAGCATGCGCACCTTGGCGGAGAAGCCACGCGCCTCCTGGAACCGCCACTTCGTCCACTTGTAGCGCATGTAGATCGGCATGAACCTGGCACGAGCGGGCAACGGGGTTCTCCGCGGCGCAACGTGTAGGCACGTGACATGTGCACTGCAGCGAGCAGGGACAGGGGCGCTGCAGCCTACCTGGACCAGAAACGGGCTGTTCGGCTGGTGTCTGGCGCCAGCAGGCGCAGCAAGCGGCCTAGGACGGCGGAGAGCAGCAGCGCATTCCTCAACGGCAGCGCCTTGCCTGCTGCGCGCCTAGCAAGCTGCCCGCGTGCGGCCAGGCCCTGCCGCACAGCGCCGGCCGTCACCTGCTTTGTCCTGTCACAGTCAGACTCTGACAACATCAACATACTTTCGGCAGCGAACAAGCAATCGCATAGGATGGGGCCAGACGCACGGGCACTGCGGTGCGGCGCCGCAGGAGTGGCAGCACGCTCAACGCACTTGCCAGCTGGCTCAAGCGGCCAGCCTTGGGTGCAAAAGTCTGCAGAAGGATGGCGCACGCCAAGTGCACGCCCAGAGCGCCACACGACCTGCCTGTGACCATCTTGATGTTTTGTTTGCGGTGACTTTGCAGTTTGGCTTTCCCAAGCAGACAAGGAAGCTGGTACTGTCTGCAAGAGCTCGTCAGGCCTTGCTACGCACCTGTGCTCAGTGCTGAGCGCCATCGCATCGCACTGTGGAAGACGCCTTTTCTTGGACTACTTGTCCATGAGATAAGTGCACACAGTAAGGACAGCTAACAAGCTACGCTTTTATGAAACACTGTCATTGTTACATACAAAGAGGCCAAGCAGCATACATACTGAGACAGGTGCAACCCGCCGAGTTTCAACAGGTCCATGCAATGAGCCAAAATTGGTTTTGTGCACCGATGATGGAACCAACAGCTGGGCACAGCTGCAGCAGACTTGTCCAGGAAGCATAGGCAGGCTGCCAGCTACGAATCGGGTGGCACTGACAAGCCAACTAACAAGCAGGTCCTACACACTTTATGAAGCAGTCAGGCAGACCGCTCCGCTGAGGTTACTGCGCACGCAGGGCAAAACAGAGCGAAAGCGGCTCATTGCCACTCGTGGAACCAGCGCATGTGAGGCGGCACGTACTCGAGCCCCAGCGCCCGAAAGATGCTGGTCTCGTCCTTGCACTCCACGCCGGGGCCCATGAGCACCTGCAAAACTCATGGTAAGCTCTGGTGGCAGAGGCCTCTGCCAAAAGTTCCAGCCTGGCACTCCTCCGCGCCTTTTGCAAGCACTTGGCTTTCTTACTCCTGAATTGAACATGCCTGGAAACCACTCCTGCATCACACCAAGGTCAAGACAGCATATGGGTCACAAGACCTAACGCGCACCTCGTTGTGCTTGCTTGCGCGGCCGGCAGACTCAGCGCCGTACCTGACAGCGGCGCCGTGGCAGACCGGCGTAAGGCCGTACTCGTTCAGCCGGAAGCCATTCGCGCCGGGGCGCAGCTTCGCCGCGGACGCGCGCGCCACCGCGCTGCGCTGGCACCAGTAGCGCAGCGCGCGGAGGAAGTCGCGCGAGCCGGTGAAGTGGTTGACGGCGAAGGGCAGGAAGCTGCGCGAGCACCAGGCTTCTAGGGCGCCGGAGCACACTAGGCATGTGTTGTGGGGGGCGCTCGTCCACAGGCAGGCATGGCGCGCGAAGGCCATGCAACTAAGAAATGGGTTTCTGCAGTGCTGTCACGTGGGAGCGCAGGGCATGTGCACAGAAGCAAGGGCCTCAGGTACCTCATTTCCAGTCGACTCTGGCGTGTCTGCCAGTGGAAACCCATGCCCTATTCCTTACGGTGACAGGTTGATTTTACGAAATACATATCCACCCGCGCATGCAACGACTTGGGGGCAGTGCGCACATGCGGGGAAAGACTTTGATGTCCAGGCGCCGCACGTACGGGCTGCCTGGCGGCCGGCACACGCCCAGCCACGTGGCCGAGCCGCCATCGACCGAAACGGGGGCGCTGAAGTCGGGCAGCATGTCGTCCAGCAGCAGGTTCTGCGCAGCGCTCCTCAATTGGTTACAATGCTATGCAGTAGACGTGCGCTTGATGTGCGCAGTGTCTATGCATGCACACTGCTGCAAATTTTGCAAACGGGAGTGCGCATGCATGCACGCGAACACACGCAGTGCGCGCCCGCACGCATCTGAGTGTAAAAGAAACAAGCGAACATGAGTGAGAGGGAGATTCGCAACACACAATCTCGCGCAGGCGGAGTAGGATGCGGTTCAGCAGAGGCTTGCATGTCTCCTTGTACGAGAGCGGCGCCAGGATGGTGAAGTCAATGTCGCCTGAGTTTGGCTTGCCGCGGCGATAGCTGCGCACACCACACACAGGTGCCTTTAAGTAGCCAAGAAGCAGATCTGCTGTGACGAGCACGCCCCAAAAGATATACAGCCCAGCGACTTCGCATCCTGTGCAAACCAAGAAAGTGCTGGCAGCACATGCATCACTTATAAGGTATCCGGCATCTCAAGCAGCACCGCATCCCTTTTCAATCCCGCAACTGTGCACCCGTGTGTGGCAAACCTCCCCGTGACGCGGCAGTACAGCCTGTCATCGGCAGGCGCGCTCCGGCAGTCCAGCAAGTCCGTAACAGCCTGCGTGCAGCACACACGCTCAGGAATGTCGACCTGCAGAACTATGTGCATGGCAACAAGCGGAGTAATACCATAGCTCAACACACAGCAATCAACAACTGATGCTCTTATGCATAGGGGCACTGGTCCTCGCACCAATCCCGCATACCTCATGCACGATATGCTCTACAGCGGCCACCTCCGCGGCAGGGATGCGGTGCTGGAAGTCCTCGCGATATTTAAACCAGCATCGCTGCCGGCATGCAAAATGTTACGAGTCAGCGGTGCATCTGTTTTCCAAGCGCAATGCAGTGAGCGAGCAAGAGGAGCGCTCCCTGGCAACAGCCACGCCATGCAACACATGCTACCTCTGGACAGCCTGATGCAACCATGCACTGCAATGCATACTGCCCCTGCAGGCAAACAGAGCAGTGCCTACTCATGTACAAATTGCTATGTAGTGCATCCAAGTCTATTCTGTAGAGACTCACAGCATAACACTCACTCTTCGGTGGATCATCGGTGATGCAAGCAGGACTGCGCTCGGTGACAAATCTGCAGGAGGAGGAGCGCGGGTCCGGCTCACTTGCTGCGTGGTGAGGTCGGAGCGCGCTTCCACATCCTGCAGGCTGTGGCAGCCTTCCTGCTGCCACCTGCGCGCGGTGGACTCGCCGGCGCCCCACACCTCCAGCATCTGTGCGCAGACAAGCACG
>JAABUX010010813.1_pt1 | contig 10150 bp, 13 predicted proteins | sample 5561851 | NCBI WGS metagenome assembly JAABUX01 (sample SAMN10711883, study PRJNA513361) | rock metagenome | isolation source: Antarctica rocks | place: Antarctica: Victoria Land, Richard Nunatak red sandstone | collected 2016-01-03 | reverse complement strand
CCGCCATGCCGCCGCCGGCGCCGCTCGGCACGGACGCCAGCTTGCTGATGCCGGCGCCGATGACCTCGGCGATGTCCTTGCCCTCCAGCTCTTCCAGCAGCTTGTCCAGGCGCCCAGAGTCTGCCTCGATGCCCACTGCGGACGCGCGTCGCCGCTGTCAAACGCTGCACTGCGAGTGCCAACGCTGTACGCCCAGCTGCCGCTCGCAGCGCAGGCGGGAGACACGCCGCAAGCAGCAGCTCAGGGCGTGCACCTGAGCCCAGGATCTTGTTGATGTCGTCCGCGCTCGGGGAGCTGTTGCCCCCCAGCACGGCCTGCGCGCCCGCACTCCAGTCAGCGCCCCGCGCACGGCGCGCTCCAAAGCGTGCAGGCAGCGGAGGTATGGTGGCGCACCAACAGGTACGCGGAGATCACACGCATGACTGCGAGTGTCACGTTTAACCGCTCGCGCTGTTGGGCAAAGAAATCAGGGAGGCGGCTGCACTTACTGCGCGCAGCCCTTAACCCCTACTAGACCCCGATCGGCCCTTTGAACCAAAGCAGAACAGCTCCTGGTGTCTACCTACAGCCTGCCCAGCGCTTGTCCAGCCTACGTGTCCGCTGACAGAGCGCCGCCGTGTTCTGTGAAGCTGCAGGGAGTGCTTTGGGTTGCGGCACGGGAGATGCTGTAATCGGCCAGCGCGGATACGCGTGCTGGCGCGTGGGGGGGGGGCCATGAGTGCCGCGACGGGCGCCACCGCCGACCCAGGGGAGCTTGAGCTCGACTCTTCTGCCCTGGATGAGTGCGACGGCGCCTCGCAGGCCGAATTGGACGCGCTGGAGGCAGAACTGCAGGTGCGCGGCCTGCGCACAGGCACTGTGAGACGCCACAGCGGCCGTCGAGCAAAGCACAGGGTGCAGCTTGCACCCCTGTCGTCGACTGCCTGCCTGCCTCGTGTCTGGTCGCGCGCCCTCTCACACCGCTTGCCGAGCTGCCCCCCCGCCCTCGCTGGCCTGACACTTTCGGACCGCGTGCAGCGCGTGATGGACGACTTTGACGGGCGGCCCGGCAGCGGCGGCGGCGGCGGCGCCGCTGGCGCCGGCGCGCACAGCGGGGGCGCAGCGGGGACATGCGCCAGCACAGACTGGGCCTGCGCGCAGAGCGTGGGCGGCCTGGTGGATAACCTGTCGTCCACGCTCCTGGGTGCGCGCTGGCAGGCCGCCCGGCGCCCAGCCTGGGTGCCGTTGCTGGCGCGCGCCTGGGTCGGGTGGCCGTCCAGGAGCTGTCAAGAGACCCCTGCGCCGCCAGGGCTCGCGCGCGGGCCCTCACACCGCCTGCTGCCGCGCGCGGCGCAGCGCTGGGCTTTGCGGGCGGCCTGGCGCTGGAGGCGGAGCGCGGCCAGCCGGCGCTGGCGGCGCCGGCCGCGTGCGGCGCGCTGGAGGCGCTGCTGGGCCAGCGATCGCGCGACGCGGCGGCCGCCGGCGCCGCCGCGGAGCGCCTGGCGGCCGCGCGGTCGGAGGCGGCCGTGGCGGCCGGCGCGCGCGACCGCCTGGCGGAGCGCCTGGGCGCCAAGGAGCGCGCGCTGGGCGCGGCCGAGAACCAGGCGCGGCCCCGGGGGCTGGGACCCGGGGCGCGCCGCACGTTTGCCGCGGGCGGTCGCTGACGCAGAGCGCGCGGCCGGCTGCGGGGCCGGGCGCGGCCGCGGCGGCATGCGCGGCGGGGGCGTTGGCCGAGCGCACGAGCGCGGCTGCGCATCGAGCGCAGGGAGGCGGCGCCCTGCGCACCTGACCAGCGGCTGCGGACTGGCTCGCAAACACCAAAAGCCGCTGCACAGCACGCTGTCGAGACAGCCGCGTGGGCCCGGCGTGACCCGCTCCTGGCGCGGCGGCAGGCGCGCGCGGCAGAGGGCGCGGCGCGCGCGGCCGCGTCGCGCCTGCGCGCCGAGCGCGACGAGGCCGCGCGCCAGGCGGCCGACCTGCGGCAGCGCCACGCGCACGCGCTGCATGAGCTGCGCCGGCGCGAGCACGAGTTCGTGCGCCTGCAGGACCACCTGCGCGAGCTGCTGGGCGAGCGGGTGCGCACGCGGCGGCCCGCGCGTCCCTCGCCGCGCTGCCCGGCCGGCGGCCCGTCGCTGCGGCCTCATGTGCCGCAGCCTGTCTGACGCCGAGCCATGGGCTTGTGGCCGATGCATGCAAGCCGGGAGCTGGCCCCGCTCGAGTCCCATGCGGAGGCGCTGCGCATCCGGGGTCCAGACGCTTGCAGCTGCACGCCCGCCCGCCGTGAGGAACCGCTGAGGTAGCGCGGGAACGAGGCAGCCACAGTAGCACAAATCCGTGGCCTGGCGGCAATGCCGTGTTGCGGAGGCGCCTGCGGCTCTCACAAATGGCAGCGGGCATGCGCCGCGCGCAGAAGCGCGAGCACCGCGCGTGCCTGGAGGCAGCGGGCCAGTTCCTGGACGGCGGCCGCCGGGGCGGCCGCGACGATGAGGTGTACAAGGCGCGGTCCCTCCCGCGCGCGCTGCGCTGGGCCCGTGCCTGCGCCCACGCAGGCGCCCTGGCCTGGCCGCGCGGCCGCACCTGCGCCCTGGCCTGGCCGCGCGGCCGCTCCTGCACCCGCGCACGGCGGCCTGGTGAGGCGGGCGCGGCCGCGCGTGCGCAGAAGGTCGTGACCGCGTACGAGACCCGGGCCGCTGAGCTGGCGCGCGAGGCGGCCGGCCTGCGCGCGGCCCTGGACGCGCTGCAGCGTGAGCACCGCCGCCTGCTGAACCAGCAGGCGCGCCCGCCCCGCGCGTGCGCCTAGGCGCAGCCGCGCGGCCGTGCGCGCCCATGCAGGACGCGGCGCGGCGCAGGACCTCGGCAGTCTGCGGCCAGGCGAGCTTGAGCGGCCGCAGCGCCTGTGACCCACACACATGCGGAGGCGCAGCAACCACCGCAGGGAGTACGCGTTGGTTTGACCGCACTGCCGCATACTCTGCTTTGGTTTTTTTATACCAGTGGCAGCACCGCGCAGCGCACCTGCACCCGTGCGGTACAGCTGCGCACCCGTGTTCTGCTCGCCCAAAGGCGCGCTGACCCTGCCGCGCAGGTGCGCACGGCCCAGGCGGCGGCGGCGGCGCGCAGCCTGGCGGAGGAGGGCTTCGAGGAGGCGCTGGCGGGCCTGGCCCCGGACGCGCTGCAGGCCGCGCTGGCGGCCAAGGCGGCCGCGCTGCAGGCGCGCGCCGCCGCGCTGCCCGCCGCACCCGCGCCCGGCAGCCCGCAGGCGCGCCTCGCTAAGAGACGCGCCACACGGCGTTCTTTCGCAGCCCTCATTCATGCCGTGCGTGGACCGAAGTCTCGTTGCTAGTGGCGGGGGGCGGCCGCCATGGCCGCCATGAAATGCCCCGTTGGTAAGCTCTTGCATCAGCTCCTTGCTAGCCTGAAGCCCAAATACAGGACGCACTTGGTCTTGCAGCACATTTATGACAGGTCCGGCAGGGCCCCCGCTCGCGTGAGCAGCGCTGCGGCAGACGCTCCCGCGCGAGTTTTTAAGCAAATTGGGGCTGCCGCGAGCAGGCCAAGGCCGGAGCCGGCGCGGCGGATGCGGGCGCGCTAGCCGCGCTGCGCAGCGTGCTGGCCGACCAGGTGGCGCTGACGCGCGCCGCGCTAGCCGCGCTGGCACGCGCGCACTCGCAGGCCGCCACCGCGCAGCAGGCGCGTGCCGCCACCCCGCCCGCGGCTGCATGTGTCGGCGGTGCAAACGCCACACTCGGGCCAACGATGTTCCTGCAAATCTTGGCGCCTCCGCGTGGCTGCGTGCCTGCTGAGCTGAGCGGCCGCCGCTGCCGCTGCACCGCCTGATTGCGCACCGAGAGAATGCTTTGCTAGCACGCCTGACGCGTGCATGCCGCACCTCATGCATGAGGCAGCCCTGCAGCGATGCACGAGACCTGCGTGCCCGTGCCTGGTCATGCAAGGGGCGCGCGGGCGGCTGCCGCATGCATGCCCAGGGTGCGTGCGGCGCATGCAGGCGGCAGGCGCGGCGAAGGCGGCTGCCGAGGACCACGCCGCGCGTGCCGCGCGGCTGGGCGCGGCCGCGCGCAGGGCCGCCGCGCAGGCCACGCAGGCGACCGACGAGGCGCGGGTGCGGCACTGTGCTGTGTCCGTCCAAGGGTCGCTCGTGGCGCGCTCTTGAGGCCCGCTCGATCCGCGGCCCACTCGCGCACTGCATATGCAGCATTGCGGTACTATATGGGTTCACTGCCGCTCATCGTGCAACCACTACAGACGTGCGCAAATCTCTCGCCGATTGACAAGCGGGACTCCGCCCGGTCGCCGTCCAGACGCGCGCGGCCAGCGCGATATGCACGCGCGCAGGCGCAGCGCGAGCGCGCGGAGGCGGCGGCCGCGCAGACGGCCGTGGCGGAGGGCGCGGCGGCCGGCGCGCGCGCGGCGGCAGAGGCTGAGGCCGCCGAGCGCGCCGCCGCATGGCGCGCCGCCGAGGCCGCGCGCGCCGCTGCGGAGGCCGCGGCCGCCGAGCGTGTCGCCGCGCAGGCCGCCCGCGAGCAGGCGCGCCGGCGCCCGAGGCCCCTCCCGGGCCTGGCGCCGCCGTGCCGTGCGCGCGTGGCCGCGGCCGCTGTCCGCGCCACGGCGGGCTACGACCTTGCGATCTAGGCGTGCGGGGCAGCAGTATGCCGCCGCCCCAAGCCGGCGGCCGCGCAGGCTGCGCGTGTGCAGGCGCCCCAGGGCTGCCGCGCGCGTCCATGGCCGCTCGCGCATGGGGCGGCCCTGGAAACCTGTTCCGTTGCCCGCCCGGGCGCGCCCGCCAAAGGGACGCACCTTGCAGCCCATGTCCAGCGCCGCCCAGCAGCACCGACCGGTATTTTTGCTGGTCGAGGGCGGCGGGCCGCGCGGCGCAGGCCGAGGCGGAGGCGGCCGCGCGCGAGGCGGCGCGCGACGAGGAGCAGCGGCACCTGCGCACGCTGGAGGCGGATTATGGCCAGCGCGTGGCGCGCCTGGAGGCCAGCACGGCGGCCGCCGAGCGCCAGGCGACGCTGGAGGCGCGCGCGCGCGCCTGACACTGCACCGCTGGTCCCGCCCGCCCTACCCGCGGCGCAGACCAGGCAGGGCGGCGGTGCCACCTTCGCTGAGCCTGGGCGGCCCGAGTGCCGACGGCGCAGCGGCCAGGCGCCAGATAGACGGCTTTATGAACCCATGACCCCAGCTCGGGGACCTGGGCGTCCGCGGGCGCCCCGCCTGACTCGCCACCGCAGCCCGACCACACCTCGAAGGGTGCGCCGCGCGCGGCGGCAGGGCGCGGCGGCGGCCGAGCAGGCGCGCCGCATGGACGCGGCGGTCGCCGCAGAGCGCGCGAGCGTGCAGGCCGCGCTGGGCGCGCTGGAGGCCGAGCGCGCGCGGCTGGACGCGCGCAGCGCGGCAGAGGCGGCGCGCCTGGCGGAGGTGGCCTTCCGGCTGGGCGCGCAGCAGTGGGAGTTTGAGGCCGCGCGCGACGCGTTCGGCGACACCATGCGCCAGTTCGCGCCCGGCGGCGGCGCGGGCCACTTCCTGGCGCGCGCGATCGCGCGCCGCTCCGAGCAGGTGCCGCCCGCGGCCGCGCCCCGCGCTTGCATGCGTCGGCGCGCGGCGCGCGTCTCTGCGCGCCCGCCGCGGTCGCATCGCGCGCTGCAGCATGAGGTGCAGCGAAAGCAGGGCTGCCAGCGCCTGCCGTGCGGACCCAGCGCCGCCCGGCATGGGGCTCAGAATTGCCCATACTGCAACGCGACCGCATGCCGCAGGCCACCTGGGCTATACATGCATCTGTGCTGCAGCCATGGCCGTCTGGATGCAGGGGCGCCGATGCAGCATGCTGGCCGCGCTGCGGCGGTGGAGAAAAGTTCCATGGAGAGCTCGCAGTCCGTACGTCATCTTTCAAATCAGGCCCTCAGACCCTCGGTGGATGCGCCGCGCGCGCAGGAGGCCAAGGCGCGCTGCGGCGAGCAGGGCGGCGCGGCGGAGGCCGGCCAGCGCGCGGCGGCCGCGCTGGCGGCCTCGCTCGCGCTGCCCGGCCTGGACGCGGAGCCGCGCGTCGTGGACGCGCGCGCTGCGCTGGCCGGCCCCGCCGCCGGCCCAGCGCCGCCTGCCGAGCAGGTCCTGGCCTGACCGCGTTCGGGCGGTGCCGGTGGGGGTTGGGTTCAGCTGTGCGCTTGGCTTTGTGAGATGAGGGATGTCCAGCTGTGTGAGCTAGGGCGAGGGATGCGAGCGGTGCAGAGGCGCATGCGCGGTCTCTGCGGCATGTCGTCCTGGAATGAACGGGGCCGCCACGACAGAAACACATACTGGTTGCGCATACGCGCCATGGCTTGATTATGCGGAGGCCGTGCAGCGTATACACCGGCAACATGGTCCAGTGTGTGGCAAGGTTGCTGACCGAAGCTCTTGGCAGCAAGGCTTTGCGGGTAGTCCTGCACTGAAGCCTGTGTCCATGGTTGCGCAACATAAGAGTCAAACATGCAACCCAGTTGGGGATGGCCTATGTTATCGAAAGCAAGTGACGCAGTACTTCGTGCCCTCAGTGGGTGGAGGGATGTAAAGGCCGCTTCAGGAGCCTTGCGCTCACAATTATGTGCCTTTAAAGCTTTCAAGACGTGCAGCGCCAGTGATGCATACCCTGACGTTCGCCATTGCAGCTCCACAGCCCTGAGGGATGTGAATTACATTCCAACCCATAAATAGCATGTCTTTGCTGCACCCCGCTGCATGTGCGCGCTCCGACTTCGCATGCACCACGTGTGCCGCTGGTTGCGTAACCCTGATAAACCTTCCTAATGAGCGGGGGTGCAGAAACAAGCTGCAGGTGAAAGTGACAACATGATAGATAGGAGCCTGCGCTCCTCAAAATTGTTTGCTGCAGGCGCGCATTTGCCTCCCACCAGGCCCAGGGTTGCATCCCAGCAGAGCTTGACAAGCGACCATGGCACCACAGCCCATTATCCTGGTGGAGCCTGAACCGCATCCTGTGCAAGCTCTGATGGGCTTTCACACCCCGAAAGGCATGCACCGCACCCAGGGCGGAGGGGCGGCGCGCCAGCGCGCTCAGCCGAGCCGCAGCTGGCAGCCGCCATGCGCCTGTCCTCAGCCGCATCGGCCGCAGGAGCCTCCTTGGCCAGAGCGGCCGCTCGCCGCAAGGCATCAGCCTTCAAGCGAGGACAGCGGACGCGCGCGTCAGCGCGCCAGCCAGGGCTGCTGGTACGCGCCGGTGCGCTTGGCCGGGTCGGCGATCGCGGCCTCGAGCGCCAGGTACTCGGCCGTGACCGACGCGAACGCCGCCTCGGCCAGCGCGGCCGGCGCGTCGGCGCCCTCCGCGGGGCCGCCGGCGGCGGCGTCCGCGCCCAGCTCCGCGCCCGCCGACAGGCCTGGCCCGCCCGCGCCGCGGCGGCCATCAGAGGTGCTCGCGCAGTGCTCGGCTCTGCAGCCGCGCACTCGAGCAGCCAATTGCCGTGGGCGGCATGCTTTCCATGAAAACTCCCGGCAGGCAACAATTGCGGCAAGGGCCTCAGCGGGCGCCTTCGCAGCTTGTGCATGACAGCCCTGGCGTTCGCATCCGCTAGGCGCTCGCTGCCGGCCCAGCGCCCAGCCTGGCGTCACATGCTGCAGCAAACGCAGGCAGCACAGCTCGGCATACTGATGCCTCAGCCAGTCACTGCACCACCCAGACGCACACGCAGCCATATGTTTGCGGCAGTGGCCAGCTTGGGCGCATGCTCGCGCTCCCAAGCGACGAGCGCTGGCCTCAGCGTGGCCGCGCCGCGAGCCGCGCGCCCCGCGGGCGCGCCGGGGCCGAGCGCGCGGCCGGCACCGGTGCGGGCCGACAGGTACGAAGGACTTACCGACGGGCACGAAGGACGTGAGCCGGCGCTCGCCCAGCTGCTTCTCGAGCGCGGGTGGCGGCGGCATCATCTCGCCGCTGTGCATGGCCAGTGGGAACAGGTGCCCCGGGCGCTTCGCGTTGGCGAGCAGCGAGCGCATGAGGTCGACGACGCCCGCGTCAAACGCGTGCGGCAGCCACTGGCCGGCCGCGTCGGGCCGGTCGCGCCCGCCGCTGGGCGCCACCCACAGCAGCTTGCCGCCCTGCGCGCCGCGCGGCGTGAGCAGGGCGCGCCGACGTGGCCCTGGGTCGGTCGCTCCCGCGACAGGGGACCACAGACCACGTCTGATGGCGCACCAGGCCGAGGCTCTGCATGACCAGCATGACATGCACATGGCACGCCGTGGCTGCACACATGTGTGTCACGACATACGCAACTCGCCAGAGCTCCCAGGGAAAGCGGCACCAGGGCGGCCGCGCGCGCGCCTCCTTGAGCGCCTTGAGCATGGCGGACAGCGTGCGCCGGTTGGTGCGCTGCTTCTCCTCCTTGAGCGCGGGCACGTCGTCCATGCGCTTCTTGGAGTGCACGCAGAACATGTTGCGGCCCATGGAGAAGGGCTTGCAGAGCGGGTCGGTGACCACGCGGTCGCCCGCGACGTAGATCACGTCCGTCGCCAGGCCCGGGTGCGTGCCCTCCAGCAGCAGCGCCCACACCGCTGCGCGCGCGCGGCCCCGCCCTTCGCGCGCGCCGCTCCCAGACTGCGGGTGGGCATCTCCGGCCAGGGTACGGAGCGGCCGGGACGGCGACGCGCACCCGGGTCAGCCTCGGTCTGGTGGTTGGCCAGCATGACCACGTTGTCGCCGGCGGCCAGGTGCGCCGCGATGGCGTCAAAGCGCTCCAGGTGGCCCACGACCGAGTTCTGAAAGTTCACCAGGTTGCGCACGTAATTCTGCGCCCGCGCCCGCGCCGCGTGGGGGCGCCGCGGGGCAGGGATGTGCAGGCCCGGCCGTCGCCATGCTGCGGCCGTGCACGAGGCCATGACCCGAGCTCGGCGCGGGAGCGGCGAAGGTGCTGGCGCCCAGCCGGGCGCGCACAGGCTCACCAGGCGGGCGTGCAGGCGGGGGCGCGGCCGCGCAGGCTGCGCAGGCACGCGGGGACGCCAGCACGGGCGCGGGGTTGGGCGCTGGCAGGCTCACTGCGGCGCCCGGCAGCGCTGCGCCCGCGCCTGGCCAAAATCGTAGTAGTTGTACGGGTGCAGGATCCGCGCGTGGTAGGATGGGAAGGTGTAGGGGCGCTGGAACTGGTCGCACACGCGGTCGGCGATGGCGCCCATCACCTCCGCCACCCGCCGCTCGTCCGCGCCCGGCACGCCGCTGCCCAGCACCGCCGCTGCGCGCGGCCGCGCGCGCAGGTCGCTGCCGGAACGGAGCGCAAAAGTTGGTTGTGCTCGGGGGCGTGCCCCGAGAATGCACCATCGCAGAGGTGCCCAGCACTCCAACAGCCGCCTGCTTCCACGCTGGCGGGCTGCGCAAGTCACCTTGCCTCTCCCTTGACTGCGGCACCCCGCCAGCACTGCTGAGCTGACCAAGCGAGCCAGCAAACTGAGCAGTGCTGCCGGCCCGGCACATTCAGGTGCTCAGCACGACGACCGTCCCAGCTGTCTGAGCACGGGGGCTGCACGCAGAGGCAGGCACTGCGCAAGCTGGAGGCTGCAGAACGTGTCTGGAAGCGCCTGGCACCAGCTGCCCGCCAATGTGCCTTCCCCCACAACCACTGCCTACAGCCTCACCCCCCGGGCCCGCACTCTTGTAGTTGCCGTAAAAGTCCACGAATCCGGGCAGCAGCGGCGCGGGTATCAGCTTGGCCGCCACGCCGGCCTCCAGCACCGCCATGAACTCCGCCTCTGACCTCACGCCCGCGAAGCCCGCCTTCGGCAGCGCCACCTCCGCTATGCAGGTCGCCGCGGCCTGCCGCCGGTCAGCGCGCCGGCGCCTCCTGCAGCGCGTCTGGGGCAGCACGCGCCGCGATTGCTGGCACAGCGCGGCCGCGGCATTGGCGCATGCTGGCGCCGCCGCCGCGTCTGCTCCCGCGCTGCACCGCCTGCAGAAGGCTGCTGTCGGCAGCGGCAGGGGTATGAGCCAGGACATTGCAGGCTGCGCGTGGCTCCTGAGTCCGGAAATGATGTTACATAGCCATCTCTAGATGCACTTGCAGGTGCTGCTTTCTAGGGTTCCTACCTCATGCAAGTCATTCCGCCTTTCCCATCACTGGCTGAAGACATCCTGGCTGAGGACGTTGCCGAACTGCACCCGGCAGTCCTTCAACCCCCA
>JAABUX010010812.1_pt1 | contig 10151 bp, 16 predicted proteins | sample 5561851 | NCBI WGS metagenome assembly JAABUX01 (sample SAMN10711883, study PRJNA513361) | rock metagenome | isolation source: Antarctica rocks | place: Antarctica: Victoria Land, Richard Nunatak red sandstone | collected 2016-01-03 | reverse complement strand
ATCCCACACCTGCGCTAGTCTGAGCTCGCTATGCTTCAAGGCCATTTTGGGCGACACTACAGTCTCTTGTTGTAGAACAGCGAAGTGCAGGCAGGCTTGGGCAAGAATTCAACCATACAACCAGTGCAGGGTGACGCATGGCTGGTGAAGTTATCTATATTCTGCGCCACATTCCGGGAGTGAGCTACTCGCGAGCCTTGGAGATCGTGGCACGGCTGCCGGGCGATGTCGAGCTGGACCTCGCACTCGGTGCTCTGGATGACGGGCCTCGAATGAGCGAGGTGCAACGCGAACCCAGCTTTTGACCGTGGTGCTCTCTGTGCCGGCACAGCTGACCACGCTCTTCCATCATGTAGGCATCGCAAGTGAAATTTGTTGGGAAGGAACCACGAGCCGTTGTTGCGTTTGCAAGTCTGAATGGTATGTTGTCGAGATGCAGGTGAATGCTAGCATACGCAAGCCCTTTACTTTCAAGAGTATGCGCCAGAGTCGCAGCTTCGACAGACTGTTCTGGGGCGGTTTGCTATCAGCGACAACCTTCTTGCTGTTGATGAAGGTGAGCATCTGATGAGGATCCTAGGATGCCATGAATTGGTGTGCATCTTTGTAAGCGCGTCCACGGGGCCGAATACATTTATGAAAGCTTGCTGCTAGTCACCAACGGATGTGTGTTCTGGCCAGGCGACAGTGATTATTACGGAGCACAGCTTCGCTGTCAGCGACACGATGTTTTTGCTTGTTGGGCTGGTGTTCTGCTTCTACCTGGCAGATAGCCGCCGGCACGGCGAGAACAGTTATTTCTTGAAGGTGCGCATGATGAGGAAATTATTGTTGGAGTGCGATTCGTTGGCAGAGCCCTCTACCTACGAGTGGGGTGTCAACCACAGTGCAGCCAAAGCCACGATTGCCTTTCGCGTCCCGTCTGCTGATCTGCAAACTGTCTTGAGAGGTTGGTTGCTGCAGCCTCGGTCTTGATCACTGTTGTCCATCTGCAGAACGTCGTGGGGGTGTTCCTGCTGAAGCGTGTCAACAAGTAAAAGGGCGACCTCTGGCCGACCCATCATCCCGCAAACGGCTCGTCACGGTGCAGCTGTGTAGCTTCTTACTCCTGCGATTGGTACTTATGCTGAGAAGCTGAAACTGGAACGCAAAGAGGACATTCATGCAAGGCATGGTGACAGCAGCGAGTTCCTATGAGGCTGCTCAGCGGCTTCCTGGCGTAGGGCCTGTGGCGGGGCGAGTTACCCCAGGTCATCAAGGTGCGTGACTGAGACCGGTAGGGCTGAGCATAGCCATGCAACGTTCATCCTCGTGTGCCAATGGAGTGTGATCTGCGCAGCATCGAAATCTTGACCTGGCTGTCAAGACAGCCTCATAACCTGCCTCAACATCTTGAGACACGGACGTTGACATTGGCATCGGTATGATGCCACTTTCTGAACGTGTGCAGAATCTAGGGCATGTTCTGATGAGCCATCTGGCATGTTGGGCGACACGGTACGCGGAGAGGCAGTTTTACTTGGCGGATCAGACTACGCCTGTGGCGGAGCCAAGCTGCCGCCTTTTCGAAGATCTGAAAGCAAAGCGAAAGGCACTGCTTGCCGACATGACCACGACGGCAAGGTGCGCGCAGCGACCCTCTTGCTACTGTGACGATCTGCAAGCTTGTGGTCGTTGCACTCGACTGCCTAAACTAAGCGCCTGCACGCGAAAGGTGTGGGACTTGTCGAAGGGCAGCGCAAAAAGGGTGGCACTCATGCGGAGCGTCATGTTGTCAATTGTTGTTGTGCCTGCCTGTCTGTGCTGCAGCACCGACATAGCGCAGAGTGAAGTTCTGGGTTGACCTGCTTATTGTGCGGCACAGCCCGTTTGAAACATGAGTCAAGAATCCGGGCTGCAGAGTGGTCCCGCGGGTAGCATGAGACCCTATAAAAGCAGCCAGTCAGCACATTGGTGCATGCGGAGCGTTGCATCCACTCCAGCAGTCTATGGAAACAGTGTTCACGTTTGAAGGACATCCAGATCGGACCCTCACTGTCTGGCTTTTCACCGACGTCACAAACAGCAAGTGAGCTATGACTGCAGATCAGCTGCACACTCACACCGTGCACCCCCCCCCCCCCACCCGCCTTGTCTGACCAATGCATCTGCGGCGGCAGGGACCTGCAAGACAGAATTGTCGATGGACGACTACAGCCAGAGCTTGCGCTGCTGAACGCTGCCGTGGTATGCCTGCCAGACTCAAGTGCCGCTGCACTGCCCTCTATGAGCAGCTTTCTCTAAGGAACCTCTGCGCAGGTGCCAGATCTGTTCTCTTTGCAAGTGGCAGCGTGGAAGGCTCTGACAGCGGAGCGGCGAGGCAAACTCATCACGCGGACGTTGCACAGCGAGCTGGTCTTCAGCATTGCTGGCTCGACCCACGTGCGGCGGAAACATGCGTAACACGCACGGTCGTAGCTAATAGTCTCCTGACGCATAATCATGACCGCACTTCCCACTGCGGTGCAGATCTCGGAAAGCTTCAAGCGATTTGGTGTCAGTGCGGATGTGACGAGCTTGCTGGTGGCACGCTTTGATGCAACCTCAGCAGATGTGAGCGATGCTCAACCGGGGATTCCGCCCAGCTGCTCTATGTCCCGCGGCCTGTTCAGCACTGACATTGCATTGTGCGACCTGCAGCATGACGCAGTCGAACGCTGCATCGAGGGCGACCAAGCAGGATTGGACAGCCTGCCGACACTGATTGATGCTGCAGCTGTGAGCAAGGTGACTGCAGAGCCTGCGACGGTGTCATATTTAAGGTCGCTGCGAGCATTGTCATCTCGTTACAGTGGATATGGTGTGCGCAGCATTACAAAATAGCTCCTGGTGAGCTGAAGATCGGAACGCTGACGGATGCAATCACGTCGCGCATTGCAACATGCGAGTGCTGACCTCAGCTACAGGAACCCATGAACGCCGCCATCTGACGCTCATGAGTGAGCTTTGCCACTAGCACACGCGTCTCAAAGGAATTGTACAGATAGATTGAACATAACGAGGCAACCAAATGCAATGATCATAGCGGTCAGCGGTGCCGGCCTAGCCAGGCCTTGACCTGCTCAAAGATTAACCAGGTGATGGCGTTGCCAGGTGCAATAGCTAGTATTCGTGCAACCAAGCCAGCACCAAAGCCTCTCAGACCTGCAGTCATGACTGAGCATATGTCAGCATCTGGTTGTGCCAGCTGCATAGTCCGTCCAACAGCTCTTGCCACTTCACGGGCTACACGCACCTTGTGTCCTGTATAGCTCGCGGGCCAACTGCATGGCTGTTGTCTCGCTGCCTCGCTGTGTAGCTGACAGCACCTGGCGACCGAAAGCAAAGCGAGTCAGTGTCTGCCAAGTTTCTGAACTCGCACGCCATTTTCCGCCCAAGCAGATGAGCGCACCTGCAGACGGGTCTTCACAACGTCTGCAGGATGCGTCAGAGTCACAGCGATGGTCGCGGACCCCGCCGCGCAGCCCGCAACTGCCCACCCTGGCAGCACTGCCACTGGACTCCTCTGAAGCTCAGCAGCGATGCTGTCTCCGGCGGGAATCGGCAGGCTGCCGCTGTGTTGGCCGAGCGAGGCGGCCGCGACCCGTTTGCTCTCCTCGTAGCAGGCTATGTAGATGGCGTTCCACGGCAGCCAGACGGCGTTGGTGGCCCAGTAGCCGCGCATGAGGCCCGCAGCGACGCTGCGCTGGGAAAGCAGGGCTTGCACGGCTTGCCAGGCGCCGTCATAGCGATACGCCGCCCCCATCAACGGCTGGACCTGCGGATGACGCACCCAAACTCACGCAGCTAGTTTGCTGCATCCACAGCTGAGCGCCGCTGGTGTTGAGCACGTCAGGAACTAACTCCTTTCAGGCTCGCCAACCTCGGGTAGCACAGCACATGAAGCCAGAGCTGAGACCCAACTCACTGCTCACCAGCTCAATCATCAGCTTCCTGAGCAGGGAGCGTCAACCCCCGCTTCCAAAAAGTTGCTCCGCACCTGGAGGCGCTCCTTGACGATGTCGATGGGCGTGTACACGACGCCGGCCACCAGCTGCGCCCAGACGCCCACCGCCATGTCGCCCAGCACGCCGTGCCCCGCCGGCACCAGCGCCTTGCCGCTCTCGTACCTGCGGCTGACATGATTGCAGTTGCGGACGTCTGAACCTGTTGGGGCTAGAGAGGCGATCTGGGTCATGACCCGAGAGCGCCACAGCAGACCAGGTCGTCACCCTCATCAGCTGAGTATGCAGTACCAATGGCATGGGCAGCGCTGACCTGCAATGGCTTCGAGGATCCATCTCGGTCTGTAGCTGCAAGGACAGCACTGCCGAGACTCTCAGTGCTCACTGGCCCGCTTCGATGCTCTCGAATGCAATGGGGCTCACCCGCCGAAGTAGGCTGCAGATGCCGGCACCAGGCCGACCAGCATGGCTCCGAAGCCGCGGTAGAACCCCGGCACGCCCTCCTTTGCGGCAATCTGCGCATTGCAGAGCGTGGGTATCACGGCGCAGCTGAGAGGCGCGTCATGGGCGTGATATTTTGTACGAAAGTGGCCGCCTGTCCTTGTCACAGCGACGAAACAGGCAAGATCGCAACTAAGCAAGTTGACCGCAATCCGGGACACGCAATTTTGCCTTGCGCCACCCCGTACTTACATGAATGCTGAGCATGCATGTCGATGCGCACTGCTCTGAAGGCGCCGAGGGTGCTGACGTACACAGCGCTGCTGCCGGCGACTGCACCTTGCATCTGTAGCCGTGCTTTGACGGTGTCCGCAGGATCTATACGGAGCAGCAAGCTGCAATGAGCATCGGGGCTAGTATATGCATGGACGGAAACTGTCAGCACAAGTCAGGGGACGGGGCTAAGCTTCGACTGCTTACGAGTAAAGACGCGGGAAGCAAGGGCTGCAGCCGCGCCGGCAGCCAGACCATGCCATACTGGAGCTGCGCCTGTGTCATCCATGCAGCAACGGATCGATGCGATTGATCACCATGTTTGGTATTGCTCTCTCACAGCTTCGGACGGGAAAGGCTTCGACAGCTCCAGTGCAGACCTGCCTTGGGACCATTTGAACCGAGGATGCGGTTCTCGATGTAGTTGCATGATTTGGCCGTGAATGCAGAAGATGCGCTCTCGACCCCTCGCAGAAGGCGCGGCGCGTCACGTTATGCCACGGCAAAGCGCCTGAGGAGCAGCAACGTGAGACCGCGAGCTGTGGCGTGCAGACGCACCATCAATGAGTTCATAGCAGTCGGTGCAGCCCGCACAGATGCCGCAGAGTGCACGCTCTCGGCGCCGTCAGCCCCAGGCTGCCGTGCCAGCGGTCGATGATGGACCCGCGCCGGAGGCTGCGAAGCAGCCACGGCGAAGGAGCTCCGAACGGCCGCGGAAGCGTGCCAAGGTGTCTGCAGATGCTGCCAAGGCCACGACCAAGCGCGCAGGACAGACGGCACTGCGGCGCTCCGGGCGTCACCAGCAGGATGCTACCACGACTGGTGGCGGATTGGTTGCCCTCGGATCCAAACAGCCGCATGGCAGACGCTTGCAGCCAAGTCATGAGACTGCCGTCGTGACCGTCAGTTTGCCGCCACCAGCGGATGCTGCCAAGTGCAGCCCAGCAACACGACCTGGTATGCGCCAGCTTCCAACAACAGCAGATGTGCAACCTGCATCAGAGGACGCGAAGGCGGACGGCGATCCTGCACAGGGACGGCAGATCTGGCCAGCATGTACCGCAGGCACGGGAATCGTGCGTCCAGTGCCTGCACAGCGAGCGCGAAAGCAAGATTCTGATGCAGTTGCTAGGCGAGCAGCTCGCACTTTCAAGGCGCAGAAACAGAAGCAGATGTCAGCTAAGCGGAGTGGGGAAAACCAGCAGGGACTTGCGGAGGCTGCCGAGCCTCTTAGACGACACTCGGGCCGCAAGCAGCCGCCGCCGTCAGGCAAGCCCCCATTGGCAGCTGATGCTGCCTCACCGGGCACGCAGTCAGTTCCCCAGCCTCCGCATTCGCAGCCGGCGCCAGCGCCGGGTAGGGCTGCTGCTGCCGCGCTCCCACCAAGCAAGCGAAGGTGCCGGCAGCGGGAGCCTGCAGCGGCATCAGCCCCTGTCCACGTGCAGCATTCGCCAGCGGAGCCAAGTAAGAAACGCCGCTGGGAGGAAGCCAGACTATCGTGTGCTGATCAAGATGCAGTGGCATCAGGCCAGCCGAAGGAGAGGAGAACCAGGCAGCGGGGTCCTGCCGTCGTCCGGCGAAAGGACGGTGGACAGCAAAGAAAACCATGCGCTGCAGATTTAGCAGCAGCAGCAGCCCAGCGCAAAGAGTCACTATGCAGTCAGCCGCAAACTGCACCTCCTGACGTTGGCGACTCAGCGCGGCTCGACGCAATGTCGTCGTTCCCGGCTCCAGCTGGGCCAAGCAAGCGCCAGCGCACACAGCCCGCAGCGAATCAAGCAGAAGGGCATGACCTGGTGCCGGAGTCAGTGGGGGCAAATCCTGCACTGCGCCCGCCAAAGAGGCAGGGTCGCAGGTTGCAGAAACCTGCAAAGGATCGTCCTGACGGTAACGCACAGCGACTTACAGGACTAGTGCCTCGTCAGGTCAAGCCCGAGGGGAGGAGACGCAGTCAGCGCCTGCCTGCAACGACGCAGGGTGCCGACAGCGCCCATTCAGCATTGGCGACAGCTCTGGCAGCACCCGAGCCGGAGCCTGCACGGCCAAAGCTTGCCGGGTCAACTGCGGCTGCTACGGTGCGAGATCTCAAGGCGCAGATACGTGCAAAGCGTGCACGGCTTCAGCCGTCAGCTGCCGAGCTGCCGCTTCCGATCATCGAGCCGATGCAGCGGCCGCACCAGAGCCCGCGCCGCATCAGGGCAGCGGCGCCGCCGCTGCTGGAGGTACCGCACAGCAAGGAGGTGGCGGTCAGCCGAAGTCATGAAGCAGAAGCATCAGTGCGGCGAGCCCCTGACGGCAGCAGAAGAAAGGCTGCTGGCGGAAAAGCTGCATCAGCACATGGGCTACATGCGGCGGCAAACACTGCCACAGTTGCTGCCCAGTCAACTGCCGACCATGTGACCGCAGATGAGCAGCCGGGGTGCGGGGCTATCCTGTCGTCACCACATGCCGATCGCGGCGCCTGTGAACCGGCGCCAGCTGCGGCAGCACTACTCCCGGCTGCATGCCCAGCGCAATTCAGCTGCGATGCAGCCGGGGTTTGCCGGGTAGACACACAATCAGCCAGCAACCAGGAGGGGTGCACAGCCGGCGCATGTCAGCCAGACAGCATGGCCGCTCCAGATCAGCCCGCAAGCCCGGGGCCTGCCGCCCCAGGGACGGCCAGCGATCCCGTGGGAACGGAACTGTTGGCTGCGCTGCGGACCTTTGAGGACAGCGACACTGAGCAGCGTCAATTCCATGAGTGCGTGGCGTTCCTTGCCTTGCACCTGCGGAGATTCCGCCATTTGGCTCATATCCGACTGCTTTTGCCGTGCATCAACAACTGCTGCACCGCTGTAGCTGGCAACCATGCTCTGCTATAGTGCATACATCCCTCGAGGTTGTTTATTGTTGCGTCCCTCGCTGATCGCAGGATCGACGCGGCCCTAGACATTGCGCCCTCAGCGCTGGTTGGGCGCGAGGTCCGGGTATACTGGGATGATGATGATGCCTGGTACCTGGGCACTGTCAGCGGCTTCAGCGCCGATGCCCGCATGCACGAGGTGCCGACTGCTGCGCATACCCTGACGGTCAACCACGTTCAAAATATCTGTAAGGCCATGCTCAAATGTCAGTCTGTAATGCTGTCACAGTCGGGCTTCTCGATTGTGCCCGCAAAGTGCAGGTTCAAGCTACCCCCTGAACCCCATGGAACGCGTGGTGCTGCTTTCATTTGCAGAGCAAAAGTGCAGCATTCTCACAGAAAGGTCTCGCATTGTGGCAGGTCCATTATGCAGACGGCGAAATGGATCAGCTGCTGCTGGCCATGGAGAGGGTGCGGCTGCTGATGGCGCCGGGTCAGCCGCTGCCGCAGCCGTCAGCCGCCGAGCTGCAGACGCTGGCGGATGTGCTGCGGGCGCGGGCAGAGCAGGCCGATGCTCCAGCGCCACCTGCAGAGGGTAAGCAGGCGCAATGCTATAGACCTACGTGGCCCTGATACACCCGCAATGCATGTAACGCCGCAGATCACCAATAATGCTCACCCTGCTGGTACCTGCAGCAATAGATGCCGACAGCAACATAACTTGTTGTCGTACTGATTTCATTGGGCTCGTGATGGGCTTCGCTTTGTGCAGACGGACCCAGCGCGCAGCAGCTGCGCAGCCGGGCACAGCAGATACGCGTTGCCGCGGAGGCGCGGGCGGTTCAGGCACTGCGCTCCCAACCCGAGGCTGACCTGCCGCCGCCATCTGCGGCGGAGCAGTCTGCGGCAGCAGCTGCGGCGTTCGTAGCTGGCACGGTGGTGTGGGCCCACGTGAAGGGCTGGCCGGCGTGGCCGGCGCTGGTGATGACGCACCAGGACGCGCTGAATGTCAGGGTTGCAGGTGAGGCGCTGGCGCTGTCCCCTGAGCATAGCTGCAGACCACACCCTGGCAACGAGCATCAAATTGGTATGCTCAGTTGTGTATGGCAACGTATAAGCTGACATCTGAATCCAGTAGCAGCAGGTGACCGCGCCTTATGCAGATGCCAAATGCATCGGTCTGCGTAGCCCTTGACATTACACTCGATTAGCTGGGTCGTGATGCTGCAGGAAAGCGCGGGGCTACAGTGCCCGTGTGCTTCTTCCAGTCGATGGAGTACCAGAGGCCGTCGGCCAAGATGCTGACGCCGTGGGAGGACGGCATCCGGCGCGGACTGCACGCCAAGTGCAGTCGCAAGGGCGACCTGAGCAGGTTCAACATGGCGCTGCGGGAGGTCATCACCTACATGACGGTGCCTTCCCGTCCAGCAAACGCCCTTAGCCTGATGCCGGCCTGAGCGCACTGTCATGACGCAGTTTCACGGGTGGAGCACATGAACTCAAATGATCTTTGTACTGCCCGCGTCGGCCCGATGATGCTGCGGTTTGGCTTATCCTCTTGGTCAAGCATGCGCATGTGTCCACCTTGAAGCTTCGGTCAGGACACGGATGTATGACTGCACACCTGACACGAGAGAAAAATGGTACCACAGGAAGGCGAGCTGCCGCACGGCGCCATGAAGCCTGGCCACAACGACGTCGAGTCGGTCAGCGACGGTGACGGCGATGCGGTTGTGGCGCTGCCGGCGTCAGTCGCGTCCATCAAGCTACCGCTGCAGCTTGGCGACACCTTGACCGGTGTGGCTTCTTCTACGGGATGTGCTCTCATGCTTTGGGCTGGCGATTGCCCCTGCGGTTCATGTGCTATCCATGACCATCACCGCCCCCGCGGCCTAGTATTTAGTAATTTTATGTGATTGATTCCGCCTGTTGGCTGCATCGGTGGTTGTGCTGTATTGATGTTGAGCTGCATCCACGACGTTCACCCATTATTTTTTCGTGCAGTGCTCTCGTTGGGCCACATCAATTGGCTCAACCCGGCGTTCCACAATGAGAAATGCCTTTGGCCAGTGGGCTTCGCGAGCCAGCGCATTATGGCGACGCCGGCAAGCGGGAAGCTGCCGACACCGCACTTGTGCCAAGTGCTGGAACATCAGCAGCATGGCGGACCCGTCTTCAGGTGACGAGAACGCAAGCGCTTGCAACTCACCCCATGCAACGGTATGATGACACTGACGCAATGTAGCCTCCTCAATGCGTCTCAATGGCCTATATAGGGTGACTCCTGAGGGCGGCCAGCCGGCAGAGGGAGCGACGCCGACCGCAGCCTGGTCGGCCATGTACGGTGCCTCGCAGCGCGGCCGCGTGACGACGATGTGCGGCGCGCGCCTGTTCGGGCTGTCGGACAAGCGCGTGCTGCAGCTGCTGGCGGCGTTGCCCCATGCCGACCGCTGCGAGCGCTTCTGCGGCTGGCCCGGATCGCGTCCGGATCCGCCGCCCCTGGTGTGATCCTACAAAGGCTCATCTCAATTCCAACCATTGTTTGGACCGGAGGATCAGCAGTTGGCATTGCATGGCATGCTGTCTGTCAACCAAACCCTTGTCGGATA
>JAABUX010010810.1_pt1 | contig 10153 bp, 7 predicted proteins | sample 5561851 | NCBI WGS metagenome assembly JAABUX01 (sample SAMN10711883, study PRJNA513361) | rock metagenome | isolation source: Antarctica rocks | place: Antarctica: Victoria Land, Richard Nunatak red sandstone | collected 2016-01-03 | reverse complement strand
AGGCCTCGGCCGTCGCGACCTCCGTGACCAGGTCGGACCCAGCCATGATGTGGGGCGCGCCCGGAATCCAGACCAGCCGCGTGCGGACTCCGGCGCGGCGCAGGGCGTCGTAGGTGGCTGTCGTCCACGCCGCCGGGATCTCCTCGTCGGCCGTCCCCTGCACCAGCAGCGTCGGCGGCCCTCCGCGCCGGAAATAGCGGCGCGGGGAGATGTGGGCGTAGCCCACCGGATCCTGGTCGGGCGTGCCCAGGGCGCCCGCCTCGCCGGGGTTGTCCCCCCACCAGCGGCGCGCGTTGTCGGCCATGTCGCTGCTGTCCGGGGCGAAGAGGGCCACGGCCCTGACGCCAGGATCGACGACCATGGCCAGCATAGCGACCTCGCCGCCCTGGCTATGGCCGATCAGCGCGATGCGGGTGCGATTCGCCCGCGAGAACGAGCCGAGCGAGCCGATCAGGTCGAGCGTGGCCACGGCGGCGGCGACCGACGCGGGCATCCCCGCGGGTCCCGCGCCCGAGCCCGCGTGAGCCGGGTAGTCCGGCGCCGCGACGAGGAAGCCGTGGGCCGCCAGCGCGTCGCCGTAGCGCCACGAGTCCAGGCCCACCGTGTAGTAGGCGGGCGCGACGTAGCCGTGCGCGATCACCACGACGGGGAAGGGGCCGCGTCCGTCGGGGACCTCGAGCGACCCGGTCATGGTCCCGCCGCCACTCGGCCAGGTGATGCGATAGGTCGTGAAGCCGGCGCCGCGCACCAGCGTGGCGCCAATGGCGAGCGTCCCGCCAGGATAGCGGCGCGCGCGCAGGGCCTCGATATAGTAGGACAGGATGGGCGCCGCAACCCGCGCCCCGGCCTGGGATGTCCCGGTGGCGGGGCGGGCGCCGGCAACGCGCGATGTCGCCGGTCGGTGGGGTCCGGGAACGGCGAGCGCGACGAGCAACACCAGGAGGCCGAGCGTGATCGGGCGGGGCAGTGGGCGCGTCATGCTTGCACCACGGTAATGCCCTGTGCCCGAAGCGCCTGCACCATGGCCTCGGGCGCGGCCGCGTCGGTCACCACGGTTGACGCCGCGCTGATCGGAGCCATGCGCACTGGCGCGATGCGCCCGAACTTGCTGCCGTCGGCCAGGATCACCAGTTCGCGGGCATGGGCGATGATACGGCGGTCCGTCTGCACGGCTTGCAGCGAGACTCCGCTGAGTCCGCGGTCGGCGTCGAGCCCGTGGACGCCGTGGAAGATACGGGCCGCGTGGAGGTCCTGCAGGGCCTGTTCGGTCAGGTGGCCCAGCATGAATCGCTCGTTGTGCTCCAGCCACCCGCCCAGGATGACCAGCGCGATGCGCGGATAGTCGGCCAGGCGGTACGCGATGTCGAGCGCGTTTGTGATCACGGTGAGGTCGGTCTTCGCGGCCAGGAAGGGGATCATGGCCGCGGTGGTGGTCCCGCCGGTGACGATGATCGTATCGCCGTCGGCCACCAGCGCCGCCGCTGCCTCGCCGATGCGGCGCTTGGCCTCGCTGTTGTCGGTGGAACGGGGCGACGCGGGCGGGCCAGGCCGGGCGGGATGATCTTCGACCAGCATCACGCCGCCATGAATGCGCCGCAGCAGCCCCTGATCGTCGAGCAGCTGGACGTCGCGGCGAAGCGTCGACATGCTGATGCGCAACGCGTCGTGCAGCTCGCCGACGCTGACGGACTTGCGGGGGGCGACGTAGTCGAGGATTTGCTGGTGCCGATGGGCGATAAACACGACGTTCTCCCGCGACGATCACCGCGATCACGACAGCCCAGACACGAGACACGCGGATCGCGTACGGGCGTTCCTTGCTATCGTCAACTCTACAGCGGCGCTGCCGCGACGTCAAGCGTTTTATAGCGGGGTTGGTCGAATGGAGCAAACATCGTCCAGGAATCGCTCACTATCCGTTGTAATTCGCCATGGGGACTTGACGACGTGGCTGTTTTCGTGTACGATTGCGCCAAGGTTGCTCACGCGGTCTTGTCGTGACCGCAAGCGCCCGCGATTCAATTGCCCGTGAGCGGACGAGAAAAGAGGAGAGAGTCTTGGCTCGCATCAAAGTCGCCTATATCGGGGGCGGCAGCACGCGCGCCCCCGGTACCATGGCCTCGCTCATCGCGCAGGGCGAGAACTTCAGCGGCTCGGAGGTCGCGCTGATCGACCTCGACGGGGAGCGCCTGGACCTGGTGCGCACCCTGGCCGAGCGCATGGCGCGCCGTGCCGGGCTCGACCTGACCGTCACGGCCACCACGGACCGTCGCCAGGGCCTGCGGGACTGCGACGCCGTGCTCAGCAGCTACCGGCCCGGCGGCTTTGAGGCCCGCTACCTCGACGAGAGCATCCCGCTCAAGCACGGGGTCATCGGGCAGGAGACGCAGGGTCCCGGCGGCTTCTTCATGGCGCTGCGCTCGATCAGTGTGATGCAGGGCATCGTGGCCGACATGGAGGCGGTCTGCCCCACGGCGCGCATCTTCAACTACACCAACCCGGTCAACATCGTGGCCGAGGCCGTGACGCACCACTCGGACATCCCGATCGTCTCGCTCTGTGAGGGTCCCCTGGAGTTTCCTGCCGCCACGGCCCTGGCGGCCGACCTCGACCCGGCCAGGCTCGACACCGTGATGATCGGGCTCAACCACGGCTGCTGGACAGTGCGCCACCAGTATGACGGGCAGGACGTCATCCCCCTGCTGCGCGAGGCCTACGAGCGCAAACGGGACGACTCCGCCACGCCGCCCGGCGCCTTGCGCTTGCTGGACCTCGCCGCCACCATGGGCTCCCTCCCGAGCACCTATATGCTGTACTACTACTTTACGGACGAGATCCTGGCCGAGTTGCGGGCCAAGCCCACCACGCGCGCCCAGGACATCATGGCCTCCGTACCCGACTATTGGGCGCACTACCGCGAGCAGGCGCGACGCGACGCGCCGGTGCTCGACCCCGCGCACTCGCGCCGCGGCATCAACGAGATGGAGCTGGCCCTGGATGTGATGGACGCCTACTACAACGACCGTAAGGAGGTCTGGCCGGTCAACGTGCCGAACCGGGGCGCCATCCCTGACTTCCCCGACGACCTGGTGGTCGAGGTGTCCGGCTACGTGGACCACGCCGGCGTCGCGCCCATCGCCCAGGGACATGTGCCGCGGCCCGTGACCGGCCTGCTCAAGATGCTCGGCGAGTACCAGGCGCTCACGGCGGAGGCGGCCTGGAGCGGGACGCGCCGCGAGGCCGTCCAGGCGCTGGCCAGCAATCCGCTGGTCCCGTCGTTGCGCACGGCCGAGGCGCTCTACGACGAGATGGCCGCCGCGCTCAAGGATTACCTGCCCGCGCGACTATTGCAGTAGGGGCGTATTGCATACGCCCGCGCTCCCAGTCGTCCCGGAGCTTTTGCACGCGAACGATGTACAGGAACGATGTACAGAAGAGAAGTGAGGAGAAGATATCGGTGCGCATCGTGGTGACGGAGGACTACGCGGCCCTGAGCCGGGCCGCGGCCGATCTAGTGGCGGACACGGTGGCGCGCACGCCGGACGCGACCGTGATCGTGGCCACGGGTGAGACGCCGATGGGTCTGTACCGTGAGCTGGCGGAGCGCCACGCGCGGGGGCTGCTGGACACGTCGCGCCTGCGCGTGTTCCAGCTCGACGCCTACCTCGGCCTTGGCCCCGACGACGACCGCTCGCTCTACCGCTGGATGCGCGAGAGCTTCCTCGACCCGCTCGGCATCCCCGCCGCGCGCGTCACGCGGCTGCCGGGCGACGCCGCCGATCCCGAGGCGGCCTGCCGCGCCTACGACCGCGCCGTGGCCGAGGCCGGGGGCATCGACCTCGCCATCCTGGGCCTGGGGCCGAACGGGCACCTGGGATTCAACGAGCCGCCGGTCGAGGCCGACGTCACCACGCGCGTGGTGACGCTGACGGACGAGAGCATCGAGAGCAACGCGCGCTACTGGGGCGGATATGACCGCGTGCCCCGGCGGGCGCTGACCGCGGGGATGGCCGTGCTGTTGGCGGCGCGTCAGACGCTGCTGGTGGCCTCGGGCGCGCGCAAGCGGGACATCCTGCGCCGCACCGTCGATGGTCCGGTCACGCCGGATGTCCCCGCGTCCTACCTTCAACATATCCCCAATGTGACGGTGGTCGCCGATCGGGCCGCGCGCGAGAGCGATGCTCCCGCCGATGTGGCCCGGTGAGGAGCGGCTCATGGGCTACGTGCTGGGCGTCGACGGGGGCGCGACCAAGACCATCGCCCTGGTGGCCGATGACCGGGGCGTCGTGCTCGGGTCGGGGCGCGCCGGCGGCAGCAACATCTACGGCCCGCTGCTGGACATGGCTCTGGCGGCCGTGGAACAGGCCGCGACGGTCGCGCTCGACGCCGCGGGCATCGGGCCGTCAGACCTCGACGTTGGCGTCTTCAGCATGTCCGGCGCCGACTGGCCCGAAGACATCGACTTCATCCGGTCGGACATGGCGCGCCGGGGGCTCGGGCGCACCGTCGTGGTGGTGAACGATGCCATCGGCGGCCTGCGGGCAGGGTCGCCCGATGGCAATGGGGTCGTGGTCGTCTGCGGCACGGGGACCGCGGTCGGCGCGCGGGCGCCCGACGGGCAGGTCTGGCACACGAGTTTCTGGCAGGAGCCCGGGGGCAGCGAGGAATTGGGCCGCAAGACCCTCCGCGCCGCCTACCGCGCCGAGCTGGGCGTCGACCCCCCGACCGCGCTGACGCCCCATATCCTGGCCTACTTCGGCCTTCCGACGATAGAAGCCGTGCTGCATGCGTTCACGGCGCGCCTGGGCACGCCACCGACAACCGTCGCCGGCCTGACGCGCGTCTTGCTGGACGAGGCCGAGCGCGGCGACGCCACGGCGCGGCGGGTTGTCCTGGAGCACGGTCACGCGCTGGGCGACTACGCGCTGGCCGCGGCGCGCCGCGTCGGCATCGAAGCCACGCCGTTCGCGCTTGTCCTGGCCGGGGGCGTGTTGCGCCATCCCTCGCGGCTGCTGGCCGACGCGCTCGTCGCGCACGTGCGCGCCAGTTCTCCGGGGGTCCGTGCGGTCAACAGCCGGTTCGAGCCCGCCGTTGGCGCGCTGCTCCTCGCCCTCGAAGCGGCCGGGGCGCGGGTCGACGAAGCGCTGCTGGAGCGCCTGGCCACGACCCTCCCCCCATCTCAACTGTATCTGACCTGAGCAGAGGAAACCGTTGTGACGGCCAATCATGCACGATCACCCGCGTCTCTTCCATCGTCATTGGGGCGACTGTTCGCGGACCCTGCTGACAAGGGCCAGGGCCATTTAGTTCTCGCGGTAGCCTGGCCATGCCGGGGTAGGGGCGTATTGCATACGCCCAGCGGCAGCGCGACGAGGGCGTATGCAATACGCCCCTACCCACCGGGAATTGCCCGCGAGATTGAGAACCAAATAGCCCTGGACAAGGGCCGTGGGCATTGACACGTCCGCCTGCTCGCGGTACAGTATGACCACGATGTAACATCGGGATCACAAAAGATAACAGGAGATCACGTGTTGACATCTTTCATCCATCTTCGGACAGCCGGCGCGCTTGCCGCCGCGCCACCCTATGATACGGCGCGAGGAGGTGTGAGAGGATAAGAGAGCAAGGTTGGTTTGGGAGGGCCAGACCAGGGTGTAGCCCTTATCGTGTCGCCCTTGTGCGCGACCATTCCACAGTCAGCGCGATCCCAAAGGAGTAGAAGCGATGTTTCTTCCCAATCCGCGACGCCGGCGTCTTCTCGGCCGCCTGGCGCTATCCGCCGCGCTGGTCGCCGGGCTCGTGGCGCTGAGTCCCGCAACCCATGCCCAGCACAGCGCCGACCCGGTCACCATCACCTATTGGCAACAGTGGACCGACCCCGTGCAGAAGGGCGCCATGTTGCAGGTCATCGCCGCGTTCGAGAAGGCGCACCCCACCATCACGGTGCATGAAGTCGACGTCGCCAATGACCAGAAGATCCTGACGGCGATCACCGGCGGCAAACCGCCCGATGTGGCCTCGATGTGGAACATCAACAATCTGGGCGACTGGGCCTCGCGCGGCGCCATCCAGAACGTGCAGCCGCTGATCCAGGCGCAGCACGCGGATCTGAACGACTACAACGCGTCCGCGCTCGGCTTCACCACCTACAAGGGGAGCCTCTACGGCCTGCCCATCGAGCAGGATGGCTTCGGGCTCTACGTCAACCTCGACGCTTTCCACGCCGCGGGCCTCAAGGCGTTCCCGCGGACCATGAGCGAGGTGCTGGCGGACGCCGTGAAGCTGACCAAGAAAGACGCCACCGGCCGCATCACCCAACTCGGCTTCGCCGGCGCCGGTAAAGGCGGCGTCGCGCAGATCGCGCCCTATTTCAACGGTAGCTGGTACGATGCGGGCCGCCACATCGTGACACCAGACAATCCGGGCGTACTCCAGGCGTTGCAGTGGGAGAAGTCCTACGTCGATAAGGTCGGCGTGCAGCCCTTCGAGAACTTCATCAACGCCACGGCGCACAACCCGGTCGGCGACCAGTGGCTCGATGGGAACGAGGCCATGGCCATCGACGGGGACTGGATGTGCGCGCTAACGCCGGCCTACAACAAGAAACTGCACTGGGTTGTCGCCCCCGCGCCGTACGCCGACGGGCATCCCGAGTGGGCCAACAGCACCGAGGTCATCGGCTCCATCAACGTTATCCCCACCGGCGCCGCCCATCCCAACGAGGCCTTCCAGTTCATGCAGTTCGCGGGCGTCACTCAGGCCCAAATCTCCTTTAATCGCGTGATTGGCAACACGCCGGTGACGAAGAGCGGGGACCGGGGAATGGCCGGCGGTTGCTTCCAGAGCTTCATCCGACTGCAGGCGGGCCCCCGGGCCACGCCTTTCCCGGTCCTACCTGTCGCCAACCAGTATGGCACACTCATCACCACGGCGGAGGACAGGGTCTTGCGCGGTGTGGACACGCCCGCGCACGCCATGTCTACGGTAAAGCAAACGGTCCAGGCCGCCCTGAGCGCATTCCACTAACCCACGGCCGTGTTCCTTCTCGGAGGCTCTCTGGCTCTACGGAAAGCCTTCGGGAAGGAGGACGGATCGACGGCCCGAGACGACGTTGACAATACAACGCGATCCCAAAGGAGTAGAAGCGATGTTTTTTCCCAATCCACGACGCCGGCGTCTTCTCGGCCGTCTGGCACTATCCGCCGCGCTGGTCGCCGGGCTCGTGGCGCTGAGTCCCGTCGCTCGTGCCCAGCACAGCGCGGACCGGGTCACTATCACCTACTGGAACCAGTGGACCGATCCCGTCAGCAAGGTCGGCATCACGAGTTCCATCGCCGCGTTCGAAAAGGTCTATCCCAACATCCACGTGCAGGAAGTGGACATCAGCAGCGACACCAAGATCCTGACGGCCATCACTGGTGGTAAGCCGCCCGACGCCGCGACCCTGTTCAACATCCGCAACCTGGGTCCGTATGCGTCGCGGGGGGCCATCCAGAACCTCGACGCGCTGGCCAAGACCTACCGCACCGACCTCGCCGACTATTCCCCCGCCGCACTCAACGCCGGCAGCTACAAGGGTCACCTCTACGGCCTGACCGTCGAATTGGACAGCTTCGCCCTGCTGATCAACATGGACCTCTTCCGCGCCGCCGGGATCAAGGCGTATCCGCAGACGATGAGCCAGGTCGCGGCCGACGCCGTAGCGCTGACCAAGAAAGACTCCTCGGGCCGCATTACCCAGGCCGGCATCGTCACGGGCTACAATGCCAGCATGATCGGATTCACCTTCCCCTATTTCAACGTGAGCTGGTACGATCCCAAGACGAATATGATTACCGCGAACAGCGCCAACGCGGTGCAGGCATTGACGTGGGAGCAGAACCTGGTCGCGAAGATGGGCGTGCAGCCCTACGAGAACTTCCTGGCCTCCAAGGCGCGCAACCCGCTGGGCGACCACTTCATCGACGGGACCGTGGGCATGGACTTCGACGGCGACTGGGCCTGCAACCTGATCCCCGGCTACAACAAGAACCTGCACTGGGCAGCCATCGCCCCGCCCTACGCCGACGGGCATCCCGAGTGGAAGAACAGCACCTGGGTCGACGGCGGCATCAACATTATCCCCACGGGCGCGGCCCATCCCAACGAGGCCTACCAGTTCATCAACTTCATGAACACGACGCAGGTCAACGTCGTTGCTAATAAGGCCATCGGCGGGCGGTCGCCGTTGAAGAGCGGAGGCGCGCTCCAGCAGAAGCAAGGTAACGCCTGCATCGGCCTGTTCACGCACCTGCTACAGGGCCAGCGGGCCTTCCCCTGGCCGGTGACCGCCGTCTCCTACGACCTGCAAACGGGCGTTGGAACAGCGGCCGACGCCGTGATCCGCGGCAAGGACACGCCCGCGCACGCGCTGGGACAGTTGCAGCAGAAGATACAGGCCGAGCTCCAGGCCGCGCACTGAGTGGCTAGGGCCGTGCGGTTCTCGATCTCGTGGGCGATTCCTGGGTGGGTAGGGGCGTATTGCATACGCCCGGATCGCGCCACCGCCGGGCGTATGCAATACGGCGTATGCTGCCGCGAGAACCACAGGATCACGCCGAATGGCTAGTGGCTGAAGGAAGGGAACACGAGCATATGGCGGTCGTACAAAAACGGCGCGCGACGGTGGTCGGCCGACGTGCGCCATGGCGCGCGTCGCGGGTCGACCGGCGCGAGTTGCTGGCCGGCCTGCTGTTCATCTCGCCCTGGATTATCGGCTTCCTGGCCTTCACCCTGTACCCGATGGCCAAGGCCCTCTACTACAGCACCACCGACTTCAACCTCTTGCAGCCGCCCAACGGGGTCGGCCTGGACAACTACGTCACGGCCCTCACCAACGACCAGCTGTTCTGGCAATCGCTCGGTAACACCGTCTTCTACGCCCTCTTGACCTTGCTGCCGGGGACCGCCTTCAGCATCGGACTGGCCCTCTTGCTCAACGCCAACGTGCGCGGCCAGTCGGTCTTCCGCGCCATCTACTTCATGCCGACCGTCTTGCCCCTCGTCGCCACCGCGGTCGTCTGGGGCTGGGTGCTCGACCCGCAGTACGGTTACCTCAACGGCGTCCTGCACGCGCTGGGCGTGGCGCATCCGCCGGGCTGGCTGGCCGACCCCGCCTGGACCAAGCCGGCCTTTGCGGTGATGGGCTTGTGGGGCGTCGGCCAGGCCGTTGTCATCTACCTGGCCGCGTTGCAGGGCGTCTCCGCGCACCTGCTCGAAGCGGCCGAGCTCGACGGCGCCGGGCCGCTGCGCCGCTTCTGGCACGTCACCCTGCCCATGATCAGCCCCGCCGTGCTCTTCAACGTCGTGCTGGGCCTCATCGCCACGTTCCAATTCTTTACCCAGCCATTCGTGCTGGCCGGTCCCACCCCCGGGCCGAACGGAGGCCCCCTGCAATCGGCTCTCTTCTACGGCCCCTACCTGTGGCAGAATGCCTTCTCCTCGTTTAAGATGGGCTACGCGTCCGCGCTGGCCTGGATCCTCTTCGTCATCATCATGGTGCTGACGGTGGCGATCTTGCGCCTCTCGCGCAGCCGCGTCTATTATCAGGAGGCGATCTGATGGCTCAGACGATCCGCGAGACGGCGCCCGTCCCTCGCGTCCGCTCGCGCGCTGCTATCCGCCTGAGCAAGGGCATGGGACGGGCCGCGATCTATCTGCTGGTGCTGGTCGGGGCGGTGTGGTTCGTGCTGCCCTTGCTGTGGATGGTCACCTCGTCGTTCAAGGACAAGGCCGAGATTTTCCAGTACCCGCCGGTGCTGCTGCCCTGGCCCCCGCGCTGGCAGAACTACACCGACCTCTTCGCGGCGTGGCCGTTCTGGACCTACCTGCGCAACACGCTGATCGTCACCGTGCCCAGCGTGCTCGGCCAGGTCATCAGCTCGTCGCTGGTCGCCTACGGCTTCGCGCGCGTGCGCTGGCCGGGGCGCAACATCGTCTTCCTGATCGTGCTGGGCACGCTGATGCTGCCCTTCCAGGTCACGCTGATCCCGCTCTACATCATCTTCCGCCAACTGGGCTGGATCGGCACCTTCGCCCCGCTGATCGTGCCCAACTTCTTCGGCAGCGCCTTCGACATCTTTCTCCTGCGCCAGTTCTTCATGGGCATCCC
>JAABUX010010809.1_pt1 | contig 10153 bp, 15 predicted proteins | sample 5561851 | NCBI WGS metagenome assembly JAABUX01 (sample SAMN10711883, study PRJNA513361) | rock metagenome | isolation source: Antarctica rocks | place: Antarctica: Victoria Land, Richard Nunatak red sandstone | collected 2016-01-03 | reverse complement strand
TAGCGGCTGTGCCGACGCAGGTACAATGTCGCCGGCGCGGTGCTTTGGACGGTGCTATTTGTCGGCGCTGGGTACTTCTTCGGGAACCTGCCCTTCGTGCAGGTCCGATGAGCTGCATACATCGCATGTCTTGCCGCCCTTGGCCTGCTATGTTGTATCTCAGGAATGGAAGCCGCGTGCACAAGCACTCTTGTCATGCATTGCCTGTGCTGTGCTGTTGCACTCGCTGTTCTGAGTCGAGCTTGCAAAGTTTGTGCAGCACAATTTTACACTGGTCGTTCTCGCCATCGTCCTGGTCAGCGTGCTGCCCATCGTGTTCGAGGTTGTGTCCGCACGCCGAGAAGCGGCTGGTCTGGAAGGCAACTCTGACCTGCACTCTGACATGTCTTTGTAGCTGGTGAGGAGCTCATATGAGCCGACAACTCCGCATGCTCTAGAACTGAAAGATTGTGTACGAGCTGCGTATCCGCTTTGCGATCCGCATCCTCTGCTTGAGAGTCACTGGGCTAGCGAGCTCAACGAGGTCTGTCTGGAGGTTTGGCCATTCTGACGCTAGGGACATGGCATCATGCCGATCGTACACTCGCTTGGCTTCCCTGTACACCTGTCAGGCATCGAGGGAACTATCTGTCATCGCGGTATCATTTACGAAAGGCCATGAGAACCGGATCTCAAGCAAGAGTACAGCGCACGTTCCACAGATGGTACAGCATTTGTCCTTCTGCTGTGGGTGACTTGTCTGCTTCCAGTTTATCAACGCTCCGCTCAAGGTCGACCATTGCCATCCTGCACGGCCGAGCAAGTGCATACCTCGACACGATTTTCAAAACAGTATGCGACAATTTAGCATACGGTATACAAGCCACGCCAGAGTCCCATCAGCACCTGCATGGCAGCGCGGCGCGCTTGGGATCAGGCGGCGATGGCTTCAGGTAGCGATACACAATGAACAGCAGCCCGCCGGACACAATGAAAGCCGGCACAGCGGCCACGAGCGCCATATTCAACTCGTTTGCCTGCAGTCGAGGTCAAGCAATATCAGCAGCAGTACTTGGGTCGGGCTGAAGTAGCTACAGGCCCAGCACAGCGCCATCCTACTGAGTGGCTGGATGAGAATCAGAAGCAAGGCACGCAGAAGACAACCATCAGGAATAGCAAGCATGCAGCGCAGCCACGAAGCACAAAGTCTCGCCTTCAGGATCTGGTCGATCTCCAGCATGGCTGCTTCCCCATCGAGCTGAGCAACAAACAGGGCACGTCAGAGTGTTGCCGGCTTCAACCAGCAAATGCAGGTACCAGCGTGGACGCGCACCTTCAGCTTCTGCACCTGAATCAACAGTGACCGGGGCAGCTCTCCTGTGACACAGCATCATGTCAGTGTGACACCTTGACCCTCTGCCAAGCGGCAACCACGCCACAGCAGCGAGGGTAGCCAATTCAGCAGAGTAGCACATGGCTGAGCCACTCGGGGAAGGGAAGAAAGGCACCTGACACGAGATTTCGGATGGGTCGCTTCAGCTCACGCTCGAAGGCCTCCATCATGAACTGCATCGCGGCCGTCTCATTCTCCGCGGAGTTCAGCGCGCCCGCCTCGGCCAGCGCCTGCTGCGGAACCTCGACTGGCCGCCCTGACGGGCTGCGACCCTGCGGTCTCAACATACCACATCAGCCACGGGGACAACAGGCAAGTGGCCGCACGAATTACGCAGGACGGTGTCAGGATGCGATGCCAACCAGTTTGGCCGGCTTGCCGATGCTCTCTTGAGCTCATTGGTAAGCCCGTGTGACCCTCATCCCAGACGCACACTCACGCCCTGCATTTGTTGTGCTTCTATTCACTGCTAATCCTTCGCACCCCGTGCTTCTTCAGGTAGTCGCTCTGGAAGTCCGCCAGCATCCGCTGCAGGGTCTGCTTGTCGATCTCATACTCGTCCAGGGTCACGATGCTCGGCCGGTCTGCAGCACAACAAGGCGACCTCAGGCGCGGTAGCAAAACGTTACACCACTTCGACTACACTTTTTTTGCGTTATGACACAACGCGGCAGGTTGAACAGCTGTTTGCACATGGCAACTTCTCGATCACAATACGGATCCCGCTGCAAGTCGCTTATATGCCACGCCCCTCACAGCCTTGAAGCGCACTTCGGAAGGTCTTGAACAGTTCCGCTTGCAGCGCTCGCAGAGGCTTGAGCACGTTCTCCCGGTATGTGCTCTGCAGCCCTGTGACCGCCTGCTGGGCCCACCTCTCAATGTCCCGACTGCCGCCCAGCCGCGAATGCCTGCTCAAAACAAAGCTCCTACATCACCATGCTCTGATGGAGGTCTCCCTGACGCAACGCAGGCGCGGTCTGCAAGCTGCAGTGGACTTGGACGGCGCGCAGTGGACTCGGACGGCTCATAGACTGGCAACTGCGCTCGTCGACACTGGCACCCCACAGGAGTTTGTACAAACGACTGGCTCGTGGCCGGATCTACGTCTCATGCGAAGATCTGGAGGCGCAGGGTCGCGCCTGTACACCCAGAGCGCGCCGTAGCTGGTCGCGAGCGACAGCAGGCCGTACCGGATCCAGTGCTGCTGGTAGCGCGACGGCGCGTGCACCCACGCCGGCACGGTCATCAGCGGCGGCGCCCTGCGTGCAGCAATAGGCCGCTGAGTCTCACAGTGCACAAACTACCGGACGAGTTCGGTGCCATGCGCGCTGCGTATGGGATCGTCACAGGTCGCAGCCAGAATGCTGGGCTTGCTCTGCAGATCGCGCGTGAAGCAACTCAAGGACTGGTGATCATGCTGCAGAGCATCATGCTGGGGCAGGTCAAGGGTGGCGGCATCGCACACCTGACGCTGATGCTGTTAGCATACTCGAGGGCGTCCCCAGCAGAGACGCCGTCCCCGACGCGATTGCTGACCCCCAGCAGGCGCTGCGCCCGGTCCAGCTCCGCCCACAGCTCCGCCGTCGGCTTCGGACCGACGCCGGGCGCAGCTCCCGTGGCGTCCGCTCCAGACTCCGGACCTCGGTCGCCTCCCTCTGCTGAGTTCCCCGTTGCCGCCGAGGTTGGCACTCCTGGGATGCCGCCATTCAAGCTTCAAGCGGCGTTTCGCAAGTGCAACCACCGTGAGGTGCAACTGACTCCAGGCAACCGGCACGGAATTACTGGCGGGAGCAGGAGGTCTCACCAGCAGCCAGCGCTTGCGCCGCAGCGGCCTGCCCCGTGAGACGCTGCGTCGACTGCACGCGGGACATCTCGTGCTGCTTGGCGAGCTGCTGCTGCGTTCCTTGCAGCCCTTCTACGGCCTATACAGGGGCAACGCGGTTGTCTGATGTCCGGATCACTGCCTCGTGGCGTGCGCGCGTGAGGCCGGCACACTGCACAACATTGAGTGGGCTGGCTGTACAACATTCGAACGTACAGCAGTGAGGGCGCTCACCTCAACGACGGCCTGGACGGCGGTATCGACGGCGGTCCTGCACGCGCAGTACAGCGCGTCACGCTTCTCCGCGGCGTCGGAGGCTCCGTTGCCGTCCGACGATGACTCTCGAGCTCCGCCACTCTGGCGCTGCACGTTGAGGTACAGCGCCGCCGCTCGCCGGTTGAGCGTCGCCGCCGCGCGCTCAAAGTGCTGCTCAGCCGTCCGAAGCACGATGATCTGCGCGCAGGAGCGTCGGGTCGAGTGAGGACACTTCGCAGAAGTCCAGCTTACGCCTGACCTCCCGACTCGACTTAGCACGCAAGAGCATTTTGCGGGTCTGCAGAGTCATCAGCACACAGTCGGGGCGACGGGAGGTTTTTCGAAAGCTCACCCGGCGCTCTATCTTGTCGGCGGCGCTGAGGCGCTTGGATCCGCCTTCCGCCTGCGGCGCGTGCCGGTGCGCCGCCGCCGACAGCGACCGCAGGAAGCTGGCCGGGCCGCGGCTGAGGAGCAGGAAGCGCCCGTGGCTGCCCTCAGACAGGCGCCGCTTCCAGAACGCCAGGTCGGCGTCGACGCCCGCCAGATCCTTCAGCACCCTGCGCACGCGACGAGATTGCGCCTTGCTCGACCTTCGCGTACTTAGGTTCCGGCGCCATTTAGGCTGCGCTGCACCCTGCCTGCAGCAGGGTTGGGAAGCCGGGTTCGAAAGGCGTGGTGCATGCATTTGGGTCCGCTCGGGGATTTATTGTAGCTGTGCACGAGCATCATGGTGCCTGGCACCGCGCGCGACAGACCTATTGAGTGTGATCTGGGCGAGTTGCACCGCTGCAAGCCACAGCTCTGCGAGCTCCGCTTCCTGTGCCGGCAAGGACGACACCGTTTGGGTCCGAGGAGACGGGAAGCGCAGCAGATCGAGACATCCATGTGCGACCAAACACGGTGCGCAGGACAGCTTAGGCACACGCCACACGACAACAGTCCGGTACCTCGCTGCTGGTGGCATTCTCTCGGAGGCTGAAAAGGATGAGCGCTTGGGTTTCAGACTGCAGGCCGGCGATGGGCAGGAAATCGATTTGTCTGCGATCTACAGTCACTCCAGACAGCGTCCCCACGGTGATCCGAAAGGTGCGGTGCGGCAAAGCAAGCAAGCGCTTGATCAGGCCGATCATCGAGCGGCTATCCTCGCCAGAAATGTTCGATCACAAAACTGAGACTGCCATGTACAGATGATGGTAGACAGAGGTCATGCATGCTGAGCACCGCAATTCAGCGTGATTTGCACAGCGCGGCATTTCGTTACATGTCCAAGCCACGACGTCATGCGCTCCCATCAGGCAGTCTTCACACAGATGTCCCTCCGCCATCTTTCAGGAAGCCGACAGCGGACAGCTCCGCTGCCAATAGATCGACAAACGCATCGTTGGCAGCCAGTCGCCGCAGCGCCTCCCGCAGCTTCTCACGCGCAGCGGGGTCCACGGCGGGCTGTGTAATCTTGTCATTGCGGCTGCCCGGTTCTGACACCCTGCGACGCTGAGAGCGTCCTTCAGCACAAAGGGCACGTGCGAAATTGTTTCATGTGTCCTGCACGGTTCAGGCAATGGACTCGGCGTAGGTGATGCTTACCTAGAGATGGGGGAACGAAAATCGTCGGACTGCAGCGCTGGTGAGGATGAAGCAGCAGCGAGATGGGATGGCGACAGGAAATGTGCTGCAGGCTTTGGGCTTGACGATGCTCCTCCTGCGCACCCAAACAGCGCTCATGCGACGCAGTGCCAGCTCTGCAACCCTGCGTCATGGTCATCAAGCACAAACAGAACAAGCGGAGTGGTGTCGCGACACATTGACACAGCAGCCCCTGACATCCACTGCTGTGCTGTGAACACCACTGACGTAGGTGGCGGCGGCCGGGGGAGCGACCGTTGGTTGTGCGAGCGGCGCACCCGGCGGCGGCTGCTTGAAAAACGACGGGGCCAGCAGCGCCGGCGGCCGGCCCGGCGGCTCATGCTGCTGTGCTGCCGCCGCTTTGCTGCGCCGTTCTCCGTGTCCCACGCCTGCTGCCACTCCGGTTGCACCTGCGGGACTGCCGGCATCCGCCATCTTCGTCCGGCCGAACAGCCTGATCAGGTCGTTGCTCCGCGAAGCATCCCCGGCCGCTGCAAGCAGCAGCATTTAGGGTTACAGCATGGTTACATGCACACGTGCTGGAGGTGCATAGTGCCAGGCGGTCGCAGCGCGTACACGGCCAAGCAGGGTGTACTGACATCAGCACAGGAAACGTAACGCTCTGACGTCCATTGGACCGACTGCTGTCTCGAGCTTGCACCTTTGCTCTGCGGTTGTTCCGGCTGCGTGCTGCCTGGGCGGCCCCCTGGCAGGGCGTCCTCCGTGGATTGCAGCTGCCGGGCGACACCGTTGCGGCCCTGCTTGTCCCAGAAGTCGTCGTCATCAGCAGGTGGTGCTGCGTCACCGCGTTTGCTGGCTGGCTGAGGCGCCTTGATCAGGCCCTGCGCAATAGACAAGCGTCAGATCTCCTGACTTGACACGCGCACCGTGCGCAATGCCGTTCACCTCAGACAGGTGGGGGACTATGAAACTTGCTAGGCAGAGTTGCAGCAATTCCGATATCACATGCATGCAGACGCCAACTAGACTGGCATAACGACGGCAGGGTGTGGCAAGGGTATGCAAACGCACGTTCAGGGCGTCGTCCGTGGCCTCTGCTCCCTTGCTGTATGACGCGCAAATCTTTTCGAGCAGCTTCGAGACCGTCGTGCACTCCTCTGCCTGGTAGAACCATAGGCACAAGATCTGCGCACAGCAAACACCAGCAGCGTCATCAGCTGTCCCGGGTGAGCACTAGACAGGACCGCATTGCATGGCATATCGAGCTGACGATCGTCACGGTCGGACGTGCGTGAAATGAATTAGTGCGCTTTCCAAGCGAGCGCATCATTCGACCAGACGTGACCTCTGCATCGGTAACTGCACAACCCGCACATCGCTCACCTCGCCGCTCTTGCTGCGGTACATCATGTAGTTGTCATTTTGCTCCTCATACGCAAAGTCATCAGCAACCTCCTCCTTGTAATTGTCTGCACGGCATGAGAAGCAATTCGTTGACCTCCGCAGCACGCCCTTAGATTGAGAAGTACAGCTGAGAGCCATGGCCTGTGGTGTGAGGTTTGTGACGCATTGCCGCTTTGTGACGCACTGCCGCTTTTCTTGTTCAGGATCATGAGCTGGAAGCGGGGGTGGGAGCGGCGCTTCGTGAGAAACAGCGTCCCTTCCTGGTCCTGCCGAGCCTGTCGCGTGGCATCGCCAGCCTCTTCCCCGCTCAGACTATCGCAAGCGCAACGCACGTATGGGAAGGGTGGGTGCAGCAGGTGGTGTGTGCGCACCCATGCTTTCGTCTCGGTGTCGAAGTTGTAAAGAGCAACGTGACCGGCCGTCGCCAAGATCTGCGGCAGCATGGTAGTTTTGGCTAAATCAAGAAGCAGGTAGGCGCACGCAGAGCCTGTCCCAGCAGCGCCTCAGCCCCCGGGGCGACGGGGCCAGGGGCGGAGACGGGGGGGGGGGCGGCAGAGAAGGAAGCATACTTCCTCCACTCCGTTGTCCATGCGCTTCAGCACCGACAGGTTGAGGGCATCAGCAGCCTGCTTGTCGAGCACAGGAAGAGCGGACATCTGTGCTGACATGCTGACAGTTTGAGCAGCTGCTAGTAGGGCAGGAGCCGAGCTTTCGCGCACTCACTACTGGACGCAGTCCTTACGAGCTTGTATGCGCTCAGGAAAGACGTCTGCTACGATGTGCCTCGAATTAAGCAACAAATGAGCAACACTCGCGCCCTCTACTGTCATCTGACTGGGCAAGGCCCTTGCCGCAAGGGGCTATTGCTGTCGAGCTGGCCTGATCGACAGTGACCCGCCAAAGAAAAGCCTGGCAGTGTCCGATCCTCGGCTGCCATCCCCTCCCAGGCGTCTGCATCGTGCCAGACTCGTAGGATTGCGCATCTGCAATGCTGCGTGTGCCATTAGCATGCGCGTGACAACGCCCCGCGTCCCGTACCCACGGTCCCCGAGCTGCAGAGGACTCGATGGATGCTTACCTGCTGCTCGGCGGGGGTGTGGTGCGTGCTCTGGCACCTCTCAACGCACCAAGGTCACGCTTGACCTGCCGTCTGGGGCCTGTGGGATACCCCACAATGACCAGGCCAAGCCGCAGCAAGAGTGCCGAAGCACGCATTGGCGATGTGCCGCCAGGTGGCACTGCTTACGTACGTGGCGCGGCGCGTGTGGGCATGGCTGCTGGATCTGGACGCGAAGAGCGTCCAGCACCCCGCGGAGCACCATTTCGAGGATCCCAGCTCTCTTAAAAAGGCGAGCAGCCTGGTCAGCTCTTTCCTCAGCTTGTGCACAAACAGGCAGCAAATCCGCCCGTTGAAACGGCATTTGCGCGCCTGGATTGTTGACTGCACCGGCCGAGTACTGCAGCCTATTCGACCCCGAAGCTCCTGGCACCATCCCGCTCGGTGTCTGCAAGTTGTGCGCCAACCTGTCCAGCGCGGATGAGCAGATGCCAGCGCCTTCGATCTTCGGGGAGCCGACGAAGACGCTGTCGGTGGTGGTGCCCGCTTACAACGAGGAGGAGCGGCTGGCGCCGATGCTGGAGGAGATGCTGGCGTTCCTGCAGAAGCGGCGCGACCGGCAGGTGGGCAGCAGCCCTGATGATGGCTGTTGCCCCTGAGGCACGCATGTCTAACGGGATCGAGCTCGTCCCTGGCTGCGACTACAGCGCCACCGGCCTGTCTGGAACTACGCTGTGTCCCGTCCGTGTGGGACAACCACACTGAAAACGAGGCTGAGCGGTTCGAGCTCAATTCAATTGCTGGTGCTCACGTGCGGCGTGCAGTGTTGCTTGAGGGTGGTTGTAGCTTACGCATTTGCTGTGTTCTCAACGTGACTTTATTGGACAACAGGGCGCGCACTTCACGTACGAGGTCATCGTGGTCAACGACGGCAGCAGCGACGGCACATCGGCGGTCGCCTTCGACTTCATCCGGCGCTTCGACTTCGACGCCGTCCGCCTGCTCCAGCTGCCGCAGAACTGCGGCAAGGTGATTCTAGATGTCACGTCATGCAGCTTGCTATCTAACCACCCACCCCATTCACCTGCCTCGCACATACAACGCACTCGCCATGTGCGGCGCTGGTGTGGTGCAGTTCTACCTCAAATCGTACCCCGGGTACAACACACAAATCCTTGCGGCTGTCACGGCGGTGGCCCAGGCTGTTTTGCTCTTGCCGCAGGGCTACGCGGTGAAGGCGGGGATGCTGTGCGCCCGCGGGGAGCTGCTGCTGATGGCGGACGCCGACGGCGCCACGGTGGCCGCCGAGGAGCAGCGCCTGGAGGAGGCGCTCCAAAAGGTCAAGGTGCTTTTTACGCTCCTAATGGAAGATGGTTGACAAGATTGAACAACGAAATTGACCACTGACCACATTGATTGCAGCTGATAACCTGACCTAGTCTCATGCGCCATATTGGGGCGCGAACACCCGCTTTGAACCGATGGCCGTCGTGAGGTTGCCGACAGTGCGTGTGTGTCAGGGCGACTCCACGCAAATCCTGATAGACGCGTGAGTGACAGGTTTCCACGGCAACAGAGCGAGCAGCATCAAGTGAGTTGTGGCTGCTGAGCAGGTCAGCCCTGCAGCAGCGTGGAACCACGGCATCGTCGTGGTCCCCGTCAGCACAGCTGTACCAGCTGAGCTCCAGCTCAGCCAGGCCGTCGGCGTCGCGGTCGGCTCGAGAGCCCACCTCCAGCAGCAGGCGCGTGCATGTGCACCGTGGCCGAGACCACCGCCTGATGAACTGCCACAAGTTGCAAAATGTGGTGTCGAGGATATGTTAAATCGCTGCGACCATACTATTTAGAAATGTCGCTGTACGTGGACGTACTCCGTGCAGAGGCCTTGCACGCTTCCATCACAAAGTTTCTTGTACTCGGTAACCGCAGGCAATGGCGAAACGAAGTTGGCATCGCAATATTTTGACACGCGGCTTCCACCTGCTGGTCACGCTGGTCATCGGCGGCGCCGTGAAGGATACGCAGTGCGGCTTTAAGGTGACACACGCTGCTGAGATCGGCGGCCAAGCGTGCACGTACTGCGCTCCTGTTGCACACGATGCCTACACTGCGTTGCCCCACGCTGCCTAGCATTTGGCATCTGCCTGCAGCAAGCGCTGAGCATTGCTGGGCCCCAGCCTGCCGAACACCTGATTGGTGGCCACAGCTGATCCTTCCACCACTCGTGGTCACCGTTTCAAGTCTCTGATGGGTTGCGGTTTGGCTTCGCAGTTGTTCACGAGGAAGTCAGCGGCGCTGCTGTTCTGCAACATGCGCCTGCAGCGGTGGTGCTTCGACGTAGAGCTCATCTACCTAGCCCAGCGGCTGCGGATACCTGTGACAGAGGTCTCGGTCAACTGGACAGAGATACCAGGTGCGCTGCTCCTTTGTCAGCATCATTACATGCACCCGTTGCTTACATGAGTCTCCTGCTGTTGAGCATCATCGTGCAAGGTGGCAACCAGTTGCTGAGACTGACCACGATGTTGGCAGGCTCGAAGATAAAGGTGACGAGCATGCTGCATATGGCCTGGGAGCTGCTCACCGTCATGGCAGCCTACAGAGTGTTTGGCATCTGGGCTGTGCGAACTACTGTCGAGGAATTCAATACAGCGCGATA
>JAABUX010010806.1_pt1 | contig 10154 bp, 11 predicted proteins | sample 5561851 | NCBI WGS metagenome assembly JAABUX01 (sample SAMN10711883, study PRJNA513361) | rock metagenome | isolation source: Antarctica rocks | place: Antarctica: Victoria Land, Richard Nunatak red sandstone | collected 2016-01-03 | reverse complement strand
GGTTGTTTTCAAGGGCCTGTGCCAGAACGCGTTGCTGCTGCATTGCGGTGAGATATGGTATGGAACCGCGTAAGGACTTAGCATCGATGGATATATTTTGTATGTTGCTCCTTGTCTTCTCATCGTTTTTCTGGATGAGCGAGAAAGCTCCGGCTGTTATTATTGCTGTAGCGAGCATTGTCAGGACTACGTGTGAGTTCAGATGTCGTTGCTTTCTAGCTTCTATTGCAGGGGATTGCGTTGATCGATTTTCTTTGTTCGCGACTCCTTTCTTTTTATCTGTCATGTTAGCGATGGTTCATCTCCTTTCGAATTAATGAGGCGAGCATACTGGGTGTTTCGGCGTCATGTTCTCATGTTGCCTCGACAGTGATAAGTTGTTACAGCTCAGTACGCAGCTAATGCCGTCGTGTGGAGCACGATCACAGACCGCTGATGGGGACGGTAGTTTACAAGGCATTCCTCCTGGAAGTGGCGTAGTGCTCTATGAACGTCCTCGGGCCGACAACCAACTTCGGCAGCAAGTTGGTCTTGGGAGATAGTAATCCTCCCGTCAAGACTGCTCTGCGCTATCTGCCCAAGCTTGTGCGCTAGCCGACTACGGATATTGAAGAATGCAAGCTCCGTGATCAACCGCCTATCCTGCATCAGACCCTCGCGCAAGAGATCAGAGAGCAAGGAAGCACCGTGTGGCCGGAAGGCGAGCAGATCCAGAAGATGTGACCAGCCAAACACATACACTACGGTTCCACCCATCGAGGCCTCGGCGATGATTTCTCCGGACACCTCGTCATCGGTGAACTCCAGATCAAAGGCCTCGACTGGAGCACGGCGCGACAGTGTCACCTCGCGCTCTTTGGGTGAGCGCAAGAGCACACGGATACCGCCTCTGATAAGAACGAAGACACTGTCGTATGCGTCCCATTCGCCCTTCAGTTCGTGCCCGGTCTCCACCTCCACACGATGGGCACTGGCAACGAGGTGCTCCAAGACATCAAGCGGTAGATCTTGAAAGATGACCGCCTGGCGCAACACCGGCAACTCTGCCCGAGCCCGTATAGATAGATCGATTGTTCTTTTTTGACTCGAGGACAATACCCCCATCAAGGGTTCTCCTTCCATTCGCTAGCAGTGGTCGTGATCCATAGGCCGCATTCCGGCCGTATTCACTGGTGTTTCAATACAACCCTCCGCCCGGTCGGTAGCGAAAGGGTCAAAACATGCCCTGAGCCCTTCTGGGTCCAATACGGTGATCCGGCGCCCGTGCGGCGGGTAGGTCACCAGACCTTCTGCCATGAAACGGCTAAGCAGCTTCGCGACTTCCTCGGCTCGGCTGCCAACGTCGGCCGCAAGTTGTGGCCTGGTTCGCCTGAAGGTTCGGTCGTTATCCTGCTCGGCCAGATGCAGGAGTTCTCGGGCGAACCGTTCCCTGGTGGTAGAGAATGCAAGCTGGTTGATGAGCCGGACTTCCGCCCGGACATCCTGGCGGAAGAGGTCGATAAACGACAAGGTCGCCCCCGACTGCAAGGCCAGGACCTCCAGGACTGCCGCCCAGGGAACGATGTAGACGATCGTGGCATGCTCGACGGCGACGGCGAGTGCCTCTAGGGTTCCAGTTCTGTCCACACCGGAGAGCTCGAAGACCTCACCGGCTTTCCAGTGGCTGAGCGTTAACTCGCGCCGCCCATCGCCGGACACCAGGTAGCGCCGGACGGCGCCAGCCACCACGATGCAGATACGTTCTGCCTCGTCGTCGCAGGCGGTCATGTCCCCGCGACGATGCTGTTGCCGGCGGGCCACGCTGGCCAGCCGACACAGGTCCGCAGTGCTCAAATCAGCCAGGACTTCCACCTGCTGGAGCGCTGCAACATCACAGGCATACCGCCCGAGCGTCGTGCCCTCCTGTGCATAGACCATATACTCTTCCTTGCTTCGATAGTCCGTCGTTCCTATGAGCAGCGATCCCGTTACGACCGTGCTCATGGACTCAGCGTATGAGGGGATGATCGGGCAATACCATGGGATTTCCCATGTTTCTAGCATTAATCATGACTAGCTTCGAGTGTGGTTGCAAGCGCCGGCCACGAATCAGGCGGATTCTCAGCGCTACCCCTTGTCAAGGCTTGCCTGCCGTGGTAGGGTAGACAGGTGAGTGAAGAAACTCTTGGCCAGCGTGTTCGTCGCCTGCGGCTTGCCCGCGGCCTCTCTCAGGAAGAACTCGCCCATCAAGTCGGCGTCTCCAAGACCCAGGTCTATTTGGTGGAAAACGGGACCACCCGGTCCCCCCAGGCGGAGGTGCTGCGAGGCTATGCGCGCGCCCTTGGCATCTCCCTGTCGTATCTCACCACTGGTGTTGATGACACAGCGCCTACCGATTCCCAGGACCTGCCGCCACTTGAGGTGTACCTTCGTCACACCTTGACCCTCTCGGATGAGGAGATCGCGCAGATTGTGCGGATTGTCCGCGCCCTTGAAATGGAGCAGCAACGGGAACTGGCCCTCCAAGAGCGTGGTCATGCGCAGTCGTGAGACCCCTTCTCTCTAGGCGCCAAGCTGCTGTTACACGATCAGCCTCTGCGGCGTTGTATGCTTACATGGATGCATCGTCGCTAGTACTTGACTTGTGGGGCAGTGGGGCAGAGGAGCCCGTATCCTCTCGTCATCTCCTCGCCCTACCCGCTACCTCTGCGAAAACGTCAGCATGATGGCGATTGGATACGACCAGCTACCCGAGCAGTTCCTGCGCCGCGCCCACTTACTGCACGTGCCCGTCGATCTGACCGCGCTGACGGCGCAGCTGAGCATCCGACTCGTTTCCCGAAGCGACTTGCCTCCAAAAGTCGGCGGAATCCTCTACCGTGGCCCGCTGTGGGATGTCATCGTGGTGAATGCCCACCATCCGGCGGTGCGCCGCCGGTTTACCATCGCGCATGAGATTGGTCATTGGGCCTTGGATAAACGTGGGCTATTCTTCAACGGGATGCATGCTGACGATGAGCTGGAGATCGAACATGCGATGGACGCGTTCGCCGCCACCCTGCTCATGCCAGATGACCTGGTCAAGGCGGAAGTACAACGATCTATGCGTGTTCCAGTACTCGCTAAGACCTTCCAGGTCTCGCCTGCTGCCATGAAACGGCGTCTGAGCGACCTTGATCTCTTGCTTCCCGATCCTGACGATAGTTGCTTCGCCTCGTCGTTCGATGATCTTCCAGGCGAGTACTACTGACGCCGGCAGAATGAAGGCTGCATGGATGCGAGAAGTAGGGGGGAAGAATCCGGGTTCTCGGGCCATCCGATATAGCCGTCTACCACTCTTCCCGTGCTGCTGTAAATGCAGGAGGGGCTTCTCTCCTCTTCCCAGACGCCGGGAGTGACTCTGGTCTCCTCGCTCCTTCAGACGCGGCTGCCCTGTTGCCAGTTATTGCTGCGCCAGACGGACTTCAATACTGCCGGAGTCGCTCGGTATCAATTAACACGATGTGGCGACTGTGCGAAGCGTACTCCACCAGCCCCTGCCCCATAAGCGACCGCAGTGCTTTGGTAACCTCTTCTGCCCTGGTCCCCAGGAGATTGGCGAGTTCCGCGCGGGTGCGGTGCACCACGGGTTCCTTCCCTGGTTCGGCCAACTCCGCCAGCAGGTGGGCCAGCCGACGGCGGAGGGAGGAAAAGGCCAGCTCGCGAATCAGCTGGACGTCGCGCTCCATCCCTTTGCGCACCACCACTGCCAGCGCCGTGAGCGCCGGCGGATTGATGCAGACCAGTCGCAAAAACTGCTGACACGGCAGAAAATACAGCACGGTATCGGCACAGATGGCCTGTGCCACCGCTTCACCGGGGAGCGCGGCTTCGATGCCGCCAAACTGCACGACACTGCCGGCCTCGTGCTGCGAGAGCGTGAGTTCCCGTCCTTGCTGGGAGAGTAGTGATATCCGGATGCCACCGGCAACGACGATTGTAACCAGGTGCTCTCCAGCGGGAACATCAATGAGTTCCCCACGCGCGTAGGACTGCCGTTGCGCTTCAGCAGCGACTGCGAGCAATTGGGCGTCGTCGAGCTCCCGAAAGACTGGCGCATCACGTAGCAATGTAACTTCAGCTCTCCGCGGCGACGCTACCACGTCCCGAGGTCTGGTGTTCGGTGTCGGATGTCTTGGCACAAGTACTGTTTCCTTCCTGGCCGGTGAGTAGCGCCAGTGCACAACAAAGAGGCCGTTACTAGAATCTTTGCTCTAATTATAGCGGTCTGCTGGCTACGAAAACATGTGTCATTGCGGGTTCTTGCGCGGCAGACTCGGACCTCTTTCAATTGACATCGTGGACCTGCTCGCCTGACAGGTACCGTTTTGGGGAAGAGCATATGCTGCAGAACACCAGCAAGATAGCGGTGGGAGAAACGTCGGTCATGTGAGAATGAGTGGCTGGCTACCGCAGGTGCGGCAGAGCCGCGTGGAGATGTCTGATGGAACCGCTGAAGGAATGGCGCTTTGGAAGGCGCGCGATAACCTTCATCAAAGCGTATAACAGGTACATCGTGGGGTTCTCGCGAGACGACGATGGGGAGATTAGCGGCACCGGACTCCCTCTCTCGTGCGTTGTGGTCGCGCTCGCTCTTGCTGGATTAGTGCTGGTTCGCTGTGCAAACCTCGCCGCGGCTGTCATCCGCCGACTCGCTCACTGATATGAGCCATGCTGAGACCATCGATGAAACGAATCGTCTTGCCGCCACGCCCAGCACACTTTTCCTGATCCTACGCAGCCATTTCGTCCTCACGCGGTGAATTACCCGTCCTGACACACGGCATGCTAGCACCGCGCGATGACCCATCGCTATCAATCGGTGTGTTTCTGAGCCGAACCTAGATCCTCGTTCTGCTCGGGTATTTCACGTCCACAAGCAATGCACTTCCACAGACGTCGGGCCGTTTGCTCCTCTCAGGCCGTTGTTCCCGCGTCTTCCAACACCATGGTTGATCCACACTTTGGACATCGCTTCATAACCCAACCTACTCCTGCACTGGCATCTGTCAGGTTCAATGATACTGATCGGGCTGCGGCCCGGTATACCCGCACATGCGATTAGTGCTGCAGCTGCTGGGTGCCGATACATACGTCCCCTCGCACCCAGCAGCTACTAGCGCGGAGCAGTGACAACCCGACCCCGGAGCAACCCTTGCCACAACCTCCGTGGCACAGCGGCGCGCTTCATTAAGCCATCTCAATAATCATCGTTTCACCTCTTGTAATGCTGGTGGTTTTATGAGACGATACCCGTATGATTGTTGGCTATGCCCGGGTCTCTACCGATGACCAGACACTTGCTCTCCAGCTCGATGCCCTGCAGGCAGCGGGGTGCGAGAAGGTCTTTCGTGACACCATCAGTGGCACCAAGACCGAGCGGCCTGGTCTCACCAAAGCGCTCGACCACGTCCGGAATGGCGACATGCTGGTGGTCTGGCGATTGGATCGTCTGGGTCGTTCTCTCTCCCACCTAATCGAACTGATCCAGACGCTGGAAGGTCGAGGTGTGGGGTTCAAGAGTCTCATGGAGCAGATCGATACCACCACCTCTGGCGGGAAGCTGATCTTCCATATCTTTGGCGCCCTGGCGGAGTTTGAGCGCAACCTGATTCGGGAACGGACCATGGCCGGCCTCCAGGCAGCACGCGTCCGAGGACGAAAAGGTGGCCGGCCCAGAAAGCCGAACACCGATACCAAGATCGTGATGGCCAAACGGTTGCACGCCGATCCGAACAACTCGATCGCCGAGATCTGCAAGACGCTCGGTGTGTCCCGCGCCACCCTCTATCGGTACCTTTCATTGGGTGAGCCGCTCGGCACGTCCCCCACCACGACTTCGACGGAGACGGCCTCATGAACGAGTACCGCTTTACTCGACCGCCTCGGATGATGCGCCGCGCCAAAAAGGAGAACGTCACGCTGGTCCCGGGGAGTCTGCTGTCGCAGAAGGCGATCTATCAGCACATCGCCAATTCCCTTCCCCGTGGCGCCGTCCTGATTGTGCTTCCGTCTGACCGTCCTGTTCAGAAGCAGGCCATGCTGAAGGTCGCCAGGCAACTCGGCAAACAGGGGCTGCAGGTTTCGGTGCTGCCGGCAACGGAGCTGGCCAGGAATCGGCGGAGGTAAGTTCGATGGTTGATGTATGGTGCTACCCAGCCAAATGGCCGGCGATCAGTCGACGGATACGGGACCGTGACGGCCAGCGGTGTCGCTGGTGCGATGCCGGTGAGGCGTTGTTTGATCTCAACACCGGTCGAACAGTCTTGCTGACCACGATGCACCTCGATGGTGATCCCACGAATTGCGAGAACTGGAACCTGGTCACGGCGTGTCGGTCCTGTCACGCCGCCTACGACGCGCCCCATCGCATTGCCGCCAGTGCGGACGCACGGCGCTGGACCCGGATTGAAGCCGGCCAGCTCGAACTCTTTCCCGACCTCCTCTGACTTCCCGTGCCTCGGCAGGGACGGCAGACACTCTCCGTCATTGACAATAGGTGGTATTTGTAGTACAACTCTTCATATGGTTCAGAAAGGAGGTGGATGACTGCGACACGAGGTCGCACAAGATGAGTGATGGAAACATCTAGGTTAGTGTCTGAACCTATCCCCACCCCCCTGAATAAAGTGCGGGGGGCAAAAGCCCAAGGAGAGGCTAGTCGTCAAGCCAAACCAGGCAAGGGGAAGACCGGACGGGAGAACGTGAGTGAACTGCTGATGAGGCTCCGATATCTCCTAGCCACCGAAATGACGGCTGATCACGATGGTATGGGCACAAAGAACCAGGAACTCGTTCGTCCTGTAGGACGCGCCCTCAGTGGAGGTGCGTCATAGACACCTCGCCCCGGAGTAAAGGCAGCACCCACCCCGGTCGCATCTCTCGTGTGTGGAACGTGGTAACCCCAATGGAGTCCGGTGGTGGCCGATACACCGGTAAGCCAACGGTAACGGCGGCAGAACTCTCCAGTGGGATTGGGATGATCTAAGAAGCAAAAGCCAGCAGCCGAAAGGCAACGGGAATACATAACCGGCTGGATAGGAGCCAGAGGGAATCCACCCAACCGGATATGGTGATGGAAAACACCAGCACTATACTAGCACAAGGTGAACCCCTCCCATGCCCCACGCGAAAGTGAGCTGACGTGGATCAGGTGAGTCACCCGAAAACCGACGTAAGGAACGCGAACTGATGGAAACGTTAGATGCGATGTTGAAAGTCAATTAGATTTGCCGGTGGCGACAACTAAAGTTGCCGGTTGACGGGGCGCACCAACGGGGTTACCTCGTCGGGTGAGTATTATGCCTGTGTGCTCATGCTGCCTCCTCTGCTCGGGATTATTTCATGGCCATGCCGCCACGGTGACGAGTCGTGGGGACTCGTGCTATGCCGGCACCGTCCGTGGCTGGTTTCTCGCAGGTTCCATCCACGGATCGACGGGGGGCCAACCACTGGCGTTCTTCTGTGAGCGGGTGCTGGATGCTGGCGGCATGGGGTCCTCTTCAGGCATGGTGGGTGCCTGCCGCCTTGGCACGATAACTCTCCATGCCCATGAGATCGAGGATGACCGCGTGATGGACGACGCGGTCGATCGCGGCCAGCGTGGTCATGGGATCTTTGAAGATCCTGGTCCAGTCCGAGAAGACCAGATTGGTGGTGATGGCGATACTACGGCGCTCATACCGTTCAGCGAGCAGGGTGAACAGCACCTCCATCTCATCGCGATCGTGCTGCACATAGCCAATGTCGTCGAGGATGAGCAGGTCGAACCGGTCCAGACTGGCCAGAACCTGGGGGAGCTTGAGATCGCGCTTGGCGGCCAACAGCTGTTGGACCAGGCTAGCCGTGGAGCACCAGCGCACCGCGTGTCCCTGGGCGATGAGTTCCTGGCCCACGGCGGCCAGGAGGTGGCTCTTGCCCGTGCCCGGCTTGCCAACCGCGATGCAATTGACGGCCTCGGTGACGAACTCGCCGCTCCGCAGTCGTTCCACCTGCTGTTGAATCAGGGGGGAGAAGTGTCCGAGTTGGAGCGTGTGGAAGGACTTCTCGGCCGGTAATCCAGACCGGTGCTGGAAGCGGTCGATCCGTCGCTGCTCCCGCTGGTCGCACTCGGCACGGACCACGTCGTAGAAGAAGGCTTCATGAGTGGTCCCATCCTTGGCGGCCTTGAGCGCCAGGTCCGAGAACGAGGCGGCCATCGCCGGCAGTTTGAGGGCTTTGAGCATGGTGAGAAGGTCAGCATGCTGGGTCATCGTGTCCCTCCCGCCAGCAAGCGGTCATAGCGGTCCAAGGTGAGGTCAGGCGTGGTGAGTTGTGGCACCACGGTGGGAGCAGCCGGCCGGACCAGATCGCGCACCGCATCAAAGGTGGGCGCCACCTGCTGCTCCAGCAGGAGACCAAGGGCCGTCTCCACCTCCGCCTCCACCGTCGACGCGGCCAGATGCAGCACCCGGACATACTCCCGATCAGCGACCGCTGGCCGGCGATCAAGCAGGACATCGTACGCCTGCCGGAAGATCAGACTGGGGAAGAGGTCATCCCGGTAGCGGTAGTGGGCAAATGCGCCAGGTTTGCGCACCAGCGACCAACTCAAGTGGCGATAGTCAATGCGGTGCTGGCGGTTACCGACCACGCGGGGCAGCGTCAGCACGTGGGCCGGTCCATGGTAGAGTTCGAGCTCGGCTGCGCGGACGCGGATCAGGAGCGTGCTGCCAATCAGGCGTGAGGGCACCGAGTAGGTGTTCCCCAGCACCTGGATGGTGCTGTATCGATTGACCGAGACCCGGAGTTCTCGACAGGGAGCAAGCGGTGTCGCCGGGAGGGGACGCAGTGTCGGCCGTTCCTGCTCAAAGCGATCCTGCCGGGTCAGATTCCGGTTTCGGACGAGTTCATCAAGGAACCGGCCGTACACCGCGCGGCTCGCGAAGTCCCTGGTCCCGCGGACACGGAGGGTTTGATCGACTGCCTGCTTGAAGCGGTAGTGGGCTTGCTCGACGTCCCCGTTCTCATGCGCCTCCCCGGCGTTATTGGTCGTCGGCCTCATCCCGTAATGGGCCATGAGTGCCTGATAGCGCGCGGTTGCCTGGGTATGACCGTCGGCATCCAGTGGCTTGATTGCCGCGCTCAGATGATCGGTACGGTGTTCCTGGGGGACGCCGCCCAACTGCCAGAGACATGCTTCCACGCCTTCGGCCAGCGCCTCAAAGCTTTCTGAGGCGCAGAGATACACCGCTTCCACATTCGAGTACGTCAGGACCAGGTGGAATACCAGGTGCGGGAACGGGGTCCCCGCGATGGTGATCGCCAGATCCGTCATGTGCGTAAAGTCGGACTGGGCGATCTGCCCGGGCTCATGGACCTGGGGGAAGATGACCTCCTGCTCTGGACCGCATCGCACTCGCCAGGCGGCGATATGCCGCTGCAGCGTCCGAACGTGGGACTCACGGTAGCGGCTGGGATGCTGCGCACAGAGCACCCCGAAGAGCGTGGTGGCTTGCAGCGCCGGATCGCGCTGCAACTGCTGCTCGATCCAGGGCCAGTCCTCGGCAAACGGATCGGTCCGGGTCCGATGGGTCCGAGGTTTCTTTCCCTGGCTTGGCAGTCGCTCAGCCTGCTCATAGCTCCGTGCTGTCCGCACACTCATCCCAGCCCTCGCTGCTGCCTGGTCTTGGGTCTTGCCTTTCGCTCGCTCGCGCATCATCAAGCGCACCTCCGCATCGGTCTTCATGCGCGCCCTCCTCGGGCGCTATCGTACTCTGCGGCGCGCTCCGCCACCGGCAATTTTAGTTGTCGCTGCCGGTAGTTCTAATTGTCGTTAAACATGCGACCGCCCCGACAACGGGACACGGCGCAAACGGACCTAAAGGTCTGACCGACTGGCAGCATGTCAACTGGCACAAAGCCAATCGACAGATACGCAATCTGAGACGCCGCATCTTTCGGGCAACCCAACGGGGGGACTACCGCAAGGTCTCCTCCCTGCAAAAGCTCATGTTGCGCAGCTACTCCAACCGGCTCCAGGCTGTTCGGAGAGTAACGCAGGTGAATCAAGGCAAGAAAACCTCTGGCGTTGACAAGGTGCTCGTCAAGACACCCAAAGCCAGAGGAAAGCTGGTGGATGAACTCGCCACGTACCA
>JAABUX010010805.1_pt1 | contig 10154 bp, 11 predicted proteins | sample 5561851 | NCBI WGS metagenome assembly JAABUX01 (sample SAMN10711883, study PRJNA513361) | rock metagenome | isolation source: Antarctica rocks | place: Antarctica: Victoria Land, Richard Nunatak red sandstone | collected 2016-01-03 | reverse complement strand
GCATCAACAACCGGAACCAGACGACGGGCATCAGTTTCGGCAGTTCCACCGATAGCTACATCTACAGTGGAGCCGACCAGACCGACCGTGTGAGGCTCAACCGCATCAACGAGGTCTACAGTGCGCTGGGCTTGAGCGTGGATGGAGCGGGAAGCTCGTCGCCGACGTATTACACTCGTACCAATGCGGGTCAACTCGTGAATGAAAGGACAAGCGCAGGGACGTACTACTACCTGATGGACGATCTCGGCTCGGTGCTCAAAGTGGTGGATAGTAGTGGCAGCGTCAAGAACAGCTACTACTACGACCCCTATGGCAACAGCTTGAACAAGAGCGAGACCGTCTCGAACTCCTGGCAGTTCGCCAGTGGCTACCTCGACGCCACCACGGGCTTGTACAAGTTCGGCACGCGGTACTACGATCCGCAGTTGGGACGATGGACGCAGAAAGACCCTGTGGGTGGAAGTGTGGGTAAGATTGGGTCGGGGAATCCGTATGTGTACGTTAGTAATAATCCCGTTAATGCAATTGATCCGAGTGGTGCTTATCAATCACCGGGCCTAGCTTGTCTTGAAGGAGCAGTTGGAGGTGTCGCAGGAATTTGGGTAGCAGCAGTACTTGCTGAAATTTTTAGTTGGGGTGTTTTAACACCTCTCACACTTAGTGCTATAGCAGCTGCAGCTTTAGGAGGATGTATTGTTGGGGTAATAGTGGATTTTGTAGGCGCAATCGCAGAAGGACTTAATTTACACTAGTTTACAAGAGATGCGGATTATGTAAATACATTGATTCGCATCTCTAAACTTCTTGTTTTTCAAAAGATCATTAGATTTTCTCTGAAACGTTAAAAAGTGCTTTTTAACGTTTCATTACTGAAAATTCTCTATAGTTGAGGAAAGAGAGCGTTCATTTCACCATGAGCAATATCCTTTTGCAAATATTCGTGCCAGGAGTTCTCGTCGTGCTAGGCATAGTCAGCTTGTACAACGGTATTAGAGACATACGTATACTTACTACAAAAGGCTCAAGCAAAATCTGGTACAAACATCCAAACATTCTTATCGGTGTTACAGCCTTTTTTATTGCTTTTATGTTACTCCTTGACGATGCTCGAAACTTCATTGCTTCACAACATAACATTCCCCTGTCGATCCTTGTAACTGTTGCAGAGGGATTGTTTCTACTTTTTGCCATCATCAGTTGTATTTTCACCTTTCGTTACCTTCTCTTTGTAAGGAGGACAGAGACAAGAAGATAGAAGGGTATTGCCAACTTATTCGTAGAAATGGAGTATATTGTTGGGTTAAAACGAGGAAAGGTATTGGAGAGCAAGGAGAGTTTGGGGAAGAGGTGGAGTTATGCAGCTTGCTTCACACCAGTTATCTCATTCCACACCTGAAATCTCCCTTGTAAAAGACCACGATACTCCTTTGCATTCAAGCGATGCCTTCGCGGTTGGAAATGACCGGAGATGGGACCAAAGGCCGAGAGAAAGCGTTGGGCATGACCTGCGGATTTGAATTTCCGCATTTTCTTCTCGCGCAGTCGCGTCGGTTGATGCGAATTTTCTGCCCGATTGTTGAGCCGTTTGTGTTGTCGATGTTCTCCCCCAGGCAGAAGCTCGCGTTTCGCTGCCCCATAACTAGCCAGTTTATCAGTCATGATCACACGCGGCGCATATTGCAGCCCTTTAAGCAGTTTCCTGAAGAACTTTTTGGTTGCCTGTTTATTGCGTCGGCTCTGCACCAAGATGTCCAGTAGGTTGCCATACTGATCCACGGCTCGACTGATCCACGGCTCGCCACAGGGAGTGTTTCTGACCCAGAATAGTAAGTACGACCTCGTCCAGATGCCACGTATCACCACAGCGAGGACGGCGTTTGCGTAGGTCATTCGCGTAGGTTTGACCAAATTTCAGGCACCACTGCCGAACGGTTTCATAGGTCACGACAACTCCTCGCGCTACCATCAGCTCCTCAACGTCGCGAAAGCTGGGCGAAAAGCGGAAGTACAGCCAGACACAGTGCCTGATAATCTCAGGAGGAAAGCGAAACCCTTTGTAATCGGGAGCAGGAATGGTTGTTTTCATCATGCTATTCTAGCACAGTGCTCAACTACATTCCCAAGTTGACAATACCTCCAGGACTGTTTGCAGATGCCGGTAAAAATGATCCTGGGGAACCAGTTCCTCCAGGGAGACGGCGACTAAGGGGGCAAATGCCCGCGTTTTGAAACCCATCATGATTGTTGCTCCTTCTCCACCAGTGCACTGGACTGCTCCCATTTGACCACTCCATAGTCAAAGTCAACATCTCCAAGAAAATGCGGTATACTACCGCTAAGCCATCAGAAGGAGATGTGATATGCGAGGACGACCTCATAGTCGAGAGTTTAAGTTGAGTATCGTTCGACAACTCGCTAGTGGAGAAAAACGCCCTGCTCAAGTGTGCCGGGAGCATAACCTAGCAGCCAGCATGGCGTGACCACGACCTACAGCTACAACAGTGCCGATGAGTTGGTGAGCAGCCTCGTGAATGGCACCACCACGACCTACAGCTACGACGGCAACGGCAACCAGCTCACGGGTGCCGGATGCACCTTCAGCATCAACAACCGGAACCAGACGACGGGCATCAGTTTCGGCAGTTCCACCGATAGCTACATCTACAGTGGAGCCGACCAGACCGACCGTGTGAGGCTCAACCGCATCAACGAGGTCTACAGTGCGCTGGGCTTGAGCGTGGATGGAGCGGGAAGCTCGTCGCCGACGTATTACACTCGTACCAACCAGGGGCAACTGGTCAATGAAAGGACGACAGCAGGCACGTACTACTACCTGATGGACGATCTCGGCTCTGTATTGAAAGTGGTCGATAGCAGTGGCAGCGTCAAGAACAGCTACTACTACGACCCCTATGGCAACAGCTTGAACAAGAGCGAGACCGTCTCGAACTCCTGGCAGTTCGCCAGTGGCTACCTCGATACCACCACGGGCTTGTACAAGTTCGGCACACGCTACTACGACCCACAGGTGGGCAGGTGGACGCAGAAAGACCCTGTGGGTGGTTCTGTGGGTAAGATTGGGTCGGGGAACCCGTATGTCTATGCGGGGGATGTGCCGAATATGCAGGTGGACCCGAGTGGGAGAGCGACTTGTATTGGTCAACTTACTGGCGGTATTCCTATTCTTGCAGGAAGTGTTATAGCCATTCTTGTTATCCTCGCTGCTCCCGTGAGCACACTTGGAATACTAGGTTTGGTAGGTGCCATACTAATCTTTGGTGGCACATATACACAAGTCTTTGACATTCTAAACTCGTGTCAAGCTACAGGCACTCCTTAACTACTTGTTAAAGCAAGTGATTGATAGCGAGATTTATATTCTGCTGCTCCAGGTTAGGGATGGCCTAACTGCTATCCCTAACCTGGAACACTAACACCACATCGCCTTCGAGCTTTAGTATTTCACAACTTACTACAGTCGCCTAAGTGACAAGACAAGTCAGAGGTTTGGTCTTGATAAATTTATCTTTTGTTAATCGAAGTGTTAGATAAACTTGCCAAAGCAGCATAGGCACTACGATTAACCATAGATGCGAGCGTACTTTCTACGGATACAGTTAGCTAACAAATAGCAATAGAGACAACAAAGTGAGGATAATAGCATGAATAACAAAAGTATAGTGACATTACTTGGAATAGCCTTAATTTTGATTGTAGCGGGGGTCGTTACAACTACTACCGATAGATTAGGGCTTTTTGGACATAATAATGGTGTCCTTCCTGTACTACTTGGAATTATAGTATTTGTTGTTGGATTAGTATGTTTTATTTTTCTACGCCGTAGCAGTAAATGATTTGCGGCAGAACTCGTTTAACAATATAAAGGCCGCGTGGACTTAGTGACTTTGTAGAATGGAGAGCATTAGCGGATATCTATTTAGCAGTCAAGAACAGCTATTCCTACGACCCCTACGGCAACAGCCTGAACAAGAGCGTCAACTCACGCGCAATGAAAAAGTCCTCGATTCAGGAAACACGTACCTCTCTTGTTCTAGGAACTTTTAGGAGTGTTCCTACCCGCTCCTCTGCCCCTGATGTAGAGTAGACGGCCAGCGCGTTACCTTGCGGCACGTTTCCAACCGTCCCTCCCCAAACCGTGCTTGCACCTTTCAATGCACACGGCTTTCCAAGTCTGTGCTTCATCTTCCCTATGGCTAATTGCACCCTCCGGTACACCACAGGTACTTACCTTGCACATAACTCTGCGGCCCTTCCCCGTGTCCTGGGTATTACCCCAAGCATTTGAGTACTACGACCGCTCCGTCGCCATGAGCGTCTCCGCTTGTAGGCGATCCCGAAGTTCACCCGTTTCCCTGGTCCGTCCGTAGGTTCGTCGTTCGGCGGTTTGCTTGGTCACTCCAAGTCCCTCTGGGGAGAGCAGTAATGCCGAAGCTGCCACTTTCGTCATTACCCCAGACAGAGGGAATAGCACCATCTTCCTCTGGGCGACGTACTACACCGAGTCGCCTGGCGTTTGCCCAATCCAGGGCTAACCATAGACGGCCTAGTAGTAAATAAGGTCAAATCCGCACGAGTTTTGAGGTGAAGGTGAGAAAATCAGCGCGAAACATAGGAATTGACGATGCAGAACTTAGAGAAACCGCTTCCTGCCTGAAGTATGAGTATGGAACGCTGTAAATAGAATGCTCGCAACCTCTGCTCTGTGGAAGTTGAGCGATTTCTGGCCTTCTCGTCAAAAAGATCATAATCTGCTCTTGTGCAACCTCGCTGATTCTAGCAATGGAAGAGATGCTGTCACATTGAGCACCAACCTAAGCATGTCCATGTGCCTCTCGCTCAGTTTTCCGGGTTTCTTCCAATGCCAGACCCAAGAGGGTCTGGCCGAGACTCCAGAGGTCAAAATCCTCGTCATTGGCCAGTAGGATGATCGTGAGAGTCGCCGCTGGAACCAGCAGGTTGAGTCCGCCAAAGCCCGAGTTATCTCCCGGATGAAAGCAGACGTGGTGGCCGCCGATCTCCGCTCTAAACCATCCATACCCATACGAGGCATCATGGATCTCACTCACCACATCGGGGATGCTGACGTGGGAGGTGAACATGAGGGTCAGCGACTCTGCGGTGAGCAGCCGGTCGGGCGTCATGAGGGCTTGATTCCAGAGCCCCAAGTCACGAGCAGTTGCCCACACATCACCGGCACCAATACCGACCGTATCCAGCTCAAAGGAAGGCAATTTCTTCTTCCCAGCGTACCCAACAGCCTGCTGTTCTGGCTGGGAAGAGTGGGTTCCAACACTCGACCGGGTCATCGACAAGGGAGCGAGTATCCTGCGCTCGACGAACTGGGCATACGGTTCCCCTGCAATTTGTTCCACGATGTGCGCCAGCAGCACATATCCCGGACTACTGTAGGCCCAGGCAGTGCCTGGAGCAAACTTGAGCGGCACCTGTTGGAAAACTGCGAAGAGGTCCGTATGTGCTATCGGGTGATAGAGGCTCAGATGAGGGAAGTCCCCCCAGTGGCCAATGCCAGAGGTATGAGTAAGTAGGTGATGCACCGTAATAGACTTCCATTCCTGAGAACACTCAGGCAGCCAGCGCTCGAGCGGATCATGGACCGAAAGCGCTTCCTGCTCTTGCAGGAGCAAGATCGCTCCTGCAGTAAATTGCTTGCTGATGGAAGCAATCTGAAAGGGAGTCTCTGGCGTATTTGGTCGACCGGTGCGTTGATCGGCCCATCCGTATCCTGCATCGATCATCGTCTTGTTTGTCCGGCTGACGAACAGCGCTCCCTGAAACCGTGCTTGTGTGATAGTGTCGGATAGACGATGCATAGTCAGTTCCTCTTTCTCTCTGTCCAGTATTTGGATCACTGTTGTTAGATTCCTGAGATGACAGCTCATGAGATGGTGACAAAGACAGGTGTCAAATGATACTTCTTTAAGTGCCAATAACATCCCAGTCCACTTTCCCTTGTTTGGCCCATCGCTGTCCAGTATTGGGAGTCGTCGTTTTGCGTCTGTCGTGAAGCTTGAACTGCAGAACACCACCGCGCGGTTCGAGGGTCCACATCCTTGCACAGTTGGGACACTCCACAAGCGAGACGCCGCTTTTCTGAAACCGCTTGAGATCAATGGGAACGACCCCAGAAAAGGTGCATTTAGTCGATTGGATGGGCTGTGACGCTGCCTTTTGGACTTCACTCTTTGGTGAAGACTCGGATGGTCGAGATCGAGCCTGCTCCACCAGACCTTCCGGGGTCAACGTTGGTTGCTCAGGCTGAGGCATGAGGGAAGAGACCTGCTCTGCTTCCGTCTCGCCCACCAGTTCGTGTCCATTGGATTTTGCTTGAGGGGCTTCGATGTCTGGTCCTGCTCCGTCAATCAGCCAAAACGTATCACGGCGAAGCACGAGGAGGGAAGCTGCCGCCTCCAACGTTTCTGCCCGCACGTCGGTTTCTCCAGCCTGATAGGTCCATTCCAGGGCGGTGGTCACGAGCTTCATCAGGTAATCCATCGTCACTCGCCCAGAACTGGTGGGATCAAGAACCGGCTGGGTCAGCCAGGTGTAGATGGAGCCTGTCCACCGACGCAAGTTGAGATGGGGGAAGAGTTCACCATACACCGTTTCCAAGGCCGCCAAGACCTCGCGGACTTCTTCGCTGGTGTGGCCTGCAACCCGACAGAAAGGATTCAGCTTGTCAAGGCGGCGACGGAATTGGAGCCAGGTGGGATCAGGCAGATCAAGCGTTTCCTTCAAGGGGATCGTGTTTCCACGCCCTGCTGCAACGAGGCACAGCCCGAGCGGATGATCGTAGTGTAACCGCCCCTGGTCTGTGATTTCCTTGAGAAACATCAAATGTTCCAGAGAGAGATCATGCGCATCATCCACAATGAGACACTCCGTCCCATATTGGTGCAAGTGTCCCATGAGTTTGGGCTTACGAGTGCGCCAATGTCCTCGCAAGGGCAAACCAAGAGCCGTGTAGAGTTGGTCGCCCAGCGCCTGCTCATCTTCATTGTTTTTCGGAGTCACCACTGCCAGGACCGCTCGGGATCCTGCCGCTTTGACCACATCACGAATACCCATCGTCTTGCCCGAGCCCGGATCAGCGACAATGACATGCCAGCTCCGCTTGTGCCAGGCCGAACGCAGCATGGCCTGGAATCTCCGTTCAAAGGCCGTCTCGACAAAAATTTCCTTTCTAAAGAGGGGGTGGGTCATGGGCGCGGCTCCTCTCGTACCATGCGAACAGGTAAGGCTCGTACTGGCCGATCAGCGTCAGCATCTGGGACAGCGGGCGGCAATTTCGGGGGTGCAGCTTTCTTGGGCTTCACGCTCGCTAACCGTTCGAGAACCTCTGTTGGATGGATATCCACACGCTCCCGATCCCATTGGCGGCTGTGCTCGTCTTGACGAATCTCTGCGGACGTTCGTTTGCGTGCTCGCCCCGCTTCGCTCTGGATACGGGCGCGGACCTCTCGCCCTTGCTCACGTGCTTGCTTTGCCAGCATCTCATCGTGCTTGCGCATGGCTTTGGCTTCCCATTCACTGACGCGACCTCCCAGAAATTGAGGACAGTACGCTTCCCCGACGTAGATCCCATCCACGAAGAGATAGAGCACACTGATGTCTCTCCTGTCGTAATACACCTCAAACGCGCGGCCTGCCAGTCGTGAGAGGAGTCCTGGACAAACATACCAGCGACCTTGAAACGAGAGCCGGTGGTCATCAGAGACCTGATAGCCATGATGAGGGGTCTTGCGATTGATTGCCTTCATCAAGAGCAGTTTGAGATCATCGGGCGATCCCAGATACTGTGGCACCCCGCTCTGTGCCACCGCCTGCTCCCAGAGTACCGAGCGTCGTTGTCGTCGCAAGTCGTCCCAGGCTTGCTGATGATCGTCCACCACTGCTTGAAAGAAACAGCGTTCTAGCTCTTCGAGCGTCATGCCCCCTGCCTCCGCTGCTCGCTTGGCGTCATGCACGCCGTAACTTGTATTGGGCAAGCGTCGTTCAAAGCGCTGCGTCATCCAACGGAACAACGATTCCACGGTTCCTTTCGCAGAAGGTGCATAGGGAGGGGCTTGCTCGGTGATAATGCCTAAGCGGTCAACCAAGACTTGACGTGCCCGTTCAGACGTAAAGATTTTGCCCCGATCATGGAAGACAATGGCCGGTTTGCCGTAACAGGGCCAGGAATGCTCACATCCTGCTTGCAGCACGAGGCGATCTTTCGGCTCGACAGCTTGCTTGAGAAGGCGCATGTAATCCTCTTCTTTGAGCGGGCCGAGAGCGAGGACCGCTCCGAGAATGGCTGCTGTTTTGACGCAGATGAGGACCGCAGCATGCACCCGTTGGGTGACAGCAATGCCATCGGGCGTCACCACATAGAGTTCGAGGGAATGCTCATCCACCTGGGTAAGCAGGGCGGGTGCCGGAATGGAGAGCACAAACGAGTCGGGAGAAGAGCGCGCACGAGGAAGTGCTTTGGCCTGTTCACGCACGGCCACCAGATCCGGCTCCTTCTCCAGTCGATGGATCTCTCGACGCACTTGGTCATAGGAGGGAAGTTTGACGGGATCTCCTGCATCTTTTTCCAGGCGTACTGCCACCTGTCGCATTTCCGCATGTTCATAGATCGCGGTCATCGACAGGCGAACCGGGAGCAAATACAACCGCCGGATGCACTCCTGGAAGGCAGGGTGCATGGTCGTCGTGCGGCGGTAGCTCCCGTGGGGCAAACAGGCCCTCTGCCCTCTTTCGCGGGTCCGCTGGACGAGGCGAGAGAGCGTTGAAGGCGAAATCCCTGATGCTTTCGCAACGCTGGCTTGAGAAGCTCCGGCGAGCACTTGTTCCACAGCACGGAGATTCCGGTGAAACTGCTCCCGTTGCTGATCTTCCAAGGCGGAGGCATCAACAGTTGGGCCAGCAATCAGCCCCCTCTGTTCTGGCAAAGCTGGTGTCTCGATGTGCTGTTCAGGAGCCTTAGCTTCAAGCGTCTCAGGGAGGGAGGGAGGCACAAGTGCGGGAGCATCAGGGGGAAGCAAGGCCAGGGGAAGGAGACGATCAAGGGTGTGCTGCTCCAGGTCGACCAACAGATGTCCCGAGGCCAGGCTATCTCCCACGAGTTTCCAGATCGTCGCTTCTACCAGATTGGCAGGCCACCGCCCAGCAAGACGACTTTCCACCTCTTCAACGCTGGCAACGTCTCCCCAGGGCCAGATCTCTTGCACTGCCAGCACAATCTCAGCAAAGGCCGGAAACGTTTTGCGCCTGGCATGCAAGTACACGAGATTGTAGTGGTACGCACGGGTCAACCTTCGCTCGGTCCCAATCCAAAAGATACCTTGTTGGAAGCGTGCGAGCCTTCGTGCAGCTTCCGCTTTGGCAAGGTTGCGATCACCTCGTTTGTCGTCCTCCATCCCTGCCTCAGCGATGAACATCTTCCCGTTCGAGAGCGTCCCTACCACATCGGGCAGATAGTCATGGGGTTTGCCTTCAAATGTGTAGCCAATCGCGAATGGCGCGTGTTTCGGGATGGGCAATCGATAGGCCGTCGCAAATTGGGAACCGATGTCGCCACGAGCGTAACTGACAACGTGGGGATTGTATTCGAGCCACAGAAGCAGGCGCTCTTCGAGTTGGCTACAAAACGGCTGCTTGACAGGGGAAGTTGCACCCATCTTGAAGCTGGGAACCCATCCTGAAATGGAGCGGCCCGCAATTTTGAAGAGATCAATGCCTTCTACTGCTGGTGCGACCATCAGTCTTCGCGCCTCCCACAAACGGTCTATGGAGCGTATCCTTCAGCAACACATCTCGCAACCCGCGAACTTTATTACCATGTTCTAGAAGGAGTATACCAGATGGGAGGCGGTTTCTCCAGCTTCTCAATGGTCAAATCCTATGTTTCGCGCTGATTTTCTCACGTTCGCCTTAAAACTCGTGCGGATTTGACCTTATTTACTAGGCACTTTTACCATTCGGATCGACCACATTCACGGGATCATCGTTGGTGTACAGGTATGGGTTCGCTGATGGCTGTGGGTCTTTCTGCGTCCACCGACCAAAGCGGTCGTAGTAGCGTGTGCCATACTTATAGTAGAGCGTCGAGGCATCAAGGTACCCGC
>JAABUX010010804.1_pt1 | contig 10155 bp, 19 predicted proteins | sample 5561851 | NCBI WGS metagenome assembly JAABUX01 (sample SAMN10711883, study PRJNA513361) | rock metagenome | isolation source: Antarctica rocks | place: Antarctica: Victoria Land, Richard Nunatak red sandstone | collected 2016-01-03 | reverse complement strand
TAGCTACGAGAGGTTTCACAGCCACGCGAGCCATGGACGGACCATTTCCTTACCCTTAAAGTGTCAGGTTTTGTGCCAGGTTTGAATACATGCTCAGACTAGCTAGAGACTGGTTTCGAGGACCATCGATTTGCAGAAGTCAGCTCCAGAACGCCAGACGCGCTCGACGTCGTGCGCTGATCGTGCTCAGAGCACACTGGCACGATCAGGGATGCTGCGGTAGTATTTCTTCTTAGCCCCACCGGCTACACTTGATGCATTCCTCTCCGTTATTCTAGACGTGCCCGCCTCTTTGCCAACCATATTAGCGAGCTGTCGCCTTGTAAGATAATGCCGATGTGTCACATTGCGCACGTGTAAGATCATAGCAAGCACGAGCCATGACAATGCTGAGGATTGGCAGTGCGTCACAGACGCAGAGCAGATCCAATCCCGGCGGCTGTGGCTGCCCCAGTGCACGCTTTCAGCTACAGATGGACTCAGTCTGACCCAAGCAAACACTGAACGCACAACATCTTGATATGGGTAAGTCACGACGAAGTTGCAAACGCCACATGGCACACAGCAGTCCGCTTCTGTCTTGGTGTCACTTCCGTATGTAGATCAATTTGGCTAGTTAGAGACTCCAGCGGCAACCGTTTTCGAATTTTGCACAACGTTAGCGTGCACGTGGCCAGGCTGCTAGGGTCCAGTGGTCTGCTCAAACTGGGCGCGACGCTTCCAGCTAGGTCGGCAACATCGCAGCAACAAGGCCTCGTAGACAAGCCAAGCGCGTCGGCGAGCTACCGCCGGACGGCCCGCAGCTGTGTCATGCCCCCGTAATCACAGACAATCGCAGCTGCATCGCAGCCGTGAGCTAGTCATCTTGTCGACGGGCACCAGGCGCCGCAATGTCGAAGTCACAGCCGTCGAACGTCGAGCCGAAGTATTTTGTGGCGATGACCACGCTGGGATCGTGAGCTTCTCTGACGCGCTGCCTTGCCCCTCCCCGTCCTCTTGCCCTCGCCAGGCCGCATTTCAAGTGCATACTCGCGCTGTACGGCATCTCTGGGAACGCAGAACGCCTTGTGCGCGCAGGTGGATGCTGTTCTACTTGTTCGGACACCTCCGCGACTTTGTGCGGCAGCGTCTGGAGCGCTCCAAGAAGGTCTGAGCTGCGCCGCACTGCATTGCAATCCTTGTACCCAGTCTCAAGATCTTTGTTTTATTACTCCTGCAGGCCGCTGAACTCATTCTTTGCGCTGGTTGTTTGTGATGTGCTGACTAGGTCACGTGCTTGGCAGATGTTGCTTTTGTTGCCCGAGGCACCCACCATAGCTTGCACGGTGTGCTTCCTGCAGACGAGGGGCTATGCCCAGGTCCGTCAGGACTACGAGGACTTCTTCACCAGACGCTTCTACTATCGTATGCATGTGCGCCGCTCATCCTAATGTTGCACTGTCTCGTCACGTCCCTCCACGCGCCTTGCATCTGGCTACTTTGCTCGTTGGTCTGGCCATACAGCTGAAGGTCACGGCATTGCGCTGCTGTAATGCCGTGTATGCATACCAACCTCATGGACTCCGCGCAAAGACTCAGACTCGAGCCTTCATCTTGACTCGTCACCCGCCAGACCTTGCGTGATCGCCTGCAGGACTGCTTCAATCGGCCGCTCACCAGCGCGCCGGACCGCGTGATCGACGTCCTCACCCGCACGCCCGTGGACAAGCAGAAGTGCGAAGTGCATCACACTGCAGGCCGCTGTGCATGAGCTCACTGACATGCCACACACCGGCTGTCGACGCCTCCGATCCCATCGCGTCGCCGCCATCTTTTGTCAGCTGCTGCTGCACCTAACCTCGTGTTAAATGCCTGCAGACCCCACTCATTGCTTGTTGTCGTGCAGTGAATATCGTGCAGCGAGGAACCTGTTGCTTGCGCCTGATCCTGCCGGCCCTTCGTTGCAGGCCGCTGCAGCTGACCGGCGAGGTCAAGCGGTGCCTCAACCTGGGGTCCTACAACTACCTGGGCTTCGCAGCGGCGGACGACTACTGCACGCCGCGGGTGCTGGACTCCCTGCGTGATCTGGGCTGGTCGTCCTGCGGCTCCCGGGGCGTCGCCGGTGCGTTGCGCACTGCCATGCAAAGGATGCACGGCAACTTGTGCCTTTGTTGTAGTCAATGCGCTTTCGGAATCAGCCACAAAGGAATTGTTGCTGCACAAAGGCGGAGGACACCATCACAAGAGATGGTTTATGGCAGAACGCAAACGATAGTGTACTTATGTTCAGATCTTGGCCAAGACTGTCATCTGTGAGGCCGGGTGCACCAATCTAGCACAGCCATTGCTCGCCGACGTGTTGTCAAGCAAGCTTACTTGTGAGGTACCAGCGCACGCTCTGCGCAGCAAGGCCCGCGCAAAGCAGGTGACGCCCTGACCACTGCGCGCGTTGCCAGTCGGCGGCTGCATCGAGGCATGCAGCGGTTTGTGGCCGATTCCAAGGATTCCATTTGTGATGGCAGAGGATGTTGTCACTCCTGTGTGCATCTGCTGTCGCAGCGACGACACCGGTGCACCTCCAGCTGGACAAGATGGTGGCCGAGTTCGTGGGCAAGGAGGACGCCATCACCTTCGGCATGGGCTTCGCCACCAACAGCGTCGGCATCCCCGCCCTCGTCGGCAAGGGCTGCCTCATCCTCAGCGACGCGCTCAACCACGCCAGCATCGTCGCCGGCGTGCGCGGCTCCGGCGCCAAGGTTAAGGTGGGCTTCCTCAATGAACGTCACATCAGGGCTCCAGGGCAGTTCACCCCAGCCACCCAGCCGGCGGCGGCGTCTCATGCCTCGTCGCAGGCACATGGTGTTGCTGTTTCAAGGCCAGCTACCACCTGGCACACAATCTGCTCTTTCACCCATCTCAAGGGTGAACACTTGGTCCCACCATTTTGCAGTGCTGACATGCAGCAGCGGACAGCATAGCATGCCGCCGCAAAGGCTTCTTGCCAAATCGTCTGCTTCGCACCCACCGCAGGTGTTCCGGCACAACGACCTGCGGCACCTGGAGCAGCTGCTGCGGGCGGCGATCCGGGACGGGCAGCCGATCGGGCCGCGGCCGTGGAAAAAGATCCTGATCGTCGTGGAGGGCATCTACAGCATGGAGGGCGAGATCTGCCGCCTCGCCGACATCATCGCGCTCAAGAAGAAGTACAAGGCGCGCTGTTTTGCTGATGGCGCTAACGTCCCGCTTGCTGGGCACCCATCATTCAGAGCGCAAGACAAACTGCTTGGCCCGGGACAATCCGTGCTCTGGCATGTCGACAACACCTGAGTGCCAGCTCAAGCGCGACACGCATGGTGGTGCATGTCCGCTCGACGGACTGTCAACCAGGGCTCGATCCTGATCGCCAAAACACCTCGGACTCGATCGCACTCCCTGGCATGCGCAGGCGTACCTATATCTGGATGAGGCGCACAGCATCGGGGCCTTGGGCGCGACGGGCCGCGGCATCTGCGAGCACGCCGGCGTGTCGCCCGCCGACGTGGACATCATGATGGGGACCTTCACCAAGTCGTTCGGCTCGGTCGGCGGCTACCTCGCTGCGGACAGGTGCGCCTGACCTCGCGTGTCGCTCATTCCTCCTCGTGCCCTTGGTGTGACGCCTTGCGATGGGCGGCTAGGGCTGATCGGCTGCTTCTTGACTGACTCTGGCGTCATTTGTGCAGGCCATACTGCTAACATGCACACCTCATCTTGATAACCCGTGTCGTTTTCTTTTCCTGCGCGGCCGCAAAGCTACCTGGGTATGCTCATGGGTGTGCTGCGTATGGCAGGGGCACGATCCAGTACCTGAGGGCGGCGGGCGCCGCGCAGCTGTACGCGGGCGCAATGTCGCCGCCGGCCGCGGAGCAGGTCATCGCGGCGCTGCAGCTGATCGGGAACGCAGACGGCTCCGGCCGCGGCCCCGCCAAGCTGACCCAGCTGCGCGAGAACAGCAACTACTTCCGGGCGAAGCTGCAGGAGATTGGGCTCAACGTGCTGGGCGACGCGGACTCTCCAGTCATGGTGCGCAGCATAAAAACTATACAACACGTCTGCATCTGTACATTCGGAGGACATTCGAACTTCAGAGCATTTTGGCATCGACAGAGTCAAGTGCTCCGCAGCCCATCATGCTGTACCACCCGGGCAAGATCGCGTCATTCTCGCGGCTGACCCTGGAGCGCGGCATCGCGGCAGTCGTCGTCGGCTTCCCCGCCACGCACCTGCTCACCGCCCGCGCCCGCATCTGCATCTCCGCGTCCCACACCCGCAAAGACCTGGACTGCGCCCTCAAGGTGCCGCATGGCTAACAACGTTGTCCTGAGCTTGTCACCGACGCCGTCACATGTGCTTCCGGAGCTTGCTGTTGCCGAGGCTGGGCGCTTTGTGCGCTGGCACAGCGTGAGACTCCGTGGCGCAATACTACGTAGCAGTGTCTGGCTGTCATGCATGTGAACCTTTGTGAAGGGCATACGCGGCCTTGCGCACCGTGCAACTGGCCGCAGGTGCTTGAGGAGGTTGCGGACGACTGCCTGCTCCGTTACAACGGTTCAGGACCTAAGCCAGCTAAGCTTGTCTAAGCATTTCGGCCGGGCTGCATGCTGCAGATGCGGCACGTAATTACTGAGCGAGTGCTCATGGGTCAGAGCAGGCCCTGCTGCTAGAGGGGCAACGAGCTGTCGTGGCGCACTCAGGCTGCGCCATTGCGCCCCGCACAGCCCTTACCGAGCACAGGGTAAATGATGTCTATGTGGGTCACTCTTAATTGGAATATCATGACAGGAGATTGTACGTTTGGCTAGCAATGTGTCCACTAGACCGCGATTTTGTGACATACACATCATGTGCTGGAGTTTGGCAGCACTTAGTGTGTCACACTCCTCAAGGGTCTCGCGCCTCGCAACTGAACACAATGCGCAGTGTGTCTTGGCATGCTGAAGGGCACTGCACGTCGTTCCACGTAAGACGCTTGAATGCACTAGCACGGCTAGAAGCTAGATAGGAGAGACTAACGGGTGAAACCAGACTGTGCATGCTGACTGGTGCACCATGTCGGTGCAAGACTCTCTGCGTTCATGCTCATGGGCCCTTCGTCGCTCCGCCAAAACTGGCGGCCGTTGCACCCACCCCTTCCAGACCGCTCGCTCGGCTCCCTGCGAGATCGTCCAGATCCTTCCAGTTCGTTGTCACCTGCGTGCAACACGAGCTTATCATGCGCGCCCGCAACTCAGCATGTCTTGACGTAATGGGGCCGCAGGTACTGCGAGACTTCACTGTTGCACCCACACGCACGTTGCACGTGCCAGGCAATGTGCAGTTCAACCACCACACGGTTGGGCCATCCCCCTGTTGCGCAACGTGATGCTGTTGCGGACATAACTGTGGCAGGCCGACCTGGTGAGATACGGCTGAATTGCTGGCTTGAGCCAGGCCCGCACCGTCTTTGGCTGTGTGTAGAACTGCACGCCGGCGTGACCGTACATGTGCAGGTCGCCGTTGAAGGATCCCCTCCAGCCTGCGCGCGCAGTCTAGCATCATCGCAGCCGCGCCTGTACTTGGGTGGTGTGGTCCAGGGAGCTGCCAGAAAACCATGGCACGCCATTGACGGCAGCATCGACATCAGCATTTGGAGACCCAAGCTCTATGCGATATTCGAGACGAGATCACGACGAAGTCGGGGCCGGGCCTACCTGTAAACGAGAAGAATGGCAGTGGCACAGGGATCGGCACCTGCAGCACCACACGGACGGCTTGGTGTCAAGCTCAGGCAGGATTTTGTGAGGCACAGTCACTGCGCGGAAGATGTTGGGGGTTTGCAACATAAGCAGGGTGCGTCCAGTCATGGTGTGCACGGGACGGCGTGCAGTTCAAGCCCGCGCACGTTGATGCCGACCATGCCGACTTGGATGTCGGACTGGAATTTGCGCGCCGCGACGCCAGAGCGCGTGAACAGCGCGGTGCCGTTGCCGTGCTCGTTGCTGTTCACCAGCGCGATGGCCTCGTCCAGCGTGTCCACCTGCGTGGCAGCCGCAGCGCACCTGACTCAGCGAGGTGCATGTGACTGCTCAGCAAGTCGAGGTAAGGAGCACATAGGTGGGTCGAAGAGCCAGCTACTCTGCTCTGGAGGAGCACTGAAGAGTGTTTGATCGCGACGCGCATACGCTGCCAGGAATTCGGGTGAACTTCACACCAGAGCTAAAGATAGATTCGAATGATTACAAACCTTGTGGAGCAGCACATGCTTAGCATCATAGCTGGCGCATCAGTACAGCACATACTGCTCGGTTTGTGCTGCCGCACGTAGAGCAAAGGCAGGTGAGCACCTCGAGGCAGACGAGGACGGGGCCGAAGATCTCCTCCAGCCAGCAGTCCATGGTGGGCTTCACGCCGCTGACGAGGGTCGGGCCGACGAAGTTGCCGCTCTCATACCCCGGGACGCTCACCCCTCGCCCGTCCAGCAGCAGCTCTGCGCCCTGCCACAGTACGCTCCAATGGGGTCAGTTGCAGAGTTCGTGGACAGCAAGCAGAGTTAGGCCCGGTCGTTCGATGGGTGGTCCTGCTTCGCATGTTTCGGTCTGTGGCTGTTTCGTGGGTATGCGGCAGCTCTGCGACGCAACTATAGTTGGCGATGACACCGAACTGAAGTCGGCGATGACACCAGATTGAAGCAAACTCATAGAGCCGACTGGGACGAGCACATGATTCAGGCTCTCAGCGCGGAGCTGACGCACACAGTGCACATGTGCAGGTTTAGACGCGGCACATGCGCTCGTGAGCGGGCACCTGGTCGGCGCCGCTCTGGATGAGGCGCTCCACGCGCGCCTTGGCCTCCGGGGAGATCAGGGGGCCCACCTCCGCGCCCTCCTCGTGCCCGGCGCTCACCTGCCGCAAGCGCATCCAGTCCCGATTCACTCTACTGGTTATAATCGCAATGAGAGCTTGAGTCATACAGCCGGTGCAGTGCTGGCAGAACATGACATTGCCACGGACGATGCCTGTGCACCGGGTTGCCAGCAGAGACTCTTGCGCTTGGTGATAACTACCCGACATTTGGCCGCGACAATCAGCCCAAACACGTGCTCTTGCTCAGCCAGTTTCTGACCCTGCGCCGTGGACCCACCTTCAGGCTGGCGGCCTTGGCGACGAGGGCATCCTTCCAGGGCCCGATGCCGCCGACGAACACGGCGGCGCTGATGGCCATGCACCGCTGCCCCGCCGCCCCGAATGCGGCGCCGGCTAATGCGTTGACCGTCGCCTCTTTGTTGGCGTCCGGCATGATGACCGCGTGATTCTTGGCGCCCAGGTTGGCCTGCCGCCGCAGTGCATGTGACTGGTTAGAAATTGGGTTCAGCGCGATGATGCAACGCAGGGCTGGACAGTCCAGCTTCACCGGCACGGACACATTTTGCCTTGCGTGGAACGCGCAGCTGAGATCAACATGAATGCGTGTCTGCGACCCATTGCTTTGCTCTTCAGTGCGGTCCAAACAGGCCATCGTTTACAGAGCATTGCAGTACATGGCAGAGATGGGCGCCACGAATGGCCGATAAACAGCATGCAACCCAATACCTGGATGCGCTTGCCGCTGCGGCTGCCGCGCTCGTAGATGTACTGCCCGGCCGCGTTGCTGCCGACGAACGAGATCGCCTGGATGTCCGGGTGGTCGCAGATCCGGTTCACCGTCTCGTGCGTCCCGTGCACGATGCTTCGCACGAGCAGCCACACCACCATGTGAGATGCTGCAACAGCCTTGCCCCGCTGATTCGATGCAACACCCACGCAGGTTTGCGGTGTGTTGAAGTTCTGGCATGATAACGTGGATGCCTCTTCAGCTATGGACATGGTGGTGCGGAGCTGTGATGCGCTGCTCTGCCCCGCGCGCCCACTGCCATGTATTGCCATTCTGAGCAACATGTTGGGCTTCACAGCTGGCAGTTGACTCGGAGGAGGAGACCAGCGAATCACAGCATCGCGCTCCCCCCACATTACCTGGCTATTGCTGAAACGTGGCATTCGGAGACAGCAAGCCGCCCAGACAACACCGCTGCGCTTAACCTGCGTGCCTGTACACGACCGGCCGGCGCTCCGCGCACAGGTGGTGGTGGGTAGGTGCGCAAGCAAGAGTTGCACTCACTTGAGGACGCCGGGTGGCAGGCCGGACTGTTTCGCGAGCTCCGCCAGCATGATCGATGCGCCGGGATCCTTCTCGGAGGGCTTCAGCACGAAGGTGTTGCCGGCGGCAATGGCGACGGGCCACATCCACAGGGGCACCATCGCCGGGAAGTTGAACGGGCAGATGCCCGCCACCACCTGCGACAAAATGTGTTCGGTCAGGGCCAGCAACGAACTGAGCGCTGCATCTTGTATACATATGGGGCGGGTCGAGCGCCCGTCAATATGGTGAGGCAACCAGTTGCAGTTATTGGAACTGTAGCATGCCGCTGATCTAGCAATGAACAGCTTCGGGATCTGCTGCTGGGCATGATGTCCTCTGCAGAGTCCGTCAGTGAGGCAATGATGCGTTATTTGTAGTGCAGCAAGGGCTGTCGCGCACCCCTAGCGGCTGCCGTATGCTGTACGTGTCCATGCCGGTGGCCACGTGCTCGACGTACTCCCCCATTAGCTGCGGCGCGATGCCCGCAGCATACTCCACCACCTCTGCCGCCGCACAGATGCAGTACCTTAGTGAAGCCTACCTTTCGAGCATTCTTCTTGCGAAAGATCCAACCGGCATCAGATGCGTGTGTTACCATTCACCACGACATGCACTGCATGCTACAGCTAGGCCAGCGTGAGGGCGCTATACAGCGACGCCTCTGTGCAGATCCGTATGCGGCTTTGTAAAAGGGAAAGGGCTGCACCTAGGCCGCGGAACACGTCGCCACGCGCGTCGCCGAGCGTCTTACCCTGCTCCAGGGTCACGTTGCGCGCCAGCTCGTCCTGGGGTTAGCAGCACATGGAAGTCATTACTGACGCAAAACCAGACTGTGATAAGAGTGAGGTGCCTGACCTTCGGTTGTGTTATCCACAGAGCACCGCACGACACAGCCGCTCATGTATTGTGGTCCAGCATTTCTGACTGGACTTGCCGGACTGGCGGCGGCACCGGGCCGGTTAAGAGAGGCCCCGCGCACCATGTTTTCCCTGATCAGCTGCTGGAGCTTCAGCATGACGCGGGCGCGCGTGGGCACCGGCGTCTGCCGCCACGCCGGGAACGCGTCCCTGGCGGCGCCGACCGCGGCCTCGAACTCCTCTCCGGTGGTCTGCGGGAGCCGGGAGATGACCTCCTGCGTAGCCTGCGCCGCGGACACATTTCGTGTGCCTCAGGGCAGCGGCCACCCTTTGGAGTCAATCGGCGAGAGGGATCAGATGCTTCTTGGGCCGATCATGGTGCTGGAACATCATATGTTGGTCGCGGTCCTGCAAAATTCCGTGGAGCATGGGTGGACGGGTGGAGATCTGGGTGTGCGCGTAAGGTTCTTGAGGACGCGCCGGGTTGGTCACGTCGATCCAGCTGCTGGCCGACGACTCCATGAACTCGCCATTGATGAGGTTCTTGACCGTCGGCTGCGCAGCTTGGACGAGGTCTCTGGTGAGGTTCACAGGACATGCACGACGGGAGCAGAAGCCGTGCAATTGTAGGAGGGAGAGATATAGGTGCTCTGCCTTATTGCGTTATGCAAAGGCGGAAGGTGACGGACTGTTTTACGGCTGGCCAGGCATTGTGATCACGGAGTGCGCTCGACAGGAGAAGATACGCGGTTGCTCCGGGACCGACCCCAGCTGTTCGTGGGGAGGGGGGCTTCAGAAACGAACACCAGCTGCGTGCGCACCGCACTGGACGATGCAGCAAAAGCTCGAGTGTTGAAAGGTTTGGCGGCGATGCACAGGAGCCTATGCGCGTGCCGTTGCATGCTGCTGGCCCATCAACGGTCGGCGATGATAGTAACTGGTGCTCGCCGTGATGCTAGCTTAGGTGGACTTTGATCAGTCATGGATATGCATCAGCGACCCTTACAAGGAATCTCAAGTGATTCTTCGTTGCAAAAAAGCATATGACAAGGCCTGGCAGGTCTATAGTACTTGCATGATACATCTACAAAAAGTTTCCATTCCGACTTTGATGTCGTGGAGGCT
>JAABUX010010801.1_pt1 | contig 10157 bp, 4 predicted proteins | sample 5561851 | NCBI WGS metagenome assembly JAABUX01 (sample SAMN10711883, study PRJNA513361) | rock metagenome | isolation source: Antarctica rocks | place: Antarctica: Victoria Land, Richard Nunatak red sandstone | collected 2016-01-03 | reverse complement strand
AGCGCCGACTTCGCGTTGCTGCCCACGCTCTCCGGCCTCGACGCGCGCCTGACGCTGCACGGCCCCGGCGACGCCGGCCCCTTCACCTTCAGCCTTGCCCCCGACCCGCGCGCCGCGCTGGTGCAGGACGCCCCCAACCTCATCCGCGTCACCCGCCCGGTCACGACCTACGGGGACGACGGCAGCCCCCAGGGCATCATCCAGACCGAGTACCTCCTCCAGGACCCCACCGCCCTGGACAGCAACCCCGACCCGGCCTCCGTGGTGCGCTCGGGGCCGGTGACCATGACCCTGGCGTCCGCGATGTCGGACGCGGGCACGCGGGAGGTGGCGGTGACGCTCGACCCGGCGTGGCTGGGGGACTCGCGGCGCGTCTTCCCGGTCACGGTCGACCTGCCCGTGGTCACGGCCGACGCGGCCATCCACAGCGGCGTGGTCGGCACCCTCGACAGTTGCGCCCCCAACGCCCGCGCGGCGCAAACGGCCTTGCTGGTCGGCGCGGCGGGCGGCTGCACCTACCACGGGCAGGTCTACTTCGACCTGACCGCCCTGCCGGCGGGGTCCCCGATCCACTCAGCCCACCTGTGGCTCTACACGCCGGACGGCGCGGGGGCCACGGGCGTGCTGGTCTATCCCAACGCCGTCGACCCGAATGCCGCGGGCGCGCGGGACCCGGCGCAGCCAACCACGTGGCGCGACGCGCCATCGTTCGCGGGGACGACGGGGCTGGCGTCGGACGGGGGCTCCGGGCACTGGCAGAGTTGGGACGTGACCAGCCTCGTCCAGGGCTGGGTGCGGGACAACACGACCAACGGCGGGCTGACGCTGGTGGGGACGGGCGACGGGCTGGCGCGCTTCGCCTCACCCCTGGGCGCGGGCGGCGGCGACCCCAGCGATGTGCCCTACCTGGACGTGGCAGCCGGTGAGACGGGCACCGGGAGCGCCGGGCAGCGGACCGATGCCGCTGTGGCGGCAGCGGCGCCACTCCCGTTCAACGGCGACAGCGCGCCCTACATCTACGGTTTATCGGGGAACTACACCGCTGACTTCCGGTCCGCTCTCCCTGGCTTATCCGCCTTGATGGATCATAACGACCCGTCGTGCTTCAACAGCGGCCTCGCGAAGCCGAACATCAACAGCATTGCATGTGCACCAGGGAACTTGCGAATCAGCGCGGCTGCGAACAAGCTCCACGCCAGCTTTATCCGATTCAACGTGAACCTATCGTGCAGCGAATTCAAGACGGTCACTGATGGCGCGCCCAAGAACCCATCCTTCGGACCTAGCATCGACCCAAATGCGCCTGGACTAACGTGGTGGAACACTGACGCCCTATCGCCGATTCGCTACACCACTGGCCCTAAACGTGGACAGGTCGCGATGTCGGGTAGCGGCAACAAACGCCCAATCACAGCAGATTTTCAGGATTACGGCAACCTGAGTAAAATGCTGAACTCGATTGGAGGTTGGGGTATGATCCCCATTGTCAACGTGACCGCGAACGGCTTCTGTAATCACAAGTACGAGAACACGCCGCAACTCTGGTACAACCAGATGATCGATCTCGTCAAGTACATCTACTCGAACACTGGATTCACGACCAGTCACGCGTCAGGCAAGCCCCTGCGTGTACCGCCCATGATCTACTTCGAAATTGGCAACGAGATCAACAGTGCAGCCGGTCCGTATAGAGGCGGACAAGAAAGCTACACCGATGCGCCGTATTTCGACAGCCCGGATAGTGCGGGAGGAACCTATCACTACGACGATGTCTTCGCTGCGGCGGCGCGCGGCCTCAACAAGGCCTTAGCCGGATACGGCTATCGCAACTACCGCATCATCACGGCGGGCATGGTAGGTCCGTCGGCGAACCTGGGTCACGCCTCCGACGGGGTTCCCTACTGTGCTGGTGCGCCCTATCAGCATGAACCTCCCGGCCTGAACCTTGTGGGCCAGAACAACAACGATAATATCTTCGTCGCGGCCGCGGCGATCAACAAAGCGGAAGCGGGCACAGCCTACTTTCCGCAGCCAGGTCAGCAGGGGCCGCCCTCTCCGATACCAGCGGGACAGGTCATGGCAGGTCACCTTGGAGTAGCTGTTCACCCCTACGGCTACGACACCCCTTACATGTCGCAGTGGCGCAATTTCTACAAGACGCAGAGTAACGTGGACAGGGACACGGCGACGGGCAAGATGTATGGCTGGGCCGGACCCTGCTTGGACCTAGGGGATCTGGTCAACACATGGACGCATCCACAGACAGACTACTCTGCTGTAGTACCGACTCAGCCGGGGACTCCAAAACAGCGGTCTCGCTACATCGGCGTGCATTACAACCCGGCGGGACTTCCGCTGCTATTCACCGAAGACAACTACGAATCGACGGACGGGGACACCCGGAACCGGCCAAAGAACAATCCGTCCGCCGAAGGCGCGTACATCGCTGATCTCTTCACCTGGCTGTACAACCACCGCTGCACCACATCCTACCAACAGCGCACGTGCAGTGCCACGGGCGGAATCGATACTGGTAACGACATACTACGCGTCGCTATATTCAAGGGAAGCGATGGCGGCGACAACACCCTCGGGATTTTCCAGGGAGTACTCAACAAGCGAGACCCAATCAATACGAACCAACCATCACCCGGGTTCCCACATGGAGGTCCCTATGCTCCCTCAATCCCAGCGGAAACGCTGGGCCAGCCAAAGCCCGTGACGCTAAGTTCTTGCTCAACGAGCTACTCAAGCAGATATCTATTGGCCAAGTCAACGACAGTAGACGTGATCTATAGGTACCTGCTCAACGATAGCTGCTACTATTACCCAACATCTCGCACATGATCCCATGCCCGTATCGCCGAGGGTATGGCTCAGTCACACGTGGTCGCAGTACGGTGAGGAGAGCGGGTGCTATCAAGGGAGGTAGCAGTATGAGGATGACGACGGATAGTCTTCGTGGTAGAAGCTGCCGTGCCGCGGCCGGCGTTGCTTGCCTGGCGGCCCTCCTGGTCGTGCCTTCGGCCCCCGCCCTCGTGGTTAACGACGCGGGACAATCGGACGCGGGGCGGGGAGATGTCGGCGTACCCAGATCGGTTATTGTCCGCACCGTCCACCTGGGAGTCACGCCCGACGCGCTCCTCCTCGACACTCGTGCCGGGCGCGTCTTCGTCCAGGCATCGCCTGCCGGCAACACGGGGACAACGATTGTCAATGCGCTCGACGCGCGCACGGGAGCCCTCCTGGGTGTCAGGGTATTTCGCCGCCCATCGGTCGTGACCGATTTGTTGATCGACCCGGGGAGCGGGAATCTCCTCGTCATGACAAGCGTTAGCCCTCTTGGCCATGGCAACGTCGCCCCGGCGGATCGCCTGCAGGTCGTCGATAGCCACACATTAGCGGTGCGAGCGGTGCGTCCCGTGCGCATCTCCAACATCGGCGGCGCGGATGTGGACGGTCGCACGGGGCAGCTCTATGTCGACGACCTCGGTAGGGAGACGGTCGATGTCTTCGCTTCCGGGACGGGACGATTCCTCCGATCCATGCGCGTCCCTCCGGCGACGGCGATGGGAGGGGGCTTTGTGCTCGACGACCGCAGCCAGCGCCTCTTCGTCGGCAACCATGTTCTCGACACGCGGACAGGGCAGGTCGTGGCCACGATTCCTGATGCAGCCGTCGGGCTGTATGCGGTCGCTGAGCGAGCGAACCGCGTGATCTCGACGGCGACCATCCAAGGCCCCACTCCGATGACATCGCTCACCCTCCTCGACGCGACGACGGGGAGGGTTGTGCATGCGGAGCAACGGTATGGGAGCGAACAGGATCCACTCATCGATCAGACGGCGGGGCGGGTCGTCCGTCTGACGGTCTATCGGACGGCGGACGGGAATGACACCCTCTCCCTCGACACGATCATTGTACAGAGCGGGCGCATCCTCCACGACATCGACCTCGGGCCGGACATATCGGTCGCGGCGGATATGGCTATCGACGAGCGGACGGCACGTGCGATCATCGTCCAGGCGAGCGGCGATGCCGTTGGTAAGGCGGGATATGGGAATACTCGGGTTGCCGTCGTGGACCTGCGTAGCGGACGGATCACCAGCAACCGCCAACTGGAACTTGGCGCTGGCCCTCCCGTCATCACGGTGGACGAGGCGACACAGCGGGCTTTCGTCGCCAACCAGGGCGACAACACCGTTAGCGTCCTCGACGCCTTACACTTGTGACCAACGACGGCGCGGGAGCCACGGGCGTGCTGATCTATCCCAACGCCGTCGATCCGAACGCGGTGGGCGCGCGGGACCCGGCGCAACCGGCCACCTGGCGCGACGCACCGGCGCCGGCGTCGGGCACGCCGGGGCTGGCCCCGGACGGAGGCACGGGGCACTGGCGGAGCTGGGACGTGACCAGCCTCGTCCAGGACTGGGTGCGGGACAGCACGGCCAACGGCGGGCTGACGCTGGTGGGGGCGGGCGACGGGCTGGCGCGCTTCACGTCACCCCTGGGCGCGGGCGGCAGTGACCCCGCCGCCGTGCCCTACCTGGACGTGGCGGCCGGCGATGGAGGCAATGGGAGCGCCGGGCAGCGGGCCAACGCCGCCGTGGCGCCGGACATCCCGGTCCCGCCCCCGGTCCCGTTCAACGGCGACGGCGCGTCTACCATCTACGGCGTGTCGGGGGGCTTCACGGCCGACGGCCCGTTGGCGGCGGGCGGCGCCCCCGTCCCCGTCGAGCGCGACTCCACGTGCTACGACTATACCCATAACAAGAACACCAATGCTATCTCGTGCGGGGGATCGCTGAACGGGGCCATCCGCGTCAGCGCCGTGGCCAGCAAGATCAACGCGAGCTTCGTGCGCTTCAACGTGAACCTGGCCTGCAACGAGCCGATCACATACACCGATAGCCGGGGGAACGTGATCGCGTCCGCGGCCAGGATCAACCCCGCCGCGCCGGGGCCGGCGTGGTGGGGCAGCGACAACGCGAACCCGCTCCGCTTCAAGAGCGGGTCGCATAACAATGAGCCCGTCTACACGCTGAAGAGCAAGTACTATATCTACAGCGCCATTTCTCCCTTCAGGGACCCCAACCCTCCCTTCACGCAATACGCACACGACCCTCGCGCGAACTTGGTGGCCGCGGATGTCCAGGACCGGGGCGGCCTGCCTGGCATGCTGATCGCGCTGCGCCGGTACCACAACCGGATCATCCCCGTCATCAACGTGACCGCGAACGGCTACTGCAACTACCACAGCGGCGCGCCCAACGAGAACACGCCCAGCCTGTGGTACAACCAGGTGCGCAATCTGGTGAAGTACATCCACGACCAGGGCGCGATGCTGCCGATGGTCTACTTTGAGATCGGCAACGAGGTCGACACCGGCTATCCGCACGCCTACAACGCCGATTACAGCGACAGCAAGTTCTGGGACAGCACGGACGGAACCTTCCACTACGAGGATGTCTTCGCGGCGGCGGCGCGCGGCCTCAACCAGGCGCTGCCCCAGTACGGCTACCGTAACTACCGCATCATCACCGCCGGCATGCAGGCTCCCTCGGCGAGCCTAGCCCAGACCCGCGCCCAGCCCAGCCAGACCCCAGTCCCCTACTGTACCGGCGCGCCCAACCAGGCCCAGACCTCGGGGAACTATGTGGCGCAGGGCAACGCCTTCAACGTCTTCGCCGCCGGGCGGTCCATCCGGCAGGCGGAGAATGGCACAATGTCCTACCCGCTGCCCCCGCCCCTGCAGGGGCCGGCGTCGCCCGCGCCGCCGATCGCGGCGAACCACCTGGGGGTGGCCGTCCATCCGTACGGCTACTTCACGCGGAACGCGGGCGAGTGGCGGAACCTGTACGCGAGTGGGAACAAATGGGGTGGGCCTTGCCTCGACCTGCTTGCCATGGTCCGCACCTGGACGCACAACGTCCCCAAGACGACGCTCACGCAACTGGGCCCGCAACCACGGTACCAGAGCCGCTACGAAGGCGACCAGTACGACCTGCGGGGCTTGCCGCTCGTCTTCACCGAAACCAACGAAAACGTGTCCGTCCTGCAGCCACCCATCGAAGGCGCCTACGTCGCCGACCTGTTCACCTGGCTCTACAACTACCGGTGCCTCACGTCCTATCAGATGCGCAACTGCAACCCGTCGGTGCCAATCGACCCCGGCAACGACCTGCTGCGCGTGGCGATCTTCAATGGGGTCGGCACCGCGCAAGGCATCTTCGATAACGGCGGTGCCAGCAGACGGGTGGGGGGGCTGCCCACGTGCCCGAGCGTCAATGCCCAGTTCAAGCCCACGGCCACGATGGTGACGATCGACCGCATCTACCGGTACCTGCTCAACGCCGCGTGCTACTACTATCCCACGCCCCACTCGTAAGGAGGTGTGCCCATGTTTGCCATCACCCGCGTCTTGCCCGCCGTCGCTTGCTGCCTGTGGGCGCTGTTCGCGGCCCGCCCCGTGACGCCCCCCTCGCCCGTCGCGACCAGTGCTGTGCATGTCGTGGTCCGGGAGGCGCCGCCGGGCGCCCCCAACGCCATCCAGTGGCTGGTGGTGTCGCCGCGCGACCCGCGCACCCTCTACGTGGGGCGGTACGCCTGCCCCATGGTCTTCCTGCGCTCCCGCGACGCCGGCCGCACCTGGCGCAGTTTGCTCGACGCCGCCCAGATCTGTGTTAATGGAGGCACAGGCCCCGGCAACACGCTGACGGGGCCGCTGCAGATCGCCGCCGATGGCCGCACCCTGCTCCTCGATGAGTTCTACAACCCCGGCTCGGTCGATCTCTCGGCCTACTTGCTGCTTTCGTCGACGGACGGCGGGGACCACTGGTCCATCCCGGACCATGCCTACGATCAGGGCGCCGGGACGCTCTACGCGGTGCTCGGCCCGCCCTCGCCCCGGCCCCACGGGCCGCAGTTCCTCTACACTGCGGAGTACTACAGTGCTGCAAGTATTCATCCGGGTTACTCGGTGTCGTACGGGGATGGCAACTCCCCCTCGGCCTATGCCGGCGCGGGCACCCCCCCCGATAGTGCGGCCGGTGCGCCTGGCACGTGTTGCGACAGCGCCCCCGTCCCCGACCCGCGCGACCCGACCACCGTCTACATTAATCTGGCGAACAACGAAGGCTTGCCGGATTTCGCGCCGAGCGGCGCGGTGCGCAGCGAACACAGCCGCCCCTGGGCCGTCGTCGCTCAGCCTCGCACACGGCCATCCCTGCACACCTTCTCCGTGGCCACCGACCCCCACGAAGCCGGCTTGCTCGTCGGCCGCACCCAGGACGCGGGCGTGCCGCCGGACCGCGTGTACCTCTCCGCCGACCACGGGCGCACCTGGCGCGCCGCCGCCTGCCCCGGCGTGCTGCGCGGCTCCTGCCCCGCCGCCACTATCGACGGGGCCTTCGGCGCGGGCGCCTCCTACGCCTTCGTCGGCGACGGCCTCTACCGCTTCCACGGCGCGGGGCCGGCCACCGACCGGCTGCCGCTCTCCGCCCGCCTGCCGGTCCGTTCCAGCGCCGTCGCGGCGGTCACGGGCGGCACCCACCCTGGCGACCCGGTGTATCTCACCCTCAAGGGGCCGCCCGGCGCGGGGGACACCGTCTTCTACCGCACGCTGGACGCGGGGCAGTCGTGGCAGCGCATCGCCGTCCCCAGCCCACCTCTGCAGTAGGCAGGGCGGTGATGGCCTAACCATGGAGTTTTATGGCACACCCCTATACCGTCGCGGGGCACCATCGCGGATGAAAGGAGCGGCGCGGCAGCAGCATGCTCCTGCTCTGCTGACGCGACGCGGCGGGTGTAGGTCCTGTGATGGGCTGGACCATGGTCCGGACGATGTGGGCCACGTCATCCTCATCCTCATGCCCCCGCCTGTGCCGAGGCGACACACAATGCATCTCCTTATCCCTTTCCTACGACGACCCCTGCCCGGGACGGCGCGTGGCCCTCCCGCCCGAGACCTTCACCACCCGGCTGTTTTGGGTATCGGCGATGTAGATGATGCCCGTACGGTCCACCGCCACCCCTTCAGGCCCGTCCAGGCCCGTGGCCACCGTGACCTGTGGGCCTCCGTTCGCCGGCACCCTCACCACCCAGTTGTGGCCGGCATCGGCGATGTAGATGGCGCCCGCGTCATCTACCGCCACCCCGTCGGGCTGGGACAGCCCCGTGCCCACGGTGGCGCGCGCCGCTCCGCGCGCCGCCACCTTCACCGCTCGGTCGCGGCCAGCATCGACGATGTAGACGACGCCCGTACGGTCCACCGCCACCCCTTGAGGCTCAGACAGATCCGCGGCCACGGTGGTCTGCGGACCCCCGCTCACCGGCGCCTTCACCACCCGGCCGTTGCCAGTGTCGGCGATGTAGACGGCGCCCGCGCGGTCCACCGCCACCCCCAGGGGTTGGAACAGGCCCGTGCCCACCGTGGGCGGCGCGATCCCGCTCGCCGGCACCCTCACCACCCGGTTGTGGCCCGCATCAATGATGTAGACGCTGCCCACGCGGTCCACCGCCACCCCTGCAGGCTGGGACAAGCCCATGCCCACCGTGGCCTCAGTCTCTAGGCCCCCGCTCACCGCCACCTTCACGACCCGGTTGTTGGCGGCATCGGCGATGTAGACGTTACCCGCGCGGTCCACCGCCACCCCATCAGGAAAGGACAAGCCCGTGCCCACCATGGCCTGTGCCCCCCCACCCGCCGGCACCCTCACCACTCGGTTATGGCCGGTGTCGGCGATGTAGACAGTGCCCGCACTGTCCACCGCCACCCCAAAGGGCTTGGACAGGCCCGTGGCCACCGTAGCCTGCGCTCCCCCGCCCGCCGGCACCCTCACCACCCGGTTGTGGCCGCTATCGGTGATGTAGACGGTGCCCGCACTGTCCACCGCCACCCCAGAGGGGTTGTTCAGGCCCCTGCCCACCGTGGTCTGTCCGCCACCGCCCGTCGGCTCCGCTGTCGCCCACCCGCCACTAGGGCGCGGGGGCAACGTCGCTGGCACGCCGGCATGCCTTGCGCGGCCCGCGCCTCCCTGCCCGCTCAGCAGCACCAGGATCGCCACCAGACTCAGCCTGCCTCCCCATTCTCGCAGGCGCCGGCTCGCTCTCAGCTCCATACTCTCCCCGTCCTCTCTGCTACACATCCCATCTCCCGTGCGCCGCTGTCCCCCTGCCGCTGGAGCGGTGCTACCTCCGCTACTGGAGGCGCCCGTCCTCGCCGCTGGCAAGCGCGCTGGTCCCGGCCACGCTGGACCCGCGACCAGGGTCGGGACGTCAGCGCGGCGCTGCTCGCGTCGCGCGTCGCGCGAGCGGTAGGCGGCAGGGTTGGCGGTCCCCACGGGACGGGACACGCATCCCCATGCCCATGATGCCCGTGCCCTGCGCCCAGGCGCTGACCAGTGCCTCCGCCATCACGCCCCCTCCTTCTCCTTCTCCTTATCCCTATCCCTTTCCTATCCTACTCCTATTGACTGACGACCTTCGCCCAGGACAGCGCGTGGATCTCCCGCCCGCCAACGCCTTCACCACCCGTTTGTCATCAGTATCGGCGATGGCGCCGGTCACCGCGACGGCGACCGCTGCCGCGGGCGGCGCCACGACCGCGACGACGACGATCACGCCTACGATCGCCCTGGTCGGGCCGCTGCCCAACATAACGGTCACACGCCAGACCCTCGGGAGATGGCCCATCGTGCCCTGCCCCCTGAGCAGCGCCGGGTGCCCGTGCCCCATCGTGGTGCTGGAGTCGGGCTGCCTCCCGCCAGGGGAGGACGGGGCCACGGCTACACCGACCGCGACGGACGAGACAACAGCAACGGCGACGGCGACGGTCGCCGCCACAGGCACGGTTCCTGCGGCAAGCACAGTTATGCCAACCGACAGCGCCACGGTCACGAGCACGGCGACAGCCACCGCGCCGGTGAGCGCGACCGACAGCCCCACGACGACAAGCACGGACAGCCCGACGCCCGAGCCGACGGACAGCGCCACGCCCGCCCCCACGGCCACGCCGCGCACGGTCGTCTCCAGCGCCGACTTCGCGTTGCTGCCCACGCTCTCCGGCCTCGACGCGCGCCTGACGCTGCACGGCCCCGGCGACGCCGGCCCCTTCACCTTCAGCCTTGCCCCCGACCCGCGCGCCGCGCTGGTGCAGG
>JAABUX010010800.1_pt1 | contig 10157 bp, 7 predicted proteins | sample 5561851 | NCBI WGS metagenome assembly JAABUX01 (sample SAMN10711883, study PRJNA513361) | rock metagenome | isolation source: Antarctica rocks | place: Antarctica: Victoria Land, Richard Nunatak red sandstone | collected 2016-01-03 | reverse complement strand
AGCGTGTGGGCGCGCTGCCCTTGCAGCCCGAAGCGCAACTGCAGCACCATGCGTTCGCGGTCGGAGAGTTCGGCCATGACCGTTTGCACGTGGCTGCGCAGCATGCTCTTACGCGCCTCCTCGTCGAGCGCGGGCAGTTCGTCATCGGGCAGGACGTCGCCGAGCGTTCCCCCATCCTCGGTCACCGGGGTCTCCAGGGAGGCGGGTTGGCGCACCGACGCCAGGGCCAGGGCAATTTTCTCCTCCGGGCAGCCGAGCGCCAGGGCGATATCGGCCGTGTCGAGCTCGCGGCCCAGGCGCTGCTCCATCTCACCGGCGACCTTGGCCACGTGCGCGGCAAAGTCGACCATGTGTACGGGGACGCGCACGGTGCGGCCGTAGTCGGCGAGGGCGCGCGTGATAGCCTGCCTGATCCACCAGTAGGCGTAGGTCGAGAAGCGATAGCCCTTGTGATGGTCAAACTTCTCCACGGCGCGGAAGAGGCCGAGGTTGCCCTCCTGAATCAGGTCGGGGAGAGGCAAGCCACGGCGCAGATAGCGCCGCGCGATGCTAACTACCAGCCGCAGGTTGGCCTCGATCATGCGGCGGCGCGCGTCCTCGCCGCGCGCGACCAGGCGCGCCATCATGCTCTGGTCGGCCAATGGCGCCTCGCCCGTGGCCAGCGCCCGCCGTGCCTCGTTGCCCTGGGCGATCACTTCGGCCAGCATCTTCTCTTCATCGGGAGTCAGGAGTGAGACGGAGCCGATCTCGCGTAGGTAAATCGGCAGACCCTCGTCCGGAGCGATAGAATCCGTGTTGGCAGCCTCATGCGTGGGGCGAGGCCGCGACTCGTTCGGGGTCAAGGTAGGCGCTGGCGTGGCTGCCGGCGCCACCCGTAAAGCGGTAGGAATAGTCCCAGGGCTGCCCCACACGCTCTCTTCATGCCGATCACCCGCTGCTGTCGACATACCGCCTCCTCACTGCTAGAAGGAACTGCCCGCGGTACACGCGGGCAGAGTATGCGCTGGCGTACCATAGGGGGCTCCAGCGGTCAAAAAAGAAGGGCCGCGTTGACACACGCCTGGGCGCCAAAGCTGCCCTTCCTCACGTCTCCTCTCATGGGTCCATCAATGCGCTTATAGTACGGCCATCGGCTCTCATTTGTCAAGCGGCTTCCGTTTTGTTAGCATGTGCCCAACCAGGGACGCATTGCCAGTGGGTAGTGGGTAGCCGTATACATATAGGAGAAGCATGTATGCCACGCGGTGGAACATGGGTGTTCGATCCCAATAGTGGAGGTAAGCCTATCCCCGAGGTCGTGCGACAGCGAACGACGCAGCGTCTCGAGCGCTACGCCGAGCAACACTTCGCCGGACTGTACGCCCGGCTAGAGATCCGCTTCCGGGGACAATTCTGCTACGTCGACGCCTATACCGAGCCGCACCTCCCCCCAACTGGCCGCCGCCGGACTTTCCCGAGACGCGGGAGGAGGCGCTGGAGCGGCTGCGCCAGACGCCGACGCACCTCTGCCGGTTGCGCTATCGTGGGGAGGAGGATCATTGGGGTTTCGCTTTCTACACCTACAGCGCCGAGCACTACGAGCTATCGGTCTTCCCCAACGGGGAGTACTTCGGGCCGCCCGAAGACGCCTTCCAGGTCTCGGCTCAACTCTACCTCACGGGCGATTAGTCCCGCTATCGGCTTAATGCGCTATGGGTACCGCGCGATCTCGACGAGGTTCCCGTCGGGGTCGCGCACGTAGACCGACTCGATGCGGCCTTGTGCTCCGATCCTCGTCACAGGTCCCTCCACGATCCCGACGTTGCAGGCGTGCAAATGCTCCAGCACCTCGCTTAGTCCCGTCGTCGTGATGACGCAGAGATCGCCCGAGCCGGACGTGGGATGGGTCGCCTTGGGCTCGAATTCATGGCCAGCCCGGTGCAGATTGATCTTCTGTCCGCCGAACTGTAGAGCGATGCGTCCGTCCCCAAAGGTGATGATGTCCATGCCCAAGACGCGGACATAGAAGTCGCAGGTTTTGTCGATATCCTGCACCGTGAGCACCAGATGGTCGATGCGATCGATCTGCATGTGGCCGTTTCCTCATATAACGCCGCGTTGGCAACGGGAGAAGATGCATTATCGGACGCTGGGCAATCACCTCATGCGCTAACCTGTACCACCACGTCGCCAATCTTGACGTAACTCTCTTCGGGAGGTAGCGACGGTAGTTTTGGTGCATCGTTCGGTTTTGTCGATATTAGTCCCTTGCCGATACCCAACACGTCAGCTAAAATTGTCGGTGACCATGTCACACGATCTCTCGGGTCGTACGTGGAACAGATAGTCAGCCGCTCTTGTATCTTTCTGGCCTCAACTCGAACTTTTTCACGCACGATCGTTCCGATAACCTCATGCGAGTCGGGGTCATGGATCTCTAGAGGGTGCGGTACAAGGACGGCAAACTTCGTGCCTTCCATCACCCCATCCCGGCTTCCGATGTTGATCACAAGGTCGCTGTCGCTCAGAATCTGCGCAACCTTGCCCCTTAGCTCTTTCTGTGTAAGCTGTTCCTGACTCATCATGTTATTCCTCTGCCCACTCAGGATAGTAAGACGCCAACTGCTTGCGTCCGCACTTGTTCTTGGGTGCGTGCCACTTCAAGCATACGCCCCCAGAATAGCTTGTTATACGCATCGCTCGCATTCATTGGTCGCACCAGACACGCGTCACCGCTCACATCATCTACCGTGACCCTTCCCAACTGTTCGCCACTTGTCGGGTTGATAATCAGTAAGACGTCCCCTTGGTTAGCAGCAAGCAACGGTGGAAAGGCAAGGACTAGATACAAGTGGTCTCCCTACTGCCTGCGGCCATGTAAATGTTCAACCAAGACGGTAATTCGAAAGCGGGTGATGCTGCAACTGGAGGGCCATCTACGTTGTTGCCTATTGTTTACCTCCTCTCTCAATACACCTACCCCTTCAACTAAATAAGTAGTAGGACGATAATTTATGCCCCGCGTTGGGATATGGGGACGACGCGGAAGGTATGCGTGGCATGGGCGGTGGCGTGGCCGATGGTGACGGTAAAGGTCACGGTGTAGCTGCCGGGCGCGGCGCCGTTCAGGCGCAGGTGGTCGGATGCGGTATTGTCGCCCGCGAACGGCCGATCCCTGACGCCGTTGCGGTAGAGCACCGTCGTGCTGCTCCGTGCCGTCACTGTATCGGCGAGCGTCTCGCGCGCGGTGGGGCCGACCGCCCCGATGCGCCACAAGGCGCGCCAGTACACGGTACCGCGCGGGCGGAACGCGTCGCTGGGCCGGCCGCGCCCGGTTGTCGTGACCAGCGAGACGATGCGGGGCGCCAGTGATGCTACTGTTGTCCCTCGTGACGGTTGGGTTGGAGGCGTGGGCGGCGCCGGGGGGGCCTGGAGGGCGGCCGCACGCAGTCGCCGGTCGGCGATACCGGCCATCTCTTGCAGTAGGGTGATGGACGCCTGTTCCCCGGCCGCGTCGTAGGCGCCGACGACGCGGGCGTACGGGCCGTCGCCAAACACGACGACGGCCCACTCCTCGCCGTGGCTCCCGCGCTCCTGGTAGGCCAGCACCGCCGCGTCGCCGTACGTCCCATCGAGGGTAATGCGCGCCGCGGCGCGCGAGTGGGTCACTGCCGCGGCCTCCGCCGCGACAAACGCGGGAAGGTCCTGGCGACGGCGCAGCAGCGCGACATAGTCCACCACGGCCTGGCGCGCGCCGCGGTAGCCGGCGAAGGCGCTGACCACCACGAGCGGAGCATCGCCTTCGTTGCGCGCCGTGGCGTCGGCGTTCTCCAGGACATCGTCGGAGACATAGCCTGGTGGGACATCCGTCGGCAGCAGCAGCAGCGTGGCCGGCATAGGCAGCGTCCCGTCGCGCATGTCACTGCCGCGACCGCTGCTACCGCCGCGACCGATGGTTGGCCGCGTGACTTGAACGCAGGCGGACAGCAATGCCAGGATGACGAGGCCGCGTGTCACGGGCGCCGAACCGATCTTGATGGGCATCTCTATCCTCCCTCACCATCACTAGCGTGCCATCTATATGGTTTCCCGTGAGAATATAGTACGCCGTCGATGGGCGGCTTGTCAACAGCAGGACTTGATATCTTGATATACTACTAAAGTACAGCACTGCAAGAAAGGAAGCACGGCATGACCTTTACGATCCAGTTTTGCATCGTTTGAGACTACCTACCTGATGCCGTCAGTTTGACGGAAGAGCTTGTCCGCGCCTACGGGCGCAAGATCGCCAACCTGACCCTTCAACCGAAGGGCGGCGGCCTCTTTGAGGTGGCCTACAACGACGAGTTGATCTTCTCCAAGAAGGCGCTGGATCGCTTTCCTGAAAAGGGAGAGATCGTGACGCTGGTCAACGCGCGTGGGTAGCCTGTCTTGAGCCGTTTGTCCCACGGCGCCGAGGGCCTATGAATTGTTGTAGGCGCGCAAAAGCCCTGGGGGCGCTCGCTGCGCTGCCACTTGTCCCACACCTTTTTCGCGCCTACGACAATTCACAGACCCTACCGCGGCGTCACCCTTACTTGCCGGGTGACACCGGCGGTTGGTACTATTCTCGTCGTGAAGACCGATGTGTAGCGAGAATAGACGTTTCTTGAGGAGGGAGGGGGACAACATGCCACGGGTGTTATTCCCGCGCGGGCCCGTCCGACGACGACATGTCCTGAGCGCGCTCCTGACGGCGTGCTGCGCGCTGGCGCCCCTCGCGGCGTCGCCCACCTCCGTGGGCGCGGCCAAGGTCGCGCCGCCAATCAGTATCGCCGGCGTGGCCGAGTGGAGCAGCAACTATGGCTACTTCAACCTGCGGTCCGCGCCCGACCCCGCCGCCCCTGCCATCGGGACGCTCCACCCCGGTGACGCGGTGCGGATCGTCGGCTCACTCCAGGGCGGCGCGGTCGACGGCTACGACCTGTGGTATCATCTGCGGGTCAAGGGCGCGATAGGCTATGTCCTGGCCTCAGCCATCGGCTACCTGAGCGTGGCCGCGCCGTGGACCGGGGTCGCCAGCACCAACGCCGAGCCCAACGTCAGCGCCGTGGTCAGCCTGTCGTCCCCGCGCGCCGACGCGGACTCGGACGGCTCGTTCGCGCCGGGCGTTACTATGACCGTGGTAGGGACGGTCGAGGGCGCGGTGCTCGAGCCCGGCAACGACGTGTGGTATCGCGTCGATACGGGAGACTACCGCCCGGCCTACGTCTACTCGGCCTACCTCAAGTTCGTGCGCATGGGCGCCGGACCGGCGCCAGCGCCGGTGTTGACGGCGGCCGAGGCCCTGGCCGTCGACCTGGATACGCTCCGCCCCCTCTACCGCCTCAACGACACGGTGCAGCGTCCGCCGGCCAGTCTGGTCAAGTTGATGACGGTCGCGGTGGCGCTTGATCGTCTGCGGCCCGGCGCCGTCCTTACCGTCCCCGATGGCGCGCCAAGCGTGGCCGCCGATGTCGGCGGCACGGCGATGGGCCTGGTCCCCGGTGAGCGCCTCTCGTTGCGCGACCTGCTCTACGGCATGTTGTTGCCGTCGGGCAACGATGCCGCCTATACCATTGCCAACGCCGTGGCCGGGAGCCAGGATGCGTTCGCCGGGCTAATGAATGTCAAGGCCGGACAACTGAGGCTGACCGGCACGCACTACGTACAGGGCTACGGGCTCGACGCCGACGGGCAATACTCCACGGCGTGGGACCTGGCGCGATTGGCTCGTTACGACCTCGCTCACTACCCCCTGGTCGACCAGATCGTGCGCACGGCTCACCACGTCCTGCCCGCTGGTCCGACCTATCCGGCCTTCGACCTCTACAACACCAACAAGCTGCTGGGCGTCTATCCCGGCGCCTTTGGGGTCAAGACGGGCACCACGCCCAACGCGGGCCAGAACCTCGTCGCGGCGATCCAGCGCAACGGCCACCGCGTCCTCATCGTCATTATGGGCGCCACCGACCGCTACGCCGACGCCACCGCGCTGCTCAACTATGCTGTCGCGACAGATAAGTGACGAGTGGTTAGTGGTTAGTGGTTAGTGACGAGTGGGGTAAGACGGGCGTGTCGCCAGCACAGTGGCCTATCGACGCCGACGCGCCTGTCTCACTCGTCACTCGTCACTCGTCACTCTCGTCCCACCTCACTCGTCACTAACCACTAATCACTAGCCACTCGTCAAAAGATGTGAGTTTTGCATCATGCGCGGGGACGGCGCGCGATGCTACGATAGTCGTGGATGGGGACGGCGGGGCCGTTTTGGGGACGCCGGTCCTGCTGGTCCCCTCCAAATTCCTCCTCGCGGACGGCCGACATGTCCCGCGCTCCCTGCCTCCCCCATTTTCCGTGCTGCCCCCCGCATAATGAGCGTGACGCGCCTGGCCTCACGGCCTCCTAATGGCGGAGACGCGACCGACGCGGGCAGTTCCTCACCGGCGCTGACCCAGACCCAGCAGGGTCTCCCTGACGCCGCGGACCGGCGTACGACACTCACATAGACCGTGTCTGCCCACGTTTGACTCGCTGCCGCGTTTCCCGCGCGAGTACCCCCACACTTTCTACATGCTTTAAGCGTGCGATTAGCGGGCCGGCACAGCGTTTTCGTCGGCGGGCTGATGTGATGGGGCGTCGGCGCGTGGCGACCGTGCGCGTGGTCCCACAGGATATCCGCCGGGGCGAACAGCCGGGCAAGACGCGGCTCGACCCAGGCGCGCCTTGGCCCGTCGAGGCAGGGGCGCTCGACGAGATGGTGGAAGGCAACGCCCGCGACGAGTCCGCCTATGCCCGCGACGACCGCAAGGAACGCCGGATCCGATACCCAGCGCGGGCCGTACGTGTCGATGGCCTCGACCAGCGGCTCGTGCACGAGGTAGACGCTGTACGAGACCGTGCCCAACCACACCAGTGGCCGCCAGGAGAGAACGGCGCGCGTCGTCGCCGTTTGCGCGCCCAGGAGGACCAGCGCCGTGAAGGCCAAACCGTAGAGCGGCTGCGTGAGGCCAAGCCGATAACGCACGATGTCCTGGACGTGGTGGAGCACGGACAGGGAGCCCGTGGCCGGGGTCTGCAGAGCCAGGAATAACGGCGGCGTCAGAGCCAGGATCAGAGCCCAGACCGGGATGCGCCGCCCCCGCGCCACCAGATCGGCCGCCACGACCCCGCAGCAGAACTCGAACAGGCGCGCGGGCAGCATGCAGGAGGAGGTGTCGGGCAGCGCCTGCGGACGGCGCGTGAGCACCGCCCAGACAACGGCGCTGGCGAGGCAGAGCAGCAGCGCGAGGCGAGGGCGCGCCAGGCAGACGATCAGGGCGACCGGGAAGGCAAGATACCACTGCCACTCCAGCCCCAACGACCAGAAGGACGTGTTGAGGTCGCCGCGGGCATGCGTCAGGTTATGCACGAGCGCCACGTGGCTCAGGATGCTGCTCCACACGGGGTAGCGCACCATCGCGTAGAGAGGGCGCCAGTGCTCCCGCGCATACACAACGCCAACCAGGACGGACAGGGTCAGGGCCACGTAGTATGGCGGCAGGATGCGCCAGGCGCGGCGGCCGAAGAATTGCGCGGGGCGGAACCAGTCGGGATGCCCCTCGCGCCTCTTGCGGAGAGGGCCGCTCGACAAGCAGAATCCCGATAGCACCAGGAACAGGCTCACGCCCTCGTAGCCGTGCCAGAACAGGTGATCCAGAAAGGTGGTGTATCCCACCGAGCGCGCCGTGTTGACGAGCGCGAACCCCCAGGCGTGGCTGATGAGCACGAGCGCGATCGCGATCCCGCGCAGCCCGTCGAGGTAGTCGATGTGCTCCTGTCGCCGCATGACCCCTACCCTGTCGTTACCTGTTGTCGCCCATCGTGCGCCCGGCTTGTCCGCACCAGCATACCAGACCCGTTGAAAGTGAGGGTGGGTAGGCGACCGACGAAACGACACTGGGACTTTTGGACTTTTGGAGCAGAGCAAACAGGAATAGAGCCATGTGCTATGATTAGTAATGCGGTCAGGCCCCTGGTCTGGCCTTTTTCCTTACGCCTTTCGACGACTAGTCGTTGCTCCCGCTGCCACCGGCATCACGTGCCGGCAATCAAGGGCCAAAAGCTAATGACTAACGACTAATAACTAACGACTTAGGATTGCCATGGCTCTTGCCGTCCTCGCGCCCGAGCACGCTGGCCCCTCTTATGGAGAGGTGGCCCGCGTCGTGCCCGGCTCAGCCGCCGCCCGCGCGGGCATCGCCCCCGGCGACCGCCTGCTCGCGGTCAATGGCCGCCGCCTGCGCGACATTATTGACTTCCGTTTCTATACCGCGGACGATACCCTCGACTTGCGCGTGCAGCGCGGCGCGGACGTGCACTCGGTTCGCCTTGTCCACGGACCTGAGCACCCGCTCGGCATTGAGCTGCGCGGCGACGGGCTCGAAGCGATCACCGAGTGCAACAACCACTGTCCTTTCTGCTTCGTCACGCAGCTGCCCCAGGGCATGCGCCGCACGTTGCACATCAAGGACGACGACTACCGCTACTCGTTCCTCTTCGCCAACTTCGTCACCCTGACCAACCTGACGCCCGAGGACTGGGCGCGCATCGAGGAGCAACATCTCAGCCCGCTCTACGTTTCCGTGCATAGTACCGACGTGGGGATGCGCCGCAGGCTGCTGGGCAACCGCTTCGCCGAGGACCCCCTGGAGCAGATCGACCGCCTGGCCCGCCTGGGCGTCACCGTGCACACCCAGCTCGTGACCTGCCCCGAGATCAACGACGGCGCGTTTCTCGAGCGCAGCATCGACGACCTGCTGGCGCGCTATCCACAGGTGCAGACCATCGCGGCCGTCCCCGTCGGGCTGACCCGCGTCCGCACCGAGCGCACGATGTCGCGCGGCATGCCCCTGCGCAAGTTCCGGCCCGAGGAGGCCGCGCGCGTGCTGGAGCAGGTCGAGGCGGCGCAGGAGCGATCCCGCGCGCGCCACGGGCTGCCCATCGTCTACGCCGCCGACGAGTTCTACCTGGTGGCCGGGCGCGAGGTCCCCGCGGCCGAGGAGTACGACGACTGGTCGCAACTGGAGAACGGCGTCGGCCTGGTGCGTCAGCTGCTGGACGACTGGCAGGCGCTACGCCGGTCGCTGCCCGCGACGCTGCCGCGGCCCCGCCACCTCAGCATGGCCTGCGGCACGTTGATCGCGCCGGTGCTGGAGCGGATCGTCGCCGCCATGAACGGCATCGGCAACCTGCGCGTGGACCTGCACGTGGTGCGCAACCGGCTATTTGGCGACGAGGTGACCTGCTCCGGCCTGCTGGTGGGGCGCGACCTGCTGGACGCGCTGCACGGCCAGGAACTCGGCGACACGCTGGTGCTGCCGCGCGATATGTTCGACCACGGCGGCACGCTGACGCTGGACGATATGACGCTGGACGAGTTGCGGGAAGGGACGGGCCGCCCTATCCATATGGTCAAGCGGGTGACAGAGCTTCGGGAGGTGCTCGTCGCATGAGCAAGCCTATTGTAGCCGTGGTGGGCCGCCCCAACGTGGGCAAATCGACCCTGTTCAACCGCCTGATCGGCGCGCCGGTCGCCATCATTGAGGACCAGCCTGGCACCACGCGCGACCGCCTCTACGGCGATACGGACTGGAATGGCCGCGATTTCATCGTCGTCGACACGGGCGGCCTCAGTCCCGGTGAGGACGAGACGATGGCGCGCGCCATCCGCGATCAGGCCGAGATCGCGATGCAAGAGGCCGACGTGATCGCCTTCCTGGTCGACGCCAAGGCCGGCCTGACCGCCGACGACATGGCCGTGGCCGAGATGCTGCGCCGCACTCATAAGCCCGTGGTGCTGGTGGCCAACAAGGGCGAGAGCGAGCGCCGCCGCCTGGCCGCCAACGAGTTCTACGAACTGGGGCTGGGCGAGCCCATCGCCGTCTCGGCTATTCAGGGCATCGGCACCGGCGACATGCTCGACCGGGTGGTCGAGCTGCTGCCGCCGCCCGGGGAGGAGGTCGAGGACGAGGATGTGGCGCTGCGCCTGGCCATCGTGGGCCGCCCCAACGTGGGCAAGTCGTCGCTGCTCAACGCGCTGCTCGGCTTCGAGCGCGTGCTGGTCTCTAACATCCCCGGCACCACGCGCGACTCCACCGACACGGTCCTGCTGCACGAGG
>JAABUX010010799.1_pt1 | contig 10157 bp, 17 predicted proteins | sample 5561851 | NCBI WGS metagenome assembly JAABUX01 (sample SAMN10711883, study PRJNA513361) | rock metagenome | isolation source: Antarctica rocks | place: Antarctica: Victoria Land, Richard Nunatak red sandstone | collected 2016-01-03 | reverse complement strand
CATGAGACCTCTTACAGGTACTCCACTTCTACGTGCCAAGGTTTTGGTTACCGTCAGTCCCCTGACCTGGCTCATCAATGCTTTTGATTGGCATTGACAGGGGTTGCATGGTGGTGGCCAACTCCCCAGCATGCAGCGCTCCTGCGCGAGCGCACCCCCACTGCCGGCGCTACCCTGGCTGCCGCCGTCTCTGCCGCGCACGGCGTCGCTGAGCGGCCTCCCGCTGCCCTCGCCGCCACAGCAAAGGCTGCCTGCTGTGGATTGGGGCTCGGCGGACGGGTCGTCGCCGGCAGGTGCTCGCATACCTAAAGCACTTAAATCCTGTCGCCCTCTGCTCTGACATGTGTGAGTTACGCAACACCCCGCGCACCGTCGACAGCAAGCAGACGAGAGCTTTGACCCCGCTGTTCGGCATGCAATCACGAGTGCGACGCGAAACTGCAGCATAGAGGCCACCCGTCTGGAGCTTGGCTGTGCGTCGCCGCGCTGATTTTTATGAACCTTATTTATGGTTCTATACGCGCGCAGGGCCCACCCGTTCAGCGGGCTTGACTGCGATGCACCCCTTTGGCGGGCTGGTCGGCATGGGTCGTCGCCCGCCTGAAAGTGTCGGCACGTCCGGTGGACTGCAGGTGAGCATCACGCGCCAAGATGTTCATACCTTCCCCGCACGCACAGCCAAACTGCGCCTGGCGCATAACCCACGGCTACGAAGCACGCCCTACAGTGTCGTCTGCCGCGAAGGATACACATTGCCTCCTGCAGCTCGTGCTGTGAGAGGCATGATGAGAGCGGGTTAGAAAGGAGCACGCCCCAATCAATGTCATGCCTGCACTGCCAATGCTCCAGGTGATCCAAGAGGCGGACGTGATGCAGTCGCCTGAGGAGCCAGGCCTGGGTTGGGCTGCCGGCTCGTGGCTCCCGGACAGCGAGGCGCTGGTATTGATCTGATTGCCCGCAATTACTGTCTGCGGACCCCCATATGCTGTGCTTACATGTTGCTGGGCATGCCCGGCCACGCGATGATGAGGGCTTCGCGGCTGCGTGCCAATTCAAGTGGGCATCATGCAATCATACAGCAGACGTTGTGCTGTCATGCAGCTGCTAAAGACTGCTGACGCTGCTATTTCGCCCACCACCTTGACAGCTGGTGTCCGCAATTGGTGTCCTCCAGTAAATGCAGATGCTTTTAAGTAAATTTTGCTCTGGTGTTTAGTCCCTGGACATGATCGGAAGGAACTGCGGCGCTGGGGTCTGAACTGCTGGCTGTACGTGCACAGGGCCACGAAGCGGCTTTGCCGGTGGGGCGGCCGATGCCGGTTACCGAGGCGCTGGCGCTGCACAGCGGAGTGGATGAGGTGCTGGTGGAATACCACACCGGGTACAGCCTGAACCCTAGCCGGGACAACAGCCTCCACGACGGAATCATGGAGTGCGATGAGGGGCCGCTCTCGCTGTCAGGAGAAGGTGCGCAACTCTCACTACTGCCATTGTTGCAAGACATGTGAGATGGCCAAAAGCTCTTCAGGCCCCGGTTGTAGGTGCGCAATTATGTCTTTTAAGGAAGGAGGCGCAGTGCAGGTGTCCACCTTAGCAAGCCAAACGTAATGTCTGCACTCTGAGTGACACAGGGAAGTTGTGAGTCATTGATGTTGATATGTGGGAACTGAGCGTGGCCGGTGCGTTGCAGGGGTGCCGCTTACTGCCGTGGCAGCGGGCCTCATGGGGTTCGAAGGCAGCCAACCTGAGCAGGCGCCGACCCTGCAGCACGGGCAGACGGACCCGGACCTGCCGTTTGACATGAGCTTCGGACCGGCCGAGCCGGACGCCGCTGCGCTGTGGCAGCTGCTCGAAGCTGCACCTCAGGAGGCGGCTGCGGCTGTGCCGCTGGACCCCAGCCATGCCCTGGCGCCCGAGCTCGTGCACACGCGGCAAGATGACTTGGCGGCAGGTGACTGGTTTGAGCAGCCACCGGGGCGACGGAGCAATGCAGTGCCCATCTTCCCTCGTGGCACAGCTCCGACGTGGGATGACAACCGGTGCGCAGCCGTGGTCCGACGAAACCAAGCTGTGTCCGATCTGGAGTCCGATGTCCCCTTTGTTTGGCTCACGCATGCCTTCAGGACCATAGCCCACCTAATCAGTTGGTGTATACTGCACACATACGGTTGTGCACTGTGTGCGCTCGGATTGTACAGCGAACCTAAGCAAAAGCGTCGTGCTGACTGATGACAAATGCACCGGCAGGCCAAGTCAGCAAGCGTGTGGCGCCACGCTTCGAGGTGCTGTATCAAGGCCAGGAGCTGGAAGTGCGGAGCAAGGCTACGCCCAACACGTGCGGCTAGGCAGTAGTGAGCGGTGACCGTGACCTCGTATCAATTTTGTGCCGTGGCCGATCAATGGCAGCGTGCAACGCATGGCACTGCCTGTTAGATACGTCGTGGCACACCTGGCATGTGCGGGTTGGTTCTCCTTGACCTGTCACCCCGAAGATGCACCAGCGTGCTTCCACGCTGAGACTCCTGTCCAGAGCAGATCCAAGCCGTCCCTGTGTCGCAGTTGGGTCACGAGGGGGCATACGGCTTGTCGGACCTACACACGGTCGGGAGCTGGCAACCGGAGACGCTCCCGATCAGCATCGACAGCCGCGCATCTGCCCGCATGCCTGCGGTGCGCTGCCTGGCCTGTTCGTGCGTGCATGTCAAAGAGCCAAGCATTTTCTGAGCCACCGAAGTATGACCATAGGATAGCCTTCAAATCGTTGCTCGTTGGTAAAAGAAGTGTGCTCATTCTGGGTGTGAACGAGGTTTTCTTGCGCACTTCCTGCAATGGAGAGGTCAGCTCGGTTTGTCTGCTTCTGTCTCTCAGACGTCCTCACTCAACACATCTGGCGCAGGACCCGGCGCAAGGCTACGAGGTTGGACTGGACCGCGAACGGGCTGCACTGATGACCGGCCAGTGGTCAGCGAGCTGGGATCTGCCCGATATCCTGCGATTGGAGGATGAAGAACAGCATGGAGACGCACTGCACAGCGGCTGTAAGGCAGCCCTTCACACCAGCAGCCGTCAGTACGATAACTTCAATCAGTAAGCTATGCGGGACTACTACTCCGCGGCTAGCCGCCGCTGCAGACGCCAGCAAGAAGAAGCCGACCTCAGATACTGCCTTCAAACGCAGGACAGCGTCCGCCGGCAGGTCATTGTGCGTCCCTCATAGATTATAGACAACAGCACAGAATAAATAACAGATGCCCGGCAAATGTGTGCTTAAAACAGCCAAGCCTGGCAGAGGCACGCAGCTGCCAGCATGGCAGTAGCAGACAGCGATAACACTATAGCCAGCGGTGTTGTGCAGCCGTGCACGGCTGCGTGCGACGCAGAGCGCAGCTGCTGCGCAGGTGTCCATAACCCATTTATGATGTATAGACGCCAGACCAGGCACCGCTGTGCATCATTCAGCCAAACAGCCAGCAGGGCCAGCTCTTATCCACCGACATGAGCGCTCTCTAGTGGAGCGCTCAGAAAGGGTGACGATATGCTTTCTCGCATGTGCTTGCGTCCGCATGGCCAGCCGAACGCGGCACAACAGCAGTTCCGCAGACGTGATGAGCTTCGTGATGTGCTTTACCTTTCGATGGACCCGCCACGGTGTAGCTATGCCGCCTCGGGCAGCGTGCTTGCTTTGCAGCGCACACTGGACAGCAGCAGCCTCCATCTGACATGATGACAGCAGCATCAGCCCGCCCCACATGCATGTGTCCGATGAAGTGTGCAAACGTTTTTCGCGGTGTGTGTGTCAGCATGTTCCAAACTGGTGTCTGTCCGCAATGCCCATTCATGTGTTCGAGGCGGTTCCCAACATTGCTTTGACATTTCGTGGATCCTGGTGCGCGGTGTATGCCGCACGATCGCCATTGTTTTTGCGTTGTAGCTGCGTGATGCTTCGTGTCAAACTGCCAGAACCTTTCAGAGCTATTGTGCCAGCAAACGTGCCAGCTGAGCACTGTGGATCCTGAGGACAGCTCACTGTGTGCCACAAAGCTTTCTGCTGCATTTTTCCTGGATATAACGTCTTTACAATTGTAACAAGCTGGTGACTCACACTACGCCTACATGCTAGATACCGGTCACCCCAGTGCAGTACAGTGGCTCCGCTTCGCTGTCAGCATCTTAATACAGCTGGCACGCGTCCGTCAAGTCTTTCAGCAACCTTCGTGGTTTGAGCTTCCTGCAGGCTCAGAGCAGAACGCAATCTTCCGCTTGTGAATCCTCGATCACACGCTCGCCATCACAGCCAGCTGATAACGATGGCAGTGTCATTGTACCGCGTAGGTGCTCATCAAAGGTACTTGATCGGCATCTGGCATCAGCCACCAGGCTGATGGCCTTCAGCACTGGGCTGCGGCAGGGCTGTCGCTGCTCTCCGGCAGGCTGCGCAGCTCGGCGACGTCCCAGAGGCCGACTGTCACTTCCACGTATGCCGGCACGAGCTGCATGAATCGCTCCTTCGCTGAGATGGTCGCCACTGCGAGCTCCATCACGCTGAACATCGCCAGCTTTGGCTGCTCAAATGGCAGCTTCCTTGTTCAGTGACAACAGGCAGGACCCAGCATGCTGTACCGGGCTGCATACGAGACTGGAGCAGCCATCCATATCGTCCGGCGTTCGCCAGGCTAGTTGCGCACATCGAGAACATGGGAAGACTCCTGGCATCTTGCCACAGTCTGCGGGTCAACCCCTCACACAGGCTCACAGCCGGTGACAGCGTGACCCTGACCAGGAAGTGACATCCCGCTGGACACTCCGCCAATAGTACCACTGCGCACCTGGCAACGCAAGACTGCTACCACGGTGGGGCCGACGGCGACGCGGGCGTCGGTGTGCAGCTGCTCCAGCGCCTCCAGCGGCGGCAACGAAGCCAGAGAGACTGGCTTGGCGCCCTCTGCAGCAGTGAAACTCCATGTGTGGTTACCACGCGAGGGGTCTCTCAGCGGATAGGTGCTGTGCATGCAGATCATGTCGTCTGCAAAATCAGAGTCTCAAAATTGTTGAGTCTCCGTGACAAGTTGTCAGCGCTGCTCGGTCAAGCCTGCAGGACATAACAGCTGTTGGGCAGCCAAATCGAGCGTAGTAGCACGCGGAGTATGGGCAACCTCACCGCCGCAGTGAGGGGAGCTGGTCAGCTTCAGGGAGCGCAGGACTGTCAGAGCGGCCGTGGCGGCCAGCAGCTCGTGCTCCTAGCCGGAAGGGGCGCGTACGTATCCGCTCTCATATGCCAAATGCGTCAGTCGCTTCAGGCTGGGCAACGCCGATGGCACCTGTCACAGCATAAGCACCCGAGCGTTGGGATCTTATGGTGTATGCGCCAGCGACCGCAGGGCGAGCCACGACGGCACGTTGGGCGTTCAGCATGTGATGGAATCCAGATCGTCGTACGTGCTCCGCAGCTCGCAACTGTTCTGGTCACAACAGTGAAAGTGGTGACGTTATGTTACGAGCCAATGATCCCGCAGGTCTACACCTGGCTCCGGGTTGCATCCAGCGACTCACTGACGCTCAGCGCTTGCAGCCCCGTCAGCGCTGCGAGAGCGCCGCCGTCCAAATGCTGCTGGAAGTCCACCTCGATGCTCAGCTCCCGGAGCGCCCCGCTTAGGCCGCTGTGGCCGCCATGTGCACCTACGTTATGCAACGGCATCAGAGTTCATGCGGGGGACAGATGGTGCTGACGCACGTATGTGCAGCCAGACTGCATGCCAAGTACTTGTCAAAGCCAAAGTCGAGCCTCGTGTAACCATTATGAGAATCGGCAGGTTGAAAAGGGCACTCGCACACGCGCGCTCAACTACTTGGTCCTACCCGAGCGTGCGGATGTGTATCGATCGCAAGCATATTACAAAGCTCACAGCCTCGTTACTGCGCGATGATGACGCACTGACTCATTGTGTTTTTCTGGGTGCTGAAACGTGACGTTGAGACCATACCGACTCGGTGTTGAAGACCTACTGATGGCAGCAGTACGACGGGGTCATGCGACGATCGGCCTGTGTATGAGACAGCCTGCTGGGCGTGCAGCGCTGTGATGCGGCGCAGCGGCAATGCCACTGCTAGCTCCGTCCAGCTGCACATGCGAGACAGACGGCTCAGTCACAGGGAGCAGTGAGTGTTGAGCATCGCGGCTGATGCTTGGCTGTGCTAGCACCTGAGTTCCGAAGCTGTATCGCACCTGACAATGCACTAACTTGTGCGCAATGCTTCCCACTGAGCCTAAAAGACAAACGCTTATCCAGCCGTTGAGCTAGTGGTAAAGTTCTCCCGCAACCCTGAAGGCCAGATGCGAGGTGTTCTCAGGACTGGTTTTCGCGCCATTGCAGCTCAGCACACCAGGCGGGGCTGAGGGAACAGTGCTTCAAGCCCAGCTCCCGCAGCTGTCCCAATGTCGGCGCCAGGGCGGCCAGCCATGCCTGCGAGCCGGTCAAAGGAATGATGACAAGCTGTAAAGCCGGAAGGCTGCCTATCCAATCCTGGGCTGATATTTGCCGCACGTCAGGGGTGACCAAGATCATTATGCAAAAGGACATGGCCCTGAGAGCCTCGAGGCCCCCACTGTACACGATCGCTTGATGCTGGGGCGAACATCAGGCCAGGGGGATTTGCATACGAGCCAAGGTGGAAATTGAGATCATGACATAGAGTACATTGCGGGCTAGGTCACAGGGTTAGCGGGTCAGTGTTGAGCCAGAGCTTCGGGACGAGATGACAGCGAGTTCAAACGCGCCTTCAAAAGCCTGTCGTCACTTTCACGGTTGTCCGGGTTGTTGCTGTGCAAAAGGTCCAGCTTAATCAAGTTCGGCCCGCCACTTTCCGCCCGATCTCCGCGGCAGGGCATGACCAGGCCCGACAGCGGGGGCGGCGTGAACCACAGACCGAGGCTGAGGTGCGCCAACCCGGGCATTGCTGCTATGCCGTGGAGCAGCGTGTCCGTCGCCCCGTTGATGTGAACCGAAGGCCTGAGCAGGGTTCAAAAGCGGATTTTGCTGAGGGGTCAGCCATCTTCATTTGCAACAGTGTGTCGAAATTCACGCAGGGCTGACGCCAACACACAGCAACCTGCAGTTCGGCGCAAATGCAGCTTGTTGACACCAATCGCATACCACCGAAACCGCCTGGTTTGGGCCTTCTTGCTTGATGCTTGCTGCACAAGATGTCTGTCTCATGTGACTATACGGTGCGCAGAGTAGCTGCTACACGCACCCTCAGGGCTGGCAGCGGCGGCAGCGACGCTGCGGCAATGCCAGGCACTGAGCTCAGCTGCAGCGCCGTGAGCTGCTTCAGTGCTTCGAGTGACGCGAGGCATTTGTCGGCATCGGCGCCAGTGTGGTGGCCACAGAACTGGTAGCTGCCAATGATCAGCTGCTGCAGCGAGGTTATGCGGGCGATAGCTGAGAAGATGACGTGTGGCTGAGGTACGCTTTAAAGGCCTGCGGTCAAACGACGAACCAAGTCGAAGGTCAAGCATGCAGATCGGGGACGCAAAAGTTTCACCGTAGACCATCAAGTGCGGGTAGCGCATTTGCTCAAGGTCGTGCCACCGCCCCATGCAATCGCCCGCCACGTATGATCTGGTGCCTAGCGGAATACGACCGCTGCGGACCTTTGAAGTAGTAGTCGAGGCTGGTGAGAGCGGTCGGGTACGTGATTGTGTCCAGGAGGCTGTCCACGTTGGACCGCAGGGTCAGGTGCCGCACCAGCGCCAGGTTGGCGCGGATCACACCCTGTGCGATGAAGCCATTGGATCTGTCAGCAAGCTGCGTGCGCATGCAGGCAGGCAGGAACAAGCCGCTCCGGAGCATCAAGTGCAGGATAAAAGCGTCATCATCCCGCAGCCCTTCGCAGCAGGCTGCTACCCGGTGAAGAAACTGAGCGCTTACGGAACAGACAGGGCGAACCGGGGACACAGAACCATGCGCAGTATATCGACAGGTGCGTATGCTGCCAGTACTCTTCACGTCAGCACACCGGGAGGGGTCTGCACAGAGCACCTGATGTTCAATTTTGTCAAGGGTTTTTTAGAGCACCTGGTCCGTCGGTGTGTTGCCGCAGAGCGCGCGGATTGCTGTACGTATGGCCTCCTCCTCTGCAGTCGTGGAGCCATCTACATGGTTTTGCAGCTCCTGCTGGCGCTGCTCCGCGACAAACACCTCCATTTCATGCTGATCGTCGCCGCTGTGGTCGAAGAACAATGTTCCATACGCAACTCCTGCGGGCCCAGCATCTGTGTCACGCATCCGGTGATCCCGTGACTTACAATGTATGGATGCAGCGCAATGTCAGGATCGCATCACTGCATGATCGGCAGGCGGCAACATGTTTGCCCACCTGCAAATGCGGTACGCGGAGAGCCGCGAATGCCGGACGGCAGTCTCCATATGGTCCCTCATACAAGAATTCAACCGCGGCAGTCGTGCAGCGGCCTCAGCGGCCACCTCCAATGCAACTGGGCTCATCGGGCCCCGCTGGTACCCGAGCTCGCGGTCGGCATAGCTGTACGCAGCACCAGAACAAGTTGAAAAGCGACCACACAAACTGTAGGCGTTAGATTGCCTGCAACCAACTATGTCGCCTGATGAGGGGCAGTAGGTGCAAGCACTCATTGCCGGGGCATTGCTAGCGCATGAGCAAGCGCGACTGCAGCGACCAGTCAGCACTGTTGCAAGTTGGCTGTCCAGGGTGCTACCTTCACTGTGGCCCCTGTGCTCACCCCGCTCTGATGCAGCAGTAGCGGCTTAAGAAGGACCCCTCTGAACTACAAGAGCGCACTGGAAGCTGAGCGATGTCAGGCTCGGATGGCGCGCGGTGATGACCGCCAGGCGGCTGCGTAGCTCCGTCAGGCTCTGCAGGGGACGCAAGCATCACGTCGTACGTTGTGATCGGTGCTGCGTCCCTCCAGGCGCGGCACACCAGCGCCATTCGCCGCAGATGGCCTGGATGCTCCAGCTCTGCAGCGATGCCCTGCACGCGGCACCGAAGGAGGTTCAGCAGAGCATTGTCTGCATCGAGGCAATGAGGCTCATAACTGCGCGGTCGGCCACCAGCATGACAGCATGGCTCGCTGAGGTTGGTGCATTGCGCCACAGGCTGCCGCGACGCATCGGCTGTGCTGGCGCACAGCATCGCGCATCAGCAGACTAACGAGCTTTGACAGGCCGAGGGAGCCAGCGGGATCATAAAGGTAATGGGGGGGTGTGGAGGATCAGGATTTGCGCACTCGCAGCATTCCATCCGGCGGTGAGCTCCAGTCGAACCGCGGCTGCTTGCTATCACAATGCAGCGCCATCTAATATCGGTGCGGCTCGGCAAAGCAATGCTACTGCTGAAAGCCACGTATAAGTATGCCTTGGAAGGCTTGGATCATGGTGTCGGATGCGGGATCGCTGTGCTCCGAGGGGCCTCGAGGCTCCGAGGCTGGCTCAGCACGCCCAGCACGGCTGACACATGCATCTGCTGAAGCACCGCAGCTCGTGTCAGTATGCGAAGCGCCAGGTACGAGCGAGCACAGCGAACCGCAGGCGACCTGCGAGACAGCCGGCGTCTGTGCTTCCCTGCATGACGGCGCAGCGGGCTACGAACAGGCGACAGGCTGAATGATGGTGGGGCGAGCAAAGCTTCCAAAAGCTAAATATCTTCACTCCTCACCGTCATGGCAAGCACAGCAGCGTCATGAATGCACTTGTTTGCAGCTCGTCCTCAGGATCATGATCACATAAAGTGCTCACTGCAGTGACGACTTCCGTTCCTTCAACGGACATCCTGAGCAAGCTGAATTCATTCAACGATGGTCCACGCGCCGACTGACACGTCCAGATACGCCGGCACAAGCTGGGCAAACTGCGACTTCGCTGAGGTGGCTGCCACTGCAAACTCCGTCACGCTGAGCGCTGCCAGCCTCGGCTGCGAAAGCACAGCCATCGATCAGCACAACATCGGCAGGCCACATGCGGATCAGCCTCTAGGCTGCGATCTGCGGTACGCATTAGGTGTGTCAACAAGTGCATGGCAGGGATGAATCCTCAGGCAGTAGTTTGCTCGAAATGCTGCACGCCTCGAAGCATTGCAGGCCGAAGGGAGCCTCAGAGGAAGCGGCGGATCCAACACCGCCG
>JAABUX010010798.1_pt1 | contig 10159 bp, 13 predicted proteins | sample 5561851 | NCBI WGS metagenome assembly JAABUX01 (sample SAMN10711883, study PRJNA513361) | rock metagenome | isolation source: Antarctica rocks | place: Antarctica: Victoria Land, Richard Nunatak red sandstone | collected 2016-01-03 | reverse complement strand
CGAGGATCAACGGGGCGCCGCCGCTGGCGGGCTGGAACTGCAGGGTGCACTTGCCGGGGCCGGGGATCTTGGTCTCGGCTGCGCGGTAGATGTCGCCGTAGGCATGGCGGCCGATGACGATGGGCTGGGTCCAGCTCGGCACCAGGCGCGGCACGTTGTGGCAGATGATGGGTTCACGGAAGATGGTGCCGTCGAGGATGTTGCGGATGGTGCCGTTCGGGCTGCGCCACATCTTCTTCAGCTTGAACTCGACCACCCGCGCCTCGTCCGGGGTGATGGTGGCGCACTTCACGCCAACGCCATATTGCTTGATGGCGTTGGCGGCATCGACGGTCACCTTGTCGTCGGTCTGGTCGCGGTACTCGATGCTCAGGTCGTAGTACTTCAGGTCGATGTCGAGGTAGGGCAGGATCAGCTTGTCCTTGATGAAGCCCCAGATGATGCGGGTCATCTCGTCCCCGTCCAGCTCGACGACGGGGGTTTTCACAGTGATCTTGGCCATGCAGTCCTCGCGGATGCGGCCCATGCGGGGCCGGTCGGGTGATGGCGGATAATCGCACCGGGGACCTGCGGCAGCAAGCCGGGCCTAACGTGCATCAAGCTGAGGTTCATTGTCCCGACGTGTATCAGGTGGGGGCGATGCAACCCAGGGCGTTGCGGATGCTGTCGTCGCCGGGCAGGGCGTCCAGCGGGAACAGGCGGGTCACATGGCCCATCTTGCGGCCGGGCCGGGCCTCGGCCTTGCCATACAGGTGCGGGATCAGCCCCGGCGTCGCCACGATGGCGGGCCACAGCGCGGTCTCCTCCGGACCCACAAGGTTCTTCATCACGGCGTCCGCGTGCCGGCGCCCGGGCGGCAGCGGCAGGCCGGTGACGGCGCGAATGTGCAGCTCGAACTGGCTGGCTGGGCAGGCGTCGATAGTCCAGTGGCCGGAGTTGTGCGGGCGTGGCGCGATCTCGTTCACCAGCACCCGGCCATCGCGCACGAACATCTCCACCGCCAGCAGCCCGACCAGGCCTAGCCGGTCCGCGATGCGCCAGGCGACGCGTTGCGCCTCGACCGCCGTGCCCGGCGGTATGCGGGCGGGCGCCAGGGTCAGGTCCAGGATGCCGTTGCGGTGGCGGTTCTCCATCACGTCGAACACCGTCCCGGCGCCATCCGCCCCGCGGGCGACGATGGCGCTGATCTCGCAGGTATAGTCGATGAAGCCCTCCAGAATGAGCGGCTTCGGCTCCAGCGCCGTCCAGCCTGGGTCGAGGTCCGAGGTGTCGCGCAGAACGGCCTGACCCTTGCCGTCATAGCCCAGCCGGGTGGTCTTCAGCACTGCGGGCAGGCCCAGGGCGGCGACGGCCCCGTGCAGTTCGGACAGGCTCGCAACGGCCCGCCAAGGGGCAGTCGGCACCCCGGCATCGGCCAGGAACGCTTTTTCCGCCACCCGATCCTGGCTGACCCGCAGCACGGTGGGCGATGGATGCACCGGCCGCAACGACGCCAGCAGATCCAGCCCGGCGGCGCTCACGTTCTCGAACTCGAAGGTGATAACGTCCACGGCTTCCGCGAACGCGCGCAATGCCGCGGGGTCCTCATAGTCGCCCAGGGTCGTTCCGGCAGAGACCTGGCTGGCGGGGCTGCACGGTTCCGGCGTCAGGATGTGGCAGCGATAACCCAGGCGGGCGGCGGCCAGGGCGGACATGCGGCCCAACTGGCCGCCGCCGACGATGCCGATGGTGGCGTTAGGCGGAAGCGCGCTCAAGCCGCGGGGCTGGCGTCTGGAGCGTCGGCGACGGCGGCGGTCTGCTCCGCCCGCAAGGCGTCCAGCCTGGTCGCCAGGGCCGGGTCGGTGGTGGCCAGCATCGCCGCCGCCAACAGCCCGGCGTTGACCGCGCCCGCCCGGCCAATGGCGAGCGTTCCCACGGGGATGCCGGCCGGCATCTGCACGATGGACAGCAGGCTGTCCATTCCCTTCAACGCATGGGACTCGATCGGCACGCCCAACACCGGCACCGCCGTCCAGGCCGCGCACATGCCCGGCAGGTGCGCTGCGCCGCCAGCCCCGGCGATGATGGCCCGCAACCCGCGCGCCCGTGCAGTGCGGGCATATTCCGACAAGCGGTCCGGGGTGCGGTGGGCGGAGACGATCCGGACCTCGTGCGGCACGTCCAGCCGGGTCAGCACCTCCGCCGCGTGCTGCATCGTGGGCCAGTCCGATTGGCTGCCCATGATGACCCCCACCAAGGGGTCAGCCATCAGGCGACTCTGTCGGAGGCGAACATCAAGCGATGCTGTCCGGGGCCAAGCATCAAGCGATGCTGTCTGGGATCAGCCGGCTCTCCAGCCAGGACAGCTCGTCCTTCAGCAGCAGCTTGCGCTTCTTCAGGCGCTGCAGGTGCAACTGGTCGGTCCCGGCCTCGGACAGCCGGGCGATCACGGTATCGAGGTCGCGGTGCTCACTCCGCAGCTCGTGCAGTTGGCGCAGCAAGGAATCACGGTCGGTCAACATGGGACCGGCATACCATGCGCGATCCTGTGATGCCACGCGCCGGTTGCAGGAGCCTTGGACGGGCGATTCCTGTGGCAATGGCAAGTTGGAGGGGATTACCGTTCCATGGCGCCCACTCACGGCAGCGGGCGCGACAGCGCGCACGTTTCCACCTTTGAAGGAGGCACCATGAGCCTGCAATCCCGCATCGAAAGCCTGAAAGGCCGTCACGCGGTCCTCGAGACCCGCATCGCGGACGAGGACCACCGGCCCAGGCCGAACGGCGACGCCTTGCAGCGCCTCAAAGTCGAAAAGCTGCACCTGAAGGAGGAAATGGAGCGGCTGAGCAAGAACTAGCCGCCCCTTGAGCGCCACCCCGGACCAGCGCTCGCAGCCGGGCCGGGGTGGCTGGCAGACTAGGCGGCCTCTTCGGTCTCCAACGGCGGCGGGGGCACCGGAACGGCCTGGCCATCGCGCGCCAGGCGATCATTGGCCTGCTGCACCATCGCATTCAGGTCGGTCTGGCTGCACAGGCCCAGGATCACCGGGTCGCGCGGCTTAATGTTGGCGCTGTTCCAGTGGCTGCGCTCACGGACCTTTTGAATGGTGTCCTTGGTGGTGCCCAGCAGCTTGATCACCTGAGCCTCGCTGAGCTGCGGGAAGTTGCGCAGCACGAAGGCGATGCCGTCCGGGCGGTCATTGCGCTTGGCGACGGGCGTGTACCGGGCGCCGCGGCCGCGCTTGTTGATGGGGTTGTTCGGCGGGATCAGCTTCAGGCGCGCCGCCGGGTCCTTTTCGCAACGGGCGATCTCCTCGGCGGTCACCTGCATGTTGGCGACCGGGTCGTAGCCGACGATGCCCTGCGCGACCTCGCCATCGGCGATGGCCTGCACCTCCAGCGGGTGCATGCCGCAGAAGTCGGCGACCTGGGTGAAGGTGAGGGCGGTCTTCTCGATCATCCACACGGCTGTGGCTTTGGGCATCAAGGGCAGGGTCATGGAGGTATGTCCTTCGGCGCCGCGCGCCGGGTCGGCGGGCAAGGCGCTCGATTGCGAGGAGGATCGGCGATATGGACCCTTGGCGTCACACGGGTCAAGAACGATCATGTTACGAACTGCGGAGGGAACGCCCATGCTGCCAGGTGAAAGCAGAGATGAGGACGGCCCGCGTCCGCAACCCAAATTGGCGGCACCGCCGCTCGATCCGCTCGGGGTTGCGGAGCTGCAGGGCTATATCGCCGAGCTTCGCGCTGAAATCGCGCGGGCGGAGGCAGCCATCGCGCGCAAGCAAGACCACCGCAGCGCCGCCGACAGCTTCTTCCGGCGGCCGTAGCCTAGATGTGGAAAGGGCCGGGTCTATCCCGGCCCCCTCCGTTCCTTGTCACCTTCAGGCGCTTATGCGGCCTGAGCGGCGTCCGTCGCGGGCTGCGCGTCGTTCGCGATCGCCGGCACGGCAGCGCCGCTGCCGATGGTGATGCGGCGGGGCTTCAGCGCCTCGGGCACAACGCGCTTCAGGCCAACGTGCAGCAGACCGTTCAGCAACTCGGCGCCATCCACGACGATGTGGTCAGCCAGCACGAACCGGCGCTCGAACGCGCGGCCGGCGATGCCGCGGTGCAGGACTTCGCCCTTGACGGTCTCGGGCTTGACCCGGCCGGCGATGATCAGGGTGTTCTCCTTGACCGTCATCTCCAGGTCGTCCTGGCCGAAACCAGCCACGGCCATGGTCAAGCGGTAGCTGTCATCGCCAGTGCGCTCGATGTTGTATGGCGGGTAAGACGGGGCCGCAGGACTCTCCTGCGCGGCATCCATCAGGCGAGCCAAGCGGTCAAAGCCGATGGCGGTACGGAACAAGGGTGCAAAATCGTACGTCATAGTAAACCTCCAATGAAGCAAGGTCAGTGTAGAGGACTGCCCAAGTGGGCCAGCCCGGTTCAGTCCCCGATGCCTCGCATGAGCGCATCGGACACACCTGAAATGTGAAGCGCCGTCCCCTGGTTCAAGAGGGGACGGCGCTTCTTACTTGCCGACGATGGCGGTACGGTGTGGCTTACTTCCGCATCCCCAGCCCTGCGAACTTCTTGTTGAACTTGGCGACCTGGCCGCCGGTGTCCATCATGCGCTGCACGCCGGTCCAGGCCGGGTGGGACTTCGGGTCGATGTCCAGGCGCATGGTGTCCCCGGCCTTGCCGGCGCAGGTCTTGGTCTTGAACGTGGTGCCGTCGGTCATGATGACGGTGATCTCGTGGTATTCGGGATGGATGCCGGGCTTCATGGCGCGTCCTCGCTGGTGCCGCCGATACCGACCGGCAGCGGAAGGTCGGGGTATAGGCGTCCGCCGCTGCTGCCTGCAAGTTGTCCTCAATGCAATTGGCCCTGGAGGGGAACCCTCGGTCACCCCGGCCTGACAGCCGCATCCCCGGCGCCATTCGCATCCAGGGCCCCAGCAGCCGGGCGAAGGACATGAGGCGCGCGTTTACGCATGGATGCCTCCGTGGTCGTGCTGGGCGGACGGCGCACCTGCTGCCCGGTCCCGCCGTGATCTGCTTGCAGATTACCGGGTGGTGGCCGGCGCCCTAATCGGTCAGTCCGGCGTTGACCCCAGTTGAGACCCCGGTCGGAGCCGCCCGACGCCCGGCAGGCCACGCCCCAAGCTGCGCATCGTGCAGGCGCCGGTATGCGCCGCCCTGCGCCATCAGCTCGGCATGGCCGCCCTGCTCGGTCACGCCAGCCCCGCCGCTCCCCATGCGGTCCACCACCACGATGCGGTCGGCGCCCTGGATGGTCGCCAGCCGGTGGGCGATCACCAACGTCGTGCGGCCCTGCGACAGCTCGGCCAGCGATGCCTGGATCGCCCGCTCCGTCTCGCTGTCCAGCGCCGAGGTGGCCTCGTCCAGGATCAGGATCGCCGGGTCCTTGAGGAACATCCGGGCGATGGCCAGCCGCTGCTTCTGCCCTCCCGACAGCCGCACGCCGCGCTCCCCCACCACGGTGTCCATGCCGGCCGGCATCCCGGCGATGGTGTCGGCCAGGCGGGCGCGGCGGGCGGCGTCGGCCACCTCCGCATCCGTGGCGCCCAGGCGGCCATATCGGATGTTGTCCCCGATGCTGCCGCCGAACAGGAACGGATCCTGCTGCACGATGCCGATGTTGGCCCGCAGCGACGCCAGGGTCATGGCCCGCACGTCGATGCCGTCGATGGTGATGCGCCCTCCGTCCACGTCGTAGAACCGCGGCAGCAGGGAGCACAGCGTCGTCTTGCCCGCCCCGGACGGACCCACGAACGCCACCGTCTGCCCGGCCGGGATCGCCAGGTCCACCGCGTCCAGCACCGGCCGGCCGGGGCCATAGCCGAACGTCACCGCCTCGTACCGGATGTCGCCGCGCAACGGACCCACGGCCGCCGCCCCGGGCCGGTCCTGCACGTCCGGCGCCACAGCCAGCAGCGCCAGGTATCGCCCGAACCCGGCGATCCCCTTGGGATAGGTCTCCATCACCGAGGCGATCTTCTCCACCGGCCGGAAGAACACCGCCACCAGCAGCAGGAAGCCGACGAACCCGCCATTGGAGAGCTGCCCGTGCAGCACGAACCAGGTGCCGGCCACCATCACCAGCAACTGCGTCAGCCGCATCGACAGGTAGTTCAGCGACGTGCTGGCCGCCATGATGCGGTAGGCGTCGAGCTTGGTCGCGCGGTACCGGGCGTTGTCGCCGGCGAACAGGCGGCTCTCATGCGCCTCCCGCCCGAACGCCTGCACGACGCGGATGCCGCCGACGGTTTCCTCGATGCGGGCGTTGAACTCGCCGACGCGGCGGAACAGCGACTGCCAGTTGCGGGTCATGCGGGCGCCATACCGGCTGGACAGCCCGGCGGTGACGGGCACGACGACAGTGGTCAGCAGCGCCAGCCGCGGCTGCACGGCGAACATCAGCAGGAACGCGCCGAGGAAGGTCATCACCGCGATGAACAGGTCCTCGGGTCCGTGGTGCGCGACCTCGCCGACCTCCTCCAGGTCCTTGGTCAGGCGGGCGACCAGGTGGCCGGTCTTCTGGCCGTCGAAGAAGCGGAACGACAGGCGCTGCAGGTGGTCGAACGCCCGGCGGCGCATCTCCGTCTCGATGTTGATGCCGAGCATGTGGCCCCAGTAGGTCACGACGCCCATGAGCGCGGTGTTGACCAGGTACACCGCCAGCAGCCCGGTGGAGGCGAGCACGATCAGACCCCAATCGGCGCCGGGCAGCAGGTCGTCCACGAAGGACCGCACGGCCATGGGGAAGCCAAGCTCCAGCAGGCCGGACACGACGGCGCAGCCGAAGTCGATCAGGAATAGCCGCCGGTGCGGGCGGTAATAGGTGAGGAACTGGCGGAGCATGTGTTGGGCCTGTGTGGGTGCGGCACGCGGCCTACTCCCCCGGAGAGAGGGAGCAGGCAGGCGGCGTCAGTCGGTCAGCGCCGCGTAGGTCAGCACGCGCAGCTCCTTGCGGATGGGATAAGTCGAGGACGGGGTGAGTTGCGTCAGCATCACCACGGCCATGTCCTCCACCGGGTCGATCCAGAACGCCGTGCTGGCCGCCCCGCCCCAGGCATACTCGCCGGGCGACCCGACGATCTGCGCCCGCGCCGGGTCAAGCATGATGGAGAAGCCCAGGCCGAAGCCGATGCCCTCGTAGCTGCTCTCGCTGAACCGGGCCTGGCCCATGGCGGCCATGTCGCCGCGCAGGTGGTTGCTGGTCATCAGGGCGACGGTCTTGCGGCCCAGCAGGCGCTCGCCGGCCAGCGCGCCGCCGCCCAGCATCATGCGGCAGAACCGCAGGTAGTCCCCGGCGGTGGACACCAGCCCGCCGCCGCCGGACTGGATGGCGCGCGGATGGGCGAAGCGGCCGGTCTGCGGGTCGTCGATCAGGGTCAGCCCGCCCTCCGCGGTGGGGGCGTAGTTGGCGGCGAACCTCGGCATCTGCTGCGGACCCGCGTGGAACGCAGTGTCCACCATGCTCAGCGGCTCCAGCACCCGGCTGTGCAGGAACTCGCCGAAGCCCTGGCCGGACAGCACCGCGACCAGGTGGCCGACGACATCGGTGGCGATGCTGTAGTTCCAGGCCGCGCCGGGCTGCGCCAGAAGCGGCATGGAGGCTGCAAGGTCAACGACTTCGGCCAGAGTCTTGTCGGCGGTTTGGAAGTCCACGCCGCCGTCCCGGTACATGGCATCGACCGGGGTGGCGTTCATGAAGCCGTAGGTCAGCCCGCTGGTATGGGTCAGCAGGTCGCGGTAGGTGATGCCGCGCTCGGCTGGCACGGGGTCGCGGCCCTCGCCGTCCCAGACGCGCATCCCGGCGAAGGCGGGCAGGACGGCGCTGATCGGGTCGTCAAGCTGGAACCGCCCCTCCTCGTACAGCATCATCAGGGCCACGCTCGCCAGCGGCTTGGTCATCGAGTAGATGCGGACCACGGTGTCCGGCGCCATTGGCAGGCCGCGCTGCAGGTCGGCATGGCCGCGGCAGCCCTGGTAGGCGACGCGCCCGTGCCGCAGCACCGTCACCGACAGGCCCGGCAGCCGGCCGCTGTCCACCCAGCGCCCCATCCAGCCGTCGATCCTCGACAGGCGCGCGCCGGACAGGCCGACATCCTCAGGCGAGCCGACATCCGCGGCCGGGGTAGGGGTGGTGACGTCCATGGGGTGTCCTCCGTTGCGCGCGCATCCTAGCCGGGTTTGCGCCGGCGTGGGATGCTGCGGCCTCGATTCGGAGGCTGCCATGATCCACGTCATCGCCATCATCACGACACAGCCAGGGATGCGCGACGCCGTGCTCCAGGAGTTCCGCGCCAACGTGCCGAACGTGCTGGCCGAGGCTGGGTGCATCGAGTACGGCCCCGCCATCGACGCGCCCATCCCGGCCGGGGACGGCGCGGCCATGCAGGCGAAGCTCGGCCCCGACACCTTCGCTGTCGTCGAGAAGTGGGCCGACCTGTCGGCGTTGCAGGCGCACGCCGCCGCGCCGCACATGCTGGCCTATGGCGCCAAGGTGCGGTCCATGCTGGCCAGCCGAGCCGTCCATATCCTGTCCCCAGCCTAGGATCGGGCGAGGGCTGGGCGCAGGCGGGCCGGGCCGCCGCCTCGTGGGTCCTACAGGGTTGGCGCAATGCGGTCTGGTGCGCCGGACCTGCACGTAAACCGCTCTAGCTGCCCAAGGGCGTGCATAACTCCACCAAGACGCCATTCAGGTCGCGGACGTAGCCGACCACCTGGCCCCACGGTCGGGCGTCCGGCGCGACAACGGGAGTGGCGCCAGCGTTCACGGCGCGGTGATAGGCGGCCTCCACATCCGGGGTGACGAGGCCGACCTCCATCCCGAAGGGCAACCCATCCCGACGAGGCGGCAGGCCGTGCTGCACCGTCAGCGCCTCTGCGGCGAAGGCAAGGGCGGTGCCGCCGGTCTCCATCTCGGCGTAGCCGCTTTCGTGGACGAAGCGCCGGGTCAGGCCGAAGGCACGTTCCCAGAACGCCACGGCCTCGGCCACGTCGGGGACGTGCAGGATCACATAGCCCAATTGCATCCGAGCCTCTCCGCGGCAACGGGTGTCATCCTGGCAGCGTTGCGCCGTCATGGTAAGGCTGCCCGGCATGGAGGACCACATGGCCGAGCAGTACGACGCCCGCGTGGAGGAACCCGCGCGCCAGGGCACCCAGCAGGAGTGGGAGCAGGTCCGCGTCCTGGGCGACATCACCTACTTGGAGGCCGGCCTGCCCGGCGCACCAGCGATCATCTTCCTGCACGGCATCGGCGGCGCGGCGCGGAGTTTCTTGCCGCAGTTGGACCACTTCGGCCGGGCCTGGCGGGCGGTGGCGTGGGACATGCCGGGCCATGGCGGCTCCAGCCCGCTGGAGATCGTCACCATCGACACCTTGGCGGCGGCGCTGGCCGGGTTCCTCACGCAGGCCGGCCTGCAACGTCCGGTGCTGGTCGGGCACAGCCTTGGCGGCATGGTGGCGCAGCGCCTGCTGACCCTGCAGCCGCATGCCGCGCGCGCGCTCGTGCTGGCGCAGACCAGCGCCGCCTTCGGCAGCCGCGATCCGGCCTGGGGGGAAGGGTTCGTCGCCGCGCGGCTGGGTCCGCTGGACGCCGGGCACACGATGGCTGGGCTGGCGGAGGGCATGGTGGCCGATGTGGTGGGTGACGACCCCGACCCGGCCGGCGTGGCGCTGGCGCGGTGGTGCTACGCCCACACGCCCGACAGCACCTACCGCGATACGGTGCGGGCGCTGCCGGGCTTCGACATGCGGGATGCGTTGGGCCGCATCGGGGTGCCCACCCTGGTCCTGGCCGGCAACAGGGACCGCAATGCCCCGCCGGCCGGGATGCAGCGCATGACGGCCCGTATTCCAGGCGCAACTTACGTCGAGTTGTCCGGCGCTGGCCATTTGGCTTACCTGGAACAGCCCGCAGCCTTCAACGCCGCCCTGCAGGGCTTCCTGACCGGCCTACCCCCCTGACAGGACGGTCCCCTACGATGCGAGCTTGCCCGGAGCAAAGCTCTAGGGGTTTGCGCAAGCCTGCTCAGCTCGACTTTGGCCTTTTCAGGCTGGGTAGCACGCGGCTTCGGTGAGGCTGTCGAGGAGCGCGCGTGGGATTGTTGCCATGTTCTGGGCCTGCGGGGACGTTGAGAAAGCCTGTGCGATCCAA
>JAABUX010010797.1_pt1 | contig 10160 bp, 9 predicted proteins | sample 5561851 | NCBI WGS metagenome assembly JAABUX01 (sample SAMN10711883, study PRJNA513361) | rock metagenome | isolation source: Antarctica rocks | place: Antarctica: Victoria Land, Richard Nunatak red sandstone | collected 2016-01-03 | reverse complement strand
ACCTCATGGATAGCGTCAAAGATGGTATCGTGCGCGCGGGACGGGAGGCGGCCCGCGTGCGCTTTATCGGCGAGGCGCAGGCGCGCCTGGTCACGCTGCGGCTGCTGCGACGCGGCCGGCGCGACGCCGTAGTCGACGAGGTGCTGCGCCTGTATCGGCGCAACGCCATCGGGCAGCCCAGCCTCGTCCCGCCCTGCCGCGAGCTCGACGAGATAAACGACGAGATCGACCGCCTGGAGGCCGGGATCACCCGCGCGCGCGGCGGCGGCGCCCCACGCCCTAGCTCGCCCGTCGTGACCGAGCTCGACCATCCGCGGCGCCCCGAGCCCCGCTAGCCGTCGACGATGACCAACACGCCTCGCGCGGCCACCGTGCGCACTCCCGCCACCAGCGCAAACCTGGGGCCGGGGTTCGACTGCCTCGGCGTGGCCCTCGACCACCACGACACGATCAGCCTGGAGGTCGCGCCGCGCCGCGTCGCGCCGCTGGTGACGATTCACGGCGAGGGCGCCGACCGCCTGCCGCGCAACGAGCGCAACCTGGCCTTGCGGGCTGCTCAGCGGGTGCTGCGCGCGGCGGCGGTCGACCTCTACGTGTCGCGCCTGACCATGCGCAATGCCATCCCCATCGGCGGCGGCATGGGCAGTTCGGCCGCGGCCATCATCGGCGGCATGGTCGCGGCCAATCACCTGGCCGGGACGCCGTTCGGCCCCGACGAGTTACTACGCCTAGCCCTGGAACTGGAGCCGCACGCCGACAACCTGGCCCCCGCGCTCTATGGCGGATTTACCGTGGCCGTGATCGAGTCGGACGGACAACCCCTCGTCGCCGTGCTGCCGCCGCCGATGGGGCTGCGCGCGGTGGTGCTGAGCCCCGATCTCGCCATCTCCACCCACCAGAGCCGCTCCGGCCTGCCGCGCACCGTCCCCCATGCCGACGCCGCCTACAACGTGGGGCGCGCCGCGCTGTTGGTGGCGGGATTGCTGACGGGACAGAGCGCGTTGCTCGGCCCGGCCATGGACGACCGCCTGCACCAGCCGCACCGCGCCGCCGCCTATCCCGCCATGCCCGCCATCATCCAGGCGGCCCGTGAGGCCGGCGCCGCTGGCGCGGCGCTCTCCGGGTCCGGTCCCAGCATCCTGGCCCTGTGCAATGGTCCGACCGCGCCGGTCGCCACGGCCATGCGCCATGCGGCCACGACGGCCGGCCTCGTCGCAACCGTCCGCGAACTAGACATCGTCTCCACGGGCGCGATGGTGGTGTCAGACTAGGGCAGCATCGAGGGGCAGTTCCAACTGTCGCGCGGCCTGAGCAATTGTGTGGCCGGGGTTGAGCTGCCCTTGCGACGCAGATGCGCGGATGCGTTGCGACTTGTCGTCGAAGGAGTGGCGCGCGCGCAGCCGCTCGACGCGCTCCTCCAGCCGCTCCAGGTAGTCGCGCGGGGCGTGGGGACCGGCGTAGGCGCGCTCGTAGCGGGGCAGCAGGTCGGGGAAGCTCCCTTCCACGAAGCCGAGGTAGTGCTCCTTGACCAGCGGGGCCAGACGCAGGGCGCTGCTGCCCAGGAAGGCCGCGTCGTGCTCCGCCGCGGCGGCCATCACCGCGTCCAGAGAGGCCGTGGAATTCGTGATGCCCGGCAGGATGGGCGCCAGCAGCACTCCGGCGTAGACGCCCGCCTCGCGCAGCTGGCGCATCACACGCAGGCGCTGCAGGGGCGGCGGCGTCCCCGGCTCGATGACCTTCCACACCGCCGGGTCCATGGTCGTGACGGTGAAGAAGACGCGCACGGGCGCCTGGCGGGCCAACTCCGCCAGCAGGTCGCGGTCGCGCAGGATCAGCGTCGACTTTGTGACCAGGCTGAGCGGCTGCCCCTGCGCCAGGCACACCTCCAGCATGCCGCGCGTGAGGCGGAAGCGCCCCTCGGCGGGCTGGTAGCAGTCGGTGGCCGTGCCCAGGGCGACCGACTCGCCGCCCCAGGACGGGCGCGCCAACTCGCGCCGCAGCACCTCGGCGATGTTGACCTTGACGAAGATATTGGTCTCGAAATCCTCGTCGGCGTTCATATCGTAGTAGGTGTGCGAGGCCCGCGCGTAGCAGTAGTGGCAGGCGTGCGCGCACCCGCGATAGGGGTTGAGCGACCACTTGAAGGGCATGCCCTGCACGCGGTTGACGGCGGACTTGCAGCGAATCTCGATGTAGCGCGGGCGTGTCATGGGTCCATTATAGGACATTCGTTCTTCTTTACGGACGTATTATCCACCGCGCCCGTCGCCAACATCCTGACGAGCCGCTACGGCCACGAAACGACAGTGGCGAGGGATAGCCGCGCTTCATGAACTGCGCCGTGAGCCAGGACAATGCTTCGGCTTGGCGATCGACGGGGACATAGACCGCCACGCCCCTGGAACGGGAGACACCGCGAAGCAGCGCATTGAACATCGGCAAGCGAACCTCAAGCCGATCCTCGTACAGGGCCATGTAGTTTTCGGTCATGCACGTTGTTCCCGGGGGTAGGGGCGTATTGCACACGCCCTCGGCGGCAGCGCAATCTGGGCGTATGCAATACGTCCCTACGCCAATCTGGCCGTTCTCCCGTGAGAACTAAATGGCCCTAATCCTCGTATCAGGCACTGGCCTGCTATGAGTCGATGATGTAATATGGTTGCGAGACATCGGGATTGCCGCGAAGCATCGTTATAGTTGGGTCGTCGGTGAACCAGGCGTATGCCTTTTTGCACTCGTCGGCTATCCAACGCTTTGAGCACGAGTATCATCGGGCCAGTATCATTAATGATGGCGGCGACCAAATCGTTCCCCGCTACGACGAGAGCATCATCGGTCTCCAGGAATACTCGAACGGGAAGGCATTGATCGCATACATGGACAGTGAGCCTTGGGGAACGACGCTGAATCTGTATTTCTTCTTTGATCGTTATGGCCATCTCCGCAGACACGAGGTGCATGAACACGACAAGTTATTGTAGGCGTCGCGGTCATCGAGGCGCGCTTGCTACGAATAAATAGTAGTCACATTGGGGGCAAATGATGAAAGAACGAATGATGGCACGGCAGGCAATCACGGGCAGGGAGACGGTGGCCGCACCAGTCAATCACATGCAGGCAGTTGCCCGTACAGGGCGCGCTCAGATGCGGCGTCTCTCTAAGCGGCCCATGACCGTGGCGGCGATCCTGATGGTCGCTGCGATCGGTACTCCGCGGGCAACGGCGGCTACCAACGCGGTCGCGGCGCATGCTTTACAGGCCGCCGCGGCGCTCAAGACCACGGTGACGGTCTACGAGCCCTTCGCCGCGCGTGGGGCGATTGCGCCCTACTTACACGTCGTCGGGACCGACTCCGGGTCATGCAACGGCGACTCAGAGGATACTTCTCGCATCGACGCCTGGCGATGCTTCGGCGGCAAGTATGTGTACGACCCGTGCTTCCAGGACCTCAGCGGCTACAACACCGCGCTGGTCTGCCCGTTCTACGGCCTCTCGAGGTATGGCCTCTCGACGCGGGTGGTCTTGCTGCGTCTGACCGCGCCGCTGCCCGCGCACGTCGGTAAGGCGCCGCCGTCGCAAGGCTCGCCGCTCGGTCTGACGTTATCCACGGGAGAGCAGTGCACGATCCTCGGGAGCGGAACGACCGCCATCGGCGACCTGCCACTCCGCTATTTCGGCGGTAACAGCAACGCTCCCACGGTCCTGGTCTACGGCAGTGTCGACCGCAGCCGCCAACCGTACACCGCCCTGGTCTATCGCACTCACCATGGCTGGAACGACCGGCCCACCCTCAAGCAGCTCGTGCGCACCACCATCCGCTCCGTCGTCCTATGAGACCACGTGACGATGATGCCCTGCCTGCCGACGTTGCCGCCGCGCTTGCGCCCCTCGACTCTTTGTCCGATGCCGCTTTATGGGAGGTCGCGCGCACAAGCCATCTCGCGCCCGCGGCGGCGGCGCATCTGGAGGAGTTGAACTACAAACGCCAACGCGAGGGGCTTGATGGGGAAGAAAACCGGATGGCTGAGTCATTACTCCATCATTATGAGCGCGCTATGTTGGTGCGCGCGGAAGCGATGGCCCTACTCAAAGAACGTGGGAAGGACATTTCTGCCCTTCTACGAACAGCCAGCGCATGAGCGTCACGCGTGTCCCTTTATCTGGACGGAGGCAGGAGACCATGTCATCGGCCGGACCTCAATTGAACGCGCCACAGTTTCTTTACTTAAGCTCAACCGCTCACTTATCGTACGCGCGCGACGGCTTTGGGTGCGCATCGGCGTACACCCGCCCGAGGACGACCATGTATCCTCTGGGAAACCGCTACCGATTTAGGCCCTTTGATAAGCGCGAAGCACACGAGGTTCGGCAAACGGAGCAGGCCACAAAACGATGCGGTAGTAGTCGTCGTCATCCTTGTACACGCCGTTATCTAGGTTGCCGCAGTAGACGCGCACTCGATACGTACCAGGCTGCATGAGAACCTGAGGTGCTGATTTTCCTGGTCTATAGATGAAGAGGCCAGCAATTGTAACGCCGCCGGAGAGAACTTCCAGGCTCGCTTCCTCGACGTGGTCCCAGTCGTCGACGTCATTGGTTGGGGCAGCAACGTACACCTCAGCAACGTACGATACCATATCATAGCTTTTAGTGTTGATACCGATGAGACCCGGTGGATTGACGGCCAGTCGCCGCTCAGGTTCGATACCCCAGAAATCGTCGCCCGTATTCCCATCGAACAGACTATCGCCGATGAGAAACTGGTGATGGCTGGCGTAGACATGCGAGACGTACGCATCGTTTCGCACGTCAGCGGATGTCAGCGACCAATGGCCAAGCATACGCAAGACATCCGCGGCTATTCGGCGCACTCCCATGCTCGGGTCGTTCAGCAGGATGTCGTGTAGGCGTTCGACCATGCTATCGCCGGAGATCCTATTTGAAGACGCAGCCTCCCACAGGGCAAGGATGGTATTGCCCCGCACATCGGCATCCTTGTCCGAGAGCATATCGCTGATCCGTTGTGTTCCCGCGTGACCGAGGGCAAGTAAGCCAGCAGCGGCAGAGCCTCTTACGTCGGGATCGTCGTCGTGCACAAGTGCGTCAAAGAGAGGATCGATGGCCCGCGCGTCGCCCGCCTTTCCAAGGGCATCGGCGGCTTGTGCAAATATCTCGGGTTCCGGGTCTTGCAGAGACGCGAGGAGTTGCTGAAAGCGGCTTTCATCATCGGCTTGGGTAGAGTTAGTCATTGCTCTTGATCTCCTGGGCGAAGAGCGCGAAATCCGTCGTGAAGCACACCAGATCTTCGGATGCATCGTATCCAACGTATGTGGCGTAGCCGCCGTCGCCCCAGCCCGCACTGAAGCCGACGACGTTGGCGGCGGTGTCCGGTTCCAGGCTGACGTTGGCCCAGCCGCAGGTGGGCGCCGGCGTGGCGTTTATCGCCTCGCCGATCAGTTCCAGAGGGCCGGGACCGATGTTCGTCTGCTCGTAGATGGAGTCATCGGTTTCCTCTCGCTCCAGGCGGTCAAGTAAGGCACGGAGGGCATCGGCATCCATGAAGCAGCCCTTCCCCGAGTCGACGGGGTACCAGGCCGCATCATCCGTCTCGTCACCCGACCGTCGGGCGACCTCCCAGCGCACCGGGTCCTGCTCCCGCACCCGCAGCGTCGCGTAGGCCACCCGTTCGTCGCCGTTGGGGAAGCGGGCGGTGCTGAGGATGATGGGATAATGCCCTGGCTCAATGCGCGTTACAAAAGGTTGCGGCCCGTCCTCGATCAGTACAGGATCGCAAGCCACGATGCTGCCAGAGGTGACGATGAGGTTGCCCGCGGTGCGGTGACGCAGCGTGATAGGGCCGTCCACACTCTCCACCACCTGCCCATCGATAAGTGCCAGCACGGGGCGGTGGCTTTTAGGTAGTTCCAACGCATCGGCGTCCTGACTCATTGTATCTCTCCTGTCGGTCGGCCTTCTTCGTAAGCATGCAGTACCCGAGGCCCATCGAGCGGAGCAGGCCACAGGACGATGTGGTAGTAGTCGTCCGCTCCGGAGTAGACGCCGCCATCCAGATTCCCTATGTATACGCGGACACGGTACGTGCCCGCCGCCACGGCATAGTCTGGGTCGCGCGGTCCATCGTCGTGGAAAAGCTCGACCAGTTTCACGCCGTTGGAGGTGACGGACAGACTGATGTCTTCGACGTGATCCCAATCGTCGAGGTCGTCCGCCGGCGCTGGTCGCGTCGCTCGATGGCGATAGGGACAGTACCGTAGCGCAAGGTGAAAATGTGGATAATGTCGTGATCGGGACCACCCGATAATCGTCGTGTCCTATCCTTTTCCAGAAAGGGCAAGTCCTTTGCCGGCGCATCGAATCCGCTGTCGGCAAGATAGAACTGGTGATGGCTGGCGTACACGCTCGCTATGTAGGCGTTCTGGGGCAAGACAGCCGGGATTGCAGGCCAATGACCCAGCCAGCGCAGCGCATGTGCAGCGGCACGGATCACATCCGGAGATTCGTCGGCCAACAGTGCCTTCAGAGGTTCGACGGCGCGTTGATCGACGAAGCCGTGGTCTTCCGCTGCCGAACCTATGACCGCCGCCGACTCGCCGCGCCTGTGCCTGTTATCGCTGGATTATGACCGCCGCCGACTCGCCGCGCCTGTGCCTGTTATCGCTGGATAAGGCATTGATAAGTCGCGGCAACGCAACCTCTCCCAACTCTGATAGGATAGACGCCGCGCCTAATCTGACCTGCGCGTCGTCGCCGCCCAGTTCAACAATGAGTTGGTCAATATCGTCGTCGGCCGCTGCCAGTACGTCGTCCTGTTGATCCATCTTGTTCCTCCTGCCGTCGCCGCGTGGCTATCTATGCTATCATGATCACTCGCGACGAGTCGGAGACAGTCCGTAACATCAGAACCATTTCATTGGGGTGTTCCGCGTGAGTTGAGTGGCTATCCTCTTCTTCGACGGCAGCCTCCCGCTGGGCTATCTGCTGATGGGTTGGCTGGCCAGCGGTTACGGGGCGCCCAGCGCCCTGCTGATCGGCGCCTTGCTCAGCCTGCTGGTCGCGGGAGCCGGGTGACTGTGGATGTGGCGTCAATCGGCGGAGGAGGGATGACAGGGCCTGTGAACTGTACGACGCTCTACTGGGAGCGCGGGCGGCTCGCCCGCCTGGTACAGCGTCCACGACGATGGGGGCGCCCATCCGCGCGGTCGCGACAGAAGCGGGCGGGCCGCCCGCGCTCCCAGTTGGTCCACGCATTGCCAACAATTCATGGACCCTCGGGGGGATAAGGACCCACGTCGTGAGAGGGGTGTGAGAGGCGGCTCAGCGCCGGTGGAACACGAGGCGGTCGTTGAGGGCGAAGTTGACGATGCCGGCGACGATGTTGCCTATCGCGGCTGCCGCCAGCGTAGGCAGCACGTCGCGCGCGGCGAGGAAGACCACGATGTTGAGCGCGGCCGTGCCGATGGTGGCGCCCTGGTAGGCCAGCCAGCGTCGCAGGATCAGGCCCGTGCGCCGATGGTCAGAGTGGCGGTCGTGCCAGGTGATGACGTAGCTCAGGACAAAGTTGACCTGCGCCCCCAGCAGCAGGGCCAGGGCGCTGGCCGGCAGCGGATGCCAGTGCCGCGCGTCGATGAGGAGGGTGAGCAGGGCAAATTGGACCAGGGCGGAGAGGCTGCCCGTGCCCAGGGCGCGCAACGGGCGCGCCAGCGGCGAGAGAAGGAGAGCGGTGAGCCGGCTCACTCGCGGGTCGGGGCGTCTATGGGACGAGCGGGGGCGGACGGCGGACGAGCGAACGGATGCGTCAGACGAGCGGGAATGCCTTGAGGTCGGCTTGACCGGCTTGACGTGAGGTGTCGACGTGACCATAGCTTGCCCTTATCACTCGCCCAGTAGCTTGTGCTCATCGATGCTGCTGTTTACCGGAGCAATGGTGTGTCTCCATGATAGGCCCACAACATGAACAGACCATGTATGAAACGCGACCTGTTTGTAATCTTTTTGTAAATACTGGCGCCGCCACGTTTTCAGCGTGTCAAGACCATTGAACCGATTCTCCAACGGCATCAGGCAGGGAAAGTTTCCCTGCCTGATGCGTCCTATCTCTTGCGGCCTGACACGACCGCGCGGCCTCGGTCTCCGGTCACCCTGACGCTGCAACCTTTGCCGTGTGCCACGCGGCCATGGGCTCGCCGACTAGATGGAAGAGGTCGAAGTCGAGCCCGACGTGGTAGCCCCGGAGCCCTGACCACCGAAGCCTTGACCGCCGAAACCGTAGCCGCGGCCGCCGTGGCGGCCGAAGCCGTTGCCCATACCGTTCGCGCCCACAGGCACGACGAAGATGCGCTGCGCGGTCAGCGTCTTACCGTCCGTGCTCAACGTGCCCTCGGCCATGATGAACGCGCCCTTTGCGATCATCGGCGTCGTGGTGGCGCTGCTACCGTTAGGGTTGACGTAGATCGTACTGCCCGTGGTGTTGACCGTGTAGGTCGTGCCGTCGCGACCGCTGACGGTGTACGACGAGCCGTCGACCGCCGTGACCTGCCCGCCGATGCGCGGAACCTGGATGGTGACCACCTTGGCCGTGAGCACGCCGTTGGCGTCGGTCGTCCCCTCGGCCACGATCGCCGTGCCCGTCGTGATGTTGGAGAGCGCGGCTGTCTGGCCCGCGCTCTGGTAGCGGGTGCTGTCAGTCACGTTGATCGTGCGCGTGGCGCCATCGAAGCCGGTTATCGTCAGGATGTTGCCGTTGACGGCCGTGACCACGCCCGCCTCTCTGGGCAGGATGATGTAGATGGCCGTGGCCGTGATCGTGGTAGTGTTCGTGCCCGTGCCCATGCTCCCCGTGCCCGCGTTCGTGCTCTGCACGGCAATGTTCGTCCCCGGCGTAACATCGGAGAGCGAGGCGGTCTGCCCCGCCTCCGTGTAGACGGTCGTCGCGCTGACGGTCACGGTGATCGCCTGGCCCCCGCGGCCCGTGGCGGTAATGGTGTTGCCGTTCACGCCCGTGACGGTGAGGCCGCCACGACCGCGATACCCGAATCCACCGTAGGCGCCGGGTCCGCCAAATCCGCCGGGTCCGCCGGGTCCCCTATGTCCGTGGGTCCCGTTCCCGTTCCCGTTCGTACCACCGTTGTTGTTGCCGTTCCCGTTGGCCAGGAAGGACGTTGCCACGTTTTGGCCGGCAGCGGCCAGTGGCGCGGCGGCGCTACTGCCCGCGTGAGCCAGCGCCGCGCCGCCTACCACGAGGCCGGCCGCGACCAATGTGGCCGTCGCTACTCGTCGAAATCCAAACATCTGTGTTCTTGCTCCTTGTCCGAGTCCTTGTTGTGTTGTCTCAGAGTTGTTGGTGTTGCCTATTGTCGCCGTTGGTCGTACGCGTGAGGATATCGTCGCGGGCGAGGAGGAGGGCCGCGTGGCGCGAACACCTGAGCGGAGGCTCTCGCACCGCATAGCGCCGGGCCTATCTCGTCTATCATTGGCCGCCATCCTTCCGGGACGCGCATAGCAGTTAGCCGTTAGTAATTAGCCATTAGTTTTCCTGATGACAGCCCCCAGCTAACGGCTAATTACTAACGGCTAAAGGCTAATTACTGCTGCGGCGAGGCCGGAAGCTCGCCCAGGTGGGCGTGCAGGGTGACCGTGCCGCCGTTGCGGTTGACGACAAGCGTCATGGTCGAGCCTGGTTTCGCGTTGGCCAATGCCGTGAGCAGGTCGTCCTGCCCGCCGATGGTCATGCCGTTAGCCTGGGTGATGATGTCGCCCTGCTGGAGCCCCGCCCCGTCGGCCGGGCTGCCGCTCGCCACGGTGTTGACCAGCGCGCCGTCGACGGTGGGCGTGCTATTCCCGCCGCCAAAGCCGCTGTTCTGCTGCGCCGCCGAGGCGTCCGTCGCGCCAACGCCGAGGTAGGCGCGACCAGTGTGCTGCACCGTGCCGGTGGCGATAAGCTGGTGGGCCACCAAGGTGACGCGCGTACTGGGCACGGCAAAGCCGATACCCTGGGCCGCGCCGCCATTGTTGTTCTGCGGGTCGGTCGCCTCCAGCGTGGGGATGCCCACGACGGTCCCGTCGAGCGTGACCAGCGCGCCGCCCGAGTTGCCAGGGTTGATGGGCGCCGAGGTCTGCACGGCGTTGGGCAGGTAGGCCCC
>JAABUX010010796.1_pt1 | contig 10161 bp, 11 predicted proteins | sample 5561851 | NCBI WGS metagenome assembly JAABUX01 (sample SAMN10711883, study PRJNA513361) | rock metagenome | isolation source: Antarctica rocks | place: Antarctica: Victoria Land, Richard Nunatak red sandstone | collected 2016-01-03 | reverse complement strand
GGGACTGGGACCGTGGACACACACGGAACTGGAACCATGAGCTGACCTCCTCGGCGCGGGGACCAGCCGCGCTCTCGAGGTCAGCCTACACCATCTCCATCCAGTTTGGAAACGCCCTCGAACGTCGCGCTCCAGACGTACGAGCCGGTGAGCGGACCGGCTACGCCCGCTGCCGCGACCAAGGGCGCGGCCGGCGTGCCGAGACTTGGCGTCACCACCTCCTCAAACGGGACCAACCGCGGCGGATAGAGCCCGCTGGGATACTCCACGCTCTCGATCCACCAGGCGTCCGCCGGCAGGCCGTAGGCGCGGACACCTGGCAGCGTCGCCGTCATCACGCTGCGCACCAGCGGAGCCACGAACGAATACTCGTCCACTGCCCGGTCGAGCGCGCGCGCCAGCGCATCGTCACTCCAACGGGGCGGCGGGGATGGTAGCCCGGCCGTCGCATCGGCGGGGCCGATCCCCTGCGTGCAGTCGGACATGTCTTGCCGCAGGTCGGCCACCGCCTCGGTCAGCGTCGGATGCCCACCGGGTACCCCCGCCGGCGTATAGGCAAGGATGAGGGTCATGGCTCCTCCCTACGTCCCCTGTCCCTGACCATAGTGCGCTTCGTGCACACCCTCGCGCGCCTGCAGACGGGCGTCCTCCACCTCGGTCGCCAGCCGCGCCAGCCGCCGCCCATGCGCACCCCGCTGCTCGGCGCGCCTCCGGATCTCCTCCTGCAGCGCCGTTAACTCTGCCTCCGCGCGCCGGAATAGCGCCAGGTCCTCCGAGGCGCCAGTTGTCGGTTGCCCGTTGTCAGTGGGATGGATCTCGTCGCCGTCACCCTTCCCGGCCCGCTCCACGACGGCCGCATCGTGCTCCATGGCGAGGGAGTGATCGCCTCGCTCATTGGCCGCTAACTTCTTGGCGTCCTGTGTCTGTCCAGCCATTAGCTCACTCCGTTCGCAGTTCACGGTAGGCAGCCAGGGCGTATTGCATACGCCCTGGCAGTTCATAGTTCTGCTGCCACTCTACTCCGCGTCACCTGCTGCCTACTGCCCACTGCCTACTGCCAGGGCGTATGCAATACGCCCCTACTACCTACTAATTGACGATCCAGTACCAGCAGTCCACCGCCGCCGTCGTCGCCCCGCTCGCGTACACCGTCACCGTGAACCCCGTGCCCGCGCTCAGCGCCGTCACTCCCACCGTTGAGATCGTACCGCCGTTCCCCCTCAGTTGCAGGAACACCAGCGAGTTCGGCCCCACCAACGCGTTGGGCACGACCACCGCGCCGCCGCTCGCCGTCCCCGCCGGGATGCTGAACGTCCCCACCTGCTGATTGGCCACGTTCCCGCCGCTCGTGTTCGACGCCTGCCCCGCCACGCACAGCTGCCTGTTGGCCGCGATGCATGGATTCGGCGCCGGCTGGTTGTTCGGCGCCGTCGAGTCCAACTGCAACCCCTCCAGCGCCGTCGGCAACACCGGTCCCGTATACATGTGCTCGCCTCCCTTCGGTCGCAGTTCACAGTAGGCAGTAGACAGTAGGCAGTTCACAGTTCTGCCGCCAACCAACCGCGCGTCACCCGTCTGCCTACTGCCTACTGCCTTCTGCCTTCTGCCTTCTGCCTACTACGTCAACAATCCGCTCAGCCGCGCCGCGATGTCCGCGTGGCCGGCGTCGTTCGGGTGGCTGTTGCCGCCGCCGACCGTCAGCGCCGCCGCGCCCGCCGGCCCCAGCGCCTCCCACGCCGCGTTGATGTCCAGCACCGCCGCCCCGTACCGCCGCGCCAGGCTGTAGATCCGGTCCACGTAGTGGTGCGCGTAGCTCGTGTTCAGCCAGTTGCCCGCCAATGGCCCAATAAACGGGATCAGGAACACGAACGAGGCCCCCGCCACCCGCGCCGAGTCGCAGTACCGCCGTGCCTGGAACGCGAAGGTGTCGTAGGCGATCTGCTGCTGCATGTCGTTCACGATGTGCCCGAACACCACCAGCTTCGGCTGCGGCTGCAGGAACTCGATGCTGCCCTTCGGCGTGTCCGCCGTGGTGTTCACCGCCGTCTGCCACACCCCACGCCCCACAAAGCCCATCGGGTACGGCACGATCCCCCGGCCCAGCCCGCTGTACGCCGTGATCCCGTGCAGGATCAAGGTCCCGCCCGCCGTTGTGGTCAGCACGATCGTGTGCGCCCCCGGCGCCAACCCGCCCATGCTCACCGCCTTCACCGGGCTCTGGATCGTCGCGCTATAACAGCTCGGGTTCCCTCCGCCTCCGCCCTGCACCCCGTTCACGTCATAGAACTGCCCATCCACCTGCACGCTAAACGCGCCGCCGCCCCCGTTCTGCCCCACCCACACGTCCACCGCTGTGCCGATAAACGCGCCCACCGCATACGAGCCCTGGCCCGCCGTCGTCGTGTGCGCCTGACCCGCCATCCCGTACGCGAAGTACCCGCTCCAGCCCGGCCCGAAGCTCCAGCATGGCCGCGTCTTCGCCGAGTAGTTCGTCGCGCCCGCGTAGGCCGCGTCGGTCGTGTCGCTCACGGCGTGGAACCCCTCGCCCCCGTTGCCGTACTGCGCCTGCAGCGCCCGCGTCACCGCCGCGGCGAAGTGACCGTCGCTGAACCCCGTCGCCGACGCCCCGCGCGTGATGCTGTCCCCGATGAACGCCACCGGGCATAGCCGCGCCGCCGACCGCGCCGCCACCCACTGGTCGAGGGCGCCGTCGGGCAGGGAGATGAACGGGTCGCTGCCCGCCGCCGCGCCGCCGTAGTTCCGTGGCATCTCGCTCCTCCTAATCCCCGGCGACGTCGACGTACACCGCCGCCGCGCCCGCCGTCGGCGCGCTCGGGAACACCAGCCGCACGCCCACGGCCGGCAGGTAGCTCTGCAGGTCCGCGATGTCCTGCTGCGTCAGCAGGTACGTCCCCGCCGCCAGCGTCGTGCCCGACGGACCAACGTTGACCGGCGCGCCGCGCAGCGGGTGGTTGGCGTCGCTCGCCGCCGCCGCCGTCCGTCCGGCGTAGAGTTGCGCCGTCACCTGCCCCGCCGTGGTCCACGTGATCGGCGTCGTCACCACCAGCGCCACGGTCTTGAACCGCCCCGACGGCACGGCCACGCACGGATAGTCCGTGCTCGCCACCAATGCGGGCGTGGGCTGCAGCGTGATCTCCTGCGGCTCACCCGCCGCCGTCAGCGTATTGCCCGCCCCGTCGATATAGGCCATGCGCTCCCTCCTACGAGTGACGAGTGTTTAGTGACGAGTGAGGTAGGACGGACGTAGGCATCGGCCTTCACCGATCCCTCCAGCCTTACTCCTCATCAGGGCGTCGTCACTCGTCACTCGTCACTCGTCACTCGTCACTCGTCACTCGTCACTCGTCACTCGTCACTCGCTAATTATTACCCTGGTAGAAGCCGCGGTAGTCGACGACGGCGCCGCCGTACTCGTGGCGCACCTTGTAGGTGATCACGTCGTTGGTGAAGTTGCTCCCGAACAGGGGCTGATCCTGGATGAACAGCACCGGGTTGATCTGCCCGCCCACGAAACCGACCTCAATGGTGTCGATCACGCGCGGGTCCGCCGCCAGGTACCAGCCCGTCGGGCTGCTCAGTTGCGGCGCCACGATCACCTCGGCGTACCCCAACATGGGGTTGATGTCGTTGTAGTTCGCCCCCGGCGCCCCCGCCGACTTCGTCACCACCATGCCCTGCCACTCCAGCTCCGGCGGCGCGATCAGGTAGCGCGGCTTGAGCCCGATCGGCTTGCCCGCCAGGTTGGTCTGCCGCCGCATTTTGGTGACGCCCGTCTGCATCGCCGCGCTGGCCAGCGCCGCGCCCGTGTTCGGCGTGCCCGGCGTCGCCACCGCGCTGTTGCCGTGCGCGCCGCCGTTGGTGAACAGGGGGCTGCCGTCGTAGATGTTTCCCGCCGCGGTCAGGATGCCGTAGACGAACTCGGCCAGCGTGAACGCCGCCGCCACGGCCAGCTTGCCCGGGATCTGCCGGATCGCGTAGAGGTCGTCGTTGACGATCGTCTCGCGCGTCACCGGCACCAGGTTGCCCCGCTTCGCCGGCACGTAGACCGCCCGCGTGTCGGAGAGCGTCAAGGTGGTGTAGGCCGTGTCCTCGGGCACCGTGGAGAGCGAGCCGAACGCGCCGAGGCGGATGCGGTCCTGCTGCTTGAAGTCCTTGATCGGCGTCACCGTGCAGAACTTCTGCCATTCGCTCGGCCACGCCTGGTAGTCCTTGAGCAACCTTTTGTTCATGCTGGTGCCCAGCAGGTAGCTGAACGTCGCGGTCGTGATGTCCGCCTCCCGCAGCTGCTCGGGGGCGCTGACGCCGGTGATGCCGCTGTCGCCGGTGGCCACCACGTAGGCCTCGCGGATGCCGCCCAGCTGCGGCACACGCTCCCCTTCCTGGATGTCGAACAACTGGTCGAAGGCTTTCTGCAGCCGTTCGCCCTCGGTCATGCCCACCCGGATCTGCTTCTCGTAGCCCATGCCCCGGATCAGCCCCACGTCCGTCAGTTCGGCCAGCAACGCGCGCTCGTCGGCGAGGGCCGCCTCCAACTCCGACGCCTCGAAGACGCGGCCGCTAAAGCGCCGCTCGACGCGCGTCGTCAACGCCGTCGGCAGGCTCGCCCCGGTCAGCGTGCGCAGCAAGGTGCGCTCGCACTCGATCAGGCGCCGCCCCTGCTGCAGTTCCTCGCGCAGCGCCGTGCGCTCGGCCTCGAACAACGCCGCTACTTCGACCCCTGTGGGAGCAGCAGCCACAACCGCCGTCCCTGCCCCTGTCCCCTTCTCCTCATCCGCCACGTGCCTCACCCCGTCCCTTTCCGCTTCCGTGATGTACGTCCCGCCGGCCATGACGCGGCCGCCGGCGATGTCCGACGCCACCGTCGGTCCCATCTGCACCGGTCCCGTGCCCGCTTGAAAGCCCGCGCCACATGGCCCCTCATGGCCGAGCTGCTGCCCCGTGACCCCACGCTGCAGCCCGTCGATCCCCACCCCCATGGCCGCGGCCACGCCGGCGCTGGTGTCTTGCATAGCCACGCCGCGCTCGTTGTCCGGCTCGTAGCTGTCCCACCAGCTGCCGTTATCGGCCTCACGCGCGTTCAGCAGCCGCTCAATGCGGCCGCCCGCCGAGGCGCGCGTCACCACGTCGCAGCTGTTGAGCTTTGTGATGCCCTCCACCACGCGGCACGTCTTGCCATCGACCCGGCCCGGCGCCACGCGCCCATCGGCGTCGATGCTGATGCCCATCAGCTCGTGCCCGTCCGTCACCGATTCCTCGATCAAGGACCACAGCCAGTCCGCATTCTTGCTGACTTTCAGCGTGGCGCGCAGCGCGCCGTCGTCGCCGATGCGCGGCGCCTTATAATAGCCCACCAGGTCGCGCACGCTGCGCTCCGGCCGCTCGCCCGGCGCGGGGTGGTCGGCGAAGGCCCGCGCCCCCTCGAACAGCGGCAGCATCCCGCGCACCACCTCCGGCGCGTAGTAGTTGCCGTTCTTGCTGAGGCCCGGCCGGATGCACACCACCTCCACCGCCCGCTCCTCCGGCGTCAGCGTCGCTTCCGTCAGCGCCGCCACGATCGTCAGCCGCCCCGTGCTCCCATCCGTCCGTCCCACGGCCTCCTCCTCACCAGCGACAAGTGACGAGTGACGCACAAGTCCCACTCGTCACTCGTCACTCGTCACTCGTCACTCGTCACTCATTGATGGCCGCTCGGCCCCGTCGCGCCAGTGAACGCGCCCACATCCCGCCCCGCCTCATTCGCCGCCGAATACTGCCCCGCGATTCTATAGCTCTCCATGTTGCCGTCCGCGTCGTAGCTGTGCAGCGCCGGTGTAGCCAGGCCGTCGACGTGCGCGCCATTGACCATCGCCGTGAAGCGATCCTCGGGATAGGCCGTGCCCTCGTCGCGCGGCTCGGAGGTGTCGCTGGGATCGGGATAGCCGGGGTGCCAGGTTCTATCACTCATGGTCATGGTCTCGTCTCTCCTCTGTTAGGACATGTACGCGGGAGCAACCCTCACCCCCGGCCCATGCGGATCCGTCTCTCGGCTCTGCGGAGCCCACAGCCCAACCGGCTCTCCCGTGCGCGGGCGAGGGGAGAAGATGCGCTCCAGAGTTCCACCACCGACCGCAGTCGGCCGATGGTTTGCCCGGCGACCGCAGTCGGCCGATGGTTTGCCCGGCGACCGCAGTCGCAGGCCCATAGTGTGGCGGAACGCGCTACACGAACGCCCGTGGCTCGTAGCGCCCGTAGTCGCCCAGGCGCTCGCCCTGGTCGCGCCGCACTGCCGTCTGCTGCCGGGCGCAGTAGCCGCCCGCATCGGTCTCCAGGTCGGTCAGCAACCCGTCGACCGGCTCGCGTCCCACCGCCGGCGCCAGGCCCCAGCCCCACGCCGGCTGCGTCACCGCAATCGCCGCGGCGCTACTCGCATCCGCCACGCGGCCGTCCCCGTCCCGAGGCAACGCGACCGGCGCTGGCATCGTCCCCATGTTCGCCAACGCTGCCGCGCCGTCCTGGCCGTCGTCGTCGGGCAGCGCGTAGCCCTGTATGCCCAAACCCCTTCTCATAGATGCGTTAGATGCGTCCACCTCTATCTCTACCTCCTTGCTGTTCCAGCTGCGGCCGCTACGGCATCGCCCCCAGCCTCAGCCCAGGCTGCCCCTGTCCCTGTCCTTGCCCTTGCCCCGAAAAACTGGACGTCGCGTCGGACGCCCCTGCCTGCGACTGGCTGGGATCGGACGCCGCGACCGCGACCGCTGCCGCCACCGTTGCTGTCGCCGGGCGCGCTGTCGTCGCCGTTGTCGCCGTTGTCGCCGCCGCTGCCGCCGCGACGGCTGGCGCCGAGCGTAGCGCCGTCTTGAGGCTCAGCACCTCGCTCTCGATCAGCACCTCCAGTTGCTCCCCCGAGAACATGGGGAACCGCCGTGAGAGCAGCGCCGCCACCTCGGCGTAACGCGCGCTCCTGGCCGGAATGGCCTGCTCCGCCCACGCCACCAGCCGCGCCGCGTAGGCCGCGGCGCGCCGATCGCGCAGGTGCAGCAACACCTGCCGCAACACCCACGTCACCGCCAATGAGGTCAGCGGCGCCCCCACAACCGCCAGCGCCTGATACTCCAAAAGCAGCGCCTGCCGCACCATGTCGCCGTGCATGCATCCCTCCTTCCAGTCGTTAGTCGTTAGTCATTAGTTGTTAGTCATGAAACGGGAGTACTTCCCTAACGACTAATAGCTAATAACGAACGACTCGTACCAGCTCACGGCGCACCCAGCCGTGCAGGCCGAGCTCGCCGGCGTAGACGAACGTCCACAGGCACTCTTTGTCGTAGGCGTCGCGCAGCGCCTCGCCATCGGGCAGCGTCGCCAGCACGGTCGCGCTCGCGCTAGGCGACTCGCGCAGGCGCAGTCCCTCGGCGCAACTCACCACCAGCGTTGCTCTACCGTTTTGTGGGCGGGTGGCGCCGCTGTCGTAGCGACGGTCCGGACCCGACCGCACCACTTGCGGCAGGCTTTCCAGGATGAACGCGCCGGCAAAGGCCGTGGCCACGCTCGTGTCGGTGTAGACCGTGTCCCGGCCGCCGTTCCAATACGACAGCGGGTCGTTGAAGGCCCCGCCGGGCAGCCACAGGATGAAGTGGTCGGGCTCGTTCGCGCCGCCCAGCCACCACAGCGGGTAGTCGGTGTAGACGCGCCGGCCGTCGGTCAGGTTGGGCGTCACCGTGCGCAGCCGCGCCGCGCGCACCCAGCAGATGGCCCACGGCGCGGACCGCGCCTCGGACAGGCTCGACGTCCAGCGCCAGCCGATCCCCAGCGCCGTCAGCGCCCCTCCGGCCTGGTCCAGCCACGTATAGCCCTGGCCGGCGTGGTCCGCCTGGCCCGTCGCCAGTAGCCGCATCGCCGCCACCAACGCCGCGTCATCCCCCGCGAAGGGATAGTCCACCTCGCGCAGATAACGCGCCAGGCTGGCCTCGAAACAATCCGAGGCTCCTTCCAGCGCCCCCGGCGCGTCGCCCGCGTGCCGGAACAACTGGCTCACGTGCCGCCAGCGCGGCTGCCATGCCATAGCGTCCTCCTTTGATAGCCATTAGTAATTAGCCGTTAGCCATTAGCTCTTGGTCGCTGCCAACGATTCAAGTGGGTATCGATGCGGACGGCGTGACCGGCCGTAACGACAGGCTAATGGCTAATTACTAATGGCTAATAGCTAACGCAGCCTCTTCAGCTCCACCGTCCAGCGGTTGGCCGCGACGCCGCTGGTGCGGTAGGAGATGACCTCGTAGCGCGCGGCCATCGCCACGGCCTCGGGCGTCGCCGTCGCCGTATCGGCCACCAGCAGCACGGGGCGCGGGTCCGTCTCCAGCGGGAACTCCGCCCGTACCGCCACCGGCTGCGCCGCCTGCCCGGCCGCGCGGCCCACGGCGGACGCCAGGGACGGCGAGACCACCGGCTCCGCGTAGGCCTGCGGCTTCCACACCACCTCGGCCGTCACGTAGGCCGTCTCATCCGGCCGGCGGTAGACCAGCGTCACCGTACGCGTCCGGCCCTGCCGCACCCGCGCCCGGTTGGCCGCCATGCGCGCCAGCTTGCGCCCGTCGAGCATCCGCGCCTCCTCATCCTCACCCCACCCGCCGTCCCTCTTCCAGCACGACACTTACCGCGGACCGCCACCCCATTGGGAGCGCGCCCACTTCCGTCGCCACCGCACTGGGAGCGCGGTCAGCCTGCCCGCCTTTGTCGCTTCCGGCGCCACGATGTCGTCGACGCTCACCCCATCCCGCGGAGATCGTTAGCGCGCACCGGCCCTGTCGTCTCGCCCCACACAGCCGGACGCCTCCGCCAGGCTGACCGTTGTCGCCCACCTACATGCTTTGCCGCCTCCCTTCGCGTTTTCTCCGCCCATTTAGTAGAACATCAGTTCTACTATGAACCGATTATAGCACGGCATCGGCGGCCGTCAAGGAACACACCACGCACAGGCGAGTTGTGCATCGGCGGCCTGGGAGCGCGGGCGTCCCGCCCTTCCGGGTCCAACGCGGAGACGGGCGGGACGCGTAGCGAGCGCCGCGCTCCCATAGATGCCCTTCCCCATCGCCGTGGCGACGACTGTTCACGGGCCGTGCCCCGCAACTTTGCCGGAAGCTTGCCGCAAGATGGCCGGTCTAATGCGTCCTTGATCGTTCATAAGACGATGAGACCGGGGTAGGATATAGATTGAGTACAGGCGCGAGGTGTCACTTTTTTGACAGCGCGCCAGCCGCCGATGCTTTATAGTGGATGCGGACGTCACAGACCTTTCAAGGTCCGTCCCTGCCATGGCCTTTTAAGGTCAGAAGGTCAGGCTGTTGGCGGCGCTCACCATGTGATCGACCTTTCTACGCGAGGACACGAATTCGTGATATGCTAAGCGCGTCGTCCCATGACACGCCCCTATGGCGCAAAGCAGCAACACCTGGTCGGAGTTGGGAGGAGCTTTGAGTATGGATACGACGCGGCATGGCCCCACGGCACGGCGCCAACAGCGCGCGCGCATCGCGGCAATCGGCCTCATCACGATCCTGGGCGCGGGCATCACCGCTACCCCTGGCGCACGCACCGGAACCCCAACCGTGGCGGTTGCTGCTCTGGCGCATCCGCCGGCTGCCTTGGACACGTCAGTGTCCGTCGTTTGCCATGCGACGCGGGCCACGGGCTGCGTCCAATCGCCCCAATCGCCAGGCTCTCACGCTGCCGTGATCGCACCGGTCGCCGCCACGCGCACGCGCGAGCCCACGGCCACACCGACGCGGACCGCTACCTATACACCCACCCGCACTCCTACCGCGACGAGCACGCGCACGGCCACCGGCACGCCCACCGCGACCGCCGCCAACACCCCCACCACTACCGCGACGACTATCCCGACCGCTACCCCCACGCCGCCTACGGCCACCAACACCAACACCCCGTCGCCCACCACGACCCCGACCCCCACCCCTGCCCCAACGGCGACGCCCTATCCAACCCTGGCCACTCCCTCGATCACGCCCGCTCCCACGACGCCGCGCCCCAACGCCGCCCCGTCCACCCCGTCCCCATTCCCGTCGCCCCCGTCGCTCCCGTCGCTCCGGTCGCTCCCGTCGCCCCCGTCGCCCCCGTCGCCCCCGTCGCCCTCCCCCACCCCAACGG
>JAABUX010010795.1_pt1 | contig 10162 bp, 12 predicted proteins | sample 5561851 | NCBI WGS metagenome assembly JAABUX01 (sample SAMN10711883, study PRJNA513361) | rock metagenome | isolation source: Antarctica rocks | place: Antarctica: Victoria Land, Richard Nunatak red sandstone | collected 2016-01-03 | reverse complement strand
CGGCAGCGGGCCCATCCTGGTCGGCGCCCTGCTCGGCGTCTCCAACTCCTGGACCTGGCCATTGACGGCCCTCTTCATCGCGCTGGCAATCTCCACCGCCGGCGGTTTATACGCCAGCCGTCCCGGATACGTGGACGACGAGCTCGACCTTGGAACTCGTACGTCCGGTAAGTAGGACGCGTAGTGCCCAGGAGAGTCGCAGCGTTGAAGGCAGAAGTTCGACCGCCACATGCCAAGGGAGTGTCGCGTGGCAACCCAACATAACGAACCGCCGGGCGGTACGAACACCGATGATCCGCGAACGCTTTGCGGGCCGCGTCGGGTTCGAACTTTCGATGATCGCGGCTATCAGGGAACGCTTACGATGATTAGCGCCGATCCTGCTTGCGGAAACGCAAGCATCGCCCTTCAACACTTGCTGTGCCATTACGTCCGACCGTCGCTCGGCATTCCGCGCGGTACTGCCGACGCCATCATGCTGCAAGCGACGCGCCTCGACGCGTCCGACGTCGAAGCGCTCTTCGCCGAGCATGCGACCGCGTTGTGCAGCAGCGACGCGAGTGACGACGCGGTCGGCGCGGTCGCGGCGCTCGGCCGCCGCCTCGCCTTACCATGCCGCCCAGCGCCGCTCGGCCTCAACAACGCCATCTGCGTTCGATCAGCGAACACATGGTGAACCATCCGTGCGTAGGCAACGATGCGAGATCGGTGCCGCGCAGCGATGTCGCGGCGAGCTCGTGGGCGGCAGCGTGATGCGGGCACGGCATTTGCTCGTTCTTCAGCATCTCGATTGCGAGCATCCCGGGTATTTTAAAGAACTCATGCGCGAGCGCGGGATCATCTGGGACACAACCGACTTCAGCGTAACGAGCGCCCTGCCGGAAATCGCGGACTACGACGCGATTCTGGTGTTCGGCGGTCCTATGAACGTCGATGAGGTCGTGGCGTTTCCGTGGTTGACCGGTGAAGTAGAGCTTATCCGTCAGGCCCATCAGCGTCGGATTCCCATCCTCGGACTTTGCCTCGGAGCGCAGCTGCTCGCAAGTGCGCTCGGCGCGCGCGTGTATGCGGCGCCGGTCTCTGAAGTCGGGGTCATGGACGTTACCATGACGCCGACGGGCAGAACGGACCCGCTCTTTGCCGGGCTCGCGCCGGCATTCACGGTCTTCCAGTGGCACGGCGACACGTTCGACTTGCCCGACGGAGCGACGCTCCTAGCCTCGTCGGACGATTGTCCGCATCAGGCATTCCGTCACGGGAATGCGTATGGGCTGCAGTTCCATCTGGAAATTACGGCAGAAATGGCCGCTGACTGGGCGGCGATTCCGGCCTACATCGTGTCGGCGCAACAATCCCGGGGACCCGCGGCATTGGCCGACTTGGATGCCGAACTGACGACCGGGCTTGCGCGCATACGCGCCACATGCACGCAGGTATTCGACAATTTCCTCAAGACGGTTGCGTAGCCGCGTGAACGCGCTGGCTGTCCCGCTATGAGCGATCCCCTTGGATCGACAACACAGAAGTCTGCGGTGATCTGGTTGAGAAGCGGTCGTAATGCTTCGATACCATCTGGCTTAGGAAGGCGAGAACAGCAAGATCCGAGTCCTGTCGGCTCTGCAGCGGGCGTTCGTGAGCGGCGCCGCGCAGGCCTGACAGCCCGTGCTGCATGCGTGCTTGATTACGGCGACCAAAGAAAGCGGACTGTTCCGGTCGGGATGCTTCGGCATCGAACGGGACGGGCTCGTTGTCCGTGCCGTGCACAATGAGCGTGGGCGCAGTTGTCTCGGGCATGTCGCACGTACGGATTCTCGAACGCATGTTTTCGGGCCGATCGTCAGCCCGAACGAGTCGTCGTTCCTGCAAACGCGGGCTGACCCTGGTGCGTACGCCTTCGGTAATCGGCCGCCATCAGTTCCGTGACGCCGCGCACACGGGCTCTCGATCCCCGACTGTCAGGCGTCGTCGCGGTCTTCTACGTGTTTCTCTGGGCGTCCGCGTTCGTGCCGAGTAAGATCGCCTCGACCGAAAGCCCGCCGCTCTGGTTCTTGGCGACGCGCTTCGGCGTGGCCGGCGCTCTTCTCGCCCTCGCTGCGCTCGCGCTACGACGGCCGTTTCCACGCACGGGGCGTGCGTGGCTCGTCGCAATCGTACTCGGCATTCTCAGCAATGCGCTCTACCTCGGTCTCACGTACACGGCGCTCGGACATCTCGCGTCAGGACTCGCCGCCATTATCGCAAGCACGAATCCGCTCGTGCTTGCCGTCGTAGCGCCGCGCCTGCTTCGCGAACCGCTGAACGGCCGCAAGGCGATGGGCCTGGCATTCGGCTTCGGCGGCGTGCTCGCGATCGTCGTGACGCGGGCCGGCACGGGCACCGCGGCTCCAGGCGACGTATTGCTCGCGTTCGGCGGCGTCTGTGCGAGCGTTGCGTCGACCGTGCTCTTCAAGCGAGCCGCGACGGGCCAGGACTTGCTCTCGCTTTCGGCTGTGCAGATGCTCGCCGCAAGCGTCGCGCTCGTGCCGATCGCATGGCTTACCGGTGAAGCGCCGCGCGCCCACGTCAGCGCCGCACTCGGCGCGTCGTTCGCCTATCTCGTTGTCGTACTGAGCGTCGGTGCGACGCTAATCTGGTTTTGGCTGCTCGGGCGCGGCGAGGCGAGTCGCGTCAGCGCGTTTTATTACTTGACGCCGGCCTTCGGTCTCGCGCTCTCAGCGCTGTTGCTGCACGAACGGGTCACGCCACACGACCTAATCGGCCTAGCCGCAATCGCCGCGGGCATCTTGCTCGTACAGCGGTCGTGAACGCGCGCACGGATGACGATTCGTCATTATCAACAATGCGAGCTTTTCCCCCGGCAGTAAGCGAACGGCGCCTGGCGCTCAAGGAACTTCGGGCGGATCGCGGCTGCTCCGTAAGCGGAATCCTTACCTTCGCTCGAGTACGGACGGCGTAAGCAGACGCGCGACTTTCCATGCGGTTCGTCCTATCGTAAGCGATTCACCAACGTCAGCCGGCAACGAATCCTATGAAGGCGCCCCGATTCCGACGCTCTCCGTTGGTGAAGAGGGTTGCCGTGAAGAGCGGGTCTGTCTGTCTCCAGCTCGCGGGTCCCCTTTCGTCACTACGAGCAGAGCGCCTAATACATCGGAACAAAGCATGACGCGACTCATCTACGACCGCCGCTTAACCGATCATGTGCCGCATGGAGAAGTGACGACGCGTGCCCGTGTCTTTCGTCTTGCGACGGGTCTCGACGTGCTCATAGCGACCGAACTGGACGACGACCAAAATCCCGGACCTTCGATCACCAATACTATCGAAAAACTTGCCACGTCGGCCGTGGAGGCGTTCGGCTTCGTCTTTGGGCAAGTATCGATGGAAGCGGCGCAGCGTGCGTCCGGCGACTTTCGGGCGCTTTGCTCCAAGACGTTGACCAAAGCGACGACGATTTTCGACGCCGGACTGGCAGATGCGCTTGCGTTCTTGCAATTCCCGATCGAACATCATCGGAGCATTGCAACAACCAATCCGATCGAGCATCTCAATAAGGATATACGGCGACGGACACGTTCGATCGGCATCTTCCCGTCGCGCGAATCGGCGCTGCGCCTGATCACGATGATTCTCATCGAGCAGAGCGAGGAATGGATAGTCGAGCGAAGGTATATGTCCCCCGAAAGTTTCGAACTCGTCCTCCAGAACTGAACGCTAACTACCGCCGAAACATGGTCGTCGAAGTTACACACGATTCCGGACGCAGTCAGGCTTTTCCGGGCCGCTGTTGCTGACAAGGTCGTCGACCGGCAAATAATACTGCAGGCACAGGGACTGACCGCGCACATGCGCGAGGCAACGCATGTCATTTGGACGACGGGCGGCCGGTTCTTCCCTGACGACGAGTTCGAACGCTATCTGCGGCGGGGCGCTAAGGCCGGGACGTTTCAGACCACGAAAACACTTTCATTACATAAGAAGGCTTGATAAATGTCGCAAAGCAAGAAGGAACGCACCGCGCAAATCTCGAGGAGCATCCAAACCCGCGCCAGATTTCCAATCTCACATATCGACTCGCGCAAATACATCCAACACAACGTCAACCTTGGCGACGGACTGGGGCCTATTCTTGAATTTATGGACAGCATGCCGTCCGACAACACTAAGGTTGATGTCATCCGGATGATCGAAGACGGTGACTATAGCGTCGGTCATGTCGACTACGTGTTGGGCGATTGGGGTCCGATGGTTGGGTTCGAAGTTCATCGATGGGAAGACGACCGGATCGTCGAGCATTGGGATAATCTTCAATCGACCCCTTCGTCTGCAAATCCAAGTGGCCGATCGATGATCGACGGTGCGACTGACGTGGAGGACGTTCACCTCACGCAAGAAAACAAAGCGTTGGTCGAGGGCTTCTCGAGAGCGGTGCTGGTCGCCGACGACCTCTCTAAGTTGCCAGAGTATTTTTCCGGCGATGCCCTTACACAGCACAGCCCTGAATATGGGGACGGCCTCGGCGCGCTATCGAACGCTCTTGAAGGATGGCGCGACACCGAGGCCCGGCGATACGAGCAGGTCCATAAAGTGATCGGCGAAGGAAATCTCGCGCTCGTGCTGAGTGAGGGTACCGCCGTTGGCGCTCCTACCGCGTTCTACGATCTGTACCGTTTGTCGGATGGAAAGATCGCCGAACATTGGGAGGTGGTCGAGACAATCGCACCGCGTGAGGCGTGGCGGAACAGCAATGGCAAGTTTTGACGAAAGTTCGAGAAGAAACACCTATGTCCGAGGACAATTTCGACTATCCTAAAGCGGCGGGACGGGGACCCGAGGAAACCGCGATCCACACGAGTACCGTCGGGACTGATCGATGGGAGCATTGGTATATCGGCGGGCGACCGGGACATTCCGGGCTATTTTGCGCGCCCCGATGGTGCAGCTGACTTGCCGGTCGTCATCGTCCTAAGCGAAGCGTTTGGTTTGCACGAACATATCCGCGACATCACCCGGAGGTTCGCACACGAAGGCTATTTCGCGGTCGCGCCCGACTTGATGGTCCGGCAGGGCGATCCAGCTAGTTTCGACGACATTGGCGAGCTCGTCCACAAGCTGCTCCTCGAGATCCCCGATCGGCAGGTGATGGCGGATATCGATGCCACTGTGGCCTGGGCCGCTACGCAACAGGCAAATGTGAACCAGCTCGCCGTCACCGGCTTTTGCTGGGGCGGGCGCTGGACTTGGCTGTACGCCGCGCATCGCGCTTGTTCTGCGGCCGTCGCCTGGTACGGCTTCGTGGATGGCGTCGCCAGCGGGGTATTTCCAGCCGGAACGAGCAAGTTCCTAGCGCAGCCAATCGACCTCGTCAACGACCTTCGCACAGCCGTGCTCGGCTTCCAGGGCGGTCGGGATGAGGCCATCGCGATGAGTACCATTAAAAGTATGCAAAACGCACTGAAAAGATGGCAGCGCAAGCGCGCAGGGGTCTGAGTTTATCGTTTACCCAGAAGCCCATCATGCATTCTTCGCGGATTATCGCGACACCTATGATGCAGTGGCTGGGCCCGATGCGTGGCGGCACTGCCTCAACTGGATATCAGCCCGGACGAAGGACTAGCGGGATGCGCTTGTTTTGAATGGATGGTCGAGCGAAGGTATATGTCGCCCGAAAGTCTCGAACTCGTCCTTCAGAACTGAACGCTAACTACCGCCGCAACGGCTTGGGTCTCACGTTCGCTGGCCGATGCTTTCCGATCAACGAGCGCCGACTTCCGGTTTGCCTCAGCGTGATTTCGGTCATCGGTAGCGGCATCACGATCCGCTCGTGCCATATTGCGGTCGGACTCGGCTTGTATGGCGGGCGTCGAGGCCGGCGGTGTCGCGACCGACGATGCACGCGACGTGCTCGTGGGCGAGCGCAAGATCGCCCGCTTCCAGCGCGGCGGCGTCCGCGTCCGCTTCCGCGAGCAGATCGCGCGCAGCGAGCGTCGTCCAGCCGAGCGCAATCTCGAATGCTTCACCGACGCGCGGATTGGCGCACCGCGCGAGCGCGAGCCGGGCAACCGCAGACGTGCCGCCGACGACTCCGCCGCGAAAGCACGCCACGCACGCGCTGCTCGCGCCGAGCGTCACCGCGGCCGTAGCGACGCGCGATCCGCTCCCCGAACGCAATCGCCGCGCCGACCGCCCGCACCGGATGCGGCAACCAATGCGGATCGCCGAAGAGGACGTCCGCTATGCAGGTCACTAGGATTAAGCGCGCATGCTTCATCTCGAAGTCAGGCGGTAATGCATCGCGGTGTTGCTGTGCGTAGCGGACGTCCTTCGCAGGACATGCGAGCTGCCAGCTGCTCTTTCGCGTCTCGAAGCGTAATCGTACCAGCCGTTGCCGCGTACCGAATGATTCGGTTCGGCAGCGTGAGCGTGTTGACGAGTCACTGCGTCCTGGACGCCGGGCATCAACGGCGTCGCGGTCTCCGGCTTCTTCTCGCTCGCGTCAGCAAGCGTCACGACAGGGCGACGCTCAGCACGCTGAAGAGCGCGATCGTCTGGAGAACTCGGGACATCGATTCGAGGTTCACGTGTTCCCGTGATTGTCCTGGACGTGCAATCGTTCGAGCGGCTTTGTCAGGAAAATGTCATTAATCGTTTTTGCGGATGATCGAACGATGTGCTTCGCTTCTCGCCGAGTCGGTTGCTAACGCCCTATATCGGTGACATGCTCGGAACGAGTCAGAGGCTCGGCTTGCTTTCTTCTTGAGGAGACTTGGGCCGTTCTTCGTCTACTTTCTTGAATCGCTCGACCTCGTCGGTTCGAAGTAACGCGCGCGTCGTCCGGACTCGCGCCGAGTGCCGGCAGGTCAGATTCCTCGTAACGCAGTTCACGTACGTCGCCGTATGCGCGCACTATGACAGCTTTCATAGCAAGTACCCCTTTCAGCAGTAGTTAGGGCAAGTCTGATTTAGGGTCCGACGTCTGGTACAATCGTATTCGATGGCTGACGATCAGATGTCATTTGCGAGTATCAACTTCGACCGCTTCGCGAAGCCGACGCGGAGAGCGAAGTTTCTCGAGGACATGGATCGCATTTTGCCTTGGCAGCAGCTGTGCGAGATCGTTCGGCCCCGTTATCCGACAGGCGAAGGCGGTCGGCCGGCGATCGATTTGGAGCGAATGCTTCGGATTCACTTCTTGCAGCAGTGGTTCAATCTGAGCGATCCTGCGGTCGAGGAAGCGCTGTACGACAGCGTCTCGATGCGGCGCTTCGTTGGCATCGACTTGGGTCGTGAGGGCGCTCCCGATGAAACGACCGTATGCAAGTTTCGACATCTGCTCGAGAAGCACAAACTCGGAGAACAGATCTTCGCTGCAATGAACGCTCATCTTCGGAAGAGCGGCGTCAAGATGAGCACCGGAACGATCGTCGATGCGACGATCATCAGCGCTCCGAGCTCGACGAAGAACGCGGAAGGCGACCGCGATCCCGAGATGCATCAGACCACGAAGGGCAATCAATGGCACTTCTGGATGAAAGCGCACATCGGCTTGGATAGCCGAACGCGAACGATCCACAGCATAACAGCGACCGCTGCAAACGTGCACGACAGCACGATGTTGGGCGCTCTGCTTCACGGCAAGGAGCGACGTGTATACGGTGACTCGGCGTATCGAGGGAAGGGCGACGTCATTCGCCATCACGCCAAGCATGCTCGCGACTTTACCAACAAGCGCGCTTACCGAAATCGACCGCTGACGGATGGGGATCGTAAAACCAATCGACGTAAGTCGAGCGTGCGTTCGTACGTGGAGCATGCCTTCGGGATCATCAAGGGACGCTTCGGTTTCCAGAAAGTGCGATATCGCGGTATCGCCAAGAACCTCAACCGACTTCATATTCTCGCAGCGTTGACCAACTTGATAATTTGCAAGAAGAGACTGCTACGACTCTCCGCAGCATAGCTGTCTCCAAATCAGCGCAAAACGTTCACAATCGAGCGCTCAGGCGCCGATCCGAGTAAAATCTATTCGCCAAACCGAGCAAGCCGACTTCGAAATTAGGCCGATCGCGAGGCTAGTTCAGACTGTCCTTAGAATTTGTGGTTTAGCCTTCCGTGCTCTCAAGCAACATTAGGCATGGGTGGGCGCGATATTCGGGCGCAGAATGCCGTAGAAAGCGCTGCGGACGGACCAGAAGGCGACCAGCCAAAGAAGTGTCGCGAAGATACCGAGTGGGAGGCCACTCGGATCCATCAGGCTGTGGTAAAGCAGTATATTCGCCAGGACCGGCGCAAGCAGGGCAAGCGCAAGCGGTACGAATCGACCGATGAGCAACAGAATACCGGCGATGAGCTGAACCAAAAACACGAAGGCGAAATAATGCGACTCGGTTAAAACGGTCATGTACTGAACCGCAAGCGGATTGGCGGGAGCAGGCATTTGGAGGAAGTGGATAAACCCGTTCAGTCCGAAGATCGTAAACATCAGTCCGAGCAGAATGCGTGTGATCAGTGCGGCTACTTTCACTGTCCGACTCCTTCTCTGTGCTGTTGAACCACTTCGTTCGCGAACAGTCCAAGTTTCCTCAATGGGCCGTAAAACGCATGGGTCTCCCCGTCATCCAGGACCGACAAAATCGTTTCTAGCTCTTCGGCATGCGTTTTATAGAGCGACTGCGCTATCTGCCGACCCTTCTCCGTGAGTTCGAGGCGGCGCGCCCGACGGTCTGTCGCGTCGCTCGTACGCACTAGCAGCCCTTTTCTTTCTGCCCGATCAACCGCTGCAGTCATCGACCCGCTTGCGAGAAGAACCTTTCCGTGAATCTCCGTGATTGTCAGCGGCCCTTTGTGCAGCAGCATCTCTATCATCTGGAAGTCACTGAGGCTAAGCCCCGCTCTCGCGGCCGATTGTTCAACCAGCAAGCTCATGGCCCGATGGCACCTCGCAAGCACAATCCAAAGTCTGGGCGCAGACACCGGGTCTGGTTGCTCATATCAGGGGTTCCCGGGACCCAGCCAACAAGCGGTCGACCGAGAGAGCACCGCCTCCCTTGAGAATCAGCACGTAGGTCATGGCCAGCACCAGAAGGTGGTACTCGTAGCCTTCACCCTGCTTCTGCCCCTCCCAGTTCATAAAAAAGCCCTCGTGGCCTTCCACCATGGCAATGGCAACGGCCATATCCACCGCAACTCCGAGCGCGGAAACCCGTGTCAGCAGGCCTGTCATCAACCCTAAGCCGCCGAAAAATTCCGCACACACCGCCATGAAGGAGAGCGGTATCGGGATGTACTTGCCAGGAACAAGATCATGAAGGGCGGCATGGAGACCTTTGCCCCCGAACCAACCCAACATTTTTTGCGCCCCGTGGGCGAAGATGACCGCGCCGAGCACGATGCGAAGAACGGCAGGAGTCAAGCTGTTATCTGTTCCCAGCGATTTACGAAACATGATGTGACTGCCTCTGTGGCGGTTGTAGCTGTTTTTCGTCTGAGGCATCAGATGATGCGCTTCGCGTGACGACGGAAACGTGCTGCGGTGATTGAATCTGATGCTTCACCCACGGTACGCCCTGTTCGCCGATCACCATACCGAGAAGCCCGAAGAGGGCCACAATCGGCGGCGCTGGTGACTTCACGCCGAGAAGTCCGTAGCCGATGCCGAACGCGAGGCCAACGACGAGCGATATGATGTAACTCATCGCTTGGTCGGCTTAGCGTGTCGCACGCTACGAGCGCAGCGCAGAGCCATCGACTTCGACGATGACTTTTTCCGGGTAGAAGCTGTACCAGTCGACGATCGAGATCGCTTCGCCAAGCGGGTCGGGAAGCGTCCAGGCGATGTTTGCGATGCTTCGGTCACCGACGTTTGCGTTCCAGTGTTGGCCAGCGCCCTTGTACGGACAATTCGAAACGGTTTCGCTGCGGACGAGCAGTTCCGTTCGTACGTCTCTCGGATCGATGTAGTAGCGTACTGGCGTCGCAGTCTCGAAGAGAATCCGTGGGCGATCGGTCTTCGCTAGTACCGTGTCGCCTTCGCGAACAACAACCGTGCGGCTCGCGTTCTGAATGTCGTAGCGGTGGTACGGATCGCGTGGATGCGCGTAGCCGAGATCGTCTTCTTGATACCACGCGTCAACTCGATCGAGATCGAACGTCATCCATCCCCTAA
>JAABUX010010794.1_pt1 | contig 10163 bp, 10 predicted proteins | sample 5561851 | NCBI WGS metagenome assembly JAABUX01 (sample SAMN10711883, study PRJNA513361) | rock metagenome | isolation source: Antarctica rocks | place: Antarctica: Victoria Land, Richard Nunatak red sandstone | collected 2016-01-03 | reverse complement strand
TGCGCCTGCTCGACTTAGACAAGTGGTTCGTCGATATTCCCTACTGTCCCCGCGGTGACTGGGATACGTAACTGCTTCCGCGTCCCTAAGCGGATTCGAGATTGTCACCACCGCCACGGCGCGCGGGTTGCTCGTGCCGCTCGACGCACGCGCACGGGTGACCGCGATCGAGCAGTTCGCTACATCGGGTTTGACAAGCAAAGTCTTCATCAATTTCCAGCCGTCCGCGATCTACAATCCGCGCTACTGCTTGCGCACCACCTTCGCCGCCCTGGAGCGAACGGCGTTGCGGCCGCAGGATGTGGTGTTCGAGGTGGTCGAGTCGGAGGATGTGGCCGATACGGAGCACTTGCGGCGGGTCATCCAGGCGTACCGGGCGCAAGGCCTGGGCGTCGCCATGGACGACTTTGGCGCCGGGTACAGCACGCCGGAACGGTTGCTCCAGCTCCACCCCGATTACGTCAAGCTGGATAAGACGCTCACCGCCCATGTCGCGACCGACAGCGCGGCCCAACGCACCCTCAGCGTGATCGTGCGCATGGCCCACGACGAGGGGTGTCGCGTCATCGCGGAAGGGATTGAGACGGTGGCCCAGGACGACGTGCTGCGTGACCTCGGCGTGGAGTTTGGCCAGGGGTATCTCTATGCCCGGCCGGCCCGTCTCCCTGTTGGCCTGTCGCTAAGTTTCTGACGAAACACTACATCGTCCCCGATAACGAGTATCCTGCTCGCCACCCTCACCCCGTCACCTTACGCCAGGATCTTTTCCATGAGCACAACGTCGACCCATCGCCCGTCGAGCAGGCCCTGCTCGTGGTAGGCGCCGACCGTGCGGAATCCGCGGCGCCGATAGAGGGCTATCCCCGCCGTATTCCAGGGGAAGGCCGCGAGGACCACCTTGTGATAGCCTAGATCTCGTGCGCGGTGTTCCAGGGCGGTCACTAAGGCCGTGCCGACGCCTGTCCCCCGTTGGTCGCGCTCCACATAGACGGAAAAATCGGCGACATGGTCGTAGGCAGGGCGCGGGTTGAAAGGGTTGAGGGAGGCCCACCCGACAACACGCGCGCCCTCGACGGCGACGAGGACCGGATGGCGTGCCGTGCGGCCCGAGAGCCACCCGCGACGCTCGTCGGGCGTCCGGCTCTCCGTCTCGAGTGTGGCAACACGGTCCTCGATGCCTTGATTGTAAATGCGGGCGATGGTACGCGCATCCTCGGCGGTCGCGGCTCTGATGTCCATACGTACCTCCGGCGCGACGAGATCAGTTTTGACAAGGTCGTGTCAGATCCCATATAACTATCGTTATACAGCACCGATCGCCTGTAGGGGACCGTGCCCCGCGGGTGAATGGCGGGCCGATAGGACTGTGATATGTCCTAGTTATCTGGCACCGACGGGAAGAAACACCCATGACGACCGTCGTCGAGGCCACCGATCTGTTCGTCGCCGCCTTGCGCGGACGGCACGCGCCTCCCAATACGATCAAAGCCTACGCCTCCGATTTGCGCCGCTTCGCGGGGGCCGTGCCCCCCGAGCTCGCGGCCCTGGACGCCGGCGCCATCCGCGCCTTCCTCGATGGTGACGCCGCAGGCCCGTCCACGCGCCGCCGCCGCTACGCCGCGCTGTGCTCATTCTACCGCTGGCTGGTCCGCCGGGAGATCGTCGACGTCAACCCGATGGAGCGCGTCGACCCGGTCGCGACGGTGAGCCGCCTGCCGCGGCCGCTCGACGCCGACACGGTGGCCCGTATCCTTCGAGCAATCCCGCCGGCGGCGACGCGCGACCGTGCTCTCTTCACGCTGCTCTCCGAGACCGGTATGCGTGTCGGCGAGGCGCTGGGCCGGCAGGTCGCCGACATTGATCTGACGCCGGACGACGAGAAGGTGCGCGTGCTGGGCAAGGGCCAGCGCGAGCGCACCGTGCTGCTCACCGCCGCCCCCCGGAGCGTGCGCCTGCTGCGCCGCCACCTCAAGGCGAGCCGCATCCGCTCTGGCTCGGTCTTCCGCGGCGATCCGCGTTACGGCGGCAGTGCGCTACCCCTGGACTACACCACCGTCCGCCACGCCTGGCAGCGGTATTGCACGGCCGCCGGCGTCGTGGCCACGATCCACCAACTGCGCCACAGCCGAGCCAGCGAACTGGGGCGGGCGGGCGTCCCGCTGGGCACGGTGCGCAAGGTGCTCGGCCACCGCAACATCCAGAGCACGATGCTCTACGCCGAGGTCGATCCGGCCACGGTCAAGCGCGACCTGCTCGAGTACCAGCGCCGGACGGTCCGCGCGCGATGAGGGCGACGCGGAGGGCTGCGGACCCATCGTCGGCCCCTGGCGGCGACGATACGGAGGAGTTGCGCCGCTTTTACACGCTCACGCCCGACGACTTTGCCCTCGTCGAGACCGTGCGCGGCGACGGCCATCGCCTCGCCCTGGCCTTGACGCTGGTGTGGGCACGCGCCGAGCGCACGATGGCGGCCGAGCCGGCGGCATTACCGGCGCCGGTCATCGCCTTTGTCGCCGCCCGCCTCGGCCTGACGCCGACCACCCTCGACGGGTACCACCCCTCCCCGACCACACGCGCGTCGGACGCCGCGGCGATCCGGGACCACCTGGGCCTGCGTTCCTTCGGCCCGGAGGACGCCGCGCGGCTGCGCGCCCACCTGCACGCCAAGGTGGCCAACACGGGCAACACGGCCGCGCTCCTCGACGCGGCAGAGGACTGGCTCCTGCACGAGGGCCTGCTGCGCCCCGCCGGTGAGACCACCATCGAGCGGCTGATGTACGCGGCCCGCGCCGAGGCCGAGGAGGCACTGTTCGCCACCCTTGCCGGTCGCCTCACGCCCGCGCAAGGCGCGGCGCTCAACGACCTGTGCCATACCGACGGGCACGCGAGCCTGCTCGCGGCGCTCGGGACGCCGCCCCGCGTCCCCTCGGCGCCGGCCATCGCCGCCGAGTGCCGCCGCCTGGAGACGATCCGCTCCATCATGCCGACGCCGTTCGACTGGGGGCCGGTCACGGCCAACCGGCGGCGGCAGTGGGCGGCAGTGGCGCGCCGCGGTACCGCGCAGGCCCTGCGCTCCTACCCGCCCGCCAAGCGCCGCACGCTCCTGCTCGCCTTCCTCGTGGTGCGCGCCGAGGAGACGACCGACGCCCTGGTGGAGATGTTCGACGCGCTCATCGGCCGTGTGTTCAGTCACAGCGAGGCCGAGTTGACGGAGGCCAAGCTGGACCAGGCGCAGGCCCGCCTAGAGGGGGCGCGGCTCTTCCGTACCGTCGCCGAGGTCCTGCTCGACCCCGAGATCCCGCCCGCCAACGTGCGCGATGAGGTATTCCGGCGGGTGCCACGCGAGCGTGTGAGCGCGGCGGTGGAGCGCGACCTGGCCCTGGAGCGGAGCGAGGCGGAGGCCTACCTCGCGCAGGTCGACACGCACTTCCGCCATCTGCGCGCGTTCGGGCCGCACATCCTGGCGACGCTGCGCTTCGGCTCGCCGCGCGCCAGCAACGACCTCCTGGAGGCCTTGGAGGCGCTGGCGACGATGAACGCGGAACACCGCCTGCACGTCCCGCCCACCGCGCCGGTCGGCTTCATCCCCAAGCGCTGGGCGAAGGCCATCGTGCGCTCGGACGGCGTGGACCGCCACGGTTGGGAAGCGGCCTTGCTGCATGAAACGCGAGCCGCGTTGCGCGCCGGCGACCTGACGGTCGAGGGGAGCCGGCGCTACCTGCCGTGGGACACCGACCTGTACGCGCCGGTGGCCTGGGAAAGGCGGCGGGCAAGCTGGCTGGACGAGCGCGGACGCACGGAGGATGGGGTGGCCCACGTCCGGCGCGCCCTCGACGACCTGCACACGCTCACCTCCGATGTCGCCCACCGGCTGCCGCGCAACGCCGACGCGCGCATCGAGCGTGGCAAGCTCTCCCTCAGCGCGTTGGAGCGGATCGAGGAGCCGCCCGCCGTCGACGCGGCGCGCACGGCCCTCACCGCGTTGATCGAACCCATCGACCTGCCCGACCTCTTAATGGAGGTGGACCGGCGCACCAGCTTCACGGCGGCGCTGACCCACCTGACGGGCCGGCGCCCGCCCTCGCCCGCGCACCTGGCCGAGGTTCGCCCCGCCCTCTTCGCCGTGCTTGTCGCGGAGGCCACCAATCTAGGGCTGGCCACGATGGCCCGCGCGTCGGGCCTCCCGGAAAGTCAGTTGACGCGCGTGTACGATTGGTACTTTCGCGAGGAGACGTTGCGCCAGGCCATCACGACGCTGTTGCGCTACCACCAGACGCTGCCGCTCACCCCGCGTTTCGGCTCGGGCACGACCTCGTCCTCGGACGGGATGCGTTTCGGGGTCAGCGCCTCGGCCCTGAACGCGCGGCACAACCCGCGCTTCATGGCCCAGCGTCGCCTCGTGACGGCCTACTCCCACGTCCTCGACCAGGGGCCGCAATTCTGGATCGATGTGGTGAGCTGCCTGATACGCGAGTCCACCTACGTGCTCGACGGATTGGTCTACCAGGACGCGCCGCCCATCGAGGAGCACTACACCGACACCGCAGGCAGCACCGACCTGGTCTTTGGCCTGTTCGAGGCGTTGGGCTACCGCTTTGCCCCACGCCTACGCGACCTGCCCGACCAGGTGCTCTACCGCGCCCACAAGGGCGCGTCCTACGATGCACTCGACGCGGTGCTGCACCAGGCGATCCGCGGCGACCTGATCGCGCGCCACTGGGACGACATCAACCGGCTGGCCGCCTCCTTCAAGGATGGGCTGGTCGCGCCGTCGCTGGTCATCGCCAAGCTGCAGGCGATGCAACGGCTGAACCCGCTGCAACAGGCGGTCCAAGAACTGGGGCGGCTCGCAAAAACACGGCACATCTTGTCTTATGTGGACGATCGCGAGCTGCGCCGGCGCGTGCTGGTGGGGCTCAACAAGCAGGAGCGCCTGCACGCCCTGGCGCGCGTCCTCTTCTTCGGGCGGCAGGGGCGCTTCGGCGACCGCGGCTACGAGGCGCAACTGAACAGGGCCTCGGCCTTGTCGTTGGTCATCAACGCCCTGATCATGTGGTACACAGAGTATCTGTGGGAAGCCGCCCAAGAGTTGGCGCGGCGCAGCCAGCCGGTGCCGGAGGAGGCGTGAGCGCACATCACGCCCCTGCACTGGGAGCACGTCCATCTCGTCGGTCGGTATCAGTTCGACGAGCGGGATCATGGCAGCGGCCTGCGCCCGCTGCGCGAGCGGGAGGAGTAGACCGGTGCAGCACGACTATGCCCTCGATGGCGGCGGCATGCCGATAGGCCCCACAATCCGTCCGAGCGATTCACCTGGGGGAATAATCCCGCTACATCCTGAAAGCCTCACGCCTAGCGCCTCGCTCAATCGCGTCCGCATCGTTGACCTGCCCGGCATCGCGCTGGAGGAGTCGATCCGGGGCAAGACCGCCTATGATCTCTTGGCGGCCCGGACACTGGCCGGGGATGTGCGCCGCCACGCCGATGCTCTGGGCCTGGGTGCGTTGCGCGCCGCGCCCGACACAATCCTGCTGCCCGCTTTCGCGCGCTGCTTCACGGCCGATGCTGCCCCCGTCCGGAGCGCGGCCGATAGCATCGCCCGCCGATTCGGTCGTTCCCTGGGATTGCTGGTCTTGACCTTGAAGCGCGGCGACGCGATCAACCGTCGGGCGCGCCCGGACTGGGACGACACGTATTGGGACCACTGGGCCGGCATCGGCACAATCTGGCTCGGGGGCGGCCTCGCGAACGGCTCGCTCGGGGCGTGCATCCAGCACCACGCTGCGGTGACGATAACGGACGACGAGGAGCATGCATGCGTTCTCCAACTAGCCGCCCACCCGTCGCTCCTCCCGTTGATCGGAGCGGCGCGCGGTGTGCCATCGGGGGGCGGGGCCGCGCTCGCCTTCGACTTCGGGCAAAGCGCCGTCAAGCGGGCGCTCGCCCTCTACGGCGGGGGTGCGTTGGTGGCACTCCACCTGCTGCCATCCCTGCCCGCACCGGCGACATTCTCTGCGGGCGGCGACGACCTGACGTTCGACCTAGTGCGCGACCTGGCCGACCGGATGGTGGCTGTGATGGTGGATACCTGGAGGGGCGTTGCGAGTCCTGGCCGTGCCCTCGCTCCCCTGCTCGTCGCCAGCATCGCCGGTTACTCAGTGGACGGTCAGCCGCTACCGCGGCAGGGAGGGCCGTACTCGCAGCTGCACAGGTTGTCCGACAACGCGGCGCAGTGGTTAGCCTATCAGGTGAGCCAGCGGATCGGCCGACCGCTCGACGTCGCGCTCATCCACGATGGCACGGCCGCGGCGCGGACATACGCCGGCGCCGGCCACGCCGCCGTGATCATGATGGGCACGACCTTGGGGGTCGGCTTTGTGCCAGCTGATGGGGCACGACGCCCCGTGGCTCCCAACCTCGTCGTGCGGGGATGGGGAGGGCATGAGTAGATGGCAGTTATCGTGGTCGCGGGGGGGTGCAATGTCGAGACGACGCTACGGGTCGACGGCTTCCCCGTCGACTACACCCCGGTACGTTATCCCTTCTTCGGCGTGCAGAGTAGCCCATCCGGCGTCGGCTACAACGTCGCGGCGGCCTTGGCCACGCTTGGCGACGAGGTGCGCCTCGTGTCGGTCGTCGGCCGTGACGTGGCCGGGACGCTGGTCGGGGTTGGCCTGGATGGATGCGAGGTCGCGCGCGCGTGGATCGACGACACGGCGGCCGCCACGCCCCAATCGGTCGTCCTCTACGACGCGCAGGGCCGGCGCCAGGTCAACACCGACCTGAAGGACATGCAGGGGTGGGCGTACCCGGCCGACCGCTTCGCGCGGGCGCTCGACGGCTGCACCGTGGCCGTCATCACCACCATCAACTACACGCGCGCCCTGCTGCCGCTGGCCCGCGCGGCCGGCGTGCCCATCGCCACAGACGTCCAGGCGCTCTCCGACCTCGACGACGCCTACAATCGGGACTACCTCGCCGCGGCCGACCTCCTGTTCATGAGCGGGGAACGACTACCGGAGCCGCCCGAGGCGTGCGCACGGCGCGTCATGGAGCGGTACGGGCCGGAGATCCTGGTCATCGGCCTCGGCGCGGAGGGCGCGCTACTCGCCGTCAAACAGGACGAGCGCATCGAGCGCCTGCCGGCCGTGACGACCCGTCCCATCGTCAACACGGGCGGCGCGGGCGACGCGCTCTTCTCCGCGTTCGTGCATATGTACGCGCGCACCCGCGACCCCGACACGGCCCTGCGTGCGGCCATCGTTTTCGCATCGCACAAGATCGGGGAGGCGGGTGCCGTGCAGGGCTTCCTCGACGCTTGTCACCTCGATGCGCTCTACCGGAGGACCTGCGATGGCTAACGCGCGATCCGTGGGCGCCAACGCACAGATGTATCACAATGGCCTTGTTCACCTGGTCCGTGCGAACCGCGTCGCGCTAGGCATCACCGACCCCATCGCCATGCTAACGACGACGACGCTGGGCGCCGGTGAGAGCAACCTGAGCGTGTGCGTGGAGGTGAACGAACGCCAGAGCTTCACGGCCAGGCTGGCGTATCGCGCCGAGGGAGAGGCACATCTCGCGCGGGAGTTCGCGCATCTCGCGCTGCTCCCGTCGGGGGTCGGCCCGACGCCGCTCCACCTGGATCTGTCGAGGCGGCATGTGCCCTACCCCTGCGCCATCCTCTCCTTCCTGCCCGGCGCCCCGCGCACCGAGTGGTCGGTCGATGACCTGCGGGCGCACGCCGCGACGCTGGCACGCCTGCATCGGGCCCAGGTCCCGTACTGGGGCGGCATCGGGGACGAGCAGAGGGGCCCGTTCGATATGCGCCGGCGATTCCAGGACAGTCTGGCCTATTGGCGGACGCACCATCCCGCCCTCTTCGAGATCGATGTCGTGGCGCAGCTCGTCCCGCGGCTTGACGCCTACACCGCCGCGCACAATAGCCTCTTCACCAGCCTGTCCTCCTTCTCGCTCGTCCACGGCGACCCGTGCGTGCCCAACATCATCTTCGACGATGAGGAGGTCCGCTACATTGACTGGGAGTGGATGGGGTACGGGGACCCAGCCCTCGACGTCGCACAACTGGGTGGGACGTCACCAATCCCCCTTGGCAGATTGCCCTAGCCGGGGATCGGCTCGACGCGTACGTGCGGGCCTACCAGGCGCATCGCCCCGACCCGACGCTCCGCCAGCGGCGCGAGGTCTGGATGGCACACGTCAAATTCTTTGACCACTTGCACTACCGTATCAAAGCCCGACAGCAGCAGGCGGGGGTCAACGATATGCTGCGGAAGCACTATATCACAGCGGTGGAACGCATTGCCGATTCATTAGTCGCGCAATTCCTGTCGTAGCGTCACCCCCGATCACTAGTTATCCGGGACGTTGTAGCGTTCCATCAGGATCTTAGCGACAGGCCAGTAGCCCACCGTGCCGCAGTCTTTGGCGCGCATTAGCACAATCTCAGGACGTTCGCGCCCCAGGTCGAGTTGGTAGCCAGGGTCTGTGGTATCGCGACCAGGGGGCTGAGGTCAGCGCGCACTGATGCCACGGGCCACAATCCATGGGCTACGACGTGTGCTGGCTGGCAAAGGCCGCGACACCGTCGTGGACTTGGACCGTGCCGCGCTCATGCGCGGCCGCTCGGGGCTGGACGACAATGTTTACATCGTTATTGAGTGCGGTGAGATGCTGGAGGAGCCGCTCAAGGGACACGCCACCGATGCGTCCGCGCATCAGCGCCGACACCTTTGGCTGATCCACACCCAGGATCTCGGCCGCTTCCTGCTGGGTCAGCCCTCTCTCGCGGATCGCGACGCTAATACGCCGCGCAAGGTCGCTCTTGAGTTGATCGACCTGGGGGTGGGGACGGCCCAAATCGGCGAAGATGTTGCCACTGCTGACCGTAAACTCCATCTCGTCGCTCATCGTTGGTCTCCCCCTTCGTCCTCTTTCCGCGCCTTCGCCGCTTGGGCTTTCAGCGCGGCGTCATACGCTTCCGCAGCCATGAGGCGCTGCTTCACCAGGTCGATGTCTCTCTTCGACGTCTTTACGCCCGTCGTGGATTTCTTCTTAAACGCATGCAGGACATAGACAGCCTGGGACAGCCGCACGGTGTACATGGCGCGATAGGTGTCACCATCACCATCGTCCACCATCTCTAGTACGCCACTGCCCTTGAAGCCTTTGAGGGGTTTGGCGTCCTGGTGCTTGTCACCGACCTTCGCAAGATCGAGGGTGGACACCATTACATCTTGCACATCGGTCGGGAACCTTCCCAGGTCCTTCAGCGACGAACCCACGTAAATGAGCTTCTTCTCTGTGCGACCCACCGCATCTCCTATCAGCGACAGTATGTCTGTTTGAGCATACGGCGTCAAGACGGACAGGGAGATCCCAGGCCATGTAGTTCTCGGGGTTGGGACAGCCAGACCCGGATAGAGGCGTATTGCATATGCTCCAGGGCGCACCGCACCCGGCGTACGCAATCTCGACCAGGCGCCCGCCGGAACAGGGCGGGCTTGGGGCCGAAGGCGGCGTGCACCGTTTCGTGCGAGACCTCGGCTGCTGCGGCGACCGCGGCCATGGTCGTGGCTGCATAGCCGCGCTCCAGGAACAGGCCCTGCCGCCAGCTACCTGGCGCTGCCGGGCTCCTCGCCGATGGCGACCGGGACGCCGACGAGGCTGCCCCACTCGGTCCAGGAGCCGTCGTAGTTTTTGACGTTGCCGTAGCCCAGCAACTGCGTCAGCACGAACCAGGTGTGGCTGCTGCGCTCGCCGATGCGGCAGTAGGCCACCACGTCCTTGTCGGGGGTCACGCCCTCGCCCTCGTACAGTGCGCGCAGTTCCTCCGCGCTCTTGAAGGTGCCGTCGGGGTTCGCGGCCTTGGCCCAGGGGATGCTGCGCGCGCCGGCGATGTGCCCCTTGCGCTGGGCGCCCTCCTGCTCGTAGCCGGCCATGGCGAATAGCTCGCCCTTATACTCGGCGGGCGAACGCACGTCCACTAGCGCCGTGGCGCCGTTGCCGCCCAGCACGTACGCCTGTAGCACCTCGTCGCGGAAGGCGCGAATGGAGTTGTCGGGCTCCTGGGCCGTATAGGTCGTGGCCGGGTAGCTCGGGACGTCGCGCACCAATTGACGCTTCTCGGCCTCCCACTTGGC
>JAABUX010010792.1_pt1 | contig 10163 bp, 6 predicted proteins | sample 5561851 | NCBI WGS metagenome assembly JAABUX01 (sample SAMN10711883, study PRJNA513361) | rock metagenome | isolation source: Antarctica rocks | place: Antarctica: Victoria Land, Richard Nunatak red sandstone | collected 2016-01-03 | reverse complement strand
CGCGCCCGTTCCAGGCGCGGGTGCGAGAGCGCGTCAGCATCAAGGCGGCCGGCCTCAACCACTTCACCTGGATGCTCGACGTGCGCGACCGCCGTAGTGGCGAGGACCTCTATCCCCGCCTGCGCGAGCGCTTCCTGGCCGCCTCCAACGAGCCGCTGACGCGTGACATACTGCGCCTGACGGGCTGGATGCCGGTCCCCGGCGACACCCACCTCAGCGAGTATCTGTCGTACACCCACAATCCCGCCACGCGCCCCTGGGAACGCTACAACCTGCACCTCTACGATTGGGAGCGCAACGCGCGGGATCGCGACGACACCTGGCGGCGCATCGAGGGATTGGTCCGGGAGGGCGGACCCGGCCTGGAGCGCCTGCGACACGTGCGGAGCGAGGGCGTCTTCGAGGTCGTCCACGGCGTGGCCGGCGACGCCAACCTCTACCAGGACGCCATCAACGGGCCCAACAACGGGGCCATTCCCAACCTGCCGGACCACGCCATCGTGGAGACACCAGGAGTGATCGGCGGCCTGGGGCCGCGGCCGATACAGGTAGGACCCCTGCCGCCAGTGGTGGCCGAGCTTTGTCGCCGCGAGGCTGAGCGCGTGGAGATCGTGGTCGACGCGGCGGTGCACGGCGACCGCACCCTGGCCCTGCAGGCACTGGCGCTCGACCCCACCGTCGACGACCTCGACGTGGCGCGCGCCGTTCTCGACGACTACCTGGACAGCTACCGTGCGCAACTGCCGCAGTTCCATGGACAGTGGAGCGTGTAGGACAAGACCCCTCACCCACCCCTCCCGCAAGCGGGACCCCACCCCTCTCCCTCAAGGGGCGAGGGGTCAGTCGTCACGGGTCGGGGGTGAGGGTCCCCGTTTTGCTGGTACAATACTCCTCATAGACACGATATATCCGAGTGTCTACCTGGGAATAGTAGTTGGTTATTGGAGGTTCCCGGCCATGATCGGACGCACGCGCCGCTATCGCGTACTTGCCACCCTTGCCCTGGCGGTCGGACTCGCCGGCCCCGCCTTTGTGCCATCGCTCAGGCCCGCGCATACCCTGGCCTCCTCGCTCGCGGCCTCGGACGGCATCCTGCGCATGTCCGACGAGGGCGTGAATGACCTCCATTCCATCGACCCGCCCGTCTCCAGCGCCTGCGACGCGCAGAGCAACTGGGTGCAGAGCCTCATCTTCGGCAACCTGGTGCATCAGGACCAGAATCTGGCCATCCAGCCCGACATGGCGTCGTCCTATACCATCACAAACGACGGGCGCGTCTATACCTTTACGCTGCGCCCCGGCCTCAAGTTCTCCGACGGCGTGCCGGTGACGTCCGACGACGTCGTCTACACGCTCAACCGCGCCTTTGCGCCCGCCTACGCCTCCGGGCCGGTGGACTCCTACCTTGGCCACATCGTCGGCGGACCCGCCGTGTCCGCTAACAAGGCCAAGACGGTCAGCGGAATCAAGGCAATCGGGGCCAACAAGGTGCAGATCACCCTCGACCACCCCGAGGCCGTCATCCTCAACCAGCTGGCCTACTGCGTGGCCGACGTCGTGCCGCGCCACATCGTCGAGAAGTACGGCGCCTCCTGGACCGACCACGCCCTGGGCACGGGTCCTTTCTACGTCAAGCAGTGGAAGCATGGCCAGGAGATCGACCTGGCGCCAAACCCCTATTACTGGCGCGGCGCGCCCAAGCTCAAGGGCATCGTCGTCGAGTTCATCCAGAACACCGACACGGCCTATAACCTCTACCACACCGGCGGCGTGGACGTGATGGGCATCGTCAACTTTCCCAGCACCCATATCAAGGACGTGCAGGGCACGCCCGACCTGCACGCCCACGCGCACCTGTTCACCGAGTTCCTGACCTTCAACGCGCGGGTCAAGCCGTTCGACAACCCGCTGGTGCGCCAGGCCTTCTCCTATGCCATCAACCGCACCACCATCGCCACGCTGCTCAACAATCGCTACCTTCCGGCGCGCACGCTGCTCCCGCCGGGCATGCCGGGCTACAATCCCAATCTCGCCGGCCAGACCTTCGACCCGACCCGCGCCAAGGCGCTGCTGGCCAGGGCCGGCTACCCCAATGGCCAGGGCTTCCCCAAGGTGACGCTCAATATCGACGGCGGCGACAACGACGGCCAGACCAAGGCCATCGCGCTCAAGGAGTTCTGGCAGCAGGTGCTGAACGTCAACGTCGGCCTCAACCAGTTGGAGCACGGCGCGTATCTCGACTCCCTGACCAACAAGAAGTACGAGGTCGCCTTTATCCAGTGGGGCGCGGACTACCCGGACCCGCAGGACTTCCTGAGCCTCATCCTACAGTCGAAGTCGGGCGGCAATAACGGCGGCTATCACAACGCTACCTTCGACAGCCTGACCATGCAGGCTGACGTCCTGCCCCACGACAGCCCGCAACGCTACAAGCTGTACCAACAGGCCGAGGCGATCGCCATGGCCGACGCGCCGATCGCCGTGCTAGACTGGGGCAAGGACTACATCCTGATCCGCCCCTCCATCAAGGGCCTGACCGTCAATAGCCTGGGCATCACTGCCCCCAACTGGGCCGACGTGACGCTGTAAGAATACTCTCACCGCGGGGCCTGCGACTGCGGTCGCATGGCAAACGACCGCGCTGGACCGTTGTGTTCCGCGGCTAGGAACCGAGGGGCCAGTCAGCCATGGGCCGACTGCGGTCGGGTGTGGGCCGGGAGCGACTGGGAGCGCGGGCGGCCCGCCCGCTGGGATCGGGAGCGACTGGGAGCGCGGGCGGCCCGTCCGCTGGGATCGGGAGCGACTGGGAGCGCGGGCGGCCCGCCCGCTGGAAACGCGGCTGCGGGGTTTGGAGCACAACAAGCGTCCTTGCCATGCAAGCTAAGCGGGCGGGCCGCCCGCGCTCCCAGTGACGAACATCTATCTAGCACAGAGCAGGGCGCGTCATGAAAAGAGCGGTTTGAGCGGTGGCAACGTACCTGGTTCGCCGGCTGGGCGGGTTCATCTTCGTGCTGTTCGCGGTCACGCTGTTGACCTTCCTGATCGGGCACGCCGCGCCGGGCGACCCGATCCAGGATCTGCTGGGCGGGCGCTCGGATCCCGCGGCGCACCAGCGGCTGATGCATCTTTATGGGTTGGACCGGCCGCTGCTGGTGCAGTTCGGCGACTACATCTGGCACATCGTGCGCTACGGCGACTTCGGGCGCTCGTTCCTCTACCAGAGCCGCTCGGTGACCGACCTGCTGCTCTCCGCTCTGCCCGTGACTCTGACCATCGGTGTTTCGGCATTGGCCCTGGCCACCGTGCTGGGCGTTGGCATCGGCGTGTTCGCCGCGGTGCGGCAGAACAAGGCCTCCGACCGTGTCAGCATGTTCCTGATGCTCGTGCTCTACTCGGTGCCGAGTTTCGTGCTGATCCCCCTCGTCCTGCTGGTGGATACGTGGCTGCACGACCATCACTACCCCTCGCTGCCCGTGGCCAATTGGGGCACGCCGCAGCAGGCGGTCCTGCCCATCCTGGTGCTGGCGGCGGGCGGCATCGCCTACATCGCCCGCCTGACCCGCACCACCATGGTGGGCGTGCTGCATGAGGACTTCATCCGCACGGCGCGCTCCAAGGGGCTGCCCTATCGGCGCATCATCGGCGTGCATGCGCTACGGCTGGCGCTGCTGCCGGTGGTGACGTTCCTCGGCCCCTCCATCGCCACGCTGGTCACGGGGACGTTCGTGGTGGAGAACATCTTCAACCTGCCGGGCGTGGGCTTCGCGGCCGTGACTAGCCTGCAGGCGCGCGACTATCCCACCGTGCAGGGCGCCACCATCATCGTGGCGGCGCTGGTCGTGGTGATGAACTTCGCCGCCGACGTGCTGTATCGCGTGCTCGACCCGCGCATACGGGAGTAGGGAGTTGCCAGTTGCCCGTAGGGGCGTATTGCATACGCCCAGTTGCCAGTTGCCCGTAGGGGCGTATTGCATACGCCTAGTTGCCGGTGGGCGATAGGGGCGTATTGCATACGCCCTGGCAGTGGGAGTAGATCAGGGCCTGTAGATTGTACGATGCCCTACTGGGAGCGCGGGCGGGCCGCCCGCTTCGTGTAGCTCGTGGCAGGCGTGAGGGCGGCTTCTGCGACGGTTGATGCACCAGCCGTGTGGTCGCGATGCAAGCGGGCGGGCCGCCCGCGCTCCCAGTCGGTCCACGGCATCGACGACGACTTGCAGCGTTGACGGCATCGGTTGCGGGGGTAGCTAGTAAATCTCCCAGTCGGTCCACGGCATTGACAGCAATTCACGAACCCAGGGGAGTAGACGATGAGCAGTCTCGTGCCGGAGGACGATGTGCGGCCCGGTGAGGCTGCGCCAGCGGCGCCGGGCCAGGCGGCGCCCTTACCGCCGCGACCTGGACGCGCGTCGGCCGTGGATGCTCACCGCCTGTCGGCCACAAGTGATGGCGCGGGCGAGGCGGACGCGGCTGTTATGCCCCGCGCGGGGAGGCGGGCATGGGTGGTCTTCCTGCGCAACCGCACCGCGACAGCGGGTCTCGTGGTCCTCGTGGGCATGGTGCTGGTGGCCATCATCGGCCCGCAGGTTTATGGGCGGAGCGCCACGGACGCCGACATCTTCAACCTCGCCATCAACTCCTGGCCCTCGGGCGACCACCCGCTCGGCACCGACAAGGACGGCATCGACATCCTGGCTCGTTTGATGGTGGGCATGCGCGTGTCGTTCGCCGTGGCCCTCTTCGCTGAGCTGCTCAACGTGCTGCTTGGCGTTCCCATCGGCCTCGCCGCGGGCTACTTCGGCGGCACGGTCGACTTCATCCTCTCGCGGGTGGCCGACGTGCTCTTTGCCTTTCCCGGACTGCTGCTGGCCATCCTGGTGGTGGGCGTGTTCGGTCCCGGCGTCGGTGAGAGCGCCGGCGGGCTGGCACGGCTGGCGCTGGTCATCGCCTCGCTATCGTTGGTTGGCTGGCCGCTGATGGCGCGCTACGTGCGGGCGGAGACGCTCTCGCTGCGCGAGCGCGACTTCGTGGAGGCGGCGCGCTCCCTGGGCGCCTCCACGCCACGCATCATCATCGCCCACATCGCGCCCAACGTGGTCGGCCTGGTGTTGACCGCGGCCACGCTGGACATGGCCGGCGTGGTGGTCGCCGAGGCGGTGCTGAGCCTGCTGGGCCTGGGCGTGCAGCCGCCGCAGGCCAGTATCGGCCTGATGGTCAGCAACGCCATCGGCGTGCTCAACCTCAACTGGACCGAGTCGCTCTTCCCCGGTCTGGTCCTGACAGCCATGGTGGTGTGCTTCTCGTTCGTCGGCGACGGCCTGCGCGACGCGCTCGACCCCCGCACCCTGCGGTAGCATGACCGAGGCGCTCACGCGAGACACCATGATCCGCCGCGTCGTCGCGGCGGCGGAAGACGACCCGCGCATCGTCGGGCTCGCCGACTACGGATCGAGTTCGGAGGGCCGCGCCGACGAGTGGTCGGACGGCGACCTCGCCGTGTTCGTACGCGACGACGAGCTCGAGCCCTTCGAGCGTCGGTGGCAGGCGTGGGCGGCGCAGTTCGGCCCTCTCCTGCTCGCGTATATCTCCGGCGTGGGCCACCCCTGGACGGTCTACGACGCCGCGCCCGTACCCTTGCGCGTGGACTTTGACGTCCATCGTGAGAGCGGGCTTGACGCCATGCTCTCCTGGCCTAATGCGCCCGTGAGCGTCGAGGCGATGGTCCTGTACGACGGTACCGGGGGCCGGCTGACCGCGCTCGCCCGGCAATTGGTCGGCCAGTCGCTGGCGCCGGCCGATCTGTTTGCCACGTACGAGAGAGTGTGCGGCGACTTCTGGTACTACGTCCTGCGCACGTATGGCCGAATCGAACGTGGCGAGGAATGGGCGGCGCGCTACGAGTTCACCGTCATCGTCACGGGGTTGCTGCACGCTTTACTGCGCCTGGAGGCCGGGCGATGCACGCGGTCGACGAGGGCAATGTCAAATGCCGAGAGGGAGCGCACGAAGCTAGTGGCCTCGGACACCTGGAGGACGGGCGCCGGTGGTTTGGCTAGGCAGAGGCGATAGAGCGCGCTGGCCGCCTCCGAGTACAGGCAGGTCGGGGCGAGCAGGCGCGCATCTCGCGCCGCGCAGCGGTCGAGGAACGCCTGACACGCGTCCTCGAATGGGCCACCCACGATGACCCGCACGATGACCGACGCACCCACGAAGGCGGCGGGGTCCGGCACGTGCTACCTACTCCCAGCTGCCTGCCGCACGGGCCTTGCTCAACTCTTCCACTGGATCAGGTAGGTGCGCGAGGTCCACGCCGCGTCGGCGTACTGCCTCACGAATGGCAGTAACCTGCGCGCGTGCGCGCTGAAGCCGCTCGGCCGTCAGCGGCGGCGGGAAGCTGTCGCTCCCGATCCGTGGATCGTGCAATCTATCCATAGGCTGTTCTCCTCTCCGTACAGCATTCTACACCGTCGCTAGAGCCTGTGCCAGCCATGTAGGCGTAGGACATCCAACCGTAAAGTAGAGCGTTCGGGCGTCGTTGGACCGTCGAGGATAGGGTATGCTATCGCTGTCACGCTTTTTTGAGGGATGCCGACGGTGGGAGTCGAACCCACATGAGCTTGCGCCCGCAGGATTTTAAGTCCCGTGCGTCTGCCATTTCGCCACGTCGGCCTGCACCTTACTCATAGTATACGGTGATACGGTCGCGATGCGACAAGGCCCGCAAGTGATTGGCACTACTCCCCTCTCCCGCGCACGGGAGAGCACGCTGGACCGTTGACCCGCGGCAAGGGTCAAGAGGCCAGTCGTCATGGGGTGGGGGTGAGGGGCGCCTTGTGCTCCCCTCTCCCGCGGGTCGGGAGAGGGGTTGGGGGGGAGGGTTGCTCGGGGCTATGATCGAGCCGCCGGATAGCGTACCCTGTGGGAAAGAGAGGGATAGAGGTGGGTGTCACATTTCCACGGGAACCGCTCAAAGAACTGCTGCGTGCGCACGATCTCAACGTTACGGCGCCGCGTCTCATGGTGCTCCAGGTACTACAAGAGACGCGGGGACATCTGAGCGCCGAAGACATCTACGCGGCGGTGCTGGCGCGCTATCCGGCCGTCAACATGGTCACGGTCTACCGCACGCTTGAGACGTTCGAGGAGTGCGGGCTGGCCGTACGCGGCACGCTGGGCGATAAGCTGACCCGCTGGGAGAATACTGTCCAGGCTCACCACCACCTGGTCTGCCGCCGGTGCGGCGCCATCGTCGAGCTCGGAGACGACCCCTTCCAGCGCCTCGCCGCGGACCTTGCCCAACGCTACGGCGTGCGGGTCATCCCCCGCCACCTCTCACTGGAGGGCCTGTGCGCACACTGCGCCGAGGCAACGCAGGCAGGCGAGGCCGCGCCAGACAGCGATGAATAGTAGGCAACAGAGGGGACCGTTAGGGATAGCTATGAGTGGGACGAGAGGCGACGGCCGGAATCGAACCGGCGATGGGGGTTTTGCAGACCCCTGCCTTGCCACTTGGCTACGTCGCCCGATTGCCGCGGGCCGCGTAAGATAGTATAGCGCGTAAAACAACAAAATGGTTAGAGGGTTGATGAACGACTGTTCATCCGCCACGTCTAACCATCAGGTGTTCCAGAGCGGAAGACCGGATTCGAACCGGCGACCCTCTCCTTGGCAAGGAGATGCTCTACCACTGAGCCACTTCCGCATCAGATGCCGAGAGGCAGGATCGAACTGCCGACACCGCGATTTTCAGTCGCGTGCTCTACCAACTGAGCTATCTCGGCACGCCCCCTGGGTGGCCGTTACGCTCCCCGGTACAGCCCACCGTTTGTTACGGTAGCAGGATTATACCGCGCCCCTTTTCTCCCTGTCAAGGGAACCCAACACTATCCTGACGTTTTGATAGAAGGATCAGGGGCCGAGGCCGCCGCCGCCGATCTCGCCGCCCACGATTGTGCAGACGACGCGGGCGGCCTCCAATTCCTCGGGACTGGCGATGACGTTGTGGGAGAGCACGGCCAGATCGGCGACGTGCCCGACCGCGAGAGAGCCTTTAGCGTCCTCCTCGCCCGTCGCTGTCGCCGCGCCCACGGTGTAGGCCCAGAGCCCCTGCTCGACGGTCAGGGCCAGCGCAGGGTACCACGGCGCGCGCCCGTCGTCGCGTCCGTGCCGCGACACGGCGGCGTAGAGGCCGAGCAGCGGGTCGCAGCTCTCGATCGGCGCGTCGGAGCCAAAGGCCAGCGTGGCGCCGCTCTCCCACAGCGGCCGCCAGGCGTAGGCGGTGGCGCAGCGGTCGCCCCACAGGCGCGCGGCCGTGTCGCGGTCGCCCACCATGTGGATGGGCTGCATCGAGGCCACGATGCCGTGCCGGGAGAAGCGGGGCAGGTCATCGGGGTGCAGCAGCTGGACGTGCTCGACGCGGTGCGGCATGACGGGCACGCGCGGCGCGGCGTCCAGCGCGTCCAGCGCGGCGCGATTGGCACGGTCGCCGATGGCGTGGATGGCGGTGGCGATGCCGCTGTTCGCGGCTCGCTCGGCCAGCAGCCCCATCTGCTCGGCGGAGAGCGTAGCGATCCCACGCGTATCCGTGCCGGCAAAGGGCTGGATCATGGCGGCGGTCAGTGAGCCCAGCGTACCGTCGGCGAAGAGCTTGAGCGAGCCGTGGCGCAGCCAGACGTCCCCCTGCCCGCTACGTATCCCCGTGTCCAGCGCCTGGTCAAGCTCGGCCAGGGCAACGTGGGCGACCACGCGCAGGCCCAATCGACCCCGCGCGTGCAGCCGCTGGCAGGCGCGGTAGACCTCCAGGCGCTCGAAGGTCCCGACCCCGGTCACACCCAGGCGCAGCGCGTGGGCCATGGCGCGCAGCAGTGCGGCTTCCAGCGCGTCGGGGTCGGGCGCGGGCAGGACCGCGTAGAGCGGCTGGGTCGCGTTCTCTTTGAGCACGCCGGCCGGCTCGCCGTGGACATTGCGCACGAGCTCGCCGCCGGGCGGATCGGGCGTCTCGCGCGTGATACCGGCGGCGCGCAGCGCGGCGGAATTGGCCCACGCCAGGTGGCCGTCATGGCTGGCCAGGACAGTGGGACGGTCGCCGGTGACCGCGTCGAGGTCGTCGCGCCCCGGCCAGCGGTCGGCCGGCGCGCGGTCCTCGCGGCGCCCGAGCCAGTCGTTCCTGTTCCAGCCGCGCCCCACGATCCAACCGCCGTGGACGCTCAGGGCGCCCTCTGGCGGCGCGGCCAGATAGCGCGCCACGCGCTCCAGGCACTCCCGCAGGCTCGCCGCGCCTTCCAGATCGACATAACTCAGAGAGAGCCCCAGGTTGAGCAGGTGGATATGCGCGTCGATAAAGCCGGGCACGGCGGCGTGCCCGTGCAGGTCGACGACCTCGGCCGCCGACCGCGCCAGGGGCCGCAGCTCGTCGGAACGGCCCAGCGCGACCACTCGACCATCGTCGCAGGCCAGCGCCTCGACGCGGGGTTGGGCGGGATCGAGAGTATGGATCGTCCCATTCAGATAGATTTTCATGGCGCCTTCCTCCCCTTTCCCGCGCGCTAGAGCCTGTTATGCACTTGGGACAAGGTGCAGTATACTATAGTTATGACAGTAGATAACGACACAAGAGAACGGGTGGGATACCCGAGCGATGTGAGCGACGAGGAGTGCGCTCGTGGCCCCGTAGCTGACCTTGATGAGCGAAGAGGCGCCGCGGCGCGATCACCCGCTACGCGGCGGTGTTCAATGGCCTGCGCTGGATCACGCGCACCGGGGCACAATGGCGCATGGTGTCCCACGACGTGCCGCCCTGGTACATAGTGTACCAGCAGACCCGACGCTGACTGCGCGCGGGCGTGTTTGCGGACCTCGTGCATGACCTACGCGCCGTCCTGCGCGCGGCCGAGGGCCGTGCCGGGGCGTCCACGGCGATCATCCTGGACGGCCGCGAGTGCCAGCCCCCGATTTGTCCTGGTCTCCTACAGCGGCGGGAACCCGCCGCACAGTGATCGCTAATGACAGCAGATGCTGTCATTACGTGCTATAATAGGTTAGCACCCAGGACGGCAAAGACGGCTGGATCGACGGTGTTTGTGCCGATGCCGCTTCGGCATACCACATCAGTATCCGCGGCGTACAGTCGCTTGCGTACGTAGACTGGGCTGATCATAGGAATCTTC
>JAABUX010010791.1_pt1 | contig 10163 bp, 11 predicted proteins | sample 5561851 | NCBI WGS metagenome assembly JAABUX01 (sample SAMN10711883, study PRJNA513361) | rock metagenome | isolation source: Antarctica rocks | place: Antarctica: Victoria Land, Richard Nunatak red sandstone | collected 2016-01-03 | reverse complement strand
GACTTGCTGACCCGCAGCAAGCGCCCGGCATAATCAGCTTCCACCAGCAGGCTGTCGCTGAGGTCCCATAGCCGGTCGCGTTCCCGCGTGCGCTCAATGACCTGGGCTTCCAGCGTTTCGTTTAACTGGCGCAGCCTCGCCTCGGCCCAGGCCTGTTCTTTTGCCGCCCAGGTGCGGTCGGCCACAGTGCGGGCGAAAGCGCTCTCGTCCTCGGTCCAGGTGCGCTCCGCTTCGTCGTGCAGGAACAGCACGGCGACAAGCTGCCCGTCCTGTATGAGCGGCACGTTGAGCAGCGCCCTGACCCCGAACGCCCGCAGCTTGCCGGCTTGGGGCCGTGTCTGGGCGTCCTGCTCGACATCGGGGATCGCTACCGTCTCGCCGCGCAGCAGGCCCTCGATGTAGGTGCCGTAGTCGTCGAAGCTGTGTGTTCCCACGACGCTGCCCAGCAACAGGCCGGCGTGCCAGTCCCGGTCGATGGTCACCAGTCTCTGGGACGCATCGGCGCGACCGTATCCTGCGCGGCTGACGCCCAGCGTTCGGCCAAGGGTTTCCGCCGCGGCCTGGGCCATGTCGGTGGCGTCAGCCTTGTCGCGCTGGGCGCGCAGCCGTTCCCCAAGGTCGAGCAGCGCCTCCTGGCGCAGTTCGTGGCGCTTGCGACGGTCAATGTTGAATACGGCACCGGGGAAGCGAAGCGCCCGGCCGTCCGCATCCAAGTCGCAGTGTCCGTTCGCCTCGATCCAGAGCCAGGCGCCATCGGGGTGGCGCACCCGGTACTCCGCGGAGTACCGTCCGCCCTCTGCTATTGCCACCGCGACCAGCGCCTCGACGCGCGCGAGGTCGTCGGGATGGATGGACGCGACGACCTCGCTGAGCGGCACGCCCGCCAGCAAACGGTCGGGATCAAGGGAGAAAGAGCGGGCGAACCGGCTGTCGGCGGTAAAGCGGTCGCCAGGGATGTCCCACATCCACGTGCCCACCACCGTTCCGGCGTCCAGCGCGAGCTCAAGCCGCTGCTCGGCTTCGTGCGCCTCGGTCACGTCGCGCGACACCGACAGCAGCTTCTCCGGCCGGCCATCCGGTCCCAGGATGGGCGTCACCTGCACGTCCCAGTAACGGGGATTTCCGGCCATCGTGTCGGCGGCCCCCTGGAACCGGCCTATTCCGCCGGCCTTGGCGGCTGCCACTGCGGCCTGGGCCGCGGCATTCCCTTCCCCGTGCCAGAAATCAATCCAAGGGCAGCCACGGATGGCGTTGAAGTCGCTCACCTCCATCACCCGCTGCCCGCCCTCGGTCATGAAGGTGAGCGAGGCGTCGAGGTCCAGCACCTTGATGCAGTCGTCAGACGACGCCAGAATGCTGCGCAGGAACTCCGCATCACCCCGCTGCTTCTCCGCCGCGTTCCGCCGCTCCGTCCGGTCGCGCAGAACCTTGACGAAGCCCTGCGCTGCGCCGGCCTCGTTCAGCACGGGCATCAGCTCGCCATTGGCCCAGAAACGGGAGCCGTCCTTGCGCTGGTGCCACCGCTCATCGGTGCTGCGCCCGTCGCGCAACGCCGACCGTAACTCGGCCTGGGGGACACCTGCTTGACGGTCCTCCGGGGTGAAGAACGCCGCGGCGGACTGGCCGAGCATTTCCGCCTCGGTCCAGCCGAGGGTACGCCGAGCGCCCTCGTTCCACAGCGTTACCAGCCCGTCGAGGTCCGTCGCGACGATCGCATAGTCAACGGCGCTGTCCAGGATCAAGCGCAGCCGGCCGTCCTCCCTTCGGGAAGCGTGTTCAGCGGCAGCCAATTGCTGGCGCAACTGTCCGATCTCGGCCAACAGAGCAGTTTCCCGGTCACCCGGGACAGCCGCGTCAAGGCTCATGGCTCGTCGTATCCGCTTGGCTGCGGTGCTGGAGTGGCGCCGGAGGGCGAGGCTCCTTTTCCTCCAAAAGGCGGAGGCCCGTCCGAACAACCTCGCTGGCGCTGCCGTAGCGGCCGGATGCGACCTTCTCGTTGACAAACGACGCCAGCTCGGCCGTTGAGGAGACGTTCATGGGAACACGTTTCGGCATAGCCTGTCGTGCCGCAACCGCCCTGTCAGTGCCAGCCTGTGGCACAGCAATAGCGTTAACTTACCGCTTTGGCAATTAACTTAGGGTCGGGTGCGGTCTTATCGGGCATCTTAAGAGCACTGAGCGTCAGAGTTCCTACCTGTCCCAATTGGACTGTCTCGGGCGACCGCCCTGTAAGTCCTTGTGTCGGCTCGGACCTCCGCCATAGCAGTTGAACTGGAGTTCAACTGGGACAGAGGCCGCGTTCTCCGTTCGTATCACGAACCGTGCAATTCTGCCCGTTCTATGGGTCTTGGCCGATTAGCAACGTGTGGCGACCAGCAGACACGTATTTCTGTGTTTGCGATTACACAGTTATCCGTGGAACCTTGTTTCATCATAAGCAGAAAGACAGATCGTGATCCTTGCAGTGGCCAACCAGAAGGGGGAGCGGGCAAGACCACAATAGCGTTGAACCTTGCCGCCGCGATGGCAGCACAGGGCAAACGGGTGTTGCTGATCGACGCATACCCGCAGCAGACGGCACAGGATTGGGTAGCGATCAGGCAGGAGCCGTTGCCATTCCAGGTGATCGGATTGGCAAAGCCAGTGCTGCACCGGGATTTGCCTGCCATGTCGGCAGATTATGACTCGATCATCATCGATGGTGCGCCACGCAGCTACGAAGTAGTCCGCTCAGCGACAGTAGCGGCCGACCTTGTGCTGATCCTCGTACAGCCGTCAGGAGCGGATTTTTGGGCCAGTCGGGAGACGGTCACCCTTGTGAAAGAGTCACACGGATTTAAGGAAACACAGAAATCCGCATTCGTGGTTTCACGGAGGATTGGCCGCAGTGTTCTAAGCCGGGAGATCGGGGACGCCTTGGCCGAGCTTGCTTTGCCGATCCTGACTGCCAGCACGACGCAGCGCGTGATCTACGCAGACGCGATGACGGCGGGACGAACCGTGATTGAACAGCAGCCAGACGGACCCGCGGTCGATCAGGTCCGAGCGATCCTGGCAGAGCTGGAAGGGGTGGCAGCATGAGCAGCAAACGGACAGGCTTCAAGTTGCCCACACGAGAGGCTCAGAACGTGCAGGGATGGGTTGAAGAAGGCGCGGCACCGTCAGAGGCAGCAGCAGCGCCGAAGGTGCCAGCGAGGGCCGCGAGCGGAAAGCAGGCCAGGCTGACGATTGACCTGCCGCAGCAGCTTCACGCCCGGTTCAAGGCGGCTTGCGCGATCAACCAGATCCGGATGGTCGAGGAGATCGCTCGCTTCATCGAGGATTGGACACAGAAACACAGCTAAACGGAAACACAGGGAATTGCGCGAGCCTGGATAAGGCTGACAGCGGTAAAGCCGCTTGAAAGCGAGGTGTCTTGGACGTATTATGCAGTTGCATAATACGTCTATTTGTGAGGTCTAATGCCCCGGCAGAGCCAGCATCTCAAGGAAGAAAGCTTCAATTTCCGCATCGATCCTAAGCTCAAGGCCGATTTCCAGGAGGCTACGGAGGCGGAGGACAAGCCCGCCGCCCAAGTGCTGCGCGACTTCATGCGGGTCTATGTGGAACGACAGCGGGACCGTGCCGCCACGGCCGAGGCACGGCGGCACTCCCGACTTCTTGCCGAGCGTGCGGCTGACCCGGGCAGCGACGAAGCTGCGGTGATGCGCTGGATGGAGGACGTGTCCGACACCGAAGGCTGGACGGCGTGAAGCGGGGAGACCTGGTAACGGTCGTAAGCTCTGGCGACTACGGCAAGCCACGGCCGGCGCTGATCGTGCAGGGGGACCTGTATGCCGAGCACCCGTCGCTCACCGTGCTGCCGCTGACGAGTGATCTGTACGATATGCCGTCGATCCGGGTCACGGTGGAGCCGGACTGGGATAGGGAGCTGCGGCTGCGGTCGCACGTGATGGTGGACAAGGCGACGACGATCCCGCGTGCGGAGGCGGGCAGTCGCATCGGCCGGCTGGACGAGGCCACGCTGGCGAGCGTGGGACGAGCCTTGGCCGCGTTCCTGGGAGTTGATTGATGGCAGGCAGCAAACCATTCGCGCTCCACATTCCTTCCTGGCCAGAACGAATGAAACGCCCGGATTTGACAGTTGAGTGGCGTAATCTGAACCAGCCAGTTCAGTTTACCAACTAGATCAGAAACTTAATCTGCGCTGGGTGGACATTTGAAGTCGATGCCAACACGCGGAACAGGTGTTCGCAGTCGTTATCGTTGAAGCTCCACGAGCCGGCCAAAATGTCGTAACCTTCTGTAAAGGCTGGAACCCTTAATCTCTTCGCTCCGGCTTTGACCACTTAACTGTCAAATCCGGGCGTTTCGTTCGTTCTGGCCATCACAGCCTGAGCACGAAAGCCGAGCCGCAGGCGTTTTATGACGCTCGGGACCGCGGTGTCGGAGCGCTAGCTCCTTAGTTCTCGTCTCCCTGTAATACATCGGCAGCTCGCAGGAAGATCGTTCGGGGTTGGTCTTCTCCAACTGATCAATCAGGCAGATACCAGACAACCCGGGTAAGCCGGGGTGGACCAGCGAGTAAGCCACAAGGATGCTGGATCTTCCTTCGAGACGCTAAAGGACACACCTACAGCTTCATCGAAAATCTTGTCCTTTAGCGTCCACACTTTCCGAGTTTTCGCCGCACCCGGCACACCCGAAGTTCACGCCGACGCCACTTCGCCGCCCGTATGGGAGAGACGTGCCTGACTTACCTGCTGTCTTTCCTGGTCGGGCTCGTCTTTGGCTGCGGCTATGCCTTGCTGGGCGTGAAGTCGCCGGCACCGCCGATCGTCGCCCTGTTCGGACTGCTGGGCATGGTGGCAGGCGAGCAAGGCTGGCCTTGGCTTCGTCAGCACCTCCTGCACTGGTAGCTGCGCTTACCCTCCCTCTCCCCCCCTCACCGCCGGAGCCGTAATGATCACGCTCTACACCTGGAAGACGCCGAACGGCCGCAAGCCCGCAATTATGCTGGAGGAGACCGGACTGGCCTACGAGGTCCGCCCCGTCGACATCTCGGCGGATCAGCAGTTCGAGCCCGACTTCCTCGCCATCTCGCCCAACAACAAAATCCCGGCGATTATTGACCGTGATGGCGAGGGAGGTGCCGTGACGCTGTTTGAAAGCGGCGCTATCCTCACCTACCTGGCCGACAAGACCGGCAAGCTGCTCCCGGCATCCGGCCAGGCGCGGTGGGACGCGCTGGCATGGCTGCACTGGCAGATCGGCGGGCTCGGGCCGATGCTGGGCCAGCTCGGCTTCTACGCGGTCCGCTCGAAGGAAAAGGCGCCGCTCGCCATCGACCGTTTCAAGAAAGAGGGCGAACGACTCATCGGCGTCATGGAGCGGCGCCTGACCCAGTTCCCCTACCTGGGTGGCCCGGACTACGGCATCGCCGACATCGCCGCCTATCCTTGGGTCGCCGCGGCCCGGTCGACCATGGGCGAGGCTCTCGGCGCGGCCTTGACGGGATCGCCGGCGGTTCGGGACTGGCTTGACCGCGTCGGCGAACGACCGGCGGTGCGCAAGGGCATGGCCGTGCTCGAAGGCTGAGACGGCGGACGAGAGGCTTCGGGTGATGCACCGCCGGTTCGAGAAGATGCACGGCCTCGGCAACGACTTCGCCGTTTTCGACGGAAGGGATGCGCCGCTGCATTTCGATACCGGCACGATCCGATGCATCGCCGACCGGCGAACCGGCATCGGCTTCGACCAGCTCGTGCTGATCGATCCCTCGGCAGTCGCGACGGTCCGCATGCGGATCTGGAACCCCGATGGCGGCGAGGCCGAGACCTGCGGCAACGCCCTGCGCTGCGTGGCCCGGCTGCTGGGTGGCGAGATCACGGTGGAGACGGGCGGCGGCGTGGTTTCGGCCCGGGCCGGACCCGGCGGCGTGACAGTGGTGCTGCCCAAACCGCGCTTCGGCCTCGTGCCCGGCTCGCCCGGGCCGGTGGACACCGCGGCGCTCGCGGCACGGTGGCCGTGCTCGGCGGCGCCGCCCCTGATCGTCGATGTCGGCAACCCGCACGCCGTCTTCTTCGTCGACGACCTGGATGCGCTCGACCTCGAACGGTTCGGGCCCGGCATCGAGCGCGATCCGCTGTTCCCGAATCGGGTCAACGTCGCCTTCGCCAAGATGAGCAGCGGCGGCCTCGACTTGCGGATGTGGGAACGGGGAGCCGGGGCGACGCTCGCCTGCGGTTCGGGCGCCTGCGCCGCCGCCGTGGCCGCGATCCAGGCGGGGCTGGTTGAGATCATGCCCGTCCAGGTCACGCAGCCTGGCGGATCGCTGGAGGTGGAATGGACGCCGGACGGGCCCATCGTCATGACCGGCCCGGCCGTGCACGTGTTCACCGGCCGGATCGAGCTTCCATGATGGCGTCGCACCGGGCGGATCGCGCCGTTGTCGCCGGCTGACGCGGCGCTGCTCGTCGCGGCCGGCGGGCTGGCGGGGACGGTGAACGCCATCGCGGGGGGCGGGACCTTCTTCACCTTCGCAGCGCTGACGGCGACCGGGATCTCGCCGCTCGCGGCCAATGCCACCAGCGCCGTGGCCATGCTGGCGGGCCAGGTGGCCTCGACGCTGGCCTACCGGCGCGAGCTGGCGGCGCTCGGCACTACGATCCTGCCGCTGGCGGCCGTTTCGGCGATCGGCGGCCTGGCCGGCGGCTGGCTGCTGCTGCATTCCGGGGGTTCCACCTTCCAGGTGCTGGTGCCGTGGCTGCTGCTCGGCGCGACCCTGCTGTTCGCGGCATCGCCGTGGATCGCCGCCTGGACGAGAAAGCGGCCGGACCGGGCCGGACATCGTCCGCGGGCCGAAGTCGGCGCCCTGGTAATCCAGGCGTTGGTCGCGGTGTACGGCGGCTATTTCGGCGCGGGCATGGGCATCATGATGCTGGCCTCGCTGTCGCTGGTGTTCGGGGACGACTTCCACGCCGGCAACGCGGCGAAGAACCTGCTCGCCGTGCTCATGCAGGGTTTCGCGGTGGTGCTGTTCCTCGCCTCGGGCATCGTGCACTGGCCGGAAGCGGCAGTGGTCATCGTATCGGGCACAGCGGGCGGCTGGTTCGGCGTCAAGGTGGCGCGGTTCGTTCCCCCGTCCGCCATCCGTGCCGCCGTGGTGCTGACCGGCCTCGCCCTCACGCTCTGGTTCACTACAAGGTAGCGGACCCGCGGAGCCCTACGCGGCGCCCTGGCTCCTGAACCGATGGATCAACCAGGTCGCGGCCGGGCCCGGCGCCGTGTCGCTTCGGTGGATGGCGTCGACCGGATAGTCGAACGGGATCCGGTCGGGCAGCTCGAGCTGCACAAGCCGTCCCGCCGCAAGGTCGTCGGCGACCATCGCGAGCGGCATCATGCCCCAGCCGATCCCTTCCCGCAGCAGCATGTGCTTGGCGGACAGGTCGGCAAGCCGCCAGGTCCGGCTGCCGCTCACGCTGAAATCCTGGCCCCTCGTCAGGTCCGAGCGATCGTAGACCACGAGCTGGACGTGATGCCGGGCCACCCCGGCGGCGTGGCCCTCTGCGGGCGGGTGGGCGAGTGGATGGCCCGGCGCGGCCACGGGCACCATCCGAAGGTGCCCGACGCTGATCCGGCGCAGTGCCTCGCTCCTAGTCACGAAGGGTCCGCTGACGCCGACCGTCGCCGTCGCGTCCAGCACCAGCTTCGCCACCGCCCCCAGTGTTTCCACGTGCAGATGCAGCGTCACGCCCGGGAACTCGGCCCCGAATGCCTTCAGCGCATCGGTGACCCGGCCGGACGGCAGCAGCGAGTCCAGCACCACGCTCAGCTCGCCCTCGAGACCCTCCAACATGCCATGGACCTTGGAGCGGAGCGTGCCGACAGTCCCAACCACGATCTGCGCCTCGGCCAGGACGATCCGCCCCGCCTCGGTCAGCTGCGGCCTGCGGCTGGTGGCGCGGTCGAACAGCATCAGGCCCAGCTGGGCCTCTAGGTTGGCGATCGTGTAGCTGACCACCGAGTTGGCGCGGTTCATCCGGGCCGCGGCGGCGGTGAAGCTGCCGGTCTCCGCGACCTCCACCAGCGTGCGCAGCTGTTCCAGCGTGGGTGTACCAGGCGCGCCGGTCACGTCAGGTTCGAGATTCTCGAATTCATTTCCATGATCTATGTCGATATTGGCGCCTGGGCAACTTCGCTATCATGCGGTCCTGCGGTGGCGCGGCCTGCCACGCATGGAGAGATTCTGATGGCGAAGGTACTGGTGCTCTACTACTCGTCCTACGGGCACATCGAGACCATGGCGCGCGCCATGGCGAAGGGTGCCGCCGCCGCCGGGGCCGAGGTTTCGGTGAAGCGCGTGCCGGAGACCGCGCCGAACGCGGTGGTCGACAAGGGCGGGTTCAAGACGGACCAGGCCGCCCCGCTCGCGACGGTGGCGGAACTGGAAACCTACGATGCCATCATCATCGGATGCGGCACCCGCTACGGCCGCATGCCGGCGCAGATGGCAGCCTTCCTCGACGGCACGGGCGGGCTGTGGATGCGTGACGCCCTCAACGGCAAGGTCGGCGCCGCCTTCACCTGTACGGGCACGCAGCATGGCGGCCAGGAGACCACGCTGTTCTCCATCATCACCAATCTGCTGCACTTCGGCATGGTGATCGTGGGCCTGCCCTACAGCCACAAGGGCATGATGACGATGGACGAGGTGGCGGGCGGCGCACCCTATGGCGCCACCACCATCGCCGGCGGCGACAATGCCCGGCAGCCCAGCGCCATCGAGCTGGAAGGAGCCCGGCACCAGGGCCGGCTGGTTGCCGAGACGGCGGCGAAGCTGTTCGGGTGAAGTACGGGGCGGCGGGCGTTCGGGTAGCTCCAGAGGAACGTCACGCCACGGGGGTCCACCCGGAAAGTGCAAGGCGCATTCGAAAAAGGGACAATAAAGATGGCGCTTGAAACAATACAGGCTGGGGCAGCCGCCAACGCGAAGTACGGCTCGACGGCACAGTCACTTCATTGGGTCTCGGCTGCGCTGATCTTTGCTGTGGTGCCGCTGGGATGGGAAGCGGTCAGCCTACCAATGGATTCTCCGGCGGATAAGTTGATGTTCACGCTGCACAAGTCGGTCGGCCTGACGATCCTCGCGATCGTGGCATTCCGTCTCGGATGGCGCGCTGCCCATCCAGCGCCGCCACTTCCGGGCAACTTGGCGCAATGGGAAAAAGCAGCAGCATTGAGTTCGCACTGGCTACTTTACGTCATCCTGATCGGCATGCCGGTCAGCGGTTATGTGCTATCCACTTCGGGCGGGCACACGGTACCCCTCTTCTGGCTATTTAACGTTCCGGCGCTGCCGAAAGATCCAGCTGTAGAAGGTGTGGCGAAATGGGTCCACGTCGTGACTGGCCAATGGCTCGTCTATAGCCTGGTTGCTCTTCACCTCTTGGCGACGGTTTGGCACGTCTCAATGCGTCGTGACGGCGTTCTAAACCGCATGCTGCCTGCACAGGACGGAGGCGTCTGAAGCGACCGTCATCGTGTCCATGCTGGTGCAGTGGTTGGGGGTCGAGGACCAACGCAACGGAAAACCTGTATGAGCGCTGCACAGATCCACTGAAGGCGGGCAGCTTTGGAAGCAACGGTCAGTGACCTCCCGAGACCGGCGTGGTTGCAGACGACAGGCGTCATTGGCTGTCGTTTGATGAACCAAGCCGCCGCAGCTCGCATGTCAGAGGCAGGCCGGCATCGAGTGCTCATTCAGACGCCCGCCTGAAACTGCGTTGGAGCTGTTTGGAAGATGGAAGGTCCGAGAGCCCGACAACCTTTGAGCAGCGACGATGCCCCACATCACCACGCGCGACTGCACCGAACTATATGTCTCAGTTGAACAAGACACCCATATTTGTTCGCGAACCCCATGCACGTGACGAATTTGCATGGCGTCAGCTCTGGGCGGCCTATCTCGACTTCTACGGGGCGGCGATCTCTGCCGAGGTGACCCAGCATACCTGGGAGCGCATTCTCGACCCCGCTGGTCCCATATTCGGCAGGATTGCGATGGTGGGAGACTTGGCAGCCGGCTTCGCGATCTGCGTGGTTCACGAGGCCACGTGGAGCATGAGGCCGACCTGCTATTTGGAGGACCTCTTCGTGGATCC
>JAABUX010010790.1_pt1 | contig 10165 bp, 9 predicted proteins | sample 5561851 | NCBI WGS metagenome assembly JAABUX01 (sample SAMN10711883, study PRJNA513361) | rock metagenome | isolation source: Antarctica rocks | place: Antarctica: Victoria Land, Richard Nunatak red sandstone | collected 2016-01-03 | reverse complement strand
TGGGGTGCTGCAGGCTGTGAGCTGCTCTCATGCTGGGCGACCCTGCAAGGCGTGCGCCGCAGGGTTGAGGGGCAGGCTGGTCGAGGCGCACACGAGGAAAAGTAACAGCTGTGCGGTGGGTGCTGGGCTTGGGTTGTGCAGCGTCAGTCGCGCTGTGATGAGATACATGCGATTGCGTCTGCGGGCGCTCATGTGAGCAAGCCCAGAGGCACACGCTTGCCCGACGCGCCCCCTGCTCCGCTCTTCTTTCACCGCCGGAGGAGCAGTGGGCGCCGCGCATGACGATGCCGCCCTGACCGCAGGCCGGCGCCGGAGCAGCAGAGGGCCTGCCACACAGTGCGGCGCACAAACATGCAGTTGCGGCCGCCGCTGCCAGAGCGGCCGCCGCCTCGTTCACCGACGTATCTGCTGGTGCGCACCGCCGCTGCCGCGCATGCCTCGGCTTCATCCTGGTCCGAAGCCTGCTCCTGCTGTCCTGTCGGTGGCCCTCTACCTTTGGCGGCACATGCATGGCAGACTGGCGCCGCGCGGCAGAACTGGAGAGCGTTCCTGAACAGGCACCTGCGCCTGTCTCCGCGGAGGCAGCGGTGTGGGACTGAGGCGCGGCGGCTGCTGGCACATGAGCGCGGGTTGTTCAAAAGACGTGTGTCTGATGAAACTGGGAGGTTGCGCTGGCGCGGCACAGTGTTTCGAGGTTGTTAGGGCGCAGGCTGTGAACATTGTGTGTGCACGCAACTGTCTGAACTGTGGTCTGAAGTGGTGCCGCGCGGAGGTGCCAGAGCGCTGGCAGGGTATGGTCTGTTGCAGGTGCTCTGTGTGTGTGTGTGGTATTCATGCTGGACATGGCGGTGGATCCCGCAATGCTGTTCCGTGGGTGATGGGCGGCTGCCTTGCACTGCCCGATGTAGAGTAAGCTTGGTGGCATGTCCACGAATCACGCGAAAGTACGCTGCAGAGTAAGTTGCCTTTGTGCTGTAACAGTACGTGGGGCAGGTCTGGGGCAGTGCAGGTCTGTTAACAATAATGGCAAGAGTCTACGCCAAAATGATACAGGTCAGCTGCACTGCACACTACTTCACCAACAAGTACCCATGAAAGTGCTGCCAGTCCTGCATGCGCGGAGTCAGCCTGCTAGCGATGCTGCAACAGCGGACTGGCCTGCAAAACCCAGTTTATAACTCATCACAAAGCACACCTCACATATGGCGCTGCCGCGTGCAGGCACACATGGCACTGCCAAGTGCAGCACGGCAAACGCCCTTGCAGCCAGCCTGAACAGCGCAGCGCCCTCTACTTCTCAACCTGCGGACAAACAGCCGCGCCAGCGGCTCAGCCTGCCGCTGTGCCCCAGCTTGCGCACACAGAGAGGGCTGAATGCTCTTCACCCTTAGCTCATGTGCAGGGCGGCGGCGCCCTTGCCGCCGACCTCGACCGGCAGCGCCACGACGGCCGCAGTGGCGTTGGCGCCGCACGGCGCGGCGGCCGGCGCGTAGCAGCGGCAGAACGCGCGGCTGGTCCACACCGCGCGCGGCGCGCTGCTCCGCCCGCACGGCCGCAGCTGCGCCGCGCTCGCCGCGAGCAGCTCGGTGTGCGCGACGAGCGGCGGGTCGAGCGCGTGCGCGAGCGCGCTCAGCACCGCCTGGTCGTACCGGTGGTTCTTCAGCGAGGCGCCGGGCGGCGCGATGCAGGCGGCGCGCGTCGCGCACGCGACCGCCGGCCACAGCACGGCGGCTGTGACCGGCGACCCGGCGACCCAGCCCTGCGTGTTGCCTGCGAACGAGGGCTTGCCGGCCAGCGCGCCGGCACGCGCGCCCAGCGCGGCCAGCGTGCCCACGTGCGCCCAGGGCGCCATGTCCACGTCCTGGCCCTGCGCCGCGGGCGGGCGCGGTCACAGCGGGCCCGCGGGCCTGCTCGCTGATGGCATGCTGGTCCGCTGGCGTGTCCACGATCGGGCCCTGCAGAAGGGGCGCGGGCGAGGGTTTGCGGTGCGGCGGGCAGGGCGAGCCGCTGTGGGCAAGCTGGCACGAGGCGCAGGCCGCATGGACAGGCCGCAGCAGGCTCATCGCGAGAGCGGCGCCGGCATGCATGCGCGCCCAGCTCCGCAGAGCAGCACCGGCATGCATGCGCGCCCAGCTTCGCACGAGCAGCGCCGGCACGCGTGCGCGCCCGGCGCGCAGCGCGCGGGCAAGCGGCGGGGCCGGACCTGCACCAGGAAGTAGCCGTCGCGGCGCAGCGCGTCCGCCACATCCACCAGCGGCGCCACCACCTGCGCCCACCACCAGATGGCATGGGGAGGGTACGCCAGACCTAAGCATACCCTGACTTCGCTTGCACAGCCCAGCAGGCCCAGCTGCGGCACCGCCACCTGCGCGCGGCGGCGCGCGCAGAGTCCGCCGGAGCAGCCCGGGCCGGACTCGGGCCCGTGCACGCTCATGCTCGCGCTGTGCTGATCGGACGGGCGACCGCGAGCTCGCATGTGCGAGCGGGCCTGCAGCGCGCCGGGCCCAGCCTCGCCCTGCTGCATGGCCTGCGCTGCGCTGCCTCGTACAAAATAGGCTCATTACGCTACTGCACCCTGCGCCTGTGCGGCTGCCAGCGCTCGCGGCGCGCGCGCTGTGCGCTGCCGGCGTCCCAGCCGGAGCGACGCCGTGCGCTGTCCCGCCCCGCCGCGCCGCGCAGCCCGCGCGCACCTGCCCCTCCAACCTGGCAGAGCGCGCACCGTGTTGCCGGCATCCAGCCAGAGCACCGCGGCGTGCCGGCGCAGCGCGTCGGCCAGCGCCAGCGGCTTCCACGCGTACTGCTGCAGCGCGCCCACGTGCGGCGCCACGGCGGCCAGGCGCCCCAGCGCGCCCGGCAGCCACGGCAGGCTCGCGCCGCACCAGCGGCCGGCCTCCCAGCGCTGCGCGGGCGTCAGGCCGAGGTCGTACACGAGTACCTGTGCGCCCAAACGCGTTATGGTACAGGGTAGAGTAGCGTGTGGGCTAGGGTACAGGGTAGGGTATCGTGGGAGCAGAGCGTGCTGCGCGCTTCCTGCACCCCGCCAGGACACATACCAGGGCGTGTCCGGCCAACACCAGTTCCGACAAGGAAGCGGGGTCACGCTGCGTGAACTAGTCTATCAACATGTGCGGCAGTGTGGTGGGCACGGGGACGGCAGGCGGAGGCGGGCGCCGCGCCTGCAGCGGCGGCGCGCCAGGCCCCAGGCCGTGCACGCGCAGCGAGCCCACCAGGTTGCGCAGCGCATCAAAGTAGAACTCGTCGGCGCCCGTGGCTACCACAAACGTGAAGTTGCCGGGACCGGGGGCGGCCCGCGCGCCCGGAGGCGGCTCTGGGGCCAGCATCGCAAGCAGCGCCGCTTCTATGTCCTCGTCGCTGCGGCCAGCGCCGCCTTGCCGGGCTGCAAAGGAGGTGAACAGCCGCCGCGAAGTGCCGGCCGTCCTTGTGCCTGCCCACAGCGTGCTGTTGCTGTGATAACAGCGTGCTTGCACACTGAGGCGGGCTGGGAACCACGGGGGCTGATGCAGCAATTGGCGTTGGTGTAGGCTGCTGGATGCCATCACCACCGTCACAGGGCGAAGTGGAGGGCTGGGGGCGTGCCCCTCCAGCCGCGCAGGGCGCTGAGGCAAAAGGCGCAGCCGATCAGGGTGGCGACGAGGCTCACTTGCCACCCTCCTCCGGCCTGTAGCAGGCAAGGCGTGTGAAAGAGTGTAAAAGGTCACCACAAGCTCAGCCAGCAGCGTGAGGGGGCAGCTCACGGCAGGCCTCGGTCGCGGCCTCATCCTAGGAACCAAGATGGAGGCGCATGCCGCCCTCCGGCGGCCGCCTGGGCCCAAGCACGCGGCGCACACAACTGTCCGTGTTCCACGTGAGCCCCGCAGGAGCAGGCGGCGTGGGCTGCGCCACTGGTCACAGTCTGCATGCACGCCTAGGCATGGGGCAGCCTCTGATGCCTTCTGTCACTACGTCTCCTTCTCTTGACACAGCGCACCCACACCTCACGCTTTGAACTGGGTAGATGTGCACTGCACAAGTAGATGAACTAAGGCGGGCTTGGCAAGCCAAGCGAGTCCTATGTACTGTAAGGGTTTGTTTGCTTTGCCTCCTTCCTGCCTGAGCGCAGTTGAAGCGAGGAACGAAAACACAAGGCGTGGTGGAACCTGGAGCGCAGGATGCCGTCAGGCGGGCTGCGGGAGTGCCAATGGAGGCACGCTGGCGCTTGAAACCGCACGCGCCGGCGCTGGTATGAGGGTCCTGCGCTTGCTCGGCGCGGCGGTGGACGCCGGTAAGCGCTGCAGCGCGACAGCATGCACGACGCTCCTCAAAGCCGCGAGCTTGGTCCCGCGGTCGCTGTCGCTGCAGACGCTGCTGCTCGGCCTCAACGCCTGGCTGTTTGTCGCCGGTGCGTGCCAGCACCCAGAGCTGCTGAGGCGGCCCAGGGACCTGCAGAGGGCTCGATGCAGGCCGCTGAGGGCCCGTGCATGGGACTTGCAGGCGTGCAGGCGTGGCGCCGGGCGCGCTTTGCGGCCGCTGTGCGGCTGGTGACGCAGCTGGACGAGGAAGGCCTGCAGTTTGTGCTGAAAAACCTGCCTGCCTGGGTGAAGGTGCGCCGCTGGTCACCAGCCACCTTGCATTGCACTGCAATGTCTGTTTGAGCAGATACAAGCACTGCTGCCCACCAAGTATTTGCAGGCTCGCTGACGTTCTGTACGTGCGGGGGCTGCAGTTCTCCGACTACGAGCGCGCAAAGTGAGTGCGCTGGCTCGTGCCGCCCAGTCCTCAGCAGCTGCCCCTCCCTGTGAAGCAGAGCGGTCCTGACTCGCTTGCTGCCACCCACCCAGGTTCCTGAACGACGCGCTGGGCATGCTGTGGCCCGCCTTCGACACGGCGCTGTGCAACCTGATACGCGCGGAGCTTGAGCCCTTCATGCGCGAGTGCGCGCCGGCGATGGTGCAGGGCCTCTACTTTGAGCGCCTGAGCTTCGGGCTGGCGCGGCCGTCCATCCTGGGCGTGCGCAGCGTCCCGTCCTGGAACGCTGAGCACCTGGCCATCGGTGCGCTCGCCCCGCCGCTCTCTCCAGCCCCTGCCGCTGCTGTAGGGGGAACCCTGCCAGGGTTTGTTGGGGGTTCCGCCATATCGCGGTCGCACCCGCTCCTACAGCTGATGTGGCGCGACGCGTGCAGAGCTGGACGTGGACCTGCGCTGGGCAGGGGAGCCTGACATCGTGCTGAAGCTGGAGCCCACCAACAAGTGGGTCATGAACGCGCTGCGGCTGGGTGCTCCCCACCTCCGCCGTCCCGCCTGCCCTCTCCTCCTCTCCTGCCGCGGCAGATCATGTTTGAAGGATACAAAGGACACAAACTAATAAACGGTTTTCAACACATTATGTTCGCCAGAGCTGATAAACACGCGCCCAGCTTCCACACCAGTGCATGATCCAATACGCGTTTCCTGCGTTTGCTGCTTTGCAGCGTTTGCTGCTTTGCACTGGCGGGGTGGGAGGCTGGAGCTGACGTGGCGGCTGACCCCGCGCGCGCACTCCCGCCCATGCCACGACGCTCACCCCGCGCCCCGCCTCCGCAGGCAAGCTCAAGGTGCTGCCCGCGGTGGACATCACGCCGACCATGACGTGCCGGGTCCGCATGATCCAGGTCAGCGCCATCCTGCGCGTCAGCCTCGCGCCCGTGCTGCCGGACCTGCCGTTCGTGGGCGCCGTGTCGCTGTCGCTCATGACGCCGCCCTACCTCGACTTCGACCTCAGGTGCGCTCCCCATCATGCCCAGCCGGTTTGCAACGGCTGCATGTGAGTGTGCCGTACGGCTAAAGAGGATACGCCTGAAAGAATAGAAAACTTGCCTTCTGTCCAACAGCGTTCCGGTGTAGAGGTTGCGAGTCAATCGCGGAGAGTGTGGTAGCCTGTGTGGGGGCAGACATGCTGGCAGGCCTGGGCTGTGCAGCGACAAGTGCAGGGCGCAGCAGGCCCAGCAGGGCGGCGCCGCGCGCGCGCGTGCAGGCTGTCGGACGGGCCGGACATCATGTCAGTGCCGGCGCTGTCGTCGTACCTGCAGGAGTCGCTCTCGCACGTCTTCCTCAGCGCGATGACCTGGTGCGCGCCGCGGGCCCGGGCCGGCATGGACAGGGTTAGGGTTTTAACTCAAGCCCAAAGTGCCCTCTCGATGAGGAAAGGGTTGTTACCCTACCCTGTCACTACTGCGCATGCTCATACAGCGAGGGCAGGATGCGCATGCCACCGGGCAGTGCGGTGGCAAGGCCTCGTCTGAGAGTGCTGCCGAGGCAGCCCTTGACGGTCTAGCGGCGCCCGCAGGCCCAACGTGGTGCGCATCGATATCCTGAACCAGCCGGAGCAGGAGGAGGATGTGGCGCCGCCGCTGGGCATCCTCTCTGTGCAGGCGCGCTCCCCTCGCACCCTGCTCCGTCTCTGATGCCCTCACGCACGAGGCGGGCAATGACCGTCTGCACACAAAGTGGGGCAGCTCACCAGCGCGCGAGTGCGCCCGTGCGCACCTGCCACGCTGCGCGCCGCTGCAGGAGGCGCTCGAGCATGCTCGGCGCACGCACTGCGCGCATTGCGCAGCGAGATCGTTTACGCGAACGCACTCGCTGCTGGCATGGGTTTAGGGTAGGGTGGCAGCCCTGGAGTGCGGCCAGCGCGGCGCGCGCGGCGCAGGTGCTGGAGGCGCAGCTGCCGCAGCGCACCTCGCGGATGCGGCGCGCGCCGCGTGCGGTGCACCCATACCTCTGCCTGGCCGTGCGCGCCGGCGGCGGGCCGGGCGGCGCCGCGACCGGCGGCCAGACCGCGCGCACGAGCGCAAAGCGCGCCGAGACGCGCCCGGTCTGGCGCGAGACGTTCCACCTGTGCATAGGCGACGCGAGCCCCGTGCTGGAGATCGTGGCCATGCACGCCGGCAGCGCGGCCGGCGCGCGCCCGCCCGCCCGCCCGCCCGACCGCGCCCGCTCCCCGCCCGCGGGCCTGCTTGGCCAGCGACAAAGCTGGGCGCGGCTGCCGAGAGCCCCACCTGCATCCCGTCAGAAGAAGTCATGTGCATGCGGGCGGTGCGCCGACGTGGCGGGGACCCAACGGCCGGCGCATGAGCGGCCCTACCCTACCCTAACATACCTTAACCCTATCCTATCAGCGAGGCGCAACGCGCGCGCGCGCAGTGGACGAGGCGCTCGGCCGCGTGGACGTGCCGCTGAAGGAGCTGATCCGCGGCGCGGCGCGCGCGCGCGCGCTGACGCCGCGCGCCGGCTTCCGCGTCGGCTCGCGCGGGCTGGCGCGCAGCCGCTCCGCGGGCCTGCGCGCGCGCACGCCCGGCCGGCGGCCCGCTCTCAGCTCCGCGGGCGCGTCGCCCGGCTCGTCCGCGCGCGCCGTCTCTGCGACGCCCAGCCCGCAGAAGCCGTCGCGCGAGCGCGCGTACCCGGGGCCGGGCGCCGGCGCCGCGCCCGGCAGGCACCACCACAACCCGGCGCTCGCGCGCGCCGCGCCGCGGCTGACCGCCGCGCTCGACGCGGCCGTGGCGTGCGTGAGCCCGTTCGCGGCGGCCGCGCCGGCCGGCGGCGCCGCGCCCGCGCCCGCCTCGCTCATGCACGCCAGCAGCCGGCCGCTGTCGCCCGTCAGCCTGGCCAGCGCGCGCAGCCGCACCGTGAACGGCAATGGTGCTGCGTCGTGGGGGGGCGGTGGGGGCGAGGAGGAGGATAGTGAGGATAGTGAGGAGGAAGACGACGAGGGCGAGGCGGAGGAGGAGGAGGAGGCCGACAGCGGCGACGCGCTGGCGGGCGGTGGCTGGATCCTGCCGCAGCTCGCGGACGGCCTGGCGCGCCTGGGCAGCACCGATGTCTGCGTGCCCTCCCACCAGGACCACAAGACCGGCGCGCGCCCGCGCCGCTCGCTGCCGTGCTGGGTTGCAGCCTCCCGCCGCGAGCAGGCGCAGAGATCCTCTGATGCGTGTAGCAGGATGGGCTTGAGGCCGCGCTTTTTGGAGTGCTCGCTGGGCTGCCGGTAAGGGTTTGCTGAGGGGTGCGCTGGGCAGTGATGTGAGGGCCAGCAGGAACCTGCCGCCTGCAAGGTGTCCGGACGCGGGCAGCGACAGCATCCTGCGCATACTGCAAGGGTGAGCGGGGTGAGCGCAAAGGGCGCGCAGCGCGGCTGGGTGATGAACCCTAACCCTGTACATGCGGCGCGCGCTGCAGCCCACGAGGTGGCGCTCACCGCGTGCGCGGACGGCGGCGCGTGGCTGCCGCTGCGGCCCGTGAACGCGCAAGGTCCGCACCCGCTGCACCACTGCTCACGTGCTCGCATGACTGGTCGGCCCCGACGTGCATGGCATCTCAGTGCTTGTTGCTTGTTGCTTTGACAGTGGAATGACGGTGATGGTAAGGTAGTGGGTGCCGCGATTTTGCATCTGGGGCGCTGCATGCGGCGCTGCATGCGCCCGGGGCCCTGGTCGCGCACGACGGGCGCTGCGCGGCCATACGCGCCACACCCCTGACGGTATCAGAAGCCACGACAAGAAAAGTGCCATACCCTACCTATCCCCGCGCAGGCGGCCTGGAGCTGCGCGCGGACTCCTTCTTCCCAACGCTGCCGCTGCTGAGCGCGCTGTTCACGCGCGCGTCGGCCGCCGAGGCGGGCGCGGCGCCCGCGCGCGCCGCGCGCGCCGCGGCGGCCGCTGCGAGCCCCGGGCCGTTCCGCTGGCCCGCGTCCTCGTGGACCAGCGAGCCGGGGCCGCCGGCCGCGCGTGAGCCCAGCTGGTCCACCGACGGCGGCGACCTGCCGGCGCCGCTGGAGCCGTTTGACGAGCGCGAGGAGCCGGGCGCCGAGGCGCGCGCGCATGCCCCTCGACACCCACCTGCGTGTTCCTCCCAGGAGCGCCCTGCAGCATGCCGGCCAGACGGGCCATAGGTCTAGGCAGCAGTGACAGGTGGTGGAGGCGTCAGACCAGACCTGCCGGCCTGCCATGCGCCCTCAGCGTCCGTGAGGCACAGGGCCGAGCAGTGCGTACCGCGCCGCGCAGCGCGCGCTGCGCCGAGCGCGTGCGGCGCTGGCAGTGCGTGCGTCAGGCGGCGGGGCGGCGTTGTTGCTGGCACGCCAGGACCGCGGCTGGGCCAGTTGGGCACGGTGACGGCGCTGCTTGCGGCGCAGGTGGGCATGTTTGCGTCGCTGTTCTCCGGCCGGGGCCACCGCGGCCACGACTGCGTGCGCAGGGGCGCTGCCAAGCGCCCGTTCGCATTCCCGCTCACGCGCTGGAGCCGGCAGGGTGCGCGCGCGCCCGGTGCATGCGCTGCACGTGTCGCCCGCAGAACATAATGTACGTGCTTCAGTTTGCAATGTTGATCACATTAAGAACGTGGCTGATGTGCATGCGCTTGCGAGCAAGCCAGCAGCCTTTCGGATGCCAGGCATGGACCGATGTGCTGCGTGAAGCCGGGCACCGAAAAGAGCGCAACAGAGCTGGTCGTCTAAGCTCCGTGGCACGGAGCCACAGAGCTGTAGCGGGCCTGGACCCCAGGACCAGGATCAGGGAGCTGAGCAGCGTGCCCGCGCCCCGCTGCGCGCAGAGTCCGGGAGTCTGGGCGCCCCGCCGCCGCCGCGCGTGGGCGCGCGGCTGCTGGGCCGCGGCGCGGGACGCTCTCCAGGCAGCCGCCATGGCGCCGGGCCCAAGGTCTGCGGAGCGGTGCGCCGTCGCGGCCCTTCTCTCTGTCTCGCTGTGGAAGCGGCGGCGTCCTGCTCGGCGCCCGTCCGCGCTAGACGCCGCCTGCGCCCAGGGCCGCCGGCGCGCGCGACTCTCCCGGCACAGCTCCCGCGCGCTTGGGGCGCCGCGCCAGCCTCTGCACAGCCATGGCTTAGCGCCTGTGACGCATCGCTGCAGGGTGGGTGCCCTTAAAATTAAACCCTGACATCTGCACGGCGCGGGGCAGGTGCGCGTGCAGCTGAGCTATCGCGCCACGGCCGCGCACGCGCAGCCGTACCGCACGCCCGCGCCCAGCGCGGCCGCGGTCGCGGCGGCCGCGGCCGCGGCCGGCGAGCGGGCCGGCGTGCCGATGGCCGCGCCGCCGGTGCTGGGGGCGCTCGCGGTGCTGCTGCAGAGCACGACGCTGCCGAGCGTCAAGCTGGCGGCGCCGGCCGCGCTGCTGCAGCTGGGCGCGC
>JAABUX010010789.1_pt1 | contig 10165 bp, 10 predicted proteins | sample 5561851 | NCBI WGS metagenome assembly JAABUX01 (sample SAMN10711883, study PRJNA513361) | rock metagenome | isolation source: Antarctica rocks | place: Antarctica: Victoria Land, Richard Nunatak red sandstone | collected 2016-01-03 | reverse complement strand
CGAATGCGACGCGACAATAGACAACCTACAACTCAGTGCTTGACAACTAAATCATTCGCGCGTAACATCATCATAGCGCACACTAATTACGTGCGATACGTGGTTTCATCCAAACTGAAAACTTCCGCCCGCCGGGAAGCAGACAAATCTTGGCCGCATTCTCTTTCGCGTCAAGAACTGATCGACGCCGTTCACGACAACCTCCGAAATCTCGGGCTCGACGCGCTTGAGATCGTCAATCTTCGGGTCGGAGAAATGATGGGGCCATCGGCGGGATCGATTGCAGAGCCGCTGACCGTGCTTGCCGAACTCCAGCGTCAGGGACTGATTCGTCATCTCGGTCTCAGTAACGTCAGCCCCGAGCAGTTGGCTGAGGCTCAAATGATTGCGCAGATCGTCTGCGTGCAGAACTTGTATAACGTGGCAAACCGGAGCGATGACGGCTTCATTGATGACCTGGCGAGGCAAGGTATAGCGTATGTGCCGTTCTTCCCGCTGGGAGGGTTTAGTCCGTTACAGTCGTCGGCGCTAGACGCGGCAGCAACGTCACTGCACGCCACGCCGATGCAAGTCGCGCTTGCGTGGCTCTTGCAACGCTCGCGAAACATACTACTGATTCCCGGGACATCTTCCGTCGAACATCTTCGTGACAACCTCAAAGCTGCCACGCTGCAAATTCCTTCCGAAGTGATCGCCGATCTTGACTCAATCGGCGGAGGTCCTAAAGAGCGAAAGTGACAGACAGGCCGGCGCGAAGAGCGTCGGGAGCGCGGACCACGCGATATCGGGGACACAGCCGGCACGCGCACATAGAGGTTCGTGATTTCGCGTGTCTTGCGGTCGGAATAGGGCACCTTCACGCGCTTCCCTTTATGGAAACGCTGCAGCACGAAAGGCGTCTTCGGATACGACCTTCGCCTCGGAGATGCACCCAGAAATGCTAAGCTCCGGGTCGGACATCGGTCGGCGGCCGATATTCGGACCGGCTTTGAATCGCGATGTGCCCGCTAGCATCGATGCTCGCGGTGGACCGGGACGGGTGCGTTGCGAGCGCCAGGGCGATACGAATGTCCTCAACGCCGACGCGTGCTGTGTCGCCTTCGGCTGCGAGCCGTTGATTGACGAGCGTCGCGAGCACCTCGAGCGTTAGCGGGACGCTCGGCCGTTCGACGTCCGGATCGCCGCCGACAAGCAGTTCTTGATAGGCGAGGCCTTCAGAGAGTATGTAACGATACGTGACAAGCGCGCGTTCGTAGGCACCGTGCTCGTGCGCGAAGGTAAATGCGGCGATTGCATCGCTCGCGCGGCCAGGCGCGAAGAGCGTCGCGAGCGAGGACCACGCGATGGCATGGTGTGCCGCCGCGCGTAATACGAGCGCGAGATCGTCGACCGTCCAAAGCGCGATGTTGTGCGCTGCGAGCTCCGTGTCGAGTGTTTCCTCCGCTGGAAAGCCCGGCCCGCTCAGAACCCCGTAGCGTGCGCGCAAAGCGTCGCGAAACTTCGCGATTTCTGGAATGGACGCATCGTGCCCCTGCACCATGTTTCCGTCGGCGGACTTGCACTCGAACACGACGGTGTATGCCGCGTCGCCGAGCGGTGCGGTCGCTACGACATCGGGGCGTCCCTGGCGTCCGTCGTGCGTCGTTATAAGCCCGAAATGCGCGCACGCTTCCGCAACCGCGCGTTCGAACGGTGCTCCCACGCTCGAATCGTCGGCAGCGCCGCCGCCTTGGTGCGCCGTCACAACCAGTTTGGTTATAAGCGCTTCCACGTCGAAAGCGGCCTCGCTCGGCGCGGCCTGGTAACCCGCGAACGGATCTCGCGGAACGTTGAGCCGAACGTAGTCCCCATCAAACACGAACGAAGGCCGCTCGCCTCGCAACTGCTGTCGGCCGGTCTCGCCGCGCACCGCATTCGCAACGTACTTCGCGAGCGTTCCCGCGGGCAACAGTCCGCCCGCGATGCCTTCCGCGCAGAGCGTCTCGATGGTGGCAGACCGTCCACTCGCGAGCAACTGCCGAAGCGCATCCAAGACATGTGAATGTCCTGCTCCGTCAGCGAGCACGAGCTCTTGGTCATAACCGTCAGCGTCGACCACGATTTCGGGCTCCCAAGCTCCTGGCTCAGTCATCACTGTCCAGCACCCCTACGATTCGCCAGCCATGGCGAACTGCGCGTTCGGCATCGGGGCCAACCGTGGCGGCATGCTTCAGCGCTGCGCGTGCGAACGCGACAAACGTTGCGTGAGCTGGAAGCTTGCTGCAGACGGTAGCGTACCAGATCGGCCCGATGGTTTCCCAGGCATAGCCGCCGAAGGCCTTTGCCGCCAAGTAGAACGCGTGATTCGGAATGCCGCTGTTCACGTGGACGCCGCCCATGTCCTCGCGATCGTCGACGTAGTCGCGCATGTGCCACGGCTGCGGATCTCGACCGAGCTCGTCGGTATCGTACGCGTGACCAGGGGCCTCGAGCGAGCGAAGGGCGTGTGCTTTCGGGTCGATGAAAAGTCCGGCGCCGATTAGCCAATCCGCTTCGTGGCGTTTTGTTTGCGATGCCATTGCTTGAGCAGCGATCCGAATACGTCAGAAATCGACTCGTTGAGCGCACCGGCTTGGCCCTCGTAGGCCAGCCCACACTCGTGTTGCGTGATTCCATGTGCGAGTTCGTGGCCGATGATATCGAGGCAAGTCGTAAAGCCGGTAAATGCCTTGCCATCGCCGTCGCCGTAAACCATCTGACGGCCATTCCAAAACGCGTTGTCGAAGTCGCGCGCATAGTGAACGCTCGAGACGAGATGCATGCCGCGACCATCGATCGAGTTGCGATCGAATACCTTGTCGAAGAAAGCATAAGCGATGCCGGCGGCATCGTATGCTTCGTCGACAACGCAATCCGCAATGGCGGCATCGCCTTCGGAGCGGACGCGCGCACCCGGGAGCTGGGTGTGTCCGCGCTCGTCGTAGATGATTCGGACGCAGGCTCGTTCGATCGCGCGAGCCGTCTCTTCGAGCGTCTGCACCGGGGGCTTACGTCGTTCGGCACCGAGCCGCGCTGTCAGCTCGAGCGTGAGCTTAGCTGCTTCGGCGACATGGCCGGCTCTGGGCTCCGACTGCGCGAGCCTGCTAAGAATATAAGGCGGCACGATTGCGCAGAACGGCATCGTCCGTTTACGCGAAGAGCGAATCAGAATGTTGCGTCTGTAGCATTGCCGTTTCGCTGGCGAAGACATCGCCCACGGTCGTGAGCCGGTCAGCAAATTCGTGGACGGTGAACTTGCCGCTTTCGAACCCACCGAGTTCGCTCCAACGCAGCGGCGTTGCGACCGATAGAGAAGCGTTACCGCGTACGCTATAGGGCAGCACGCTGAAGTGCCCACGTGCGTTCGTCGAGACGGACACGCGAGCGGGGCCGATCGGCCTGTTGTTCGCCGGCTCGGTCGTGATGAGATCGGGATGTTCCCGAGCTGCAGCATCGGTTAAACAGTGCAGCGACTCACGAAGCGGCGCATAGAGCGGCGCGTCACCAAGGGGCACGAAGACTGTGAATCCGCCGTAGCCGTCGGCGACGAGCGCTCCGGCGAGTCCTTTGGTCGCAAGTAGCGACCGAAGCGCCAGGACGGCGAATTTAACGATCTCAGGTTTTGCCGGATCAGTCGGCCGCACAATTAGGCGCGCGAAGGCAGCTGACTCGGGATCGCTCGCAAGCGGAGTCCAACTGCTAAATTCGATTGCGCCGCGGTGAACCTGCCAGAGCAGTGCATTCGTTGAAAGCGCCAGATAGTTCTCGAGCGTGCCGTGGGCGTTCCGCACGGGAACTCCGTTCAAGGTCGATGGAATCGTCTGAAGGCCGGCTTCGAAAGTCTCTGACGGATCAGGCCAGTGCGGAAAGAAGGTCGCAACAACAGGTACGCCGCCGAACGATGCTTCAAGCAGCGGGCCAACCCGTTCGTAGTGCGCGATTATCGCCTCGTGCGTAGCGGGCGAAAGAATCGCAAGCGGTGCCAACTCCACGCGAAGTCGTTCTCGGCGTTAGCAACTGCAGACCTGCGTCGCGGCCAACGCGCTTGCGATGACCCCTGCAATTGCGCCGCCGCTCAATCATCGCCACCCAGTACGCCGACGACTCGCCAGCCGTGGCGAACCGCGCGTTCCGCATCGGAACTAACGGACGCGGCGTGCCCAAGTGTTGCGCGCGCGAACGCGGCGAACGTCGCGTCGGCGGGAAGCTCGCCGCGAACGGTAGCGTACCAGATGGGGCCAACCGTTTCCCAGGCGTAGCCGCCGAGGGCCTTTGCAGCTAGAAAGAACGCGTGATTCGGAATCCCGCTGTTCAAGAAGATGCCGCCCCAGTCAGGGTCGGCGACGTAATCACGCATGTGCCAGGGCTGCGGATCTCGACCGATCTCGTCTGAATTGTAGGCGTGGCCGGGCGCCTTGAGTGAGCGCAGGGCCCGCGCCCGCGGGACTAAAAAGACGCCGTCGCCGATCAACCAGTCTGCCTCGTCAACGGTTTGTTTACGATGCCATTGCTTGAGCAGCGAACCAAACACGTCGGAGATCGACTCGTTGAGGGCGCCGGCTTGGTCGTCGTAGCCGAGCCCGCACTCGTGCTGCGTAATTCCGTGCATGAATTCGTGGCAGACAATATCCGGGCAGAACGTGAAGCGAGAAAATACGTCCTCGTCGCCATCGCCGTAGACTACCTGACGGCCGTTCCAAAATGCGTTGTGGAACTCGTAGGAAAAATGAACGCTAGAGACGAGATGCATGCCGCGGCCGTCGATCGAGTTTCGCTTGAACACTTCGTTGAAGAAGCGATACACGAGGCCAGCGCCGGCGTAGGCCTCGTCGACGATCGTGTCTGCAACGACGTCATCTCCCTCGGAACGCACGCGCGTTCCGGGAAGTGTTGTACGTCCACGTGCGTCGTAAACGATACGGACGCAGGCTTGCTCGACCGCGCGTGTAGTACGTTCGCTCGACTTCGCGGTAGACTCGTGGCGCTCGGCATTGAGGCGGCGCGTCAGCTCGAGCGTACGCGCAGCGGCTTCGCAGACTCGGCCGTTGCGGCGTTCCGAGTGGGCCAGCCTAGCAAGTATATAAGGCGGGACGATTGTGCAAATTGGCATAAGCGTTACGTGAAGAGCTTATCGAAAAAATATTGAGCTCGTAAGACTGCGGTTTCGATTGCGAGTACATAGGCCGCAGCTGCGAGCGGGTCACCAAATGGGTTGACGGTCTACTCTTTGCACGATCCAAGGTCGTTCCACTGCAGCGGCGTTGCGCCGATGGATAGCCGTTATGGCCCAAGATGTAGGGTACCGGCTGAGGCGACCAGATGCCTTGGTCGAGACTCGTACGCGGGCGAGGGTGCATGGGCTTCCTTTCCGGTGTCGCGGCCGTATCGGCCGTGGCATGCGATAACTTACTGAGCGGTGCACCGCCGGGCGACATGAAGACTGGATAACCTTCGTTTCCGTCGACGACGAGCGCGGGCGCGAGTCGTTTGGTGGCGAGTAACAATCGAAGGGCGAGGACAGCGAATTTTGCAACGTCATTTTTACGGTTCGGTGGGCGAACTAATAGCTAAGGATGGCGGCGGACCCGGTCGCTGTCGTGCCTGAGAAGAAGCCCTTCTCAGGCACGCGAGAAACTACGATTAATTATCGAAGAAGAGCTCGTGGAAGCGCGATGCGATGGCTCTCAGGTCGTCCTCGTGGAGCAAAGCAACGTCCAAGAGGCGGGGTTCGCGCCGCCGGCCGCCGTCGACGCTTCAGCATTCCTCGCCGAGCTCGCACGGGCCGTCGATCGCGACCTGTCGACGCCCGACCACGCGGCGGCGACGGAACGCGCGTACGCCCATGACTGGGACGACTTTGCGGCGTTCTGCGGGCGGCACGCCCTCGAACCGCTGCCGGCGGCGCCACAGACGCTCGCGCTCTACCTCAAAGCGCTCGAGACCCGCCGCAGCCGCTCGCCCGCGGGGATCCGCGCCGGGACCGTCGGCCTCTCCCTTCCGACGTTGCGCCGGCGGCTGGCGGCGATCGCGAGCCGCCATGCAATTGCGGGGCTCGAGACCCCGACCGACCACCCGCTGGTTCGGCGAATGTTGCGGCGCTACAGCCGGAGCCGCGGGACCGCGGTGAAGAAGAAGGAGCCGCTCCTCGTCGAGCGGCTTCCGGCATTGCTCGTGGCGATGCCCGACGACCTGCCGGCGGCCCGCGATCGCGCGCTGCTGCTCCTCGGCTACGCGGGGGCGTTTCGAAGAAGTGAGCTCGTCGCGCTCGACGTCGAGCACTTGCGGTTCTCGAAGGCGGGGCTCTACGTATGGATCGTAGCGGCAAAAAATGACCCTTGGAAGAAGGGGCGCGAGCTCTACGTTCCGCGGCTTCGCCTGGAAGCGCCGAGCGGCGCGCTCTGCGCGGTCGCCGCACTCGAGCGCTGGTTGAGCACCGTCGGCGCCGCTGGGCCTGTCTTCCGGACCTTCGACTTACGCGGGCGGCTGACGGAGACGCGGCTCGACCCGGGCGACGTCGCGCGCATCGTACGCCGTCGTGCGGCCGCGGCCGGCGTCGCTGGCGACTTCGCGGGGCACTCGTTGCGGCGCGGGTTCATCACCAACGCGGCGAAGAAGAAGATCCCAATCGAGAGTATCAAGCGAGTGACGGGGCAGCGCAGCAGCGGGATCGTGCTGGACTATGTTGCGACGGCCACCCTTGATGACGAGCCGCCGCTGCTCGACATCGTCGGTACATAACCGAATCGACCTGCCCCCCATCTGTACGAATCGGCACGTCCGTGGTTTCAAAATCGCAGCTGTTCAATAAACGCGATCTTCCGGATCACCTCTCCGGCATACCCGAGCTGGATCTCACGACGGATTTGATCGTGGATCCGCTTGAGGCGGAGTGGTTTTGCTTGGGCGCGTGGACTATCGCGTCCGAGGGCAGCCCGGGCATCCGAACTGTTGTGCTCCGCCAGAGCTTTCTGATTCCTCCAGCTCAATTTTCGCGAATATTTGACAGCTTGGATTTTATCGGAAATGTCATAGGCGACCTAGGCCAACCTTCTGCTAGTACGCTACACGACGGGAAAAGCGTGTCGTATCGTTATTTGCCGGCGCACGCATTCGAGATTCGATCCACCTCGATTATCGCGGAGCCGCTAGTCTCTGTTCACCACGCCGAGCGCGGAGCTGCTTTTCTCATCAATCCCGACATCTGCTTATATCTTGGCCTTGAGGAGGGCGAGGGCGCTTCCGGAACGTGGTGGGATGTGCGTCGCGGTAAGGAAGCTTTGCGGCGACGGCTCGTTGAAGATGAAGGCGTTCTTGCTGTGGAGATACGCGCAGAATATCTGATGCGGTACTTGCGGGCCCGGCGACAAGCCCTCGTCGTGGCCACTACCGGCTGCTGCAGCTAGAGCGGCCTGCACCTGAGGTACTGGCGATTTTCGAAGCAGGCGATCTAACGATTGGCACCAAGAGGCGCAGAGTCAAAGCCCTGATACAAAGCGCTGGACCGCATGCGTCCGTGGCTAATCGGCCGTTGCTGCTACGTCGCCTCCACCTCTGGTACATGATTCCTCCTCCCGCAATCGATCTCTCGGCGATGTGGGAAGAGGCTCCGGCGTTCGATGCCCACGCCTTCACCCTTCCGACCGAATTAGGCGATGTGGCGCCGGCCAGGTGGACGACGTTTCCGGGTAGCGATGACCGAGCATTTGCGGGCGTGTTTTGTGACTTCATGAGCCACGTGTTTTTTCGCCTGACCGTCTTGGAGAAATACCAGGGCTCGTCGATCTATTCCATTGACGACGGCGGCGGCGTGCGCTGCGGCAGCTTCTGGGGTCTGACGCGATCGAACCATCGCTTTGGCAACGAGTATTTGTCGACGGCGATCGGCGACTTCGCAGAGGGCGTGCCGTTCGAAGAATGGTCCCACTGGAAACAGTATGCGGTGCCGCCGCCAAGCCGCGAGACGCTGGCGGCCGCCACCTCGGAGGCCTCGATTCCGGAAGCAATCAACGACGTCGGTCAAGCGTTGTCGGAGCTCACCGGAGCATTCACATCCTTGTGTTATGCCTTCAGCGTCAGCCCGTCACAATTATGGGGCGGCTCGCTGGAGAGCTTGGCCGGCCGACAGCTAAAGTGGGTGTATCGCGATGATGCCGGCGATGACGTCTTTCTTCAGCGCGCAACATTGGCATCGACGCTGGTGATCGAAGAGCTCTCTTCGAGCTCGATGCGTCACTTTTTGCAGAGCATAGACGCGGCTCTGCATCTCAACGCTGAATCGCCGCCTCGCTCACTTGGGTCGCGCAACCTCCTCCAGCGGGTCGCTTTGGTCGCGATGTTGGTCGCGGCGCTTGCGCCGGATCGAGCTGAATTACCCGATCTAATCGCTCAGGCCGAAGGGCGACAAGACGCCCCGGACGCGGAGCTTCAGCGAGAACTGGATGCGCTGGCGTTAACGGTGCGCCGCGAATTCGAGGTCTTGGCCTTTCTATATGACCTTCGCAATTTCGCCGGGCTAGCCCACGCCTCGAATCCCGAGCGTGCCGGGGAGGCGGCCGAGCGACTTGGCCTGCGTAAGAACGGCTGGCATCGCTCCGATTATCTTGCGCTGCTTGGCATGATCGCGAACAGCATACGTGCGATTGCGCGACGCTTCTTGGCGGCCGCGGCATGACTAGCGCTGGCGCTCCACGCGTGGGCCGCGTATGCGGTCCCAGAAGTTGTCCGGGGCTGTAAAGCGCGTCCTGCGGCCCGGAGCGCTGCGCAAGGGGGGCGGCCCGGAGAAGATCCGGCCGAACGTCCTCGATGGCCTAAGCCCTCGCTCAAAAGCAGGGCTGCGTCGCTGGCGAGCATCTGCGGAACTTTATCGGTCAGTTGCCGCATCGGATCACTCCCGAACGCGAGCGCCAACTTGCCAGCGCCCGCGGTACGGTTCATTGAAGCACGCTCGCGAGCGTAACGTTTCCCGCACGAGCGGAGAACTTTGGCCGACGCAAACGTCAGGTAGCATATTCGCGAGCTCGACAGCGGACCGGTGACTATAAGGCGAACGCGCGAGCGTCATGAGGCAGGCGCGCTGCAGCACGGAACGACGTGATGCGGTGTCGGCAAGCTCTTCCCACGTCGGAACTGGTGGTGCCATCTCGGAAAAACGCTCCAATGCGTCTTCGTACCGCGACCGAAACTCAGAAAACACTTCGGCGCGTAGCCAAGGCCGCGCCACACATCCTTGTACCTGTCGCCCGGCACTTTGTACGCTCCGTATGCGATCAGCGCGCCGATCGGGATAAGTGCGAGGGGCGCCCGCCGTTGAACGGTCCGATAGATTTGTCCGATGGCCTGGAAGGTAATCGCCGGCAAGAGTATTGCTGCGAAGCCGACTTTGCTCAATTCGTCAGCGGTGTTCCCGCCGCGAACCGGGGCGAGCCAATTCAGCAGTCGTTCTTTATCGGCGAGCGTGTCGTACACGGCTTCCCAAGGCGCCTCATCCTTGGTCAAGTAGAACGCGCCAAGTGCAATGGAGAGCATGACCGACGGTGTGTCCTTGACCCGTTTAGCCGGCGAATGCGTTTAAGTTCATACGGCGTAAAAACGTCTTGCGGTATCGCGCCATCCGGAATTACGCGGAGCTGCGGGAGATATTCGTGCCGCCAACGCCGCAGGTAGTCGCTGGGTTGCACTCCTTCGTTAAGGGCGTGCTCTACGGCGTGATCCCACACTTCGTTTACGACATGGCGCGAGCAGATGAGGCGAATTGCGCCGGTATTCGCTGCCGCGAGCAAGGCTAAACGTTTACCACGTTCGCAAGCGTCGGCGATGTCTTGGAGCAAGATATTGGTATCGGGAACGACGATAAGGCTCTCTCGACGAATCAGCGCGCGTAGGTTGCATCCGGGAACGCGCCAGCGGCGTCAGGATGGCGGATAGGAAGCTCTGCATTCTCCGCATGGACGTGCGTTAAGAACTCGTTGACGGCGTTGCTCAGGTATTCGGCGAACTCGGTGTCCACAATTGGCCTCTTAGGCGGTAGTTCCCCCGACGGTTGATAGGACGAATTGCCGCAAAGCTGCATACGACGCGGCTTTGCGGCGATTTTGTTGTTGCGGCGTGTAGTAAGGAAGCGCTTGCCTTCCTTCGTGGTGTGACCTAT
>JAABUX010010784.1_pt1 | contig 10168 bp, 9 predicted proteins | sample 5561851 | NCBI WGS metagenome assembly JAABUX01 (sample SAMN10711883, study PRJNA513361) | rock metagenome | isolation source: Antarctica rocks | place: Antarctica: Victoria Land, Richard Nunatak red sandstone | collected 2016-01-03 | reverse complement strand
TGCAAAGTCTACCTATGAAGCTTGAGTTGACGCTCATCTCCCCGATAACGTCCGTAGTCTCCGCTTTTGGAAGGACGGGAATCTCCCTGGTGTCCTCAAAGTGCTTCGAGCTGCTTTTTGCCAAACACTCGCGCTCAATACTTACAGCAACAGACCTCACCGTCCATACGGAGAGTAATCCTGTAGGAACATAACGAGCGTAGCCGCCTGCTACAGAAAACGCTTTCTGGCAGAACATCGAACAACCACACAAAAGCGGCCGACGAAAAGTTTCTCCCAGGGTGGTGTGCTACAAAATGTAAAAGACCGAAGAGTGAGGGACCGGTGGGCTGCGTGGCTAAAACAAAACAAGCGGCACATGTAAGTAATCTTCGGTGACATTGTGGATACCAAGAAATCTTCGGTGGATATTGTGGATACTGTCAAGCGTCAAGCAGCGCTGCCGTAACTCCACACGGCCCGTTGGTTGGTTTATGACAAGCGTGTCCTAACGCCTTGGCCAGATCATGGAGTAAAAGTTAATTAGACTCCATCCTGTAAGCTTGCACTTTGGTACATGGTGTGGGGCGAGGTGATTTGACTGGCGTAACGTTCTCGAACGGTAGAAAATCTACGTAGATAAGGCTACATGATAGCGCTGCTGGGGCAAGCCGACAACTTCTCTGCGCCTCATAGTTGATACGCGTCAACCCTTGAATGGAGTATTTACTTACTTGCGGCTTTGTGGCACGATACAATCTTAGAAACTCAAATCTGCCCTGTCAAAAAGATATCCAAACACATCTCTGATGAACCCAAATAGGTACTTGAAGCGAATTGAGTGGCTTGAGCCTACATGTGATACAAGGCGTAGACGACGATGTTCATGGCTGCTCGCAAGGTAGTTGCTGTGTAACGCATGTGCCGTAGTCGATCATATTTTGGAGCGACGTTTGGGAGTCAGCGATATCACGTGCTTTCAGAAAGTCCCCGATCTACGGGGCAAACCGCGATAGTGTCTCGAGCGTGAAGATTGTTCGTTAACCTTTGAACATCGCTTACGCGTGCTAACTTCCCAGGAACCCTGATGTCGCAACATCTGGCGGAGAAGACGAAGAGAGTGCCGCAGTACACTCGAAGCCTTTTGAGCAATACCTCACTCCAAGAATTACAAGGACAACCGAGTTTATTCGGGCTTCAGTGACGTACGCACTGCACCAGCCTGATCGGTTCAGTCCCTTTCCTCCGAGAGATACACATTAACGTATCGGCAATCAGCCTAGTAAGATAAAACGGAGCACGGGTCGCAAACATTCATGCGTAGAAGAGTGCATGGGTACAGAGATTCCATTTGTCCACGCATGATTGCCTCGTATCCTTTTGTGTTAACTTGCATGATTTCAGTGGAGCTGCTAGAAGAAGAAGGCATAACCGTTCGATCAAAGGCTTGCACTAGAGAAGATGTAGAATGTGTGGCTTGCAGTAGTATGCTAGAACGTTTGGAGACGCATGGATGGTATGCATGGCGACTAATTAAGTAGAACGATCTGTCGCACAGAGATCTTGTTCATTTGACACCCCAAAAGGCTGCATTTCCATCCGAGTTCCCCGGGCGCTTAATCTGCAGGTAGTCATGATCTGCATGATCTGGCATCCAAAGTGCGATCCGCAGTCACAAAGCAAAACTCGAGTTTGCGGGACCTCTCCAATCTCTATCCAGAGTAGCCTTTCGTCAATATGCGACGTTAAGAACATGCTAGATAGGAAGTATACTATCAATAGAGTGGCGTTGCGGATCATGTCGATTCTAGCCCCAATCGGAAGAAGAGCCGTCAATTGTTTTGCTGAATTGCGCAACCTGCCAATCTCGATTAGGAACCGCGTAAAGAAACAGGAAGCCTAAGCCGACAGATATATTTAGGTAACCACTACAGAAACACCACCTAACACTGCTGGCACACCACCCCCTAGACTGCTGGCACACCACCCTCCCCACTAAGCCTAATCGGGTAATTTTCAGGGTCCAGCGACCCCGTAAACAAACAACATCAACAAGGTCAAAGAGAGGTCCTGGGAGATACATAGTTTTGCGCCCGTTTACCACCAAATTTAATGTATTTTCTCGCCGGTCTCCCAGTGCAAATTTGATGCAAATTCAAACCTGAAACATATCTTTGGCATGCTCAGAATCAACCTCTATTTGCACCTCTAATTTACATCTGGAAACTGCCCATGTAGAAGGCCGGAACACCTGCATTTTGACCCTCGGCAGCGCCCCCTCGGGCACCTCCTCGTCCACCTCGCCCGCCTTGTTGTCGACCTCCTCGCTGACGCTGCGGCTGACTGTCAGGCACCTGGCTAGAGGGGAGGCTTGGGGTCAGCTCAAAGTTGGAGGGCTCGCGCTGAGTAGAGCTTTCAAACGCCTGTCGACGTCGTCGCTGTGAGGCTGTCGGTCGCGGCGGTGCCGCTCTTGCCCACAGTTGGTTGTGTGACCCTCGCGGACGACCCTTCGCCTTGACGATGGCAGGCTCCTGGATCTGTAGAATCTGCCGCGGTGGAGGAGGCATATCTGGCGATGGAGTGCCTTGCACCTCGATATCCTCGTCGCCTTGATGGTCGCCCATTGTATGATTCTCTTGCTCCTCCGCTCGCGTCGTCGTCGCCCGAGGCGGCTTTGTATAGAGCCAGTGACGGTGTATATCCTCCAGCTTCAATACCCCATCGCCGGCTCTATCGTACAGTCGCTCCTGTATTCTATGCGCACATGGCAGGCCCATAGTCCTCGTAAAGATGCCCGTGCAGGGCTCGATAGCAGTAGGTTGCCCGCAGATACGCTTGTAGTGATCACGAATCTTCCGAAGAGCAAAAGGAGTGACGAAGCCGTACAAATCACGAAAGATAGACATGCGACGAAGGTCTTGAGGCATGCGAGTCTTGCTTTTCTCAAGATTGCCGTCGTAATTGGCATATTGACCGTGCAAGAAGAGCTCTAGCTTGTCCTTCATCGTCTTTAAATCACCTGCTGAGATTAGCTAGTAAATTGTAGGGCAAGTAAAGCACTCACCGATGGAAACGTGAAGTTCCTGCTTGACTTAATGGTGAGCGCCCTCCGATCGCGAGGTGGAGGTGTTATCGAAGTGCAGAAAATGATCAATATAGCATTTCGCCCACTTAGTGCGCAACGGCTAGACGTGCTCTTCGATATACATGCAAGCATCTTCTGCGAGGTTTCTGATGTAAAGAACAGGTATTCCAATTGATCGTCGCTCTCTCGTGCCTTATAGTCGACATACCAGGCCTCTTGGTTTGTTAGATTCTGCATTAAAGCCTGAGTAGGCGTCAAAACACCTAGTGTTTTTGCTCTAAGTCTTGCGAACTCGTTCCAAATATCGCGAGGCTTGAATATAGAGTCCTCGTCGTCCTCATCCATGCGCAATCCTTTCAATACTGAGCTAGCCTTGCTGTCTTTCCAAAACTCTTTCTGAATTTCGCGCAGCATCGTAGGGTTCTGCATAGCAATATTCCGCTGTACAATTGAGGCGGACGGCTTTGTAGAAAGGTGATTATGATCATCGTGCTCGATTGTCAAGATCCAGTCACCTAGATCGTTTTCGTCCTGAATGTTGAATTGTAGCTTTGCAATGCATTCGAAAGGGCAGTCGACGCGCTTGCTAGAGGTAATTCGATGACCATAGCTCTTTGGATCCTCATCATCGCCGCGGTCGCAGCGTATCCAGGTCTTCATGAGGACGCCTTTCTTCGATCGCTTGCTTCGCTTGCGCGTCATCGAATAGCCTTGTTTCTTTGCATGCTTATTGACCTCCTTAACCAACTGTTCAATAAAGGTGTACTCGTATAGGCCTGCCCTAGGGGGCAGCAGTTGCATAGACATGTTGAGGTGGATGCAAATGTAGGAGGTGGATAGAGGGGGAGGAGGATGGCGGCGGCGGCGGCGGCGGCGGCCATGTAAACAAACAACGCGCTGGACCCTGAAAATTACCCGATTAGGCTTAGTGGGGAGGGTGGTGTGCCAGCAGTCTAGGGGGTGGTGTGCCAGCAGTGTTAGGTGGTGTTTCTGTAGTGGTTACCTATTTGAATGTCAAATGTCCAGACTAGAGGAGAGGTCATTCCGACACGTTGGAACGCTACAGGGGATTCTTACTTGAGCTAGCCAACCTTGATTTTCCCCTGGATAATGTCATGTTTCTATAGTAACGAATAAAGCCATTCCGAGCAATACTTTTGACAACGTAACCAAAAATTTAATGTCTAAAATGTCTAGAGCGCAAAAGCCCGATGTGACCCTATTCGCTTATTGAAAGCCAGCGAGAGATCGGGACATAAAAGTGAGGCTGGCTTGGGGGCGATACACAGCTTGGCAAGCTGGCATCAAGCTGCGGTTGGTGGCGGTAGATAGACTGCGCCGCATGTCAATGATCTGTCTCTCAATAGCTCACGGCTGACAGCTGACAGCCGAGACCAGACGGGAAGGTTACATTCTGGCTGGGCTTAATATGTTTGTAGCGCTTACTTGTTGGGTGATGCAATGAAGTTAGCGGTTATCATTTACTATCAGGGGCAAAGTCCCCAAACATATACCTGGTCGTACGAGCACGTCCTGCTTGTCAGTAATAGGCCAAGGTATGGCGAAACACGGTCTGTGCAGACCTAGCTAGGGTGCTCGAGCATCCAACACTTGAACCGTATAGCCGCTTGAGGCACTTTCCGTCTAGCCTCCTTGCAAAGGGAATAGTGTCTCTTCTCGTCTCCTCCATTGCAGAAAGAAGGGGTGTTAGAAAGAAGGCTATTGCTTTCGCAGGGCTGTAGATCAGGAATTCTGGATTCTATTATGCTTGGCGCGAGTTTCAGCCTAAGCGAAGGTGACTTCGTCGTTAGTAGTGACTCGATCATTCTTATTGGGCCAAGGGCAAAGTCGCTGCGATAAAATAAGTGTTGGATGCGCAGGCAGCGACGGCTGTTGGGGGCCAGTCTCAGCCATGTATCCTAGCTGTTCAAGGCTTCGAGTAGCAACTGTTCGGTCGAAGCCCCTATCTTCAGTTGGGGCCAGGTCTTCCCAAGGTATATAGCTTCTTGTTCTGTCTTGTTGCCTTGCCTACAAGCTTCTTTCCACATTCGTCAATCGTTGAAAGACATCTCTGCGTCTGAACGTCTGTATTAACTTATCGCTGCAAGACTCGTCGTTGTATCATTGTCAAAGTACTTTCCACAATGAATCTTCTCCTTCTCGTTGCTGCTCTTCCTCTGGCGTTCGCTGGTCTCGACCAGTCTCCAGGTCTTATGATTCTGGCTCGTCAGGAAAGTGACGAATTCAAACCCCCCACGGAGGGAATCGACTACGATTGCGCGCCCGACGATTTCTGTGGAGGTGGAGACGACTCTCCACTGGTCTGCCTCAACCGGAAACGAGGGGACATATGCTGTGCCGAAAATTGTACGGAGCTCCTACCCTACATCCAAAGCTGAGTCCAAGAGGTGCCAAGTGCTTGTGTGCTAACCCTGTATTATCATTTAGATGGATGTCCGGGCGGGAATTTCTGTCTGACGAAAGGCTTTTGTTGTCCTGATGTATGTTCATCACCCCATCATTTCCTATTTACTCGAATTCCTCACCTGTCACCTTACTCTCATCTTCAACGTTCTCTTACTCCATTATTTCCAACTCTGGCGTACCGGAACGTCCCTCACAATATTTACTGATTCCCCTCGGACCAACAGGGCGACGACCCAAATACCTGCGCCCGCCAACACGGTGTTATCCTTCCCTCGGGCTTCAAACCGGGTGACACGATTATAAAGGAGCAGAGAGAATCAGACTATGCAAACAAATCGTATTTTCCGGCCACGCCTAGGCTACCTACGCCTAAATGCTGACACCTGCCACAGCAAGCCTCACAACAGCCCAGAATCTGAATCCTTTCATGGCGGCATCTCCGCCCACTATGTCTCCCACACCCCACACTGCACTATCTCCTTTGGCAGAGCGAGCACTACAAAATATTGACGGCTCTGCTGCTACAAATACTTTCCAAAAGCAACTAGACTCTCAGCAGACGAATGGCGCCGTACCTAATGATGTTTCTCATGCAACTGTTCTCCAAACCTCCCCTTCTAATACCATATGCGAGAAGCCTGGGACTGAGTACGTGAGTAAGATTGGAATTCTGACAAGCAGCCTGCCCATGTATCACAACCAATTGATAAAAGCGCGGCAAGCAGACCAGGAAAAAGAGACGCTGCAAAAGAAAAGGGAGCCACTTGAGCCAAAAGAGGCGGAGGTAATTCCGAACCTGTTACCGGAGGTTCCTGGAGATCACGAGCGGAGCATCGAGGAGCCTGTCGAGACTGTGCGTCGTCTCAAGCCTCACTCCAGATCTACGATCCAACCACAATCTATCACGGCCGACGCCGCCAACCCAGAACGTGTCGTCCTTGACATGCGGAGCAAATCGAAATACAAGACACCTAGATGGCAACTCGGTATTAGGAGTCGCAACGAGCCGGTTGATGTCATCAACTGTCTTTACAAGGCCTTGGAATCTATGGGCGATTGTCAATTGCAGATAAGCCCACCGGAAGACCCATCTTCCAAGGACATACAGAGATCGTTCCCAGTCAATGTTGAGGGTGCGTTGCATCTGACCTCAGGGGAGTCCAATCCCTCAGGGAGCCCGGAGAAACACAAGCACCGCCACGGTCCCCACGCGCCTCATCCAGATTCACGTATCGACACGGCCAAAGTCCATAGCAGCGACGACAATACTCAACGGGGGTACGAGAGCGAGAACGATGAAGATGTCGACCCGAACGTTTTTCCCTCAGGATACACGCCCAAAGACCCTTGGTGTATCAACGTCCAATGGGAGAAGAAGGGCATGAGTCCTCCTGGTGCAACCGGCGCATCCTCAGCCCGTAGCAGCCACGCGCGGGTAGACGGAATTATTACGGCAGTACGAGTCCGGGATCTCGCGGCTGTTGATGTCGTCGAGGTCGAGTATGACCAGGATTTTCTGCCTGCGGTCGGGATCCTTGACGATGTTGAATCTGCAGCGTTTGGCTTCGGGGAGGTCGCCGAAGACGGAGGACGAGGAAGAGGTCTTAAAGGATCCAGGTACCCTACCGTATCCTTCTGCTTATAGTTTTCTGGCAATAATATCCTCGTCTCTATATGCCCGTGGAGGGGGCAAAATGACCGATTGCATAATGTCTCATAGCAATATAGATCTGGAGACATCAATCTGAAGATAGTACGTGTCCAATGATAACAACCTTAAGGCCTTTTACTTCTAAGCCCCCTCCGGTATCCATATCTGGCTCTCTTTAAGCATCCCCTTCTGGATCCCCCTCCCACGACCGTCCAAAAGAGGAGGGCCATGTCGGTGCCATCTTTCACGGTACCGCCTTTCACGGTACCACCTTTCACGGTGCCTGCTTTTACGGTATCTGCTTCCACGCCAAGTCTTTTGCCATAAAGTCTTGGCTTTCATCCTGGTCCTAATATTGAAGAATGAATTAGCGTGACATCAGGTCTGTTGCGCTAGATATTAGTCTCAACAAGTCCTGATGTTGAACGTTAGGTCTATTTCGGTGAAATGGCTAGCAACTTGAATGTGCTTAAAGACCTTGTGTTTCCAACGTTGAGGCCCTATTTTGCCAGATCGCAACGAGAAGGCGCATTAGGTCGCACGAGCAAAGAGGACTTGCGAACCTTAAGTTTGGTAAGTTTACATTCGAGAAGATTCCATCTAATGTCTTCTTATAAACCGTCAAGTCTAAAAATAGATTATTTGTGGTGAACACCATAGCTAAATTTCCTTGCGGTCGTTTATGGTCAAAGGATAGCTTGTACAAGTTCAGCGCGAGTGGCGAGGACTGCCTACTGTTCGAGCGCGAGCTTGCCCAACTTGTCCTTTGTATTTCACTTCCCGAGATTTTCTCGCTCAGGAAAAAGAGGAAGCGAAATGGATACAAGGGCTGGAGCTGATGACCCACTTTTTTGAATCACTCGGCACAGTCAACAGAGGTTGGCATGGATGGGTAAGGCAGAAGACTACGCTGTTTTCAAAGAAAAACTGGAGAGTGTTCGTGAACAATTCTTGGATCAGTTATCAGGACTGAGGAGGACCGACTAAAATGACTTTGCGAGACGAGACTACGGCCAAAAGTTGGCATGCGTTCTGACCCTTTAAGCAATCCCTACGGCTCACACTTCGATACAGGTCTATATAAATCACCAGCATTCGATGAGAAGAATGCTCAAGAACCTGTTCCGCTTTGCCAAATTCAAAGGGTATCTTCTTTCTGGGTGCCTCTCCATATATGTCGCCAAGTCCTCTCTGGACCGAAAATGACGCGGAAGTTGCCCCCTCTGTTTGGCCTCAAGGAAAAGGAAGATATTGATGTTCAACTCTTTAAGTGCCTAATTGGTAGAAGGAGACTTCAGCAGCGATACGAGCCGAGCATAAGGCGGGAAGGTACTGCACCTTTTTGCATTTATTGATGGATGGCGGCAGCGGGTCCACTCCACAATCCCGGCAAAGTGCTTGCCATTTCGCCTTTACGGAAGCGTTGGTACCGTAAATTATGCTGAACTCCGGCTCAACCTCCTTATGCCTTATGACCTTCTTCGTTGTTCTCTTCTGAAGGTCGAGATTCTGAAGGCTATATAGCAATGAGGAGAACTCTCCACCATCGCCGCTCTGTTGGGCTCCGACGCGACTTGCCCTCTTGTCAATGTCGTGTCCCACGGGAATGTCTGAACCGAAACATTTACACCAGGCTTGTTCGAATTTCTTGCTTTTCGACCCTTCCTTCCATTTCCGAGTGTCCGCAAGGCGAATGAATTCCGTATATAGCGACGCGCGAGAGTCAACGCGAAAGTCGTATTGACGAAAAAATGCTGCTTGTGTCGAGGCTGGTGTGTGTAACATAGAGGCGGTACTGCGTCGACGACTTCTGAATGTGGATTTGGACAGATGATGGCTGAATGCAGACTCCTCAACTCTTTTGATAGGAAAGATTAGCCAACGAGCAATAAGACCTAATTATGGAAATATTGTCAGAAGAGCGCATACCAAGAGCAGACCCTCTGAAGCTTATTGCAGCCAGTCCAAGGTGCATTCCAATCGCGACACAGGTGCCACAACGAATTCGACGCAACTTCGTCATCTCGTCCGCAAATCAATGGAGGCATGCGATATCAAACAAGGGGTCGAGATGGCTCGAGAATGCAACCCGGGTTGTAGTTCGGCGCAATCGTTGAAGCAAGGGGATACGAAGCGTCAATAGCACCCACTAATTCAAGGAATTCCTCTTCGTCAGCTTGCGGCTCCGCTCCCACTATCTGCTCAAAGCTTAGGAATTACACGACTCAGGTCCTCGTTGGGAATCAATCAAGCGGTAAGAGCTCCGTTCTCGAAGCGCTGACATCTCTTCCATGTCCTCGACAGAGCGGTCTCTGCACACGATTCGCACATGATCGGTGGATACTGATCAGCCTCCATCACGTAGCGAGAGCCGTCTTATAGCTCTTTCGAGGAGATGTGAACTAGCTTTTACCTACACGTCGCTTCTGGAATTCGGCCAATAAGGTTACATGTAAACAAGGCTACCGCGTGTAGGCGTCAGGGCCAATGACATCCGGAATCCTCTTGGGCAAATCACCGTCACCGAGGAAACCATTTGGAATCGCTCACCCACCGGTGCTCCAGAGCACCGACGAGCTGAACGTGGTGACCAGGCTTCAAAGGCCAGGTCCTCACCGTATAGCGGCCGTACCATGACTGGTCCAGTCGCGTGTTGACCAGTCTGGCTGGAAGGCCCAGTCACCCATTAATGACTAGGCGTTTGGGAACCCAGCCGCAGCCAGAGGTATAAGAGCGCGAGCAGTCCCTCCTTTCATTCTCCTCCCTTTAAGATTTCCCTCTTTCAAGTCTATGTCCGTCCTTTACTAACCAAGAATCCATTGCATCAGCTACGGCCTACGATAATCCACGGTGAGTTTGGGTGGGATTCGCTCAGAGGCGACTTGAATCGTCCGACAGGCTTCCCATCTTGGCGTGGAAACATTGATCAGAGAAAGCTGAATGCTGGGCACGGCGGCTCGGTCTCCACCGTCCTCCACAGTGGCAGAGAAAGTATGCGTATGGAGGGAGGCAAATCCACCGTCCCA
>JAABUX010010782.1_pt1 | contig 10168 bp, 6 predicted proteins | sample 5561851 | NCBI WGS metagenome assembly JAABUX01 (sample SAMN10711883, study PRJNA513361) | rock metagenome | isolation source: Antarctica rocks | place: Antarctica: Victoria Land, Richard Nunatak red sandstone | collected 2016-01-03 | reverse complement strand
ACGGCAAGCCGAAGTTACGTAACCTTTCACCCGAAGTCTGGATCAACCGACCGTCCGATGAAAACGCAGCGTGACCGCACACAACGTTTTCGCAAGTACCGGTCTCAAACCGCTTGACAAGTTCCGGGCTCGGACTGAACGTAACTTGATCCGACCCGCCGACCTGCGTAATTGTCGCAAGAAGTCTACCGCTCACGGCGTCGAGGATCAACGACTGCGCGGGAAAGCCAGCCGCAATCGCGTCGCCGCTACAACCGACCAGCAGACGCTCGGACGGCGAGACTGCCAGCCCGCCGGGCAAGCAGCCCGTCACCCCAAAGCGTGCGCTGGCGGTAAAGGCCTTCGGATCGATGACGTCGATCTCGCCGCCGGGATTGGCCGTCGTAGCCGTTGCGGCAATCAAGAATTTCTTCTGAACGGGATCGTAGAGCGCACCATCGAGTTGGGTTGAGGGGATTTGCAACGTTCCAACGATCGCTTGAGTGGAAGCGTTGAAGAATGTGACGAACGGCGTCGTCTCATTCTTGTTTGCGACTAAGACGACGTTGTCATCGGGATCGTAAATGACATTGTCAGCGCGTTTAAGGCCGTTGGTTTTTAATACGGCCGTTACCGTCCGCGAAGAAATGTCGATGACCTTCACCGTGCTGTCGCCGTCGGAAGCCCAGAGTTGGTTCTGAACGACTGCGACGACGTTCGGACCCGATACGGCATTGCTCGTTTTTTGGCCAACGAACCCGCCGACTTGGGCCAACAACTGATTGGTACGGATATCGATGAAGTCGACACTCTTATTCGTTCGATCCGTATTGAAGTACAAGGCCCGCGTCGGGTCGACCGTCCCTGCGTCGAAATCGAAGCCCGGAGCGGGACCGATATTCGGTACGGAAATAACGGTCTTTAGCGTCGTCGGGCCAAGCGTTGCTGCCGGCGTTGGCGTTGCAATCGAGGCCGGACGGTATGATGTGCCGCCGCTACATCCGCTGAAAACGACCGCGGCAATGAAAATAAAACTTCGGTGAAGCGAAATTTCAAGATCGACTCCACTGCTGCGCGAACGTACTTGTTGCGCGAACATATTTTTATTGTGAGAACCAGCTTCACATTTCGACGACCGCAGCGTAGATTATTTTTTTGGATTAGTCACAGTTACGGCGCACCTCATCATTCAGCTTCGTTCCGCTTGGCGACCGCATCGGCGAGCTGTCGATCGAGCGCCGCCCTGTCAAACACGCGACCATGCAGGACCACGGTAAGTGCCATACTGGGCTTGGCCATCGTGGTGTCCTTTCGCGGAAAGTTGCTGTGCAAAAACCTTCGCCAGGGGCCACGATGGCCGCTCTCTACCCTAAGAGACCGGCCGACTCATACACCACTTCCCGGGACACGATCGCCGCTTCTAACCGACTGAGCTACGCCGCCGCGAACGTTGACAGCCAACGTATTAAAGCGACTCGGTAGATCATCATCATTACGCGACGAGCCGCGCTCTCGTGGCGAAAATCGAATTCGGACGCAGATGCAAGTCTCTACGCACGGCGAGCCGGAAAACGTCGCCGGCGTCGAGTTCCGTCAGCTCAAGTGCCGCGCGCGCCGCACGCCATTCGAAGCCAATCGCGCCCCAAGTCTCGAACGCGGCCTGAAGCCGCTCCGCAGAGGCTGCGATGCGACCCTCTGCGCGCAGAATGAGACCTTGCGTGTAGGCTTCCTCGGCCCGCGTTCCGGGTTCCATGCGCGCTACGAACGTCGGATCCATCGCGTTGCGAATCGCGGTATGCCGGTCTAGCATTTCGCGCGCGGCGACGACTTCGATTGGCGCCGCCACTTGCGCGAGCGTAAGCAACGCGTACCGTGTATCGCCCGCCGCTGATTCCCAATCGAAAGCACGAGCAAGTTTGGTCGCGTAGCCAATTTCCTCGACGAGCATCGCACGGTGTCCGGCCTCGCGGGCGAAGACGGCGCGATCTACGCCAATAATGATCCGCTCCGAGCCCGTCGACGCGCTCTGGTCCGCCTGCCGAAAATGCTTCAAGGCCTCGACGCAATTTCCGCGCAAAGCCGCACACCATCCGAGAGCTTCAAGAGTCGCAAACTCCACTCGACAAACGTCCGGAGTCCAGGCAAACGAGGGCACTCGTTCCGCGACGATCGCGGCATCCTCGGAGATGTCAACATCGCGCGCTAAGATTGTCAGATTTTTCAGCGCGAAGGCTTCCTGGAATTTGTCGGGGATGGCGCACCGATCGAGGATACTTAATGCCGACTTCGCGTGGGTCAACCAGGTATCGTAGCGCCCCTCGGCACCAGCGATAACCCCGAGCAACTCTTCGATTCGAGAGAGGACGTGGTCCAGCGGAACGTTTCCGCCAAATCTAGCACCAGAAGCCGACGCGAAGGCCACCTCAAGTCCGCGCTCGCACGCGGACCGGCAGTCGACCAGGTCACCAGCTGCAAAGGCCGCAACGCCCTTGTAATACTCGACCTCGGTTTCGAGGGCGACGTCGAGGGACGAGATCCCGTATACGAAGGCGTCCCGGAATGAGTCGTTGGATCGGTCTTCATCGCCAAGCCGGGCAGACGCGACCGCCGACAGCAACGCCATCTCGCCGCGGTCGCGGCTGTCAAGGGGGCTACTCATCTGCATCGCTGCTCGCACGGCCTCAGGGTTTCCGAGCCGTAGGAGCGTCCGGGCGCGCAACGCCGATGCCTCCACGGAGTCGAGGCCGTGCAGCCGTGAAAGGCATGATTGAAGCTGAGCCGCGCGAAACGCGACCAACGCCTGTGAGAAGGATCCAACGCGCGGAATCAACCGTGAGACAGAAGCGGACACCCGGAAACCTCAAGCAGACAAGCCTGCTGTCTTCTTGTAGGTTATCGGCTAGATTCCCGGCTCCGTCACGTCACACGAGCCGAACTTTTTAACCGCTGATTGACCCGCTCGAGGCCATCGAGTGGAAAAAGTGTCCGATCGCGTTGAGGATCGCAGAGACATCGACGTGGGCCAGCGCGAGGTGCAGCATGGTAGGGACCTTTCGAAGCGTATGCGGCCGACGAGACCGCGTGCGTAATGATGCCTTTACACTACAGGCAAGAAGTCGCTCGCAGTGTGCGATATAGATCACACTTCGGTTTGCAACGGATCAGCGCTTGCTTGCCAAACGTTATGAAACCTCCCGCATGGGAGGAATTAAGCCTCCCTCCTTGCGTGCACCGGTCACAATTGGCAATCTCTTTACGGCCGCCGTATGTCTCCGCTAAAGCGCGACCGGCGATCGACTTGCCGGCACGAGAGCCCAGCGGGGCCGTTGTCGCCGAGTACGTTGAATTGAAAAACCGGCAAGAGAAAAAAATTACTCTGAGCGGCACATGAGTCGAAGAGATAATGCCTGGAACCCGGTGGCTTCGCGTGCTACGTCGACGCGGGCGGAACGCTCGATTGTCATCCGACGCCTTGTCGCCCACACCACAAACGATTCCAACTCGTGTGTTTTGTACGCCACGCCGAGCTCACGTTTTTCGCGTCGCTCAGACGCGGCCGCGCTCGCCGTCGGTGATGCCTTCGCGGGCGCTCGACGTTATACCGCCGCACGATTTGCATTACTGCGCGATCGCGAGCTTCCGTCCGTTGTCGCATCTCCGCGCGATGCTCGTTACGCAGCGGGTCGTTCTCTTTCGCCATCGCCGAACGTACGGAGGTTGCCCAGAACGTATCCGGACCGCCGGTGCCTCGCACGATTTCCTCGAACAGTAGGGCGTCGTCTTTGGGACGGAGCGACGTCGGCGAACTGAGGTGCGAAAGTAGCTCGTCGCGTTCGAGGCGCGTATGAACGCGCAGCCCGGTTTCGCAACGCGTCAATGCGACGTGTGCCGAACGCGCATCATCGTTCTTGGCTAGGGTCGGGATCACGAGCCGATCTCCGCGGCCCTGGCTCTTGTGCGTCGTCGTCGACCATCCGTAATCGAGGTGCGGGTACACCTTCGGATCATGCGTACGCGCCGACCGCTATCGAGCTAGACCTCGATCACGTCCTCCGCTACAGCTTTCACCGTCCCGGTGTAGCCGTTGAGCACGCCCAGTCGACTCTCGGCATTCTTTTCGAAAATAACACGGTCGTTTGGCGCGATCTCGCGCACGCCGCGCGCGAAACGATAAGTGAGGCCCGTTCCTTCGTGACCCAGGGCTGCTCTAATCGCACGATTCGTATACAAACAATCTTGCCGCGAGAAGCCCGGCGCCAAGACGCGCACGCCACTTCGTGTCGCTTCGACGACGTCATGCACCTTCGCGTTGATCTCAGACTTGCGATCCTCATGGAACACAACGTGCCCGCGATCGACGAACTCCTGTAGATACGCGCGAAAACCTGGCCGCGCGAGCATGCAACCGATTAGAAGAGTTTGGTTGAGACCGTCAACTGGATCTGCGTCGGTGGCAGCGCGAAGCGCTCCGAGCCTTGATCGAACGCGTTCTTGCTCGTTCCGAAGTTGTTCTGGCCCGCAAAGACGCCGAGCCCGATGCGACCGTAGGTATCCGTCGCGCTGTTGAAGGCATTGAAGACGCCGAGATTTAGCGTCGTCGACTTTCCGAACCGCTGTGAGACCGTGGCGTTAGAGTAGAAGTATTCCGGTCGATTGAATCCGTTGTTCGCACCGACGTAATACGTGTCGAGACGCGCCTCGAAGCCGCTGTTGTTCACGACGTCGAGTCCGACGGACGCTTTGTGGAGCGGAATGCCGAGAACTTGCGCGCCGGGTACGAGCGTCTGATTATGCATGAGGATTGAATCGGGGACGCCCGTGAGGGCCGCCGATTGGACGTCGTATGTGTAGTCGGTATAGAAGTTGCGGTTGAAGCGATAGCGCCCGGAGAGTTCGATGCCGCGGTACTTTCCGATCGCTGCGTTGATCGGCGTCGAGACCGCTAAGAGCGGGATGATCTGAGCCGCCGAGAGACCGCTGTAGTTGGGGCAGAACTGCTGGATGCGGCTCACGTATGCCGCGAGCAGCGATGCGGGAATCGCCGATGTACCAAGGACGCTGACGGGTTCGGAGTTGTTGAAAATCTTCCCGAACACGTTCTCGTTGTAGGCGCTGAGTTGGATATTAGAGTCGCCGAAGAACGTATGACCGACGGAAATTTCTTGGCCGCTGCCCGTTTCGGAGGCGACGTTGGGGTTTCCAGCCGCACCGACGCTCGCAGCGGTACTCCCGTTACACGTCGGCGTGATGTTTTGCGGCGTCTGATTGAGGTTCGACGTGCCCGCCCGTAGTGAGGGGACGGGTGCCGAAGTGGAACTCCCCGCGGTCAAGCGGACAACGTCCCGCGACGTCGGGCGCAATACGAGCGACACGCGCGGGTCGAATTTCGTTTCGTTCGTCACGGTCGTATGCTTGAGCCACGCGTTGACGAAGACGTTGACCGCGTTCGAGGGCGTGTACGCATCGCGAATGAAGTAATTGCTCTCTTGGAGCGGCAACGTTTGATTGGGATCGAGCCTGAACGTCGAGGTGTTGTACGTATCGCCCGTCGCTGTTTGATGGAGCGCGAAATAGCCGAAACCGATGTCGTTGTTCGCTAGCACGATGTCGTCGCTGAGCAGAAGTCCGTTCGTACGATCGATCGAAGTATCGAACCCACCGACGAAGATTTTACCCGTCGGACCGCCTAGGCCGCCCGCGATATTGCGGTTGTAGTCGAGCGCATAGTTGTCGACGTATCCATCGAGAACGAGATTGTTGATCCCCAAACGACTGGTCAAACGCAGATGGTAATCCTGGTTGCGAATCGCCTGATAGGGGCTCGGACCGCCGCCCGCGGGCCCCGACGATGCGCCCGCAAACTGCGCCGCCGTGTAGCATGCGTTCGTGCCGCTCGGCGTCGTGACCGCGATTCCCGCGACCGTCGGGGAACCGTTGGGACCGGGCGTTCCCGCCTGACAACTGTAAGTGACGACGCTCGCGCCTGACGCATCGGTGCCGGTGAGCGTCGAGCCGCCACCGGCGATCGTGCTCTGGCCGTTGTACAGCTGTTGATCGTACGTGAGGAAGTCGTTATCGCCGTTGCCGCTCTTATCGTCCCACGATGTTCCGGTGTAGCCCGTTAGCGTGAGTTGCGTTGCAGGCGAAAGATCGTAGCGTAATTTCGCAAGGTCGTTGCGCAAGAGGTATGCGCCGGAGACGAGATACGTGTTTCCCGCGAGCGTCGACGGTGTGAAATTCGTTCCGGAGAGGCCCGTTTGGACGATCTGTTGCGGTGCGAAGTTTCCATACGTCCCTTGCACGGCGTCGAGCAGGACGTACCCGAGACGATGGTTCCCAAGGGCGGAGCCGGAAAGCCGGAACGACGTCGACGACTTTCCGTAGTTCCCCATGCCCTGCATGAGTTCGAGCTCCGGCTTGATCGTCGGAAGCAGCGTTTGTAGGTCTATGGTACCGCCGATGCTGTCGGTACCATAGAGACCGAGCGCGCCCGAGCCGTAGACGGCCTCGATGTTGCGCAGTGCGAACCCTGGCGTATCTTGATAGTCGAACGCGGTCGGCACGCCGTTGAAGAAAGTGCCCGGTGCGACGCCGACGGGCCCGATGGGGTGACCGTCGAGCAACGTCGCGGTTTCCGTCGCGCCGATTCCCCGGAGGTTGACGTAGATGTCGTCGCCGACGGCCGAACTCTGCGAACTCAAGTTTACGCCCGGCAGCGTGTTGAGGGCGTCGCCCACGCGCACGAAGTTCTCGCGCTGTAAGAGTTTCCCGTCAAAGTCGCTATGGATGGTCGTCGAAGTTTGAAGTTCCGAACGGCCGCCCACAATGACGTGACCGATATCGCGCAACGGCTGCGACGTCGTCGCGCGGGCGACCGTCACGGTCGCCGCAACGTGCGAGGTTCCGGGCACGACGAAGAGCGTGTCGGAACGCGTCGGTGTGTAACCGCTCTCGCGCACCTCGACGTAATACGAGCCCGGAGCCTCTCCCGAAAAGGTAAATCGGCCTTGCGGATCGCTTGTGGTTTGCGAAGCTTTTCGTTCGTCGAAAAAGAGGACGACGTCGGCGTTGCCAAGCGGTAAGCCGTTACTTTGATCGATCACGACGCCCGAAACCGTCGCATTTGCGGCCTGATCGGCTCGCACGGGGCTACTCGAGAACGGTGCGAGGGCGAATGAAAGAGCGCACGTTGTTGCGACGAGCGCACGAAGCGGAGTGATGATCGTGTTCTCCAACATCCTGCAGTGGTACGAATCGATGCACGCGGTGCACGTGGTCGCGCGCGAAAGTACTACTGGAGTTTCTGTGTTCGGGCTTATGCCTGCGTTATGTCGAAATTAACGGCTGCTTAAATCGAGCGCTCGGATGAAACGGGCGTTGGACGTCGGAGGATTTGCGAACGTGCGCAACGTTCTAACGCGCATGCCGCTCTTACCGATTTTTAGCGGCTTCAATTACGTCGCCGTCGACGCGCAGCGTCGCCGCTTTTATGCCGCGCACACCGCAAGCGAAGCTCTCACGATCGTCCACGCGAATACGGGAAGCGTCGCCTGACAAGTCCGCGTCGGTACGCTCCACGGTATCGGCGTAGATCCGGCGAACGGGCACGTATTCACGGGAAACGGAACGGACGATTCCGTCTCAGAGATCGTCCCGTCGCGATGAAAGTTCTACGCACGGCGGACGTCGGCGGCGCTACGCCCACATTCGCAAAATCGATGATGAGGCGGCTTTCCGCGGCAACTCGAGAGGTTCGTGCGCGAGTGCAACTAAAGTTCCAAGCGCCGCTACCGCGGAGCGAGCTTCGGGCGATTGGGAAATCGGTCACCCCGGGCACAGGTCGGCATCTCGGAACGGCAACTCAGGAAGCGCTACGCGTACCTTTTCGCGACGGACAGCGCCTTCGGCGGGACCCGGAACTTTGGTGTTTTATCAGGGCACCCCGAATTTTGGTGTACTCGGTATTTAGCGCGTCTCGGGGGAATGGCTTGGCGGCCGTCCGGGGAAAGTCGCTTGAAAAACACGGGCGGCGCCGCTTTCCCGCGGCTCAGAACGGCGCGGAGACGACGATTGAGGTGGCAACGATCTCGCCGCAATCCCGGAAATCCGCGCTCGCTCTTCAGCCTCGCGCGCACCTTTCAGGCGATGCACGATCCGCTTGCAATCACCGCGGACCCGGCGTTTCGTCGGGCCTGGCTTCGCGCCGACACGCAACTTGCAATGACGCGCTTTAAACATCCCTTAACGAAGGAGTTGCGTGCGAAGGCGACGCTTTCTCCGTCATGCCGTTCATACCGATCGCGTCCCCCGGAGCCCGTGCCGATCTATAGCGGGTTCGACTACGTCACCGTCGACGCGCAGCGCCGGCGGGTGTACGCCGCCCATACGGGCAGCCACGCGCTCGCGATCGTGGACGCCGATTCCGGCAAGGTGGTCGGACAAGTGCGCGTGGGCGCCGTCCACGGCGTGGCCGTCGATCCCGCCACGGGGCACGTGTTTACCGGCAACGGTGTGGACCACTCGATCTCCGAAATCGATCCCGTGGCAAAAACCGTCTTGCGAAGCGCCGACGTCGCTGGAAACGTCGACGCCATCGCGTACGATCCGGGAACCGGCCACATCTATGCCGACGAAGACGACGGCACGCGTATCTTCGTCGTGGATGCGAAGACGATGAAGAGCGTCGGAACGGTGGATCTACCCGGTCATGAGCCCGAATATCTCGCGGTCGATCCGAAGACGCACGATGTCTACCAAAACATCGCAAACCTCGGGGAGTTCGTCGTCATCGACGGCGCTACGCTGAAAGTGAAAAAGACCGTTATGACGCCCGACGTCGCGGGTAACCATCCGCTGCAGTTCGACGCGGCGCACGGCCACGTTTTGATCGGCGGCCAAAATTCGACCATCGTCACCTATGACGCTGCAGGCAAATTTCTGGGAAAAACCGCCGTACAAAAAAGTATTGATCAATGCAGTCTCGATCAGCGGTCGCACCTGCTCGCCTGTGCCGGAAGCGGTATGCTGACGTTGCTGCGCGACAACGCGTCGGGCGCGCCGGCCATCGTGTCGCAGATGCCTGCCGAACGCGGCGCGCATACGGTGGGCATCGATGAAAAGACCGGCCGCGTATGGCTCGTGTGGGCGCAGCCGGCGGGCGACTTCATCCAAGCGTTCTCAGTGAAACCCTAGCTGCGGACCAACGTCGCGACGGCAAAGGGCTTGGATTCCGCGATGGCCACGATCCCGAACGTACGGTCACCGCGAGCATCGGTCCCATCGCGATCCGCCGGCCGCGCGTTCGCGGCGTTGCCCACGAATCAGCGCTGGTCCCCAAGTACCGTCGACGGCTCCCGTCGATCGATAAGACGATCCACCAGCTGTGGATCGAAGGCCTTGCGCATCGCGACTTCGAGCCGACTCTGCGCGGGTTGCTCGGCGCAGAAGCGCCCCTCTCGGCTTCGACGATCGCTCGCGTGAACGCGCAGTTCGGCGCGGAATACGAGACGTGGAAGCAACGGCGTCTCGACGGCGATCGCTACGTCTACCTGTGGGTTGACGGCATCCATCTTGGCGCCGGTCCTGCAGACGAACGGCGCGTGTTGCTCGTGGTGATCGGCGCAAACGCTGATGGCACCAAGCATTTGGTTGCACTCGATGAAGCGATGAGCGAGAGCGAACTGAGTTGGACGGAGCTTTTCGAGGACCTCAAGAAGCGAGGCTTGCACATGCCGCAACTGCTTATTGCCGACGGCGCAAACGGGTTATGGGCCGCTGCCGGCAAGGCGCTTCCCAGCACGCGGCAACAACGGTGCTGGCTGCACAAAGTACGCAACGTCTTAGACAAGCTTCCCGAGAAACAGAAACCACGCGTTCATGCCGACCTGCGATCGATCGTAAACGCGCCGAGTGAGACTGAAGCACGCAATGGGATCGAGGCGCTCGCGAAAACGTTGCAGCGCGACTATCCCAAAGCCGCCGCGTGCTTACGCGATGACGTCGATCGCATGGTGACGTTCTATCGCTTTCCGTCGGGCAGTTGGAAAAGCTTACGCACGACGAACCCGATCGAATCGATCTTCGCTTCAGTGCGTATACGGACAGAAGCCGCGAAGCGGTTGCGCACCGGGAGCTCCGCAACATACTTGGTGTTCAAGCTCGTTCAGCGCCTCTCGGCTAGTTGGCGGCG
>JAABUX010010779.1_pt1 | contig 10169 bp, 10 predicted proteins | sample 5561851 | NCBI WGS metagenome assembly JAABUX01 (sample SAMN10711883, study PRJNA513361) | rock metagenome | isolation source: Antarctica rocks | place: Antarctica: Victoria Land, Richard Nunatak red sandstone | collected 2016-01-03 | reverse complement strand
AACGCTCTATTTCGCTAGAAAACGCTATACTTTTTGGAACTATTATAGCATACGTATTGAAGCACGGCTTGCGGGATGTGAAGTTGCGTGTATACTAAAGAAGTTGCTGAGTTAGCAACTTCTTTAGTATACACTGTAGTATTTCTCAATGCGATAAACAGAAGGCAAAGACTACACAAACAGCGGTTCCATGTTCAACCGCTCTACCATCATCTTCATTTCCTCATCTGATGGACCTGTGCCCTGGAAGCGACTCGCGGCATCGAGCACTTTGGGGAGCAAGTTGATGTCTCCGACTGTGTTCAGGAAGATTCCGGGTCGTTGGAGTACCCAATGTACCGCCATGTCGATATTCTTCTGATCCTCCAACGGCTCATACCATGTGGCGTGTGTATGTTCGCGACCTATCCAGGGCTTATAGGCAATTGACTTGATGGTCTGCACGGCGACGTTGCGTTCCTGGCAGGTTGCAACAAGTGCATTGAAGTTTTCTGTATAGTAGGCGTTCTGCATCGTAATGTAGTTGTACGGCAACAGCACCGAGTCAAAATCGAAGCGTTCGAGGCTGCGCCGATGGGTAGCAGCAATTTGAAGGCCATGACCCGTCACACCAATACCCCGTATCAAACCTTGCTTTTTCGCTTCGACGGCGGCCTCGATTACTCCACCAGGGCTTAATGCCGTATCCCACTCGATAGGATCGACAAGGTTATGCAATTGCCACAGATCAACGTAGTCAACGCCCATGCGCTCAAGAGAGTGATGCAGTTCCTCTTTCGCATCTTTCGCTGTGCGTGAGTCGGTTTTCGTTGCCAGGTAGAAATATGAGCGATTCTGCTTCAGCCAGGGCGCGATACGCAGTTCGGCATCACCGTAACTAGCGGCCACGTCGATGTGGTTGACGCCATACTGCATCAGCACTTCTAGTGTGCGATCCGCCTCTTCTTGTGAGACCAAAGCGAGGGATGCAGCTCCGAAGAGCATGGGCGTACTCATATGACCGCTCCGTCCAAATGGTTGTGTTGCGATAGTCATTTCTTTCCTCCAATGTCGATACTAAATCAGGAATATTCCTTCAATGCTCATAGCACGTAAAAAGCCAGTAGCAGGAAGCTGTGCTGCTTGAGGGGCAGGATTTATGCGTGCTCAGCAGCGTCTGCTTCGGCTTTCGTCTTGTGAACAGTGCCCGGCGCGTGCTCTGGCGGAGCATACACTGTGAACAGCTTGAGGTCGCCTACGCCAGTATTGATGAAGTTATGCTTCGTTCCCGCTGGCACAAAGCAAAGGCTGTTTGTAGCAACAGAATGATTCTCATCATTCAAGATGGCCTTACCCTCACCAGCGACGAAGACGAGCACCTGATCTCTATCATGGTGCGTTTCCTCACCGATCTCACTACCTGGCGGGATACTCATGAGCACTACCTGACTATACGTACCGGTCACTACCTCCTGACGGAAGTACTCGTTTTTTTGTGCGAGCGTGAAGATATCGCTATTGAATATCATTGTTGTATGGATGCCTTTCTATAAATTCTCAAACACTCGATATTTATCCATCAACATGGTATGCTCTGTGTAGCTGACCGTCAAGTAGATGTATATATCTTCTTTAAGAGCGATGGTGTACTCACGGGTTGTGCAGTAGGAATTGCGCAGACAACCTTAGAGCTTCTTCTGCAGGTTGTCAACTTGCATGCTTTTGTGCATACCAGCACGCTGGTAGAGCTGGTGAGCACCAGTAGCAATGTGCGCGTCAACATCTAAGATAACAGACGTCATGCCACGCCGGTAATACTCACCAAAGACGGTATACAAAAGCTGGAAGGCAATGCCGCGTTTGCGCCAAGCACGAAGAACTGCGACCTGATTGATGTGTCCCTGGTGCTGATCTGGGTAGGAGCGACAGATGATGACTCCAACGACTGCCTCCTCACTTAGAGCAACGTACAGCAATGCGGGATCAAAGCTGGAACGGTCCAGAACTCCTCGCTTCCATTCTTCAAAAGGTTGGGACGGGTAACTTCCAATATCCTGGAAGGCTTTTTGAACGACAGTGTGGATCACCTTTTCTTCCTGTCCCGCTCGATACCGACGTATGGTAATGCCCTCTAGTGGTGGAGGAGCAGGTGGCATTTCATGCATGGCGATTTCCATACGCCAATCGCTTGAGGTCACTGTATAGCCCTCCTGCAGGAGGAGCTGGGTCCAGGCAGGACTAAAGCTCGGTGTCCTAATGAGACGAGGAAGGGTGGAATCACTTTCCAGGTGATGACCTACTCGGTCTTCGGCAAACTGCAGGAGGATATGCTCCAACCCCCGATGGTGATACGCCGGGTGGACATGGGTGTGGGCATCAAGCTTAAAACCATGATTGTCCTGGTTCACACCAACGTAGCCGATGATATCTCCCTCTTTTGTGATGAGTACACGGGCATCGGCTTGCAGATCAGTCTCCTCATTTTCCCATAGTTCGAGGATATCTTCAGGAATCGTCCCAGCATCGCCCGTTTCAGCAATTTCATTGGCAATAACGCCATGAGCGATGGACTGTGCATCGTCCTTCGTTGGCGCACGTAATGTGAAAGGGAATGCAGTCATACTAAGATGCTCCTGTTATATTTCAAAGTATTGAAGATACTCTCGTTCGGCCTCCCACATCTCATCAAACAGTTCACTTAACTCGGCTGGTGAGGCAACTGCCGCGCTAAGTGGGTCAAGTAGTAGAGCATAGCGTGCCGCCTCTTTGTTGCGAGTGCGTAATGCTTCACAGACGAGGCTGTGAATCGCCATATGACTGCGGTTGAGCGCGGCAAGCTGTTCGGGTAGCGGTCCAAAGTGGCAGGGCTGTACACCGTTCTGGTCTACAAGGCAGGCCACTTCTACACAACCATCCGGCAGATTGTCGATAAGCCCCGTGTTGCGCACGTTTCCGTAGATCACCGTTGGGCGATGCAGCGTTACGGCCTCGACAATGAAGGAACCGTATTCATGACTACGTGTGAAGGGAATTTCACGAGTGCCGACGAGCATCTCATGGATAGAGGTTTCATTCTGTTCGCACCACATGGGCCAGTTGTTTGCATAGAAGCCAGTCTCGCCCAGATACCCATTACGGCAGTAGCGCTCGATCAGATCAGGCCGCTTGCGGAAGTAGGGAACGTACTCCGAGAAGTGACCGCTACTTTCTGTGACAAACGCTCCAAAGAAGCGCATCACCTCAAAGCGCACCGGGTCTCGCTCATAGACTTCGGATATCCGCGAACGTTCACGCAGACGAGGATACATATCCTGCCCGTTATGGCTCAACTGGGTAAACCAGGCATTGTGGTTAATTCCTGCACAACGCCATTCTAACTCGGCATAGGGAACTTCCAGGTAGTCGGCCAACTGTTTTGAGGTACCTTGCACACTGTGACAGAGACCTGCTGTGCGCATACTTGTGTCGGTCAGTGCTGCCAGGGTCAAGATAGACATAGGGTTGGTGTAGTTAAGCACCCAGGCTTGTGGGCAGAGTTGCTCGGCGTCGTGCAGAATGTCGAGCCAGGCAGGACCTGTGCGCAGCGCCTTGAAGATACCTCCTGGACCGATGGTATCGCCTATGCACTGGTTGATGCCATACTTCAGAGGAATATCGAAGTCGTGACGCACATTGGCGAGACCAGCCACCTCAATCGTGTTGATAATGAAATCGCTTCCCTTCAACAATTCGCGTCGCTCCGTCGAGGATTGCATACGCCACGGCTTCCCGCTACGCGTGATGAGTTGCTCGGTGATTTTATGGGTTAACTCCAAACGCCTGGCATCGATATCCACCAGCGCAAAGTTGCCTTCATCCAATCCTTCAATCTGTAAGATATCTGTGATGAGTTGACGGGCAAATACGGTGCTTCCCGCACCTACAATAGTGATCTTAGGCATTGTTTATGTTCCATTACTGTTTCTATCAAAATGAACGGGGGAACGGACATTGCTTCACTCTGGCTAAATGAGAGGATTTTTCGCACTTGCAGCAAGGTCTCCTGGTTTGAGTCCGGTGAGCCAGCGATCTATATCATTCTGGCGATCTGGATTGTCGGGCTCTGTGACCCTTGCTCCGTCGGCGAAGTAGATGACGGTCATGACTTCGCGCATGCTCTGTGAGCTATTGCTCAAAGCACTGTGCAGCGTCCAGCCAGCGTGAAATGTAGCATCTCCGGCCTTGAGAGCTTCAGGCTTGCTCAAGGAGAGATGGTGCTCCTCGATCATGCGGTCGAACGTGGCCTGCGACTCGTCGGAAATGGCAAAGTGACCCAGGAAACCCTGTTTCTGCGATCCGGATGCGAAGACCATCGGGCCCATCTCGACCGAAACATTCACCAGTGGCATCCACATTGTAATCATATTGTTGGTATCCAGCGGCCAGTAGTATTGATCCTGGTGCCACGGTGTTGGGCCACCTCCTGATTCTTTGAAGAGGGCCTGATCGTGATAGAGACGTACACGCTCTACTCCCATCAGGCTTGCAGCAACCTTCGCAAAGCGATGCGCCAGCACGAAGCGGCGCACTCCCTCATCGCGTTCCCAGAGATTCCATATTTGCAGGAACGCCTTACCATACGTGTCGCGCTCTTGCAATGGACGCTTCTCTGTGTTGTACCGAGCCGCCGCATCCTCAATGACCGGACGATAGGCAGCAATATCGCTATCGGAGGCGACTCCTCGCAGTAGAATATGACCGCTACGTTGATAGCTCTCAATCTGCCCGGTAGACAAGGGATACTCCTGTACAAGGTTTGGCAAAGTTCCTACTGTCTTCTCTTGCATCGTATCGTTCTCCCTTTCTTGTCGCTACTTGTTGTCCTATATCTTGTGATATGATACCGCACTTCAACATTTGTTGCACAGCTACAAGCAAAGAGAGCGATATGATAGGATAGAAGATTGTAGAGAAGACCGTGAAGGAGAAATAGCGGTGAACCGTCTCGTGGTCAATGTAGACCAGGGTAAACAAGTATCCTGATAGTGCAGGAATGAGGGAACAAAAGTGTCAAGAGAGACTAAAACTATATATAATGGCGTTGCTCTTCCAATGACCGAAATGAGCATAGTAAAGGATTTAGAGGGATTACTTCAAGATAATGGATATCTAGATGAAGGAGAGTCTATTCCTGTTGTGTCAAAGGACAAAATTGAGAGTCATGAGAGTAAAATAGGTTTTTATGCCGAAAACAATTTTGTTGTTGCTTTGGCAGTTCGATACTGCGAATTGACTTCTCTCCCCGAATCGCTCGATCAGTTAACTCATCTTCAACAATTAGATTTGACTGGCAATCAGTTGTCTTCTCTCCCCGAGTCGCTTAGAGACTTACTTCATCTTAAAAAATTGTATTTAGATGAGAATCAGATCACTTCTCTCCCCGAGTCGCTTGGAAACTTACTTCGTCTGGAAGAAATACAGTTGGATAAGAACCAGTTAGCTTCTCTTCCTGAGAGTATAGGCCAACTCACGAACCTCAAAATCTTGAATGCATACGGGAATAGATTGGTTTCTGTCCCTGCAAGTCTCAGCCAGTTGATACGTCTCACGGAAGTAAGTTTGGGGAGAAATCAGCTAAAATCTCTCCCCGAGTCATTTTGGCAATTAACAAACCTTCAATTATTAAATGTAGGAGAAAACCAATTGTCTTCTCTTCCCGAGAGTATTGAAAATCTGACACATCTTCATACACTCGATGTAGGCCATAACGAGCTGACTTCTCTTCCCGAGTCACTCGGCAATCTAAGAAATCTTACATTTTTTCTCTATCTAAGTAATAATCATTTAACTTCTCTTCCCGAGTCACTTGAGAAGCTGATACACCTTAGATACCTCAACATAACTGATAATTCCTTGAGTTCTCTTCCCGAGAATATTGGAAACCTCACAAGTCTCCAAGAACTTCGAGTATACACTAATGAGTTGACGGCTCTCCCCGAGTCACTCGGCAACTTGATACACCTTCAAGAATTGCATGTGATGAACAACAAGCTGGTTTCTCTCCCCACGTCGCTGGGGAACCTGACATGTCTCAAGGAATTGGATGTGATGAACAATAGTTTGACGGCTCTCCCCGAGTCACTCGGCAGCCTGACACATCTTACGCATCTCGATCTAAGAAATAACAGGTTGATGGCTCTTCCTGAATCACTTGGCAATATGATGCGTCTTACGCACCTCGATTTGAGAGGTAACAAGCTGGTTTCTCTCCCCGCATGTATTGGAGACCTCGCGAATCTTGAAAAATTAGATTTGCGATGGAACAAGTTATCTTCTGTTCCTGAGTGGCTTCAAAGACTTGAACAACGAGGGTGTACTGTTTTCAAATAAAGCTGGCCGTTGTGTGGCAGTGACAGGACTCATGCGCAATCTCGCTGATTCGCGGGAGGTATTGGCTGAGTGCGTCTTCACAAACCTGCTTTGGGAGCGACTTTCAGTTGTAGCTCAATGGAATGGGCTAGTTGATGCAATTCAAGTAGACATCATGGTTTACTCCGTCGAGGAGGGTATGGCAAAACCAGACCCGCACATCTATCAAAGCACCTGCGATCATTTGAATGTGTTGCCAGAAGAGGCCCTCTTCCTCGACAATAGCACTAGCTGTGTACAAGCCGCGCAGGACCTTGGTATGTACGCAATATTGTTCGAGAACAGTGTCCAAGCAATCGCAGATGTACAAGAATGTCTTGATGCTCATTCATGATCTACACGCCACGTGTTAACAATAAAAATTTTTCCTTCCTCTTCCGGAAATGCAAGAAATGAATTGCGATGTCAAAACAAGCAGGGCTAAAGAAGCATATGCTATGATAGGTAGTACTTGATATACATCTGGCAAATAGACGCATATCTGTTTGGGTAAGGAGCAATCATGATGGAAAAGAAAGTTTACCGAACTGAACTGACGCCAGTGAGTTTTCTACAGCGTAATGCTCTCGTATTTCCTGACAAAGTAGCAGTAGTACATGGAGATCGACAATATACATACCGTGAGTTTGCCGAGCGTGTGAACCGTTTAGCCTCTCAGTTGCGCAACAATGGCATGCAAAAGCATGATCGTGTTGCCTTCTTGTGTCCCAACACTCCTGCCTTACTCGATGCTCACTTTGCTGTACCTGCCGCTGGTGGTATTCTGGTGGCGATCAACATGCGGCTCAACTCACAGGAGATTGGCTACATTCTGAAACACTCTGGCTCAACATTTCTCTTTGTCGATGCCGAGCTATACCCCATGATCGAACCTCTCGATACGACAGGCATCCAGGTAGTACGTATCGATGACACAGATGTATCTCAAGACCCTTATGAAGTATTTCTTGCCCAAGGGTCGCCTGAATCAGTGAAGAGTTGGCTCGAAGACGAGGAAGAGACGATTGCCATCGACTACACTTCGGGTACGACAGGCAACCCTAAAGGTGTAATGTACTCGCATCGCGGTGCCTACCTTGGAGCACTCGGTCAGGTCATTGAGGCGGGATTGAACAGCAACAGTGTCTATCTATGGACATTGCCGATGTTTCACTGCAATGGCTGGTGCTACACATGGGCGGTAACTGCGGCAGGAGCCACTAATGTCTGCCTTCGCAGGCTCGATCCGAGCCTCATCTGGGGCCTTTTAGAGAGCGAGGGCGTCACGCACTACAACGCTGCACCGACGGTAGACATCCTTTTGGTGAACTCTTCAAAAGCTCATTGCCTCGACCATCAGGTCAAGACAACCATCGGTGGCGCACCCCCTTCTCCTACACTGCTGGGACAGATGAAGGATTTGAATATCCGAGCGGTTCACGCCTATGGTCTCACCGAAACGTATGGTCCCTATGCTGTCTGCGAATGGCATGTGGAGTGGGATGCTCTTCCTCTTGGAGAACAGGCACGCCTGCTGTCTCGACAGGGAGTTGGCAACGTAGTTGCCGACCGCGTACGCGTCGTCGATGCGCAGATGAATGATGTACCGCGTGATGGTCAAACAATGGGTGAGGTCGTGATGCACGGTAATCATGTCATGAAGGGCTACTACGAGAATCCCGACGCGACCACCGCTGCCTTCAAAGGTGGCTGGTTTCACTCTGGCGATCTTGGTGTGTGGCATGCCGATGGCTATGTCGAACTGCGTGACCGGGCGAAGGATGTGATTATCTCAGGGGGTGAGAATATCTCGACTATTGAAGTGGAGCAGGTAGTCGCGCAGCATCCCGCAGTCATGGAATGTGCGGTTGTCGCCATTCCCGACGAAAAGTGGGGAGAACGTCCCAAGGCATTTGTTACTCTGAAATCCGGTCAGAGTGCAACTGAACAGGAGATCATCGCCTTTTGTCGAGAACGCGTCGCCCACTTCAAGAGTCCCGTTGCTGTAGAGTTCGGTGATCTGCCCAAGACATCGACAGGAAAGGTACAAAAGTTCGTGCTACGCGAGAAAGCATGGGGAGGACGCGAGAAGCGCATCAACTAGCCTCTTCTGGCTCGTCTTACGAATGCTGCTTACGATATCGTCACTGCAACGACTCCTGTCATCGTACCTATCAAGATACGACTACCAGAGAGGGTAGGAGTTGCAAAGCGCGGTGTTTTCTCTAACGGCAGGGAGGTTCGAACCTTACCATTTGTGCTATCGAGGGCATAAAGGGTACCATTTGAGCTATCAAGGCTATAGACCGTGTGACCAGCCACGATTGGGGACCCTGCTACCTGGCTGGGTGCTTGCCAGCCTACTGTGAGTTGTCCCTGAGGCCCGACCTGGACCTGTCGCAGTCCTTCTGTACAAGGTACAAATACGGTCGAATCAAGGGCGGCTGCCCCGCCATAGCTACGGCAGACAGGAGCCGTCTGAACTTGACCACCAATACCACCTAGCGCATTTGCGCGAAGCACAAACCCTTGCCCCGACTTTCCGTCCGCATATACCAACCCATTAGGCAGCAGTAAAGGCCCCATTGAACCCAGGTCGGCATCTGAGCTATTTTCCTGCTGCCAACTCTGCGGGGCAAAGCCGTCTTCGAGATGCAGGGTCGGCGATAAACGCAGCACAGAATCGCTATGGTCCCAACTACCCTGCGTCGTCTCTCCATTACCTACGGCGACGTAAATATGACCTGTCGTATCCACCGCTGGCCCAGATGGTGCCCAGATTCCTCCCTCGCGTGTAGTTGGAACCTGGTAGGAGAGCAACGAGTCCTGGCCGTCGGTACGAGAGGCAAGGACCCAACCATGATAATTTCCACAATCGCCGTCAAGTCCACCGTAGGCGATGTACACCATGTTTCCAGAAAGGGCGAGTGCCGCACGCTGCTGGTGAGGAGAGATTTCCATCCCTGGCGGATCGGCTACGCGACGCACCTTTACCTGACCGGTCCTGGCATCGACGCCTACCAGGATGTGCGCCGGGCCGCTGATCTCAGCAACGGCGAAGACCAGACCCGTTGCTGCATCGTAGACAGGTGTTCCGGTAATTCCAAGTGGATCGATGTTACCACAAGGCAGACTTGACTGAGGAACAGGACTCCCCACGTTGGTGTGCCACAGCACTTTTCCAGTGCCTGCGTCAAGAGAGTACAATGAGTCTCCTTCAGTGGCGACGATAACATGTCCATTGACTACTAATGGTTCAGCATATACTGCACCATCCAAATGTGTATTCCACGACTGAGTAAGTTTTTGTGGATCAGGTGCATTTGCTATATAGCCAGCGCGAGAATTATCATGGTGATAGGTAGTCCAGTCAGTACTACTTTGGGTGGAAGTTTTGACTGCCGTAGGGCTGGGCGTCAAAGCCAGAGGCGTAACGGCAGGTGGATTGCTTTGAGAAGACGAGTTGCTGCATCCAGCAAGTACGAAAAGCAATGTAACTAGCCCTAACACCATTGTTATACGAGAAAAAATACGGAACATCTACCAATACTCCTTGTTTCAAGATTCCCCGGCTGAGTTCTTCAGAACGTATTCTTACTTATGAGACACGTCAGAGACGCATTATTAATATCTTACGAGTTTTTGGGCGGTGATGTCACCGGTCCTACAAGAACCACAATTATAAAAAGCACATACATCAGATGATATTGTCAACTTGTTCGTAGAAATGGGGTGTATTGTTGGGTTAAAACGAGGAAAGGCATTGGAGAGCAACGAGAGATTGGGGAAGAGGTGGAGTTATG
>JAABUX010010778.1_pt1 | contig 10170 bp, 9 predicted proteins | sample 5561851 | NCBI WGS metagenome assembly JAABUX01 (sample SAMN10711883, study PRJNA513361) | rock metagenome | isolation source: Antarctica rocks | place: Antarctica: Victoria Land, Richard Nunatak red sandstone | collected 2016-01-03 | reverse complement strand
CGTGGAAACCTTATGCGCGCCGGCCGCTATCCGCATCCTTGACATAGATAGAGCGACTCGGCCATGGCTATATCGGCCCTAAGCCGCGGATGCGGATGGCGGCGGCGTGCTGCGGGAAGCCCTCGAATTCGGCCAGGGCCAGCGTCGTGTCGGCGATACTCGCCAGGGCCTCGCGCGTGAGGTAGGCGATCGAACTGCGCTTGCGGAAGCTGTGCGCGGTAATGCCCGAGCTGACGGCGGCGAAGCCGCCCGTCGGCAGCGTCGTCGGGATGCCGACGGCGAAGTTGGCGGCCGCGATGGGCGCGTTTTGCCCCACCAGGATCTCGCCGGCGTTCTCGATGCGCGCGGCCACGAACAGCGCGTCGCGCGTGGCTACCTGCATGTGCTCGGGGGCGTACTCGTTGGTGAAGGCAATGGCCTCGTCGAGGTCGCGTGTGATGACCGCGCCGCCGTACACCGTCGTCGCCGACGCGGCGTAGGCGCGGCGCGGCTCCGGCAACGCCGCCAGCTGTGTCGCCACCTCGCGCTGCACGGCCTCGACCATTTCGCGTGAGGGTGTGACCAGGATGGCGGCGGAGTCGTGGCCGTGCTCGGCCTCGTTGAGGAGGTCAGCCGCGACGAGCGTGGGGTCGGCGCTGTCGTCGGCCAGGATCAGCCCCTCCGACGGGCCGTAGAGCATCGGGGCCTCCACCCCTTCGAGTTGGGCCAGGATCTTGGCCGCCTGTACCGCTGGCGAGCCGGGTCCGACGATCTTGCGCACGCGCCGGATCGTGTGCGTGCCCAGCGCGAGCGCGGCGATGCCGGACGGCCCGTTGGCGCGGTAGATCTCGCCGACGCCGAGTTGATCGCACACGACCAGCACAGCCTGATCGGCCGCGCGCTCAGCGCTCTTGACGGGCGGCGTGACCACGACGACCTCGCGCACGCCCGCGACGACGGCCGGCGTGCCCATATAGACCATGACCGAAGGGAACGAGCCCTTGCCGGCCGGGATGTAGAGTCCGACGCGATCAATCGGGCCGCTCTTCTCGCCCAGAATCATGCCGGGTGAAAGCTCTTCGAGCCAGCCGCCCTCTCGCAGCAACCGCTCGTTGTAGCGGCGCACGTTGTCGATAGAGGCGGCGATGGCGTCCTGTACCGCGCGCGGCACGGCGCGGCGCGCCTCCGCGATCTCCTCGGGCGTGACGCGCAACTCCGCAGGCGTGAGGGAGACGTCGTGGAAGCGCCGCAGGTAGTCCACGAGCGCGGCGTCGCCGTCGCGGCGCACGTCGTCGTAGATGGCGCGGATGCTGTCGATGTTTTGTGTGTTGAAGATATCGGCGTTGGAGCGCGTAAATACCACGCGGCGCTCCTCGGAAGTCATCGTGGCATAGTCGTAGACGCGCATGTTATCTCCTAACTCTCTTTATGCCGTGCGAGTGGCATCTGGGAACGGCGCATGGTTACAGGTCGGCGGGGAGGAGGGTGAACGCGCCGCCTTGCAACGGCGTGATGGGCCGGAAGTCGCGCTCATCGAAGGTCAGGAGCCGGCGCGTGCGGTAGCGCTGCGCGAGCACGACGACCGAGAGGTCGGCAAGCCCGAGATCGAGGCCAGCGTAGCGGTCGTGGAGCGTAAGGGCCAGCCTATACTCATCTAAGGCCAACGCCTCTACGTGGAAGCGCCCTTCGGCCAAGTCCTCCAGGAAGCGCCGCCCCGCGGCGGGGCCACCTCCCCGCCGAACCAAGTAGTCTACCTCGGCGGTGACCGGCGCGGGGATAACGAGCAGCCCTTCCTCTGTTTCGAGGATGCGCTGCACCATATCAAAGCGTGGATCACGGGCATCCCCCAAGGTGATAAGAGGCGCCGCGTCGATGATGAGCGTCAGCTTCCGAATCCTCGCAGGAGTTCCTCCTCGGGGATATCCGCCACAGACGTCCCATCCCCTTCCCACGCGCCGGCCAGTGCAAAGTTCCGGTCCGGCTTGCGTTGGGCTTCATATACGGCGATAGCAGAGCGTACAATCTCCGCCTGGCTACGGCCTTCCGTGCGCGCCAGGCGCTGTAATCGCGCGAGGTCGGCGTCATCGAGGTAGATGCTCGTTTTCTTCATGTTTGTAGGGTAACACGTAGGGCATAGGGGCGGCAAGTTGTGTGCTAGTATGTGGTGATAAGAAAAGCAGTACCATGGAAGGCATACGAAGGCATACTCACGATATAGAGAATAGCGCCGCGCGAGGTAGATAGTCCACATGGCGACACGAACGTGGGCGGCGCTGTGGCGCGACCTGGCGGCCCTGCCCGAGTTCTACCGTGAGCGCCGCGCTAACCCACAGGAGTTGGCGATGGCCGTGGCCGCGCCGATCCTGAGCGTCGCGCTGGCTACGACGCTGGCGGCCGGTGTCGCGGCCTTCCTCACGGCGATAGCCCCACTGCTGACCCTGACCGGGCTCGTTCCGCTGGCCGCCGCGACGGCCGCGGTCGGCTACTTCTATGCGCAGCGGTTGCAGTGGTCGGGCGTGCTCTGGCGCGAGTGGCTGGTGCTGCTGGCGCCCTTCATCGTGCTGTGGCGGCTCGTCACGCTATTCACGCTGGGACGGTCAATCGCGGCCATGCTCGGCTCCTGGCTGGCTCACCCCGTGGACATCTTCGATGGTTCGTTCGTGCTGGGCGCGGCCGTGCTCACGTTGGCCTGGACGCAGGGCGTCGGCTACGGGCGCGACCTGGCCGCGCTGCACCCACCCGACCTCGCGCCCGCCGCGCGTCCGGGTCCCGATAGCCCGCTGTATTGGACGGCTGACGAGACGCGGCGCGCCTCGTACGTCCCGCCGCCGACGGCCTTGCTGACGCGCTGGCTGCAGGGCGGCCTACTGCTGGTCATCCTGGGTGCGCTCGGCGCGGCGGGCGTGCGGCAGATCATGAACGGTCCGGCGCTGCTACGTCTGCTGACGTTCGCCGCGCCGGACGAGTCGGTCCCGCTGCCCAATATCCTGCTCTACATGCTGTGCGGGCTCATGTTGGCCGGCCTGGCGCAGCTGGGGCGCCTGCGCGCGAACTGGACGATCGACGGCGTCGTGGTGACGCCGGGGCTGGCGCGGCGCGCGCTGCGGGCGCTGGGCCTGTTGGTCGTGGTATCGCTGGGCGTGGCGCTCGTCCTGCCTACCCGCTACGCGCTGGGGCTGGGCGACCTGCTGGGCGTCGTCGTGGACGTCCTGGCGGCGATTACCGCCGCCATCTACGCGCTCATCGCCCTGTTGCTGTCGCCGCTGGCCGCTCTCTTCGGGCATGGCTCCGCCCCGGCGCGCCGTCCGGTCGTCCCGCGCCCGCCACCGCCCGCGTCGCACGCGCCGCACGGCGGCGGGGACATACTGGGCTCGCTGCTTTTCTGGCTGGTGGCGTTGGCGGTCGTAGCCTACTGCGCCTATGCGCTGTCGCGCCACGCTACAGGGCGCGTGCCAGCGCTCGGCGTGGTCGGCCGTTTGATGACGCGGGCGCTGGCCCTGTGCGGGCGGCTGGCGCGCCTGATAGTTGGAGTGGTGCGGCGCGGCGCGGCCGGCGTAGCCCTAGCCGTGCGGCAGTTGACTCCGCTGGGACGGGCGCGCGCGAACGGACTCAACAATCGCATGCGCCACACGCCGCTGCGCCGGTTGGGTCCGCGCGAGCGGGTCGCCTACCTCTACCTGTCCATCGAAGAACGCGCGCGGCGACTGGGGCTGCCGCGCCACACGGGGCAGACCGCCTCGGAGTACTCGCGCCAATTGCGCCAAGAATTGCCCGACCTCGACCCCGACCTCGCGGGCCTGACCGACCTCTTCCTGGAGGCGCGCTATAGCCCGCACCCCTTCGAGGAGGAGCTCGCCGTCGGGGCCCGCACCCTGTGGCAGCGGGTGCGCGCGCGCCTGCGCGCGCGCCGCGCGCTCAAATAGGCGAAATAGGCGTTACTTCAGTCGTCCCTGCGGGGCGCTATAACTCTTTCGGCCGGGTTTGCATGGCGCGCAGCATCTCCAACTCCGCCTCGGTCCGTCGCGCGCGCTCCTCGGCGTCCAGGCGCGCTTGCTCGGGCGCGGCCAGCCGCTCCTCGAACGTCCGCTCGATCCTGGTCAGGCGCTCCAGGAGCGATTGCTCGACTTGACTCAGCCGCTCCTGTGACACATGCTCGAGTTCGCTCAGCCGCTCCTGGAGCGTGGCGACCTGCGTGCGCGCGACCTGGTTATCCCGCTGGAACGCGGCAACCTGTTCGCGCATGACCTTGTTATCCCGTTGGAGCGCGGCGACCTGCTCACGCGCGGCTTGATAGTCTTGCCGCACCTCGTCGCCCACGCGAACCGGCGCGTCCGTCGTCGGGTCGATCACCCGCAGGTAGGTCCCCGCCGGTTCCCACTCGGTCCCCGACGCCCACGCCGGCCGCAGTTCCGCTCTCAGCAGCGCGCTCCACACGCCCCCACTTGGGAGCAACAACACCTCTTCCAGTCGCAGCTCATCACCGTCACCTTGTAGAGTGAAGGCGCGCAGACGCGGAGGCGCCAGGGCCGCGGGGTCGTACACGTAGTACTCGCGTACGCCCAACCGCCCGTAGAGGGTTAGCTTACCGCGTGGCGCCGTGCTCAGATCATGCCGCCATGTGCTCGGCGAGGCAATCTCGAACACGATGTCCGGCGCCTTGCCCTCCTCCCAGGTGAACCAGGCGTCGCGGCTGCCCGGCTCGACATCGAGGGCGACGTAGACGTCCGGCGAGAGGTTGTCGCGCCTATTAGCGGGGTTGTAGTAGAGAAATTGGTTACCCCCAATAGCGGCGCGCGTCTGGCCTTGCCTCTCCAGCAGCTGGCGTAGCGCGTATTGTAGGCCGATCATCTGGATTTGGTTGATGAAGTTCTCGGCCATGGGCTTACCGTCGCTCGTGGGGAACGAGGAGAGGTCGACGTCGGCCGGCGCGAATGCCGCCGCTAGCTCCGGCGTCGTGGCGGCTGTCCTGTAGGCGCGCATAGCCATGGCTCATCATCCCTCCGCTGATAGATCCGTCTGGTCCTGATACGTGGAGTGTATCACCGCGACCGTGACTTCTCATGGACGGGGTTGAAGGGCGCCCCCGCTTGTGCGCTAGCGCGATACTTTCGGCGTGCGCAATCGGTTGAGGGCCGCGATGGCGCCGCTACCGATTGCGCCGTAAACCAGGATATGGCCGGCGATAGTCCCAGGACTATTGTGGAGGACCAAACCGCCCACGACATGACTTACCACAGCCCAAAACGCCCACGCGCTGATGATCAAAAGGATGCTTATCGCGGCGTAACGCACGTCTATACCCCTCCGCGCAACACGCCTATTCACGTCTTCTAATGGGCAGCGCGACAACGTTGCCGGCATCTTCAGGCTCGCTATCGAACTCCGGCTCCGGCTCGGAGGCGAACGTGTAGGTGTTCTTGCCCTCGCGCTTAGAGCGATACATGGCGTCATCGGCCGCGCGGATCAGCGCGGCGGCGGCGTGGCTGTCGTCCGGGTAAACGCTGACGCCGATGTTCGCCGTGACCATGGCTTCACGTCCGCTTCCCTTCACGGGTATCCGCGCGCCGATAGCCTCGATGATCTTGCGCGCCACCACCGCCGCGGCCTCGCGCGCCCCGATATCGGGCAAGATGACCGTAAACTCGTCGCCGGACAGCCGCGCCACTGTGTCGCTCTCGCGCGTGCAGCGCGCCAGCCGCCGCCCTACCTCGCGCAGGAGTTCGTCGCCCGCTTCGTGGCCCAGCACGTCGTTGACTTGCTTGAACCCGTCCAGGTCGAGGAATAATAGGGCCACGCGCTGGCCGTAGCGACCTGCCTGGGCGAGGGTATGAGCCAGCCGGTCGGCGAAGAGCGCCCGGTTGGGCAGTCTGGTGAGCGAGTCGTGGTAGGCCAGGTAGGCCAGATCGTCCTCCACGCGCTGCCGCTCGATGGCATAGTGCAGCGTGCGCGCCAACAGATCTCCGTCCACCGTGCCCTTGACCAAATAGTTCTGCGCCCCCTCGCGCACGCCTTTGATCGCGAGCAACTCGTCGGCGTTCCCACTCATGACGACGATGGGCACATGGGGCACGGCGGCGCGCAGGCGCTTGACGCCTGTCAACCCCTGCTCATCGGGCAGCGAGAGGTCGAGCAGGATCACGTCGATACCGCCCAGGCGCGCGCGGTTGAGCGCCGCGCCGAGCCGCGTGACGTGCTCGACCGCGAAACTCGGCGCGGCGGCGGCGGCCAGGAGGTCATGCATGAGCCGCGGCTGTAGCAGGTCGTCCTCGACGAGCAGCACGGTCAGCGCCGTCATGCCCACGCCCCGACGACCGGCTGTCGCGCATGACGAAGGACGAACAGGATATTGACGGAGGTTGGCGCCATCGTACTTTCTCCATGGATACTGTCGCGAAAGGTCGCGGAAACGGCGTGCTGATCTACTAAGGTTCACGGTAGTACAGGATCCCGCGTGTAGGGTATAGGACGAAGGTACTTTCTTCCGTGTTAACGAGCCTCGACATGCACGTTCGCCCTATGGCGATAAGGTCAGGGGAACGGCAAGGTTCATTGTCCCGCGCCAATGTCCCCGTGGCGTGACGAGAACGACGCGCGCTACATATCTCCCGAACATAGGCAGGGCGAGGTTACCCCAATAGCGGCCGTTCCGTCCCCGCAGCGTCACGCGCACCGGCCGCATCGCCATACCGGGCATCACCACGTTCAACTCCAGCGTGCCCGGACCTACCGCGTCCACCCCCCGCGCCGCCCCACGTAACGTCAGATCCAGCGCGTTGACGCCGGGCAACGCGGGGTACAGCGCGCCGTGTATCCGCATCCCCCCATCCAACGTCGCGGCGACAGCCTGGTGGTGGCCGCGCACGACGAGTCCGGCCATGATCCCTGGCTGTACGGTCGCCGCGACCGCATGCCGCGACGCCACAATCCGCAGGCCAGCGCACACGGTCCAGAGAACCAGCAGCGCCCCGGCCAGCGCCCATAGAGGCGCCGTGCGCTTCCGTGCAATATGATAATGCGCCGCGTGTATCATCAAGAACCCTCCCAATCGGAAGTCGTGAGTCGGAAGTCGGAAGTCGTGAGTCGGATGAGCTATCGACCATTACATAGGCGAACAAATGCCCATCGTCCATACAATGCGCAACGCTTGACTCACGACTCACGACTCACGACTGTTGACTCACGACTATTTACTGCCCGGCCGGCAGCACCGTGATGACCCCATCCATCCCAGGGTGGACCAGGCACCCGTACTTGTAGGCGCCGGGCTTGGTGAAGGTCAGCGAAAAAGCGTGCGGCTTGGGCGCGACGAGTAGCCCCGAGTTGACGAAGCCCGTCCCGTCGTAGGTCGAGCCGCCGGACGGAAAGATGACCCGTGGATTGTAGACGAGCGTGGGCGGGCCACTCTGATGCGGGACCGCCGTGATGAAGCTGTGACGCAGTTGGGCGATTAAGGCCGGCGCCCCGAAGGCCACCGTGTGGAAGCCGCCCGGCGACCAGACGACGGTGTCGCCCGCGTGGATAGTCAGGTCCTCCGGGAAGAAAGCGTCGGCGGCTTGACCCGGCGTGCCATTATCGTAGCCGCCCGTGATGTGATAGACATGGGCCGCCGCCGGTCGGGACACCACCTCGACCACGCCGCCCATGCTCGTAGGCAGCGCGGCCGGATCGGTGTGGAAGAGGCAATAGTAGTGATAGGTCCCCGGTTTGGTGAAGGTCAGGCTCCAGGTCGACCGGGGGCCCGCGCCCTTCTGTAGGATGCCGGAGTGGGCGACGCCGGTCCCGTCGTAGGTCGTGCCCGGCGAGGGCAAGGCGACCTGTGGGCCAACCGTGACCAGTGGCGGCCCGTTCTTCTGAGGTGTGACGACCTGCAGTTGCGCGGCGAGGGCGCCCAGGGCGCGCATCGAGCCGAAGGCGACGTCGTGGGGCTCGAGCAGGCCGCCGGCGTGCCAGCGGACGGTGTCGCCCACGTAGACCTTGACGATCTCAGGGGTGAAGGCGTTGGCGGCGAAATCGTCGTCGCCGTAGCCGGCGGTGACGTCGTAGGTCCGCGCGCTGGTAGGAGACGAGCTCGACAGCCTGCTGGAGTGATGGGCGGCGTAGGCGAAGCCGCCGCTGGCGCCGGCGACCACAAAGGCCGCGGCGGCGAGGGTCAACGGTGAACCGACACGAGTGAATGTGAGATCGCGCATGGTACCTCCTCGATTGGACCGACTACCTGATAGACGTGTGAATGCGTCTACCTACATAGACGTTGCCGTCCACGATTTTAGTAGGTGCCGGCGTGGCGGGAGCGGCATCGTGCCAAAGGAGGAGGCGGTATCTCCGTCAAAGGAGGAGGCGGTATCTCCGTCAAAGGGCCGAGATGGCGCCTCCGCCATCCGCCATCCACTTTCACGATCTCGTGGCCCATCATAACCCGCGCCATGACGCACGACAAAGAGGCAACGGGGTGCGCGCTTTACTATCGCCCTTGGCTGCGGTATGCTTGCGTAAAGGCTCGGGACACAACGCCCTGTGCCACACAGGCTGAACACGAAGGGGAACCATCGTGAAGAGGGTGTATGCAGCCATAGCAGTGGCGCTGCTGATTGCCGGTTCGTCGGGCTTCACTGGCGCGCGCCGCCTACACGCGTCGCAGGCCACCATGACCTTCTACTTTTGGGGCGGCACGACTGAGTACAACACCAACGTGGTTGCCACACAACAGGTGGCCCAGAAGCTCAACGTTTCCATCAGGAACATCGACGCGCAGGGCGACTACGAGGCCGGACTACTCGCCCGTATCGCCGCCCATGATGGGCCGGATCTCTTCTACGCGCCCGACTGGTGGATACCCTACCTGGCATCCAAAGGCATCTTGCTGAACCTCGATCCCTACGTCGCCAAGGACCCCGCCTTCCACCGCAAGGACTACGTGCCTCAGGCGCTGCAAGGGCTGACGTACCATGGTCATCTGTACGGCTTGCCGCGCGGCTTCTCCGCGACGGTGCTCTACTACAACAAAGACATCTTCGACCAGATGCATGTGGCCTACCCCTCGGCCCACTGGACGCTCAACGACATGCTCAACGCGGCAAGACGGTTGACCACCAAGGACCACTGGGGGCTGATGCTACACGATGGACCCGGCGCCAACGACAAACCAAATTTTTTCGATTTCTTGTGGAGCTTCGGCGCCGATTACATCAATAGCGCCGGTACCGCGTGCACGCTGACCAGTCCCGCGGCGCGGCGGGCGTTTCAGTGGGTGGTGGACCTGACCTACAAATACCATGTGCAGCCGGTAGCCGCGGATATCACGGCCAACGGCGGTTGGTCGGGCGCTCTCTTCACCAAGGGCAAGGTGGCGATGGTCCTGGGCGCACAGCGCTGGTTCTATCTCTATGCCCCGCTGCTCGGCGGGTCGGCACCAGCCTTCCGCTGGGGCGTCCAGCTACCGCCCTTGGCCCTGGACGGCAAACACCGCTACGCCTATCCCGGCTACGCCGGCATCGGCGTCTGGTCGGGCACGCCGCGGCGCGACCTGGGCTACCAGATCGGCAAGGCCATCTCACAGGGACTAGGGCAGATCGCTATCGCCCGGGTCGGTATTGACCTCCCGGCCTACGAGCCTGTTTTGCACTCCAACGCGCCCTTCATCTCGCCGGACAAGCAAGCCGACACGATCTCCATCGCGGCGCTCGCGTACACCCGCATCCCCCACTACGTGGTAAACATGCAGCGCGTGCAGAGCGCGCTGGATAACGGCGCCCTGTCCAAGCTGTGGCTGAACAAGGATACGGTGGCCCATGCCACGCAGGCGGCCTGCGACGAGATCAATCCTTTGTTGAAGTGACGAGTGTTGAGTGTCTAGAACTAAACACTCAACACTCTAACACGGGATCTTCACGCGGACGCGCGTGCCGTCGCCCACCGCGCTCGCGACGTCCAGCGTCCCAGACAGCCGAACCGCCCGTTCGCGCATCGTGTGCAGTCCCAGACGCCCCGGAAACGCGTCGTCCGGTTCGAAGCCCACGCCGTCGTCGCACACCTCCAGCGCCAGCCCCGCCGCGTTCCTATGCAGGCGCACCTCCACCCGCCGGGCGCGCGCGTGCTTCACCGTGTTGTGCAGCGCCTCCTGCGCGATGCGGTACAGCGCCTCTTTCACCGGGTACGGCGCCTCCGGCTCCTCGCCCGTCACCGCGTCGACCA